>OHNO01000097.1_pt1 | contig 52875 bp, 55 predicted proteins | sample 1569521 | NCBI WGS metagenome assembly OHNO01 (sample SAMEA3879604, study PRJEB24766) | human gut metagenome | biome: human-associated habitat; feature: feces | place: USA | collected 1985/1987
GGCGCTCTGGGCGCGGCGGAGTACGCCCGCCAGAAAGGCATAGCCAAGGGCGCGTAAAGAGTAAACCGTGGGGCCGGGACGCCTTGGCGTCCCGGCCCTTGCTTTTTGCAGACAAAGTGCGCTGCCCGTGTTATAATGACGAGGAGGGGGGAGACACATGGACTACGTTGCACGGCTGGCCTCGCCGGTGGGAGAGCTCACGCTGGCTTCGGATGGGGAGGTGCTGACTGGGCTCTGGATAGCCGGGCAGAAATACCACTCCTCCGGCCTTGGCCTGGAGTCACGAGAGGCGAGACTGCCTGTGTTCGAGGCCGCAGCGGATTGGCTGGAGCGTTATTTTTCCGGAAAATGCCCGGAGCCCGACGAGCTTCCGCTGGCGCCGCGCGGCAGCGATTTCCGCCGGAGCGTTTGGCGCCTGCTGCTGGAGATACCCAGCGGCGAAGTCAGGAGCTACGGCGAAATAGCCCGCAGCCTCGGCGCAAGCGCGCGTGCCGTTGGCGGCGCGGTGGGGCATAACCCCATCTCCATAATCATCCCCTGCCACCGCGTAGTGGGCTCCGACGGCAGCCTCACCGGCTACGCTGCGGGCCTCGATGTGAAGCTCCAGCTGCTCCGCCGGGAGGGCGTGAAGCTCCGGCAGGGACCTGGCGGCTGGTATATAGCGTAAAAAGGACGGGCCTCTTAGCCCGCCCTTTTTATCTCTGGTAGCTTATCGTTGCGCTGCTGTTGCTTGCCTCCAGGGCTGAGAGGGTCTTAGGGCGCGCCGGAGACCGTCCCGGCGAGCAGAGCGATGTCCACAGCGTTTGCAGGAAGCCCCCAGGAGTTGCCGGAAAAGAGGAAATCCGCCCCGTCCACAACGTAGCCACGGGTGTTGTAGCAGACGTTGTCCATGATGTTGCCAGTGGAGCCGGGATTTAGGTAGGCCGGCTGCCGCAGGCTGTGGAAAATGCAGCCGCGCACGAGCAGCTCTGTGGAATCGAGCTGTGTCACAAAGCCTCGGTTCACCACCCAGGTCGAGGAATCTCCGGGCTGCTCTGGTCCGTAAATGTCGCAGTTGAGAATCCTGTTTCCGCTGCCTGCGACCTGTATGAACTCCACGGGGTATGCCTGATCGCTCGTCATAGTCAGGCAGTCAATGGTTTCGTCGCCGCCGCCGAGGAGAAAGGGAACAACAGGCGCTTGCAGCAGTATTTCGGCTCCGGCAGAGCCCCGGATGGTCAGGCCGGGCTTCGTGAGCGCCAGCTGTTGAGTTATTGGGTATGTGCCGCGCATGACGTGTATGACACCGTCCGGCTCCACCGCCGCCAGTGCCTCGGCTATAGTCTGATAGGGCGCCGCCTGGCTCCCATCCCCGCCAGGCGCCGCGTCTGCCCGGACGTAGAGGTCATAGGGGTTTGGCTGATTACTGCCTGTCGGGCCTGTCGGCCCGGTAGGCCCGGCCGCACCTGCCCCCGCCGGACCGGTAGGGCCGGTAGGTCCGGTGACGCCCGTCGGCCCCGTCGGCCCTGTGGCTCCGGCCCCTGCGGGTCCTGCAGGTCCAGTGGGTCCGGTGACGCCCGCCGCCCCCGCCGGACCTGTCGGACCTGTCGCCCCCACGCCCGCGGGTCCGGCAGGCCCAGTCGGCCCGGTGGCCCCCGCCGCCCCGGCGGGTCCCGTGGGCCCCGCAGCACCTGTTCCTGCAGGTCCCGTCGGCCCTGTAGGTCCGGTAGGCCCGGTCGGACCTGCAGGCCCGGTGGGACCTGCGGCTCCATCCGCCCCGGCGGGTCCTGGAGGGCCGGGAACAGCGCAAATTTGGCAGCACGGCACGCAGCAGTCCTCCCGGCAATTATAACGCTTCATAGAACCCGCCCTCCCATTTTTAGCCTTGCGTCATTCTATGCCGCCGCAAATGCAAAAGTGAAGAGGGCAGTAAAAGTTAAAATCGGCAGGCACTGTTAAGTGCCTGCCGATTTATGGTGGAGCCAAAGGGGAAGCAGTCGAACTTGACGGCTTCCCCTTTAACAAAAGGGTTGCCGTCCTCCCCGTATAGCATGTCCCACGTGACTTCAGTCCTGTCCTCCGAATACCACGACGTTACCACCAGCCCGTCGTCGGTCAAGTAAATCTTATCGACGAAATACTCCAGCACCTGGTCGCGGGTCTCGGGATTGTCGAAGTCCGCGTGCAGGAACTTCTCGAAGTACGCCTTGATGGTGTGCTCGTCCTCGCACAACGCGGCGCGGATGTTCTCGGCCTCGATGGCCTCGTTCAGGGCGCTCTTCTGCTCTTCGAGCTGCACCAGGCGCTCCGTCACCGTCTCGCTGATAATACCCGACTCGATGACCTTCACGAGGTTCGCAAGGCTCTTCTCGACCTCGCGGCGCTTGGCCTCCAGGCCGTCCAGGTAGCCCGTGTCGCGGTAGTTCTTCTCGTAGTACGCCGCCGCATCCACGGCCAGCGACATCAGGTTCTCGGAGTCGTGGAGAATCGACCGGAGAATCATCGTGACAGCATCCTCCAGCTTCTCCTTGCGCACCTTCTTCAGCGTGCACTGCTTGCGGCGCTGGGCGGAGCAATAGTAGTAGTAATACGTCCGCCCCGTCCCGCTCGTGCCGGACACGCCCTGCAGGGTGCTCCCGCACTTCCCGCAGTAGACCTTGCCGGTCAGCCAATAGCGCGGAGCGTCGTTCTCATCCATGCCGCGCGCCCGCTGGGAACCCTTGCGCTTGTTCTCGGCGAACTTCCGCTGCACCTTGTCGAAGGTCTCCTCGTCCACCAGCGCGGGCATGCCGCCCTCGACCACGATGTCGCCGTGGCGGTACTCGCCGATGTAGGCGCGGTTCTGGAGCATCTTGTTCATCGTCTTCACGCCGAACTTCGCGCCCCGCGTGGTGCGCAGCCCCTGGGCGTTCAGCTCGTCGCAGATGGTCTGCATCGCCTTGCCCTCGGCGTACTCCGCGAACATCCGCTGCACGAATGGAGCGGTATCCGGGTCCACGATGTACCTCTTCGTGGACTTGTCCACCCCGTAGCCGAACAGCTTGTGCCCGTTGTAGAGCGCGTGCTGGGCGTTGTAGTCCATGCCTCGCTGGATGTTCTGGGACAGCTGGCGGCTGTAATACTCCGCCATGGCGTCCATCAGCCCCTCGATGAGCACGCCCTCCGGCCCGTCGGTCGGGATGTTCTCTGCGAGCAGGCGTATCTCGCACCCGGCGTCGCGGATGGTGCGCTTCGCCATCGCCAGCACGTACTTGTCGCGCCCCAGACGGTCGGTCTTCCACATGATGAGAACACGGGGACGGATTTTCGCGACCTCCGAGAGCATCAGCTGGAACCCCGGTCGGTCCTCCGTGGTGCCGGATATGGCCGCGTCCTCGTACTCCTTCACGATTTTGAACCCGTGGGCGTCCGCCCACGCATGCGCAAGCTCCCGCTGCTGGTCGATGCTCGCCTCGTTCTGCGAATGGGAGGAGAATCGGTAGTAGGCGATGGCGATGTTGTTGTCGTTCAGCTCGAACTTCTTCTTGCGTGCCAAGCTCTTACCCCCTCCCGTAATTTCTGCTTACATGTATCCATTGTTTTCTCCTTTGATTGGTTAATTGCGCAAATACGCATTTAATTATAAAGCCCGCCGCCCGAGAGGACGACGGGCTATCATGCTTCTGTCACAGCCTATCGCCGTAAGGCAGCGACTTAATGTAATTCTCCATCCACTGCCAATCAGGCTTACCGTCAGATGTCGCGGGGAGCTTGATTTTGGTGGCGTTCATGTTGTCAAGCGTCCATTTGCGCCCGTATGAATACCTATACCTGTCATGCTTGAGAACAGAACACACGAACAGCCCTGTTGTTGGACAAAGCGTCCCATATTCCGGGCGCAAATAGAGAGCATTCACGTCGTCAGTCGCCCAATAAGACGTCGGCTGATAAAACGCCTCTCCGACCGAGCCGTTATAGCTCAACGAAATCGTATTGCCATCATGAATGGGACTTTGGCCAATAAAGTTCGACACGCCGTTATTTGAATCTATCGCTCCAATGTACGGCGTATTCCCGTCAGTCTGGTCTTCAGAAGTCAGACGCTGGCCTTTACGAATGTCAAACAGCCCATCATCTCCACCCAGCCTGAACCATTTCCAAGCACTTGTGTTAATCGGAATGACCGATTTTTCATTACGTGTGGACAAGGGCACGCAATGCAACTCGGGCATCATATCCTTTGCCAGCGGAACCTCCAGCTCTCCGAGCGTCCTATCGGCCTGTCGACCATAGTTATATTTGTACGCATGGCTCCTGATGCATGTCACATAAAAGAGCTTTTCGGTAAGACTCATCTCGTGCTTGGGAATCAAGACGCCAATCTGATGCGCGACATAGCATCTCTCCGGCTGCAAATGCGCCATCAACACAGACCCTTTCAAGGGCACAGTTATGCACCCGGCGGGATATACTTTAATGCCATCTTCCTCGTGAACACGACCAACTATCCCGTTGTCTTTCTCCTGCGCACTAACAAAATTGATTCCATTTGCATCAGGTACGAGCCACGAATAAGCCAAGGTTTTCGGATACTCGATTTCAAACAAATCTTCAATTTTCATACACTACCCCCGTTTTCACCAGATAAGCGAGGTAGTCATTGACCGTCTGCTGAAAATCGTCCTGCGTGAGGGTCGTGTAATCCGTCTCCATGTACGCCTCGCACAGCCATTCATCATCACCAGTGACCATCTGACGCGCGCTAAAGCCCGGGATGACATCGCGATTCTTGTACGTGTCGAGCCACTTCTTCTGAATGGCCGACCACAGGCTGTTGCCGTTTTCGTCCATCTGTTCGACGCGCCCGAGGTTCTTGCGCTTCTTGAAGCCGTCATCCTTGCAATAGGCAAAGAACGTCTCGCGGTTGGCCGACTTGTGCGGCGTACCCACGTCAAAGACCATGCAGCACGCGCAGGCACTTGCGCCCGGATAGAACACGTCGTCCGGCAGCGAGAAGACCGCATCCAGCGTATTGTTCTTGAGAATCGCGCCCTTCATCTGCTTCATCAGCGTACTGTTGCCGATAGCGCAGGCCATGGGGAGCAGCACGGCGAGCTTGCCCTGCATATCGTGCTCGTTCATCTGGTCGAGAATGAACTTGACGAAATACAGTCCCTTCGACGGGTCCTGCTTGCTCTTGCCCCACGTCTTGGCGTAGTCCTTCGGAACCTGCTTCGCCATAGCGTTGTAGGGTGGGTTCATAAGCACGACGTTAAACTTCACGCCATCGGCAATGAAACGAGGAACCTCATCGAAGCAGCTGCCTTGTACGATGTTCGAATTGCCATCGCTGTGAATCAGCATGTTCGTCGTTGCAAGCCCATAGACAAGCTCGTCATACTCGACGCCGTAAATGTGGTGCTTCTTGACCTCATCCTCTTCGGCCTGCGTATGACAATCCGCGAGAGCCTGCGTCATCGCCCGAACGAGAAACGAGCCGCTACCGCATGCCATATCAAGAACGACCGAGTTCTTGTTCACGTTACAAATCTTGGCCATGAAGTCCGTGATGTGGTCAGGCGTAAAAGCCTGGTTCTTATCGGACTTGCCAACGTATTTGTTAAACGTGATGAAGAACAGGTTGAGCAGGTCCTGACCCGCCGTGCTCTTGTCGTTGATAAACGGAAAAATCCGCGTCTTGATGAAGTCAAGAATCATGCAAAGACTCTCGCTGTCCATATCACGGACATCCTGGCTTTTAAGAACCCGCTTATCAATCAGAGTCAGCTTCTCGGCCTTCTTCAAAGAACCTTCGAGCAGGTCTTCCAGGATAGTACGAATCCCGCCGATAATTTGGCGGTCTTCATCTTCCTGTCGTAAATAAGCCCGTTCTTAATAGCCAAAAGGCACGTACCGACGAACTGTGAGCGCAGTTTCTCGCCGACACCGTGGCGATGCAGCAACTCATTGAGCTGATACGTGTTACGCATCACCTCTTCCTTGTTGTTCGTGTGCTTAGCATCAAACATCGCCACATATTCCGGCATTGTGCGGATGGCTTCTTCGCTCGCGAGCTTGCGGCTATCCTCAACATCGGACTTCCACACCGTGATATGGTCATTGGTCGTATTCGCGACCATCGCGATAACCTTGTTGCCCGTAAGCCGCTTCTCGTACTCGACGTAAGCGGCAATCTGCTCCTCAACCGTGGGCCACTTGTCCGCGTCATTCTTCGTCTCGATAAGCAGAGAAACGCCATTCATCACGAAACGGATGTCAAGGAACTGCCATGACCCTTTGCCGCCCTTCTTCTTGATAGGGTCAAAATCGAGACCCTTTTCCTTGAAGGCTTTCGGGTAGCTGAACTCACCGTTTTCGATATTTGACGTGTGATACTCGCGTCCAACCGCGTCGATTATTTCAATTCGCTCCACTACTCGCTCACCTCCTCCAGATGCTCCGCGACCCACTCGTGGATAATCGCGGCAATCGTCGTCTCGCGCTCCGCCGCCATCATCTTCAGCGCCTTCTTGTCGCTCACCGTGAGCGACAGCGAGAGCGTGGTGCGCTTCTCGTCCTCGGCGGGCGCAGCGTCCGCCGAGACCGTTGTCTGCTTCGCAGCCGCCGGTTCAGAAACCGTCTGCTCTATCTTCTTCTGCTCGGCCTCGCGGTCGGCAGCATACTTCTCGAACATGTTCGCCATAGCTCGACCTCCTTTAATCATTTACGCATTTGTACAATTATACACCTTGCGCCTCGATTTGTCCATACGGAACACGGCTCTGACCTGCGGTTATTCCCTCGGGAACCCCGCAACCTCGCGCACCGTGTCCACCAGGGCGCGCGTCGCCCTCGCGGCCTTGCCCCTGCGGTCGAACTCGACCACGGACACGCCTGCAGCTCCCGCCTGCACGAACGCCTCGGACTGGGGAAGCGTGACCACCGTCTGGTCGCCCGCAAGCCCCTCGAACCACTCCATGAAGTCGCGGGACGCCTTGAAGCGGTTCCACCCGTTCATCACGTAGACAATCTTCGCCCGGCTGTGCTTGAACACCGCCTTGCGCATGCGCATCAGCGGCTCGATGTCCCTCGACGTGGTGCGGGTGGGGATGACCACCACGTCCGCCTCCTTCAGCCATTCCGACAGCGCCTCCTGGAGCGCCCCCGGCGTGTCTACCACGGCGACCTGCGCGCCGTCCGCCTCTTGGGTGCGGTGCAGGGTGCCGCCCTGGGCGTCCAGGTCGTAGAAGCTCACGGGGATGCCGGAGCGCTCGAAGGAGAATGCTATCTCGTCGGCGACCAGGGACTTGCCCACGCCGCCCTTCTGGTTGCATACCAGAATCGTCTTCATATCGCTCACCTCGCTATACATTTAATCAATTACGCATTTCTATATTTAATTATAAGCCCGCGAGAAGCGCCGTTCAACTGCCACTTTCTGGGCTTCACCTGGGCTTTTCGTGGTCTCGAAACGGGCTTTGCCGCATCGCCCGGAACGGCCCGTTTCCCGCATCGCCTCGTAAACGAGCGGATGCCGAAAACCGCCGCCTTCCGCCCCTTGCGCGTACTCCCGTCAAAAGCCCTTCTGCAGGTCTCTTCGCGTGCCGTTAGCGGGCCAGCACCCCTTGAAGGATGCCTTCGGCATCGGGTGCCCACGTGAAGAGAAAGGAGGTCCGCACATGAACGAAGGCTGGAAGAGGTTCCACGGCACGGACGAGGAGGTCATGTGGCGCATCCAGGTGCTGAAGCGCACCTCGCGCCTCTGCGCGGCCAAGGCCAAGGAGCTGGAGCGCATGGCGAAGGCGGACGGCGACATGCCCGCCATGGACCACGCGTCGCTCATGGACGTGCTGAAGCGCATCGACAACGTGATGGAGTGGCGGTTCGTGAACGCCCTGGGCGAGGTGGTGCTGGACGCAGACATCCTCGCCGAGAGCATCGACTGCGAGACCCTGCGCTCCATGCGGCAGTGCGTCGTGAACGCCATCGTGGACATCGAGGAGGCAGAGGAGGGGCGCGATGAGTGACTACGGCATCAAGACCTACGCCGACCTGGCCGAGACCTGCCGCGGCATGGTGCTCGCCAACGAGATAGCCAGCCGCCCGCTGGAGCCGGTGAGCGGGGATTGGGCACCCTGGGACGAGATATTCCAGTGGTACATCGTCCAGGACCCGAGCTTCCTCATGGAGCACACCGACGAGCCGGTGTTCTACGACGCGGAGCTGGGGCTGTACGTCTGGGGGATAACCCACTTCGGAACCAGCTGGGACTACGTGCCCGCGCCGGAAATCCACTGACCCACAGGAAAGGGAGCAGCATCGCGCTGCTCCCTTATCTTTTTCGGCTACTCGTACTGCTTGTCCGCATCGGCCCCGTACTTCACGCGGCCACCGGCACGCCTTGCCGCCCTGTCCTCGCGTTCCTGCAGGCGCGCGAGCTTTGCCTGCTCCTCGCGCTCGTCCTCGTTGGACAGCGCCTTCTCGGCTGACTTCAGGCGCTTCTCGGCGTCCCACATGTTCCTGCGGGACTCGTACAGACGCCTCTCCGCAGCTTCGCGCTCCCGGCGGCGCTGCTCCTCCACGGCCTGCTGAATCAGCATGCGCAGCATCATGGCCGTCATGTCCGCCATCATGCGGGACACGGGGTCCTTGGCATCGCGCCCGGCCTTGGCGAACACCCACGCGCCAGCCAGCAGGTTCGGGCACGGGTGTTCGAGCGCGTCGCGCGCCTCCTTGGAGGCGTGGAACTCGCGCCTCGCAGCGTCCACCTCGGCTTGCAGCTTCGCCAGCTGCTCCTCGGGGTGGCGCTCCGCCTCCATGAGCCGCCCGTAGCGCTCGCCCGTGAACGGCTCGCCGCTCTCGCGGCTGCGGTCGATGTGCGCCCTCTGGAGGTCGCCCGCCATCTGAACCACGTCGGACTCCTCGACCGCGTACACGTCGAATGAAGGCTCTGCCGGGGAATCCGGCTGCGGTTCCGCCGCGACGGCTTGTTCGGGCGCAGGCTCCTGCACGGTTGCCGGCTCGGGCTGTACAGCGGCCTGCTCCTGCGCCTGCCTCTGCTTCTCCTCGAAGTACGCCTCGACGCCTTCCTTGGTCAGGTCGTCGGCGAGGTTGGAGGCGCGGCGCTTGCGGGAGCGGCGCTTGGGTCCCCACTCATCGACCGCCTTGTACGACCATCCGGCGGCGACCTCCCCGGTCTTCTTGTCGGTCTTGACCGTCTCCTTCAGCGTGACGCCCTCAAGTTCGAGGTTGCGCTTGAACTCGTCCACCGTGTCGGAACGGTCGCGTGCGTACGCCACCTTATCCCCGAGGTGGCGGTCGAAAGAGTCATAGCCGAATGCGTCGCGGCGCTGCGCCCACGTGGACATCTCCTTGTCCGCCCCGAGCACCTGGAAGCCGTTCTCGCGGCTCAGCCTGTCGTTCACCGCCTGCACGCGCGGGGCGTACAGACTGGTGCCCTCCTTGTTGATGACTTGTCCCGAACGGGCATCGTGGTTCGCGATGGTCGCGTGGGCATGCACGCATCCGCCCTCGCCGTCCACGTGCATGGTGACCCAGCACATGGAATCGGGGACAAGCTCGTGGCACAGCGTGTACGCATACTCCATGCCCCGCTGGATGTCGTCCGGCCTGTCCGGGTCCAGCTCGTCGGTCGCCCACGAGATGCGCACCTCGTAGCCCTCGTTGACCGCGTTCGGGTGGCGGTGCTTCTGCCCCTCGCAGTAGACAATGAAGTCCTCCCTTGAGGCGGCGTCACCCATCTGCGCGGCGATGCGGTCCGTGCCGTTTTCCAGATGCTCGCGTCTGCGCTTGCCCTCTCCGAACTCGGTATACGACATGCGCCCGCGCACGTTCGGAAGTGACTGCACATGAGTCGTTGACATCAGACATCACCTCCCGTCTCCGCGTACGCCTGCAAATCCAAACGCAGCCCCTCGACTTCCGCCCGGAGCTTGTCCACTGAATCGCGAAACTCACGGAACGCTTCCGCCTCGTCCTTCGTCCTCATCTCCTCGCGCACCGCGTCGTACATGCTCATACCGCTCAGGCGCTGGTTGCGCGCACGTGCAATCTGGTTCACGTTGACGCCGATGCGGTTCAGCTCAATTCGGACACGGTCCAGCGCCGGGACGTCCAGAACCACCTCGCGACTCTGCGACGCGTGACGATTTCCGTACAGCGCGCCGCGCAGAAAATTGGAGCGGGAGCGCGTCCCGCGCCTCTCATCCAGCAGGGAAAGCTCCGCGTCGCTCATACGCACCTGGACCACCTTGTCGCGGCGGTCTTTTTCATGCTTCTGGCGCGTCGCCTTCCCGCTTCTTTTCTCATACATATCCGCCATGCGGAACACCTCCTTTGCTGCTATCCAAAACGCCCGCCTGCGGCGGACAATCCAAACTGCCGTTTTCGGCTAATTTCGCAACGCCCGAGCGCAAAGGGGGAAAGAGCAAGCATTGACTTCGTACGTACAAATTGCGAAATTCGCAATTTGTCCTACTTCGTCAGCTTGCGAGGGGGCGGCTGCGCCGTCCCCTTCGAACCCCCGCCTTTTGTCCACCGAGATGGGCTTACCCATGTCGGACACGGGAACGACTTCCCCCGTCCGACATGGGACCCGAATCCTTCGGTGGAACCCGGCACGGCTACCCCTGGTAGCCCGAGCCGGAAAGGCCGCCGTGCGCTTCCGACGACTCTCCAGCTTCTGCGGTCTGGGCATACGCGGAATCCGCAGCGCCAGCGGCGCGCGCATCCTGCGTACCGTGTCCGGTGCTCGGCTTCAGCCCCTTGACGAAATCAAGGACCTCTTCCGCCGAACCCATGTCCTTCACTTCTGGGAAAACCGTCACGAGCGCGTCGGCGTATGCCTTCGTCCTCGCGGCCTGCGCTTCACGGCGCAGCTTCTTCGCCTTGGCCTCCAGCGCACGTGCCTGCTCGGTCGCGTCATCAAACCTTTTCGTTGCCATATCGGATACCTCCTTTAATCAGAAATTGGCATGTCGCCGTACATCAAAATCGTGCCGTTACCAAGGTCCTCGATGGTCTGCTCGCCACCGCCATCGGTGCCCTGAACATTGCCGCCGTTAGTGTCTTCGACAGCCGGGATGTCCCATGTCGGCATAGAACTAAAATCGACGTTCTTCGAAATCATAAACACCGAGAAAATCAGAACGAGCGTAAGACCGATGCCCATAGCAACGGCCTCAATCGCCTTGCCCCCGTCGTTCACGATTTTCCACTTCGTATCCCGCTCGGCATACCCGCAGCGCTTGCATACGTAATACTTGTGCGTCACCGAATAACTGCCGCGATAGAACGCCCACATCGGGACAAGCGCGGACACAATGACAACAATCAGCGCCAGTACGGTGACGAACATGTTGCGCAACAGGAACGCCAGCACAACCGCAATGAGCGGAGCGAACATCATCGCAATCACAGTGGCCGGCTTGCGATACGTCACGTCGCTCACAATCTGCGTTGTGATAGTCGCATGGCCGCAATACGGACAGCAGAGAAGCGTTTCCGTGTCCGCCGGAACGGGCGTCTGAGGAGCGGGCTGCGCCGCAGCCTCATACGCTTCCAATGCAGCCCTCTCCTCCGCTGTGAGCATCCCGCGCTTGGCCTTCAGGTGCAGCCTCGCGTACTCTTCTTTAGTCAAATTCGTCATATCCCTAATCCTCCTTAATCGTTGTCTTCTGTATCAGCCGCAAGACCCAGCTGCTCCCTCACCGCCGCGTAATCGGCTCCGAGGTCTGCGGGCGTCGTGTCGTGGGCGGTGCAGTAATCGAGGACGGCCGTGCGGAAAATCCCACGACGCCTGCCCATGAAGCGGACCCATCCGCCCGCACCGCCAGAACCGCCTCCCCTGCGATAGACCTGCAAGCCGGGGCACCACTTCTCGCAGCTCGTCTTGAGGACGGACCCGCTCGCGTCCTTGCTCTGCATCCATTCGCCGTCGGCGCACGCGAGCTCGACAATTCGGGTCGTGAACGCCTTGCGGCTCATCTGCATCCGCATGCCCTTGTGCTCCGCGTCCAGCCATTCGTCGTAGCGCATGGACAGGTACTCGTTCGGCACGAAGTCGGACTCAATCGAGCCTTTGACGTCCTCCCAGAACTCGGCCACCGTGTCGTTGCCGAGAACCCACTCGCGCTTCAGCTGCGCGGCCTCCTCCGGCTCGGGCAGCTCGTAGTACCTGTCCCACTTCACCAGCGCCTGGTAGGCCAGGTACTCGCAGAACTCGGGGGACACGACCCACTCGGAGCGGATGGTCTTGTCGTCGTCCTTGCCGACGAACTGCCCCGTGAACGGGACGTAGATGTTGCGGTCCAGCCAGGCATCCCCCTTGTCGCGGGTCTTCGGGATGTCGTTGGCGGCGCAGACAATCAGCGCGTGGGGCGTGTAGTCGAACATACCCTTGTTCTTGCGCTCCACGCCTATCGCGTCATGCGAGATGATTGACTTCAGGCGAGAGTTGTCCTTCAGGTACGCACCCGAATCAGAGTCCTCGCACGTGATGAGGGAGACTCCAACGATGTTCGACACGCCGAACCGCCCGCCATCCCCGCCGCCCGCGAGCAGCGCGAGGCTTGAGGTCATGCACCCGTCGTAGCCGACGAGCGACTTGAGGCAGTCGAGGAAGGTGCTCTTCCCGTTGTGGCCGGTCTTGTTGTAGAAGGTCACCATGACGCGCCAGTTGTGGTAGCTGCGCAGGGCCGCCCCCGCCACCTTGACAAGCAGGTCGCGCCCGCCGTCGTAGGGGACGTAGGAGTCCAGCAGCTGCCAGAAGTCAATCTTCGAGCCATCCGGCAGCGTGTGCTCAGGGACGGGCGGCTCCTTGTCGGGGAGGTGCGTGGCGCTCTTCCTGAGCGCAACGACCTCGGGGGAGAACCCGCGCAGGGCGCGCTCCTCGTAGTCCCAGATTCCGTTGGCCATGAAGACCAGGGACGGGTTGTCGCACTCGCACACGCGGTTCTCCCGGCGCGATGCCATGTCGTGCAGCTTCTGGGCGAAGTTCTTCTTCCAGTTGCCGTTCGCAGCGCCCACGACCTCCTGACACCACAGGTCAATCTGCCCGTCGCCAATCTCGCGGTAAATCCCCTCGTCGGGGTCGTACATAGCGAGCACGCCCTCCGAAGTCGGCTTGTCCACGGTCTCCTTGACGCAGACCATGCGGATGACCTCCTGCGCGAACACCAGCTCGGCTGCCTGCACGGGGTCGATGCTCTTGAGCTTCGGCCAGCGAAAGCCCCTGCCGTAAATCTTGCCCGCCTCCGGGTTGGATGGCGGCTCGGGCAGATTGGCCCACGCCACGAGGGCGTTCGTCACCTTGACCACGACGTCCGAGAGATAGGACAGGCCATCACCCGCGCAGCTGCGCAACACATAGCTCACCACATCGCTGAGCGCCTTGTGATAGTTCTCCCCGCCGTACAGGTAGTCGGGGTTGTACGCCTCGCCCTGATTCCCCTTGTCATACAAAAGCCCCAGCCGCATCTCCTCTTCTGTCTGCTGGTCAGGCGCTTGAAAAATGGGCGGAAATGAGCTATATTTTTTATAAGTAGACGGAGCGGTTCCCTTTGCTGTGGCGGCGAGGGAGCTGCTCTTTTCGTTATCAGCCATAAGCCCGCCTCCCCTCAGTTCTTCGGCTCGACCAGCCTGTAGTGCTCGGAAATCCACGCCTCGATGTCCTCCCGCTTGTAGAACACCGAACGGTTGAACTTGTAGAACCTCGGCCCCGTGTCCGTCGCCCGCCACTTGCGGAGCGTCGCCGGGCTGATGCCGAGCATGTCGGCCACCTCGGCCGTGCTCAGGAAATTCTTCTGGTGAATCTGTTTCTCTTCCATTCGCTACCTCCTCTGTCCAATCTCGAACGCAAACAAAAAAAGCTCCTGTGGAAACCAAGACGGACGGAAGGCATAAAGCCTCGTCTATCTCGGTTTCCACAGGAGCTTCGTTCGTCGTTGTTTCACCTGTGACGCTCGGCAGCATCGCCTCGCGCTCGGCCCTTATTCCCGACAGCAACCCCGCATCTGAGACGGGACGGGTGCTGGACCTATAAATCTATGTACGATAATCATACCACGGAAACGGCAGGAACGCAAGGGTAATATCAGCGTTTCCGCAGGCCAGAGGCCTGTTCCGAGCGCTTTCCGCTCATAAACGAACGGAAACGACCCGAAAAAATCCCCTCCGCGCCTCTCGGGGAGCAGCAACTGCAACCAAGGGTACATGTGGGGCTGACCACATGCCTGACCACATCAAAACGGGCATGTGGTCAGCTCTTGAGAAAAAATCTCCTCATTTATCGAGGGATTTTTTACGTTCTGACCGCATGACCAGAAGACCAGATGAAATCCGACAAACTTTATTTCTTTACGCATATCAGATAGCCCTTTCCCATTCTTTCAAAAAAGTCCCCAACTATATGGTCATCTGGTCAGGAATTGCGTAAAGCCCGATATAGAGCGGGACTACGGCTGACCAGATAGTGACCACATCATTTTTTCTTGTGGTCATGCGGTCAGGCAAAACGCTCGTAAACGAGGAGTCATGGGATTCTCCTGCCCTGAGCAGGTGCGCATTTCGGACGCTTCGCGTCCTCAATGCAGGCTAGTCACGCCTCGGGCTCCGCCCTCGGCCGACCGCATCATCCACCCGGTACACAGGGGAGCGTGAAAACCAGCCACCACGGTTTCCTGTGCCTCGCGTGTACCCTTGTGAGGGCAACGGAGGCGCGAAGCGCCGTAGTTGCCCGACCAGACTGGAGATAGCCGCCCGCAGGGCGGCCGCCCAAAGCATCGAGCGTAAGCGAGATGCGCACCTGCGCCTCGGCCTTCGCTCCCTCTGACGTTCTCGGAGCCGTTTCAAGGCACGAAAAAGCCCTTCAGGGCATCGGAGTACCCTGAAGGGCTTAAAACGTCTTAAAACGCCAAATACGGCGCTCACATGGTGATGACCGAAATGGGAGCGCCCCTATCTGGCGCTCCCAAATCTATACACAAGCGCGAACTCATTCCGAAAGAAGAATAGTTCGACGCTTCCTACTCTGGTGGAGCCGGGGGGAATCGAACCCCCGTCCGAAAGTGCATCCGCGGGGACTTCTCCGGGCGCAGAGAGTCCTTTTTATTCCCTCGCCCGCGCGTGGACGCTCACACTCGCGGGTCCGGTAGCTTCATTGTGCATGGTGCGCTCAAAGCTTTGCGCACTCACGTTCGCCGCTGATCGACGCCTCGCTTCCGGGCCGCGGCCCTCCCGGAGGAGACGCTCACTGCTTAGGCAGCGAGAAGAGCAGTCTTATTGCTGTTCTTTAATTTATAATTGCCCGTTTTATGGATGCCAGGCGCATCCGCCCGCTATCCCCGTTTCCGCACCCCCGTCGAAACCAGTACGGCCCCTCGTCGTCGTCGCAAAGTCCGCTTAGCTCCGTTTCCGGGCGGCGGCTGGGCCGCCGCCCGAAAACTGCGCACGCTCCCTTGCTCCTCCTCTCCGCCCCGAAGCGGGGACGCTTCGGGACGGGGTACGAAGGCTCATTTTGCGCAAATGCGCTGCGCTGTTTGCGCCCTCCTCAGAACTTCTTCGGCTCGGGATAATCGACGCCGAAGGTTTCGGCTGTGACCTTCTTCATTTTCTGCTCGGCCTTGGGGCGGTCGTTGTAGTCGGTGGCCGTGTTGGCTATCTCGTCCACGACGTCCATGCCCTCGATGACCATGCCGAAGGCGGCATACTCGCCGTCGAGGTGCTTGGCCTTGGCGTGCATGATGAAGAACTGGCTGCCCGCCGTGTCCGGCATCATGGAGCGCGCCATGGAGAGGACGCCGCGCTCGTGCTTGAGGTCGTTCTTGAAGCCGTTGTGCGCGAACTCGCCCTTTATCCTGTAGCCGGGGCCGCCCATGCCGGTGCCCTGGGGGTCGCCGCCCTGGATCATGAAGCCGGGGATGACCCTGTGGAAGATGAGCCCGTCGTAAAAGCCGCGGTTCACGAGGCTCAGGAAGTTGTTGACCGTGTTCGGCGCTATCTCGGGGTAGAGCTCGGCCTTGATGACGCCGCCGTTTTCCATCTCAAAGGTGACTATCGGGTTTGCCATTACGCGTTCCTCTCCTTTATAATTCTGTCCATGTCCCGCTTCGCCTGTCGTTCGGCCTCAGAGTCGCGCTTGTCGTGGAGCTTTTTGCCCTTGCACAGGCCGAGCTCGAGCTTCACCCGCCCGTCCTTGAAGTAGAGCGAGAGCGGGATGAGCGCAACGCCGTCCTGCATGACGCGGGCGTTGAGCTTCATGATCTCGCGCTTGTGCATGAGCAGGCGCTTGGGGCGCATCGGGTCCCGGTTGAAGATGTTTCCCTTCTCGTAGGGGCTTATGTGCAGGCCCCGCGCGAAGAGCTCGCCGTCCTTCACGGTACAGAAGGAGTCCTTCAGGTTCACGGTCCCGGCCCGGATGGACTTGACCTCCGTGCCGAAGAGCTCGATACCCGCCTCGAAGCGTTCGAGGACGAAGTAATCGTGGAACGCCTTACGGTTCTGCGCTATTTGTTTTATGCCCTGTGCGCGCGCCACGGCCTCGCCTCCCAAAAGCTGCTCATCTTAGAAGAGTATACCACAGCTGTCAAGCGCATAAAACCCCCGGCGCGTTACAGTTTGAAGTCAATTTCCGCGCAGGAAGGGCAGAGCATAGTCCGCCACCTCCACCGCGAGCCCCTCCGAGGGCCGCGCGACGATGAGTGTGCCTCCGCAGGATGGGAACAGCTCCAGTTCCATCCGGGGCCAGGGTTCGAGCCCGCCGAGCAGCAGGGCGGCCCGAACCAGCGAGGCCGCTTCGCGCGCGCCGGAGACCAGGCTATGTACGTTCAGGGCCACGCAGTCGCGGCCCACAGTCTGAATATCCATGTAAAACGCCTCCCGAGTCTATCTTGTCCCAGCCGCCGCCGGCGGTCAAGTCAAAAATACTGGCATTGCGGCGCAATATATGGTAATATGATATTCGGATAACTATGTAATTAACGGAGGCGCGAAAATGTCATACGAAAAGACGATAGATAAATCCACGGTATACGAGGGTGTCATAGTGAACGTTCGGCGCGACAAGGCGGAGCTCGTAAACGGAAACATAGTCGGCCGCGAGGTGGTGGAGCACCCGGGCGGGGTGACGGTCATTCCCGTCGAGGCGGACGAGACGGTCTGGTGTGTGCGCCAGTTCCGCTATCCCTTCGGCCGCGAAATGCTGGAGGTCCCGGCGGGCAAGCTCGAACGGGGGGAGGACCCGTTTGAGTGCGCCGTGCGTGAGCTCTCGGAGGAGACGGGCCTGACGGCGGACGAGATGATATACCTCGGCCCCTGCTGCACCTCGCCGGGCTTCTCGACGGAGGTGCTGCACATCTACCTCGCCCTTGGCCTGCACCGGGGCAAGATGCACCTCGACCCGGACGAATTTTTGAACGTCGAGAAATACAAGCTCTCCGAGCTGGAAAAGCTGGTCATGTCCGGCGAGATAGACGACGCCAAGACCATCATCGCCGTGCTCAAGGCCCGGAGGTATCTGGAGGACAGGAAATGAACAGAAAGGTGCTTATCGTCGATGACGAGCGTTCCATCGTCGATATCCTGCGATACAATCTGGAGAAGAACGACATGACGGCGGTCTGCGCCTACGACGGAGCAGAAGGCCTGCGGCTCGCGCGCGAGTGCGACCCGGACGTCATCCTGCTTGACGTCATGCTGCCGGAGATGGACGGCTTTGAGGTCTGCCGCACGCTGCGCGCGGAGGGCAACAACGTTCCCATCATCATGATAACGGCGCGCGAGGAGGAGACGGACAAGGTTTTCGGCCTTGAGCTGGGCGCGGACGACTACATCACAAAGCCCTTTTCCATGCGGGAGCTGCTGGCCCGAGTGCGCACCAACATGCGCCGCGCGGCGTCGATGGCGCCCGCCGCGCCCGAGGAGCCGGGCGACCAGATAAGGGCCAAGGACATCACCATAGACCGGACCCGCCGCGCCGTCTACAAGAACGGCAAGGAGCTGGAGCTTACGCAGCGGGAATACGAGCTCATCAAGTTCCTGGCTGAGAACCCGGGGCGGGTCATGTCGCGGGAGGAGCTCATGGGCTCCGTCTGGCAGTACGACTACTTCGGCGACCTGCGCGCCGTGGACGTCGCCGTGCGCCGCCTGCGCGAGAAGCTGGAGGACAACCCGTCCGAACCCGTCTACGTCATGACGAAGCGCGGGGCGGGCTACTATTTCGCTGACTGAGGGGCCGCAGATGAACCGGAGCCTTTATACAAAGCTCGTACTTATAATACTGTTTCTCATAATATCCCTCACGGCCGTGACAGGGGTCTTCCTGACGCGCGGCGTGCGGAGCTTTTACCTCAACGAGTTTTACAACCGCATGCAGGAGGTGTTCTCGGACGAGGAGCTGGCCTCGGGCCTGCGCTCCGCGGCGCAGGCGGACGCCCCGGACAACATGGCTGAGGTGCTTGGTGCCTACACGGGCCGCCTGGGTATAGACACCGGCACGAGGAACTACCACATCCTCTCCGGCGAGACGGGCGCCTGGCTTGCCGGCAGCGTCACGCCTGAAAACGGCGTGGCCATCACGCCGAATATCATCAGCGCCATTGCCGGCGAGAACGGCTACGCCAGCGACCCCACGGCGGAGTACATGGACGTTGCCCTGCCTATAGAGGGCGGCGCGGCAAACTATATCATTTACGTCGTGGATAACCGCGCCACGATGCAGAGCCTGAACAGCCAGCTGCTGCAAATCATCGTCGAAGCGATGGGCGTGGGCCTCATCATCTCGGTGTTCCTCAGCCTGCTGCTGGCCAAGACCATGATAGCCCCCATACAAGACTTGACCCGCGCGGCGGAAAAGGTCGCAGGCGGCGACTTCACCGGCAAGGTGGACAACGAGTCCAAGGACGAGATAGGCGTCCTGACGCGCACCTTCAACGACATGGCCGTCCAGCTCGAGGACACGCTCTCGGACCTCAAAAAGTCCGAGCAGATGCGGCGCGAGTTCGTGGCCAACGTCTCCCACGAGCTGCGCACGCCAATAACCAGCGTTAAGAGCTACGCCGAGACGCTGGAGGGCGAGCCGGAGATGCCGGAGGAGACGCGCCAGCGCTTCCTCGGCGTCATTTTGAACGAATCCGACCGCATGACGAAGATAGTGCAGGACCTTCTGACGCTCTCGCGCTTCGACGCGGGCAGCATAGAATTCAGCTTCGACTATTTCAGCTTTGAGAAGTCCGTGAAGGACGTCTACAACGCCACGCGCATGGAGGCGCAGGCGCACGGACACGAGTTCTCGCTGGAGCTGGAGATACCCCTGCCGAATATACGCGGCGACAAGGCCCGCGTAGAGCAGGTGCTCATGAATATGGTCTCCAACGCCATCAAGTACACCAAGGACGGCGGGCGCATAAGCATGACCGCGGGCTGGAAGGACAGCGAGGTCTGGTGTACGGTGAAGGACAACGGCATAGGCATCCCCCAGGAGGACGCGGCGAAGGTGTTCGACCGTTTCTACCGCGTGGACAAGGCGCGCAGCCGCGAGTCGGGCGGCACGGGCCTGGGCCTGTCTATAGCGCACGAGATAGTCGTCCGGCACGGCGGGCGCATAGATCTGCAGAGCCGCCTGGGCAAGGGCACGCGTATAACCGTCTGGCTTCCGGTGGAGGGGCCGAAAGATGCGTAAGCCGCTGACGCCGAAGGCGAAGCGACGCCTCCTCGGCTTGGGACAGGACCTGCTCATACTGGTGCTAGTCGTCTCGGCAGTCATGCTCGCCGGGGGCAGCGGGCTGCTGGATTTCGCGGGAGATATTTCCGGCGGCGTGCTGGGCATGCAGTCGGGGCAGAACCAAGGCGGGCAGAAGGAATACACCGCCGCGGCAGAGCCTCTGAGCATGATGCTCACGCCGGAGGCCGGGGCTCATTGCGGAGTGATGTACTCGCAGGAGGAGCTCTATTCCGCCTACGACCGTTTTTCCGCCACCCTGGCCGAGGCTTTGGGCTCCTCCGGCGAGCCGGAGCAGATAAGCGAGGAGGAGTGGCGCGCCGCGCTCAACGAAACGGGCGTCTTCTTCGATTTTTATTGCGACTTCCAGCTTTCGAGCCTGGCCATATGGCTCGGTACAGAGATAAACGGCTCCGCCGCCGGACATACGGCGCGGCGCATCTGCATCTCGCTGGATAACGGCCTCGTGTGGCTGAGCTATGTCCGCAGCCGGGACGAGGGCGGCTTTTACCGCTGCTCGACCTCGGTACAGGCTGGGGAGTTTGCCGCTAGGGTTGGCGAGAGCATACCCAACGGCGCGGAGTTCGTGTTTGAGCTCTCCCCGACCTACGACGCGCTCGACCCCTATACCGTGCTGATGCAGGGCAGCATAGTCCTCGGCTCCATCTCCGGGGAGAACTCGCTGCGCAGCGCGGACAGCGAGGCACTGTACACGGCCTTCGGACTCAGCAGCTACCTTGCCTCCACTTATCCTGAGTCCGACGGCACGCTGGTCAGCGTCGAGGGCGAGGCCACCCTGCGCCTGGGCGCGGACGGGGAGCTCAAATATTCCTTTAAGCCCATAGAGGATGAGAGCGCGCCGAAGCTCTCCCCGACGGACGCAATAGAGCTGGCCCGCCGCCTGGTCGAGAACACGGCGGGGCGTTATTGCGGTGAGGCCTCGCTGCGCCTGTCGTATATCTACCTCAGCGCCGAGACAGGTGAGTACACGATCTGCTTCGACTACGTCTACGACGGTGTGCCGCTGCGCATCTCTGGCAGGGAGCACGCGGTTGAGATAACCGTGACGGGCGAGCGGGTGACCTATGCCTCGATACTTTTCCGCTCCTATGAGAGCCTGGGCGGCAGGGAGGAGCCCCTGCCCGCGAACCTCGCCGCCGCTCTGCTCCAAACGGAGGGCGGGGGAGAGCTGAGGCTCTATTACACCGATAACCTTGAAAAAGTCACGACCGACTGGAAAAAAGCCTGATGGATGCGATAAAAGTCAAAAACTTCATAATCCTCGTCCTGCTCATCGTGAATGTCGTGCTGCTGTCCACGGTGATAAGCGACCGCATGAGGGGCAGCGAACTCTGGAACGAGGCCGTGGAGGGCGCGGTGGCGCTGCTTGAGGAAAACGGCATCGTTGTATCCGACGAGGCGAATTTGAGCGCGCGCAGCCTGAATCAGCGCAGCGTTGCCAGAAACGGCCAGGTCGAGGCCCAGGCCGTGGACGGCTTCATCGGCCTTACCACGACGGATGACCGCGGCGGCGGCATCATCTACTACGGCGGCACGAAGGGCGAGGCCACCTTCCGCGGCACCGGCGGCTTCGACATCCAGTTTTTCGCCTCCGGTGCGCCGGAGACGGACGACCCGGAAAAGACCGCCCGCAGCATGATGCGGGACTTGGGCATAGAACTCGTTGACGGCAAGGACGCCTGCACGATAGTCGAGTCCGACGGCGACAACGTCGTGTTGGAGCTGGCCTGCGCCTCGGGTGGGGCGAGGATAATAAACTGCCGAGTGGAGTTCCGTTTCATGTACGGCAGACTGTACTCCATTTCCGGCGTGAGGCCGCTGGACCTCGTCACCGCCGAGACTGAGACCAGCCTCATCGACGTGCCTACGGCGCTCATGCGCTTTCTCGGTCTGACGCGTGAGAAGGGCCACATATGCAGCGAGCTGCGCGGCCTGGAGCTATGCTATGCCTTTTCCGCTTCCGCCTCCGGCGAGGGCAGCCTGACCCCCGCCTGGCTCATAGTGACGGACACCGGCGAGTTCTATATAAACGCCATAACCGGCAAAGAGGAAGTCATTGCCTGAGTGTCTTGAATAAATGGAAGCAATGTGTTAAAATAATTTGTTAGTATGGCGCGCCTGCGGACAAACTAGCTTTGCGGGCGCCCCATTCCCGCCCCGCTCAGGCGCGGGCTCCATTCTCCAGGGCTTTGGAAGGTGAATGTATTGGAAAAATATGTTATCAATGGCGGCAAGCCTCTCTACGGCGAGATAGACGTCAGCGGCGCGAAGAACGCCGCCGTCGCCATTATTCCCGCCGCGCTGATGGTCAACGGCGTGTGCCGGCTTGAGAACATCCCTCAGATAAGCGACGCGGACATGCTCATGACGATACTTGAGCACCTCGGCGCGAAGATACGCATGGTGAACCGCAACACGGTGGAAATAGACTGCACCGACGTCCGGTACACCGACGCTCCCTATGACCTCATGCGCAGGATACGCGCATCCTATTACCTCATCGGCGCGATGCTGGGCCGCTTCGGCGCGGCCAAGACCACCATGCCCGGCGGCTGCAACTTTGGCGTACGTCCCATAGACCAGCATATAAAGGGCATGACCGCCCTGGGCGCGGATGTGGAGGTCACGGGGGGCTTTGTTTATGCCAAGGCGCTGGACGGCAAGCTCCACGGCACGCGCATATACCTTGACAAGGTCTCCGTCGGCGCGACGATGAATATCATCCTGGCCGCCTCCATGGCCAGGGGGCGGACGGTCATCGAAAACGCCGCGAAGGAGCCGCACATCGTCGATCTGGCGAACTTCCTGAACTCCATGGGCGCCGACGTGCGCGGCGCCGGCACGGATTCCGTGAAGATAAACGGCACGGACAGCCTTCACGGAGGCACCTATACGATAATCCCCGACCAGATAGAGGCAGGCACCTATATGGTCGCGGCAGCCGCCGCGGGCGGGGAGGTCAAGATAAACAACGTCATCCCGCGCCACCTGGAGTCGATTTCCGCAAAGCTGCGCGAGATGGGCGTGACCGTCATCGCGGGCGAGGACTGCGTCACGGTCAAGAGCACTGGCAGGCTGAGAAAGGTCAACATCAAGACCATGCCGTATCCCGGCTTCCCGACGGACATGCAGCCCCAGTTTGCCGCAGCGCTTTGCCTGGCAAACGGCGCCAGCGTAATAACAGAGGGCATCTACGACAACCGCTTCAAATACCTCACCGAGCTGCGCAAGATGGGTGCGCAGGTGCAGGTTGACGGCAGGACGGCAATGATAGAGGGCGTGGAGAAGCTCTGCGGCGCGCCCGTAGCGGCCTGTGATTTGCGCGCGGGCGCAGCCATGGTAATAGCGGGGCTCTGCGCGGAAGGCACCACCGAGGTTGAGGACGTCCACTATATCGAGCGCGGCTATGAGGACTTTGTCGGCAAGCTGCGCGGCCTGGGCGCGGATATCGCCCTTGTCTCCTGCCCGGACGAGCCTGAGCGGGTCAAGAGCATAAACGTCTGCTGATGCGCGTTACCGTATTCGCCAGCGGCTCCACAGGCAACTGCGCGCTCGTGCAGGCCGGAGGGGAGCGGCTGCTTATAGACGCGGGCATTTCGCTCAGGCGTCTCGGCGGCTTTCTTGCCGCGGAGGGCCTGTCGCCGTCGGAGCTCTCCTGCGTCCTGGTGACGCATGAGCATGCCGACCACGTCTGCGGCCTCAGTATGCTCACAAAGAAGCACGGCATCCGCGTCATAGCGCCGCGCACCGTGGCCGCGCGCCTGCGCGGCATGCTGCCGGGCGTGGAGGACTACATAGACATCATCCGCCCGGGGGAGCCGCTGCGCATAGGCGGCGCCGGCGTGCGGGCGTTCCACACGATGCACGATACGGACGAGAGCGTGGGCTACCGCATAGACGCGGAGAGCAGCTTCGGGCTGTGTACGGATACGGGCCGCCTGACGGACGAGGTGCTGGAGGCCATGAGAGGCGTGAGCCTCGCCGTCATCGAGTCAAATTACGACGAGCGGATGCTCTGCGACGGGCCGTATCCCGTGTATCTCAAGCGCCGTATCCTCTCGGAGCGAGGGCACCTTTCGAACGAGGATGCCGGTCGCTTTGCAGTGAGCCTAGCGCGCGCCGGGGCGCGCGGCCTCATCCTGGGTCACCTGAGCCGGGAGAATAACCGCCCGGAGCTTGCGCTGGCCGCCGTTTCCGCCGCCCTGGCTGAGGCGGGGGAGGCCCCGGAGCTCATCGCGGCGCCGCCGCTCGGCGCTGTGCATATGGAGGCGCTCCGATGCCCGGCCTGAGCTTTATTTTTGTAGGCAAAATGCGCGAGCGGCACTATGCCGCAGCTTTTGAGGAATATTATAAGCGTCTCGGGGCCTTTGGGAAGCCCGAGCTGCGCGAAATAGCCGAGGAGCGCCTGCCCGAGCAGCCTTCGGAGCGGGAGATAGCCCAGGCGCTCTCGCGCGAGGCGGCGGAGATAGAAAAGGCCGTCCCGAAGGGGGCCTATACCGTTGCGCTCTGCGTCGAGGGCAGGTCTCTTTCGAGCGAGGAGCTGGCGCGCGAGTTGGAGGGCAGGCCAAAGCTCTGCTTCATCGTCGGCGGCTCTTTCGGCCTGGACGAGCGCGTGAAAAAAGCCGCGGATATGCGGCTTTCAATGTCCCGCATGACCTTCCCGCACCATCTGGCGCGGGTGATGCTTGCGGAGCAGGTGTACAGGGCGTTCACCATCATAAACGGCGGACGCTACCACAAATGAGGGGGAAGCGGCCTATGGAAGGACAAAAGCTGGACTGGTCCCGGGACCTGCCCGGGAAAATGGCAAAGAAATGGCCCCGCACCGAGGACGGCGACTATGTCGGCGCGGCGTATCTCACGAGCTGTTCTCAGCTCGACATGAGCGACGCCATCATAACCGGCATGCTGGACTCCTTTGAAATACCCTATGTTAAGCGTTATCCGCATTACGGCGGCTTCGGCAACATGATGCTCGGCGTGAGCGCCGAGGGCGTGGATATTTTCGTGCCGGAGACCATGCTTGAGGATGCGAAGAACATACTTGAAGGAGAGTCAGAAGATGAAGAGGAGCTATAAGGAAGAATACCAGTACTGGCTGGACAGCCCCGCCCTTGGCGAGGAGGAGTGGAAAGAGCTCTCCGCCATCGCCGAGGATGAGAAAGAGATAGAAAGCCGCTTTTTTGCTCCGCTGGAGTTCGGCACGGCGGGCCTGCGCGGCGTCATGGCAACGGGCCTTAACCGGATGAACATCCATGTCATCCGCTGGGCCACCCAGGCGTTCGCCGCGGTCATCAAGGCCGAGGGCGAAGAAGCCTGCAAGAAGGGCGTCGTCGTCTGCTACGACTGCCGCCTGAACAGCGAGCGCTTTGCGCGCGAGGCCGCGGGCGTCATGGCCGCCAATGGCATCCGCGTCCGCATATTCGACGCCCTGCGCCCGACGCCGGAGCTCTCCTTTGCCGTCATGCACTACGGCGCGACGGCGGGCATCAACATCACCGCCAGCCACAATCCCCGCGAGTACAACGGCTACAAGGTCTACTGGTCCGACGGCGCACAGCTCCCGCCGCAGCACGCAGCCGCCGTCGCCGCAGAGATGGGCAAGCTCGACATTTTCCACGATGTGAAGCTCATGAGTTTTGAGGAGGCCACGGCCTCCGGCCTCGTTGAGGTCATCGGCGCGGAGACGGACGAGGCTTTCCTTGAGAACGTCATGGCCATGTCCATCAACAAGTCCGTGGTGGAAAAGGTCGCGGATGAGTTCAAGATCGTCTATACGCCATTCCATGGCGCGGGCTATAAGCTGGTCCCGGAGGCGCTGCGCCGCCTGGGCGTCAAGCACCTCTATCCGGAGCCGCAGCAGATGGTCATAGACGGCAACTTCCCCACAGTCGTGAGCCCGAACCCGGAGAACCCGGAGGGCTTCTATCTCGCCGTGGACCTCGCCAAGGAGGTCGGCAGCGACCTCATCATCGGCACGGACCCGGACTCCGACCGCGTCGGCACCATGGTCAGGGGCAAGGACGGGGAGTACCGCACCATCACCGGCAACCAGATGGGCGTCCTGCTGCTCGACTACATCATCACCGCCCGCCGCGAGGCCGGCACCCTGCCCGCCAACGCCGCCTTCCTCAAGACCATCGTCACCACCAACATGGGCCGCGAGATCGCGGAGAAGAACGGCGTCCACGTGGACGAGACCTTTACCGGTTTCAAGTTCATGGCCGAAAAGCTGGCCGAGTACAAGCGCGAGGGCTCGTATGATTACATACTGGCCTACGAGGAGAGCTACGGCTACATGATGGGCGACTATGTCCGCGACAAGGACGCCGTCACCGCCTCCATGATGATAGCAGAGATGGCCGCCTGCTATTTCTCCAAGGGCATGACCCTGGCAGACGCCCTGGAGGGCCTCTACGAGAAATACGGCTGGTTCATGGAGAAGACGCTGAACCTCGTCATGCCGGGCCTGGACGGCCTCGGCAAGATGAAGGAGCTCATGGCCTCCCTGCGCGCAAAGCCCCCGCGCGAGATAGGCGGCGCGTCTGTCCTCGGCATGAGGGACTATCAGAACGGCACCGTCTCCGTCGCGGAGCTGGGCGTCGTGGGCAAGACGCATATAGCGGGCTCCAACGTCCTGTATTTCGAGCTTGAGGACGGCACGGCGTTCATAGTCCGCCCCTCCGGCACGGAGCCGAAAATCAAGGTCTATATCCTCACCCAGGGCGCAGACAGGGCCGAGTGCGAGGCCCGCGTCGCAAAATACACGGAATACGCGGAAGAACTCAGCAAATGAAAGAATACCTGAAAATCTTCTGGGCCTTCATGAAAGTGGGGGCCCTTACCTTTGGCGGGGGCTATGCCATGCTGCCCATCCTCCAGCGCGAGGTCGTCGAGCACAACGGCTGGGCGACAGAGGAGGAGATAATGGATTACTACGCCATGGGCCAGTGCCTGCCGGGCATCATCATGGTGAATACCTCGGTGTTTGTCGGTAGGCGGCATAAGGGCGTGGCCGGCGGCATCGTCGCGGGCCTGGGCAGCGCCTTCCCCTCGCTCGTCATAATAACCGTCATCGCCATGTTCCTCACCGCATTCGCGGAGTACCCCGTGGTGCAGAACGCCTTTGCGGGCGTGCGCGCCTGCGTCGTTGTGCTCATTATAAACGCCGTCGTGAAGCTCTGGAAGAGCGCCATGGTGGACTGGAAGTGCCTCGTCATCATCTTCCTGCCCGTCTTTCTGCTCTCCGCGCTCACAAGCGCCTCGCCCATACTCCTGGTCGTGGCCTCAGGTGTCGCGGGCGTGCTCATAAGCGTGCTTGCCGCACGTGGGAAGGGGGCGGCGAAATGAAGCTGCTTCTGCTCTTCTGGGAGTTTTTCAAAATCGGCCTCTTCTCCGTCGGCGGCGGCATGGCCACCGTGCCCTTCCTGTACGACCTGGCGGAGAAAACCGGCTGGTATACGCAGGCCCAGATCCTGGACATGCTTGCTGTCAGCGAGTCCACACCCGGCCCCATAGGGATCAACATGGCCACCTACGTCGGATATGTCGTCGGCGGTATCCCCGGCGGCGTTCTGGCGACGCTGGGCGTCATACTGCCGGGACTGATCCTGGTGCTGGTAATCGCAATGTTCCTTGAGAAGTTCCGCGGCAACCGCATAGTGGAGGGCGCGTTCTACGGCCTGCGTCCGGCCTCAACGGCGCTCATCGCCGCCGCGGGCATCACCGTCGTGGAAGCCGCGCTGCTGAACACCGCGCTGTACGCACAGACCGGCTCGCTCCTGGATCTCTTCAGCTGGCCAGCCATCATCCTGGCCGCCGTACTCTGGCTGCTCACGAACGTCGTGAAACCGACTAAAAAACTGCATCCCGTGGTGTTTATTGCCGCCTCCGCCGTCGTGGGCATAGTGTTCTCACTTGGCGGGGCCTAAAGGGCCGCAGAGGCCAGAATATAGGCGAAAACACAGGAAAATACCGCGCTGAGACACCGCCCGGCAAAGTGCCGGGCGGTTTTCATGTCCCCGGCGACGGCGGAGGTCTGCAGGTGGACCGAGAGCCCGCCCCAGCCGACGATGGCCGCGCAGACAGCGAGGTTGGCCGGCGTCGCCGCGAGACCGCGCATCGCGCCCACGCCGCCGCCCAGCTCAAAAAAGCCTGTGAGCAGCGCGCGGCAGGCGGATACCTCCAGCCCTGTGAGCCGCGAGAGGTCGAGGGCCAGCGCGGGCAGCAGCCCGACGGCCGTGAGCACGCCCGTGACGACGCCAAAAGCGACGACAAAGCCGCAGACGTTCAGCATGTTCCTCACTGCTGCGAGAACTGCGGCAGGCAGCGCCCCGGAGCGCGGCGGCATGGGGGAGGGACGCTCAAAGCCGCTCCCGCGCCGCCCGCAGGAGAGCAGAAAACCCGCCGTTAACGCCGCTAAAACGTGGGAAATATAGAGCAAAATGCCCGCCTTTGCGCTTCCGAAGACCCCCGCGCCCGCCGCGCCGAGCAGGAAGGCGGGGCCGGAATTGTTGCAGAAGCCGAGCAGCCGTTCACCCTCCTCGCGCTTTATCTCCCCGCGCTGTACCAACCCGGCGGCGGAGGCCGCGCCGAGGGGATAACCCGCCATGAGCCCCAGTATGAGCGCCGCGCAGCCCGGTCCGGAGACGCCGAAGAGCCTGTGCATCCCCGGCGCAGCGAGCCTTCCCAGCCGTGAAGGCAGACCCAGCTCCTGAATAAGCCCCGAGAGCACGAAAAAGGGGAAGAGCGAGGGTATGAGCACCTCCCCGCACAGCTGCAGCGAGGCGCGCGCCGCCTCCATGGCCTCCGCTGAACAGGCGATGAGCGCGAACCCCGCTGCCACCGCCGCCGCTGCATAGAGCGCAAAGGCGCCTCTTTTCATGAAAACACCCCCTTACGCCAATTAATGAGCCCAAGCCCTGCAATAGAACCGCCGCGTTTTTGTGCGGCGCGGTCATCTTGGGCGGGACGTGGCCGTATAATTCTCCGATAGGGGGTGGCGGCATGCTCACAAGGAAAGGGGCCGAGCTGAGGGAGAATATTGCGGACCGGCTCGACCTGCCCGCGGAGGCGGCGGGGCTACTGAAACTCACCGTCATGGGCCGGGGCCGCGCGCTCATAGAGCAGCACCGCGGCCTTGCGGGATATACGCACGAGCGCATCGAGGTCCTGGGCGGCAGGACCCGGCTAATCATAAACGGCGAGGCGCTGGAGCTGGCCGCCATGGACAGGGAGGCCCTGCTGGTCACGGGGCGGATACTCTCGGTGGAGTTCGAATGAGGGCGCGGCGCTTTATCCTGCGCGGCAGCGTGTGGGTGGAGGTGCAGGGAGCGTCTCCGGAGCGGTTTTTGAACGCGCTGACGCAGGCGGGCCTGCGTTTCTGGGGCGCGGAGCCCTCGGACGGCTTTACGCTCAGGCTGGCCATCCGTCCGCGTGACCTGGAAGCGGCCCGCGCCATCGCCCTGCGCTGCCAGTGCAGCCTGGAGCCGCTGCGCTACCGGGGCGCGCCCGCCGTGCGGCGCAGGCTGAGGCACCGGCTGGCGCTCATGGCAGGGCTGGCGGTCTGCTTTGCGCTGCTGGCCGCCTCGCGGCTTTTTGCCTGGGAAATAGCCGTGGAGGGCAACGAAAACGTGTCGAAGGGCGAGATCCTTCGCGCCCTGGCCGAGTGCGGGGTCGAGAGCGGCTCCTTCTGGCCGTCGTGGTCGGCGGACGCTATAAAAAACGGGGTCATCCTGCGCATACCTGAGCTCGCCTGGGTCGGAGTGAGCGTGGACAGCTCCCGCGCCGTGGTGCGCGTGCGTGAGCGCGAGCCGGCCCCGGAGCTGAGGGACAATGACGAGCCATATTCAGTGACGGCGCGAAAAACGGGTATAATAGAGCGTATGCAGGTCTATCTCGGCGCGCCGCTCGTCGAGGTTGGGGACGCCGTGCTTGAGGGCGAGCCGCTGGTCTCCGGCAGGGTGGAGAGCGGCCTGGGCAGCGTGCGCTATGTCCATGCCTCGGCGCTCGTGGAGGCCAGGACATATTACGAGCTGACCGAAGTCTCCCCGCTGGAATACGAGGCCGCGCAGCCAAGCGGCCGCCATACGCGCTGGGCGCTCGTAATAGGCAGCGAGCGGCTGAACCTCTACGCCGGGGGCTCTGCTCCGGAGGAAAACACTGTGCGCGTCACGACTGAGCACAGGCTGGAGTGGCCGGGCGTCTTTAGTTTGCCGGTTTCTCTTGTGCAGGAGCAGATTTTGGAGTATGATATTATAGCTCAAAGTGCGGACGCCGAGGCCCTGGCCCAGCGGTTGGAGGCCGAGCTGACGGAGCGGCTCCAAGCGGAGCTGGACGGCCGCGGCGAGGTGCTTTCGCAGAGCTTTTCCGCCCGTGAGAGCGGCGGCGCGCTGTACGTGACGCTGCGCGCCGAGTGCCTGGAGGACATAGCCGCCGAGACGAAGGCGGAATAGAGATATGAGGTGTACAGATGATAGAGAGGACCCTGCCCATAGACAGGATGGAGAACGTCATAAACGTCTTCGGCTCCTTCGACCAGAACCTGAGGATAATCGAAACTGAGCTAGGCGTGCGCGTGACGGATAGGGACGACCAGCTGCGCATAAGCGGCGAGGCTGAGGACGTCATGACGGCAGAGAAGGCGATAAACGGCCTCTTGCAGCTGGCCTCGCGGGGCGAGGCGATAGACGCGCAGAACGTGCGCTATATCCTGAAACTGGTCTCCGAGGGCCGGGAGGCGAAGATCTCCGAGCTCTCGGGCGATGTTGTGTGCATAACGGCCAAGGGCAAGCCCATAAAGGCCAAGACCCTGGGCCAGAAGGCATATGTGGACGCCATGAACGCGAACACGATAACCCTCGGCATAGGCCCTGCGGGTACGGGCAAGACGTATTTGGCCGTGGCCGAGGCCGTGGCGGCCTTCCGCAGCGAGAAGGTCAACCGCATAATCCTGACCCGCCCCGCCGTGGAGGCCGGCGAGCGCCTGGGCTTCCTGCCCGGCGATCTGCAGAGCAAGGTGGACCCGTATCTGCGCCCGCTCTACGACGCGCTCTTTGAGATGCTGGGCCCGGAGACCTATAACAAATACCTTGAGCGCGGCAACATCGAAGTCGCGCCCCTGGCCTATATGCGCGGCCGCACGCTGGACGACAGCTTCATCATCCTCGACGAGGCGCAGAACACCTCGCGCGAGCAGATGAAGATGTTCCTGACGCGAATAGGCTTCGGCTCCCGCGTGGTCATCACCGGCGACGTGACGCAGATCGACCTGCCCGGGGACAAGGTCTCGGGCCTGAAGGAGGCTATGCGCGTCCTGAAGGACATAGACGACATCGCCATCTGCAAGCTGACCGGCGCCGACGTAGTGCGCCACGAGCTGGTGCAGAAGATAATCGAGGCCTACGAAAAGGACGAAAAACGCCGCGCCCCGCAGCAAAAGCTCGACCCGGCGAAGTTCAAGCGGAAGAAATAGGCGCGTAAAAGGAGAAAATGCCTCCCTTCGGTCGGCATTTTTGATCGAATTGCGAGACGTCGGGAACTCCGTCCCCTACATGGCGTTCGCGGCGCCGCAGGTGCGCGGTAATCGTGCGTCCGGGCGGGGTTCCACCCCCGCCCCTACAAGAAACTTTGACGTTTTTTGCTCCAACGTAAGATTTGCATAACCCCTGTAGGGGACGGCGTCCTCGACGTCCCGCCCCTCCGTCTACCGCACGGCAAACTCAAACGCAAAAACCTAAAAGCTCGTCTGTAGGGGCGGGGTTCCACCCCCGCCCGGACGGCGAATCACTGCAATGTATATTACGTAGCACACGTTTGGTTTACATAAAACCCGTAGGGGTCGGCGTCCCCGACGACCCTTTCCTTCGTCCACCGCCTACTGAGGGGCCGCCAACACACACCAGGAGGACACACAAATGACACCAGAAGAAGCCAGAAAGAACCTCAGAGACCTCGAACTGCGTGAATTTGCCTACAACCACGCGGCGGGGATGCTGTATTTCGACGGCGTGACAGCCGCGCCGAAGGGTACATATATCTCCCGCGGCAAGACTCTCTCCGTGCTCAACGAGGCGGCGTACTCGCTCTCGAACAGCGAGGAAGCCCGCGAGACGCTGCGCGTGCTCTCGGAGCATATGGACGAGCTCACGCCCGCTGAGCAGCGTATCGTGGAGCTGCGCGAGAAGGCCCTGCGCTTCCGCAGCCGTGTGCCGGTGGACGAGTACGTCGCCTACCAGGAGCTGCTCAACGAGGCGGCCACCGTGTGGCGCGAGGCCAAGGCCACGTCGGATTACGCCATGTTTGAGCCGCTGCTGCAAAGGATAATCGACGCCTGCCGCCGCTTCGCCGAGTTGGTGGAGCCGGAGACCGACCCCTACGATTTCTGGCTCGACAACTATGAGGAAGGCATGACGCAGGAGTTCTGCGACAGGTTCTTCGCCGAGCTGCGCGCAAAGCTGGTGCCGCTCATAGCAAAGGTCGGCGCGGCGGAGCCGCCCGACACCTCGCTGCTGAATGTCCGCTTCCCGCTGGACAAGCAGGCGGAGCTCTCGGGCTGGCTCATGCGCTTCCTGGGCCTCGACCCGGACAGGAGCGCGCTGACAACGACGGAGCACCCCTTTACCATCGACTTTTCACGCTACGACGTGCGCATCACGACGAAATACTACGAGGATGCCTTCGCCTCCTCGATGTTCAGCGTCATCCACGAGGGCGGCCACGCGCTCTACGAGCTGGGTACGGCGGAGGAATACGCATTCACGCAGCTCGGCCGCGGCGTATCCATGGGCGTACACGAGAGTCAGTCGCGCTTTTTCGAGAACATCATCGGCCGCAGCCGCGCCTTCTGCAGCCTGGCCTGGCCGGAGCTCGTGCGGCTCTGCCCGGAGCTCGGCAGGTATGACGCGGATATGTTCTACCGCGCGGTGAACGCGGCCCAGCCGGGCCTCATCCGCATCGAGGCGGACGAGCTCACCTACAGCCTGCACATCATGGTGCGCTACGAGCTGGAGCGCGCCATGCTCCACGGCGAGCTGAACGCCAAGGAGCTGCCCGAGCGCTGGAACGCGCTGTACAAGCAATATCTCGGCGTAGACGTGCCTGACGACGCTCGCGGCGTCCTGCAGGACTCGCATTGGTCGGGCGGGCAGCTTGGCTACTTCCCGAGCTACGCCCTGGGCAGCGCCTACGGCGCGCAGCTCGTGGCCCGCATGAAGGAGGGCTTCGATGTGGACGCCGCCGTCGCCTCCGGCGACCTTGCCCCCGTGCGCTCCTGGCTGGGCGAGCGCATCTGGAGCCACGGCAGCCTGAGAAAGCCCACGGAGCTCATGCGCTCCGCCCTCGGCGGCGAGTTCGACGCGAGCTGGTATACGAACTATCTTGAGGCCAAGATGCGCGAGGTGTACAAGCTGTAATGGGCGCGAAGATAATGGTCAGCCGTGAAAAGCGCGGCCTTGGATATCCCGACGCGCGGCGTCTCATTCTCCGGGCGATAAATGCCGCCCTTCGCGCAGAGGGCGTGGGCGAGGAGTGCGAGATAAGCGTCCTGCTCACGGATAACGAGGGCATCCACGCTCTCAACCGCGAGTACCGGAACGTGGACAGGCCCACTGACGTCCTGAGCTTTCCCGCAAACGAGCTGACGCCCGGCGAATTTGACGCGCAGGCGTGCGAGGAAGACCCGGAGACGGGCCGCATCTTCCTTGGCGACATGGCGATATCGCTGGAAAAATGCGCGGCGCAGGGCTTGGAGTACGGTCACGGCTTCGAGAGAGAGCTCATGTACCTCACCGTCCACAGCACGCTGCATCTGCTGGGCTACGACCACGTGGACGAGGCAGAGATGAAGCGCCAAATGCGCGCGCGAGAAGAGATGATAATGTCCGGGCTCGGCGTCTGAGCCCGCTTCGGGGAGAAAGAGAGAGGTATGAAAAAAGGTTCCGCCGCCGTCTTCCTGAGCTATGTGCTCTGGGGTGTGTTCCCAATTTACTGGAAGCTGCTCGCAGACGTGGATTCTGTCTACGTGCTCTGCTGCCGCATCGTGTTTTCGCTGTGCGTCAGCCTTGTAGTGGTCCCACTGTGCGGCAAGTGGGGAGAGGCCATGCGCGTCCTGCGCGATAAGCGGCTCCGGCGCTATATGCTGGCCGCGGGAGTGTTCATCAGCTTCAACTGGGGCGCTTTCATCTACTGCGTCGCCTCGAACCGCGTGCTCGACGCGAGCCTGGCGTACTATATAAACCCCATCCTCGCCATCCTCGTGGGCTTCATCGTGTTCCGCGAGAGGCTCACGACGGCCCAGTGGGCGGCGGTGGCGCTGGCCGCGGCGGGCGTGGCGGCGCCGATGGTCATGGAGGGGGAGTTCCCGCTGCTGGCGGTGCTCATCGGCCTGTCCTTCGCCATCTACGGCGCGATAAAGAAAAAGGCCGACGTCCCGGGCGACGTCTCCACCTTCATCGAGACGCTGCTCGTCTCGCCCGTGGCCCTGGGCATCATCCTGGTCATGGAGCTGCGCGGCGGGCCGATAAGCACGGGCGTCATAGGCGGCTGGCGGCTTATACTTCTGCCGCTGGCCGGCGTCGTGACCTATCTGCCGCTCTTCCTCTATTCGGCGGGCATACGCACGACCTCAATGTCGCTTTCGGGCATACTCATGTACATAAATCCGACCTTGCAGCTTCTCTGCGGCGTCATCCTCTACGACGAGACGATGAGCCCGGCGATGACCGTGGCTTTCGTCTGCGTCTGGCTTGCAACGATAGTCTTCGTCGCGGGCGGGGAGCTGGCGAGAAGGAAGGCAAAAACGAGGTGCAGCAATGGATAAGAACGCAATGATAACCATAGCGGGCCGCCCCAACGTGGGCAAGAGCACGCTTACGAACGCATTGGTGGGCGAGAAGGTGGCCATAGTCTCGAATAAGCCCCAGACCACGCGCAACCGCATAACCGCCATCATAAACCGTGGCGAGGCCCAGCTCGTCCTCATGGACACGCCGGGCTTCCACCGCGCGCGCACGCGCCTGGGCGAGTATATGGACAAGGTCGTGCGCGAGAGCGTCGCGGACGTGGACGCCGTCGTGCTGGTCGTCGAGCCCATAGCCTCTCTCGGCCCGCAGGAAACGGAGCTGATAAAGCAGCTGCGCGCCGCCAGAGTCCCCGCCATCCTCGCGATAAACAAGATAGACACGGTGGAGAAGCCGGAGCTGCTGTCCGTCATCTCGGCCTATGCCCAGGCGCATGACTTTGCCGCCGTGGTGCCCATCTCGGCGAGGCGCGGCGAGGGCCTGGAGGCGCTGCTGGGGGAGATGGAGAAGTTCGCGCAGCCGGGCCCGCACCTCTTCCCGGAGGACATGTACACGGACCAGCCGGAAAAGCAGCTGTGCGCGGAGCTGTTGCGGGAAAAGCTGCTCTGGTGCCTGGATAAAGAGGTGCCGCACGGCACGGCGGTGGAGATAACGCGCTTCCACGAGCGCGAAGACGGCGTCATCGAGATCGACGCGACGGTATATTGCGAAAAAGCCAGCCACAAGGGCATAATAATCGGCAAAAACGGCGCCATGCTCGGGAAAATAGGCGAGATGGCCCGCAAGGACATGGAGAGCTTCCTGGATACGAAGGTGTATCTGAAGACCTGGGTGAAGGTCAAGGAAAACTGGCGCGACTCCCAGTCGCTGCTGCGCAACTTCGGCTTCAACGATTAAAATTTCCCATGTCTGAACCGCCGCTGGGGTGAAAAACTAAGCCCAGAGGTGGTAAGCGTGAAGGACGACAGCTTCTGGACGCTCTTTTGCGAGACGGGCGAGCCCGTCTATTGGCTGCTGAGCCGTGAAAAGCGCGAGCCGGAGAAGAAGCCGGAGCCGGAACAGGTGAAATACGACGAGGGGGCGGCCAAACTCTGACCGCTCCCCCGCAAGACTGCGAGGCGATACATATGTACCATACGACAAGGGGCCTCATCCTGCGCGAGGCCAAGTACAAAGAATCGGACAAGATACTCACCATCCTCACGGAGACAGAGGGCAAAATAAGCGCCAAGGCGCGCGGCGTTGCGCGCACGCGCAGCAAGCTGGCCGCGGCGACGCAGCTGCTGTGCTTTTCGGAGCTGACGCTCTTCGGCAACAAGGGCCTGTGGACGATAAACGAGGCCACGACCGTGGAGCAGTTCCGCGGCCTGCGCGGCGACATAGAGCTGCTTGCCCTGGGCAGCTATATCGCGGAGCTGCTGGAGGCCGTCTCGGACGAGGACTGCCCGGAGCCGGAGATACTCCAGCTGGGCCTCAACAGCCTCTATGCCCTGGCCTCGGGCCTCTTCCCGCCCGAGCAGGTGAAGGCGGCCTTCGAGCTGCGGCTCATGTGCCTCTCAGGCTACCGCCCGGAGCTGGAGGGCTGCGCCAAGTGCGGCAAGGTGGAAATGGAAAATGGCTGGCTCGTGCCCGCCCACGGCGAGCTCTACTGTGAGGACTGCCCGAGGCCGGACGGCCTGCCGGTCGATAAGGCCGTGCTGGAGGCCATGCGCTACGTAATAGACGCCGCGCCGAAGCGCATCTTTGCCTTCCGGCTGGACGACGAGGCGCTCAGAAGGCTGGGCTCCGTCTGCGAGGCCTATCTGCTCTATGAGCTGGACCGCGGCTTTGCCAGCCTCGACTACTATAAAAAGGTCAGGAAATCGAAATGACACAGTACGAAAAATCCGCCGCGACGCTGGAGCTGCCGGCGATACTCGCCATGCTCGCGCGCCACGCGGTGAGCGACGCGGCGAAGGAGCGCGCACTTGCGGTTTCGCCCTCGACTGACGCGGCGACGGTGAAGCGGCTGCTGGCCGAGACGAGCGCCGCGCGCGGCATGATGGTAAAGCGCGGCGGCCCCTCGTTTTCGGGCGTGAAGGACGTGCGCGCGAGCCTCTCGCGCGCGGACATGGGCGGCTGCCTGAACATACGCGAGCTAATGGACATCGCTGGCGTGCTCGGCGCTGCGCGCCAGGCGCGCAGCTACGCCGCCGGCGACGGCAGGGGCAACGAAAAGACCTGTATTGACGGCCTTTTCAACTCCCTCATCACGAACCGCTTCCTTGAGGACAAGATAACGGGCTCCATCGCCGGCGAGGACGAGCTGGCCGACGCCGCGAGCCCTGAGCTGGCCTCGATACGGCGGCTCATCCGCGCCGCCTCGGCCAGGGTGCGCGACGCGCTGCAAAAGATCATCTCTTCGCCCTCCTACGCCAAGGCGCTGCAGGACCCCATCATAACCACCCGCTCGGAGCGCTACGTCGTCCCGGTCAAGGCCGAGTTCAAAAACGCCGTGCCGGGCCTCGTGCACGACGTCTCCGCCTCGGGCGCTACGCTGTTCATAGAGCCGATGGCCGCTGTCAAGGCCAACAACGAGCTGCGCGAGCTGCGCGCCCGCGAGAAGGCCGAGGTCGAGCGCATACTCATGGAGCTGTCCGCCGACTGCGCCGAGCACGCGGACGACATCACGCGGGACTTCGGCATCCTCGTCTCGCTGGACCTCATCTTCGCCAAAGCGAAGCTCAGCTACGAGTACGACGGTATGGAGCCGGAGATATCCGGGCGCGCCGTGGCGCTGCGCCGCGCGCGGCACCCGCTGCTGCCAAAGGATACGGCCGTGCCGATAGACCTGGAGCTTGGCGGCGACTACGACACCCTGGTCATCACCGGCCCCAACACCGGCGGCAAGACCGTGACCCTCAAGACCATCGGCCTCATGTGCGCTATGGCCGCCTGCGGCCTGCACCTGCCCGTGGCCGACGGCAGCTGCGTGCCGGTGTTCGGCGCCGTCCTCGCGGACATAGGCGACGAGCAGAGCATAGAGCAGAGCCTTTCAACCTTTTCCTCGCACATGACAAACATTGTGCGCATACTTAATGAATGTGGCCCCAATACGCTCATCCTCTTCGACGAGCTGGGCGCTGGCACGGACCCGACGGAGGGCGCGGCGCTGGCCATTTCCATAATCGAATACGCGCGTGCGCGCGGCGCGGTGATAGCGGCGACGACGCACTACGCGGAGCTGAAGGTCTACGCCACGACGGCGAAGGGCGTCATGAACGCCTCCTGCGAGTTCGACGTGGCGACGCTGCGCCCGACCTACCGCCTGCTGGTGGGCATCCCGGGCAAGTCGAACGCCTTCGCCATCTCGGAGCGCCTGGGAGTGCCGGCTGAGATAATAGCGGATGCAAAGGGCCGTGTCGGCACCGAGAGCGCGAGCTTTGAGGCCACGATAGAGAAACTGGAATCCGTCCGCCAGGCCCTGGAGCGGGACAGGGACGAGGCACAGAGAAAGCTGCGCGAGGCCGAGGAGAACCGAAAGGAATCCGCGAAGATAAAGATAGAGCTTTCCATGCGCCTGGAGAAGGCGGAGCTGAAGGCCAAGCGGGACGCGGAGCGCATCATCGCGGAGGCGCGCGAGACGGCGGAGGCAGCCTTCGCGGAGATAGACGAGATGCGCGCGCGGATGAACGACGAGGAGGACCACCGCGCCGCGAACGAAGCGCGAGCCGCGCTCCGGCGCAGGCTGAACGAAGCGGAGGAGAGCTTCGCGGAGAAGCCGGCCATGCCGGAGGAGAAGCGCGGACCCACGCGCCCCGCCGTCGTGGGCGACACGGTAGAGCTTCTGTCCATGGGCGTGAAGGCTGAGGTCACGGGCATAAACAAGGATGGTTCGCTCAGCCTCAGAGCGGGCATAATGAACGTGACGGCCCGCCAGGAAGAGGTCCGCGTGACCGAGGCCCAGCCCAAGAAAAAGGTAGCCTCAACGGGGAATACCACCTTCCGACAGGCGGCGGTCGCCCCTGAGCTCGACCTGCGCGGCATGGAGACGCTGGAGGCCATACCGGTGATGGAAAGGTATATAGACTCCGCCGTCATGGGTAAACTTCATACCGTGACGATCATCCACGGCAAAGGCACGGGCGCCCTGCGGCAGGCCGTCCAGCAGGCGCTGAGGAAAAACAAGGCCGTCAAGAGCTTCCGCCTCGGCAGATACGGCGAGGGCGAGACGGGAGTGACCGTTGTAGAACTGAAATAAATCCCCCGTTGCGTCCATGTCCTTGTTGTTGTAAATAGACAAATCGGGGAAAATCAGTTGACGTTTTCCGTGAAATTTGGTATCTTTATATTGCATGATGCCTGATTATCACAGGCAGGGGTTGTGGAAGGAGTGGCTCTCAGTGATATCCAAAGAGGTAACAATAAACAATCAGGTCGGTCTTCACGCGCGGCCCGCGACCTTCTTCATCCAGAAGGCTAACGAGTTCAAGAGCAGCATCTGGATCGAGAGGGAAGAGCGCCGTGTTAACGCGAAAAGCCTTCTCGGCGTGCTCTCTCTCGGCATTGTCAAGGGCACGGCCGTGAACATCGTAGCCGATGGTGTGGATGAGAACGAGGCCATTGCCACGCTCTCTGAGCTTATCGACTCCGATTTCTCCGAGTGATCCTCGCAACAAAGTAACGGCGGGGGCGTGTTTGCTGCACGCCCCCGCTTTTGCAGGTTGGTGACATGATGACCAGGAACAGGGCTATACTGGAGATGCTGCTGTGCGCCGCGCTGTGGAGCATAGCTGGCATTTTTATAAAACTGATACCGTGGAACTCGATCGTCATAGCGGGCCTGCGCAGCCTCATCGCCGGGCTCGTCATGTTCGTATACATGCGCGCGCGGGGCATAGGCTTCACGGCGGACAGGCGCAGCCTGGCCGGCGGAGCCGCCCTCTGCCTGACTTTGACCTGCTTCGTCGCGGCCAACAAGCTGACCACGGCGGCGAACTCCATAGTTCTGCAATTCACGGCGCCGATGTTCATCGTCGTCTTTTCGGCGCTGTTTTTGAAAAAGCGCTTTTCGCGTGCGGATGTCCTGGCCGTCGTTCTGACGATGGCGGGCATCTCGCTGTTTTTCTTTGACCAGCTGACGCCGGGACACCTGGCCGGCAACTGCGTGGCCATATTCGCCGGCATGGCCTTCGCCTGCTACTATATGAGCCTTGAGGGCGCGAGCGAGAGCCAGCGCATGAGCGCCATCCTCATCGCCCACGGCCTGACCTTCCTCGTCGGCCTGCCCTTCACCTTCGTATATCCGCCGGAGCTTTCGGCCGCGCCCGTGGCCTGCATACTCGTGCTCGGCGTGGTGCAGCTGGGCATACCATACGTGCTGCTTGGCCGGGCCTCGGGCGCCTGCCCGCCGCTGGCCTGCTCGCTGCTGGGCGCGGTGGAGCCGCTGCTCAACCCCGTGTGGGTCTTCATTTTCGACGGTGAGGCCCCGGGCCTCTGGGCGCTCATAGGCGGCATCGTGGTCGTCGCCACAATAACCGTATGGTGCGTCTACGGCGATTTGCGCGGGAAGAAGGCGGGCGCTGCATGAACGAAAAGCTCCCCGAGCTCCGGGAAAAGGCAAACCGCCTGCCGCTCCTGCCGGGAGTATATATAATGAAGGACGCGCGCGGCGAGGTCATCTACGTAGGCAAGGCCAAGGCACTCAAAAACCGCGTGTCGAGCTATTTCCGCGGCGAGCACCTGCCCAAGGTCGCCGCCATGGCAGATAAGGTGGACGATTTTGACGTCATCGTCGTCTCCACGGAGTTCGAGGCCCTTGTCCTCGAAAACTCCCTTATAAAGCGGCACAAGCCATATTATAATATCCTGCTCAAGGACGACAAGGGCTACCCATATATCCGCCTGGATGACAAGAGCGAATACCCGACATTCTCGCTGACGAACCGCTACGCCAAGGACGGGGCGCGCTATTTCGGCCCCTTCGGCGGGCGCTCGGTCACGAAGGATATAATAGATACGGTCAGCAAGGCCCTGCTGCTGCCCAGCTGCACGCGGAAGTTCCCGCGCGACATCGGCAAGGCGCGGCCCTGCCTGAACTACCACATGGGCGCCTGCGCAGGCTGGTGCATGGCCGGCCACACGGCGGAGGAATACCGCGCAGCCATGGAGCAGGCCGCCCTCATCCTCAGCGGCAAGACAAAGGAGCTCACCGAGGAGCTGACAGAGAAGATGCTCTCCGCCTCGGATGAGCTGAAATTTGAGCTCGCCGCCTCCTACCGGGACCGCATCCGCGCCGTCGAGGGCCTGGGCAACCGCCAGCGCGTCATCTCGGCGGTGTACGCGGATACGGATGCCGTGGGCTTCCACCGCGGGGCGAAGAGCTGCTTCTCCGTCCTCCACTTTGTAGGCGGCGACCTCGCCGCCAAGGACTTTGAGCTGATGGATGAGCCCCTTGAGGACGACGGCGAGGCTCTCTCCGGCCTCATCCGCCAGTATTACGCTCAGCGCGGCGCATGGCCGAAGTTCATCCTCCTGCCCGCGGAGGCGGAGGACGCGGAGGCCCTTTCCCGGCTCTTCACGGAGCAGGCGGGACACAAGGTCTCGGTCGAGACGCCGAAGCGCGGCGACAGGCTCCGCCTGGTGGAGAGCGCCGTCACCAACGCCAGGGAGGAGGCCGAGCGCGCCGCCACCGGTGCGCAGAAGACGCTGAAGACCCTGGAATGGCTGCAAAGGACGCTCGACCTTCCCGACATGCCGGAGCGCATAGAGGCCTTCGACGTTTCGAACCTCGGCTCCGAGGGCATCGTCGCGGCCATGACCGTGTTCGTCCACGGCCGCCCGCTCAAACGCGACTACCGCAAGTTCAGGATGAAGGACCTCGACGGCCCGGACGACTACGCCTCCATGCGCGAGGCCGTGGGCCGGAGGTTCCGGCGGCTGCTGGAGGGCGACCTCAAGTTCTGCGAGGTGCCGGACCTGCTGCTCATAGACGGCGGCAGTGTCCACGCCGCGGCGGCGAGGGATACGCTCCGCGAGCTGGGGCTGGAGCTGCCTGTTTTCGGCATGGTGAAAGACGACAAACACCGCACACGAGCCCTGGCCTCGCCGGACGGGGCGGAGATCGGTATCAGCGGCAGCCCGGCGGTCTTCGCCTTTATCGGCACCATACAGGAGGAGACGCACCGCTTCGCCATCGAATACCAGCGCAGCCTGCGCACAGCGAAGCTGCACTCCGCCCTGGACGACATAAAGGGCGTGGGCGATAAGCGCCGCGCGGAGCTTTTGAAATACTTCGGCACCATCCGCGCCATCAAGGCCGCGAGCCTGGAGGAGCTGCAAAAGGCCGTGCCGAAGAATACGGCCCAGGCCGTGTACGAGCATTATCACGCAAAAGAGAAGGAGGACTGAGCCATGCGCGTCATAACCGGCACGGCCAGGGGCAGGAAGCTGCTGGAGCCGAGCGGCATGGACATACGGCCGACGGCTGACGTCGTAAAGGAGGCCGTTTTCAACATTATACAGTTTGACATCGAGGGCCGCCGCGTGCTGGACCTCTTTGCGGGCACGGGCCAGCTGGGCATCGAGGCCCTTTCGCGCGGCGCGGCAGAGTGCGTTTTCGTGGATGAGAGCGCCAAGGCCGTGAAGCTCGTGCGGGAAAACCTCTCCCGCTGCAAGCTGCAGGGCCGTGTCATGCAGGCGGATGCCCTCGCGTGCCTGTCTCGTGGGGAAAAATACGATATTATCTTCCTCGACCCGCCTTATGACACGACTTTGCTTGACAAATGCCTCGAAATAGTACAAAATGTTGACATATTGACCGATGGTGGTATAATCGTCTGCGAAAGCCGCCGGGAAAAGACCCTCCCTGAGCTGAAGGCCCCGCTTTCGCGCGTCTTCGACAGGGTTTACGGCAAGATAAAGATTACGGTTTATAAGAAGGAAACTTGAGCTTATGAGCATAGCTATTTGCCCCGGCAGCTTCGACCCCATGACCCTTGGTCACCTGAACATAGTTCGCCGCACCTCCCATATTTTTGACAGGGTCATAGTCGTCATCATGGTCAATGCGAGCAAGCGCTCACCCATGTTTACGATAGAAGAGCGAGTGGACATGGCCCGCCGCGTCACTGCGCGCTTTGAAAACGTAACGGTGGACACCTACGACGGGCTGTTGGCGGAGTACGCCCGGCGCTACGAGGGCGCCGTCATCGTAAAGGGCCTGCGCGCGGGTACGGACTTTGAAAACGAGTTCCAGATGGCCCAGATAAACAAGACCATAAACCCAGCCCTGGAGACGATGTTCCTCACATCCAGCGAGAAGTACACCTTCCTCAGCTCCTCAGTGGTGAGGGAGCTTGCGGGCTACGGGGCGGACCTTTCGGAATTCCTGCCGTGCGAGATAATAGACGAAGTTCTGGCTAAAGCCAAAGCTGGAGGGGTATAAAATGGACAACGAGGTCATGGAGCTCATAGACGAGCTTTACTCCATGGTGTCAGAGGCCTGGGGAGTGCCTCTGGGCAACGACAAGTGCATAGTCGAGCGGGACAAGGTCCTCAACATGATAGAGGATATCAAGGCCCAGCTTCCCGTGGAGCTCTCGGAGGCCAAGCGCCTCGTCTCCGCGCGCGATGAGTTTATCGGCAACGCCAAGCGCGAGGCCGAGTCCATCCGCCGCGCCGCCGAGGAAAAGGCCCGCGCCCTTGTCGAGGAGCAGGAGATAGTCCGCATCGCCCGCGCGAGGAGCAGCGAGCTCGTCGCAAATGCCGAGAGCAAGTCGAAGGAGCTCCGCCGTGTCGCCAGCGACTACGTGGACGATATCCTCCGCCGCTCGGAGGAGAGCCTGGCCGCAGCCCTGAGCCAGGTCCGCGGCTCCCGCGGCCAGTTCCGTGCCGCCGCCGGCGTGCAGGAGCAGCAGCCCGCCCAGCAGAAATAATTTTCCAGTTTTTTCGGCTTCATACTAGATATTGACGAAATGGCGCCCATCCGCAAGGATGGGCGCCAAATTTTGTGTTTTATATAGGAATCGGGCCTTTTAGCGTGCGCCTGGGGGCTGGAACGGGCTCAAAAAAATCTCAAAAACCGCTTGCAATTTCCCGGGGAGCTAAATATAATATAAGCACCTGAGTGGGGCAAAGTGGTGAATAGTGTGGGATTCACCCACAAAAACTGGCATCAATTTCTAAAAATGCCGTCTGCTTTGTTATAAATTAAGGGAGGCGGCCGGTGTGACAGGCGAATATCAACACACCTTGGATTCCAAGGGCCGCCTTTTCATACCCGCAAAACTGCGGGACGAGCTGGGGGACACCTTCTACCTCACCGTGTCGGACGAGCGCTGCCTGCGCGCCTACAGCGCGGAGAGCTGGCAGAGCTTTGTGGACAGGGTGAGGGCCATGTCCTTTGTGGACAGGAAGAAGATGCGCCCATTTTTTGCCTGCGCCGCGAAGTGCGAGCTTGACGCGCAGGGCAGGGCGCTCCTGCCGCAGCAGCTGCGGGATTTTGCCGGCTTGGTGAAGAACGTCGCCGTCGTCGGCTGCGACGACCACGCGGAGCTCTGGGACAGCGCCGCCTGGGAGCCCGTGCATGAGGGTGAGACGACGCCGGAGTACATCGCCGCGATGATGAAGGAGCTTAATTTCTGATGGGCGGACACATACCGGTGCTCCTTGACGAGTGCATAAAATATCTGAACATAAAGCCTGACGGGGTCTATGTGGACGGCACGCTGGGCATGGGCGGACACTCTGAGGCTATTGCAAAGCTGCTGACCACGGGCCGCCTGATCTCGATAGACCGGGACGCCTACGCCATTGAGCGCGCGGGCGAGCGGCTGGCCCCCTACGCGGACCGTGTCACCATCGTCCGCGGCAATTTCCGCGACCTCGGCGCCATCCTGGACGAGCAGGGCGTCGGGCTTGTGGACGGCATGCTCTTTGACCTGGGCGTATCCTCGCCGCAGCTGGACGAAGGCGGCAGGGGCTTTTCGTATATGGTGGACGCGCCTCTGGACATGAGGATGGACAAATCGGACAACATCGACGCCTGGTTCATCGTGAACCGCTGGCCGGAGGAGAAGATCTTCCGCATCCTGCGCGATTACGGCGAGGAGCGGCACGCCTCGCGCATAGCCAAGGCCATCGCCGCGCGTCGCGAAGAAAAGGAGATAAAGACAACAGCGGAGCTGGTGGAGCTCATAAAATCCGCCATGCCCGCCGCCGCCTTGAGGGAGAAGCAGCACCCCGCGAAGCGGAGCTTCCAGGCCATCCGCATCGCGGTGAACGACGAGCTGGGCGCCGTCTCGGAGCTCATGGAAAACGCGCCCGACCGCCTGAAGCCGGGCGGCAGGCTCGCCGTCATCAGCTTCCACTCGCTGGAGGACAGGATAGTCAAAAACGCCATTCAGTCCCGCGAGAACGGCTGCACCTGCCCGCGTGAGGCCCCAATATGCACCTGCGGCTTTGTGCAGACGCTCAGGAGCGTCACGCGCAAGCCCATAACCGCCGGGGGAGAGGAGCTTGAGCTGAACCCCCGCTCCCGCAGCGCCAAGCTCCGCGTGGCGGAGCGCGTTTAGGAGGTCGGATGAGAAAAGAGAGCGCAGTGTTTCCCGCTGAGGCGGAAAACAGGTATGAATACAGCCGCGCTGTGCCAGCGGAGAGCACGCCGCGGCGCCGGCAGAGGCGCTGGCTGGCGCCGTTCCTGTGTGTGTTCGGATTCGCGGCGGCGGCCGCGCTCTCGGTCAGTGCGCTGCTGGCCAGAGCGGACCTCACTATCCTGCGCGACGAGTGCAACAGGCTGGAAGAGGTCATAGTACAGCTCGCCGACGCGCGGGACCACCTCATAATCGAGCGCGAGATACAGCTCGGCGTCCAGTCCGCGCAGCCGGACGTCACACGCGGCTCTCAGGCCAGGGACTGGGCGGAGATAATCCCGGTGGAGGGTGACGGGGACGCCGCGTGGGATAAAATATCTGACGCCATCTCTTCCGTTTCGGAATATTTTGCGCGCACCTCGCAGTAAGATAATATCGCGGCCCGGACGCCGTCTCATGACAGCGCGCCGCCGCGATATTACCATACCTGGAGGTGGGGCTTGTGCCTCAAAACGAGAGAGGCCGCGCGCCCGGCGGCGGGCCCAACCGAATGATGCTTCGCCGCACACTGTTTCTTATGTCGGTGTGCGGCATAGCTGCGTTTCTGGCCCTGGGCGCGCGCCTGTGCCAGATACAGATCTTCCAGCACGATGAGTACGAGGCCGCCGCCATAGCCCAGCAGGTGCGCGAGACGACGGTGAGCGCCGCACGCGGCACCATTTATGACCGAAACGGCGCGATCCTTGCCATCAGCGCCGGGGTGGATACCGTGTACATAAGTCCTGCCGAGATAGAGCGAAATAACGAGGACAAGGAGGCTATCGCCCGCGGCCTGGCGGAGATCCTGGACGCAGACTACGAGACCATACTCAAAAAGGCGGGCAACACAAAGTCCTGGTACGAGGTCGTGGCCCGCAAGGTGGAGGCTGAAACGGCGGAGCTTGTGCGGAAGTTTAAGGCCGAGGGCGGCTACGTCGGTATCAAAATAGAGTCGGACACCAAGCGCTATTATCCCAACGGCAGCCTCGCCTCCCACGTTATCGGCTTCGTGGGACTGGACAACACCGGCCTCGGCGGTATAGAATCACGCTATGACAGCCTGCTCTCGGGCGAAAACGGCTACGTCATGCGCTCCACCACCGCGGCGGGGACGGATATGCTCTACCAGAGCTACGAGGACTACGTGGACGCCCACAACGGCGACAGCCTGACCCTGACGATAGACGCTGTCATCCAGAGCTACGTCGAAAAGCACCTCGCCCAAGCCGTGGAGGACTACGACATCCAAAACGGCGCGGCGGCTATCTGTATGGAGGTTGACACGGGTGCTATACTGTCTATGGTGTCCCTTGGCAATTTCGACCTGAACGATTACCAGACCATCAGCGCCGAGGCCGAGGCCGAGATAAGCGCCGCCGCACAGAGCGAGGAGGAGTATGACGAGCTCTATGCCCTTGCCCAACAGCAGCAGTGGCGCAACAAGGCCATCTCGGACACCTACGAGCCTGGCTCGACCTTCAAGATAATCACCCTGGCCATGGCCCTTGAAGAGGGCGTCGTGAACGAGAACTCCAGCTTCTACTGCGGCGGCAGCATGAACGTGCTGGGCCGCGGCAGCCCGCTGAAGTGCTGGAAATACGGCGGCCACGGCCCCCAGAGCCTGACGCAGGCCGTGCAGCACTCCTGCAACGTCGCCTTCGTGAACATAGGCCAGCTGGTGGGGGAGGAGAAGTTCTACGAATACGCCGAGGGCTTCGGCTTCATCGAGCGCACGGCGGACACTTCCCAGCAGCTGACGGCCAAGACGGGCATAGACCTCGGCGGAGAGAGCGGCAGCATCTGGTGGAGCGAGGACGTGTTCTGCAACCCGGAGAATCTCTCCCAGCTCGCTGCGGCCTCCTTCGGCCAGACCTTCAACATAACGCCCATCCAGCTCATCACTGCCGTCTCCGCTTGCGTGAACGGCGGCAGGCTCATGCAGCCGTATCTCGTCCAGAGCGTGGAGGACCCCCAGGGGAACCTGGTCTCGCAGACGGAACCGCAGGTCGTGCGCCAGGTAGTAAGCGAGGAGACCAGCGCCTCGGTGCGCCGCATCCTCGAACAGGTCGTCAGCGACCAGACCGAGGGCACGGGCCACAATGCCTATGTCGCGGGTTACCGCATAGGCGGCAAGACCGGCACCTCCACCAAAACGACGAAGGAGATATCCGGCGAGAAGGAATATATCGTCTCCTTCATCGGCTTTGCCCCGGCTGACGACCCGGAAGTGGCCATCCTCGTCCTGCTGGACGACCCGAGCTCGGAGAGCGGCATCTACATCTCCGGAGGGCAGATGGCCGCGCCGGTGGTAGGGAAGATGATGGCGGATATCCTGCCCTATCTGGGTTACGAGCCGGAGTATACCGACTCCGAGCTTGCCGCCGCCGACAAGGCCGTGCCTGAGCTCACCGGCATGAGCATTACGCAGGCGAAATCCGCCCTCTCGGAGAGCGGCCTCGGCTGCCGTGTGATAGGCGAGGGCGATACGGTCACGGACCAGCTCCCGCGAGCAGGGGCAGTCATCGCCGCGGGCAGCGAGGTGCTGCTCTATGCCGGGCAGAACCCCGCACCGACAACGGAGACGATGCCGGATCTGCGCGGCCTGAGCTACGAGGCAGCGCGGCAGAGGCTGGGCGAGCTCGGCCTGTATCTGACAGCGGAAAACGGCGTTACGGACCCCGCCGCGCAGCTGGTTTCCGCCCAGAGCACCGCCCCGGGCGAGGAGCTGGCGCACGGCTCCGTGGTGGGCGTCACACTATATGAAAACGAAGCATCAATGCTTGGCGAATACTGAGGAAAGACTGGACTGGAGGAGTTTGCATGAAACTTGCAGACCTTCTCAAGGGCGTGGCGGTAAGGGAGCTCAAGGCCCCGCCCGAGCTTGAGATAGAGGACATATGCTATGACTCGCGCCGCGCGGCGCCGGGGACGCTCTTCGTCGCCGTGCGCGGCTTTGAGAGCGACGGGCACCGGTATATAGCCTCCGCGGCCGAAAAGGGCTCCGTCTGCGCCGTCTGCGAGGAGCCTCCCGCCTGCGGCGTGCCATATGTCCTGGTGGAGAACAGCCGCCTGGCCCTGGCGCTCATGTCCGTGAACCTGTTCCGCCGCCCGGCGGACGAGATGACCGTCATCGGCGTCACCGGCACGAACGGCAAGACGACGACGACCTATCTGCTAAAGCATGTCATCGAAGTCTGCCTGGACGGTAAGGTCGGCCTCATAGGCACAAACGGCAACATGATAGGCGACGAGTTCCTGCCCACGGAGCGCACGACGCCCGAGTCCTACGAGCTGCAAAAGCTGCTGCGTGAGATGGCTGATTCGGGCTGCACCCACGTCGTCATGGAGGTCTCGTCCCACTCGCTGGTGCTGGACCGCGTGGCGGGCATCAGCTTTGACGCGGGCGTGTTCACGAACCTGACACAGGACCACCTGGATTTTCACGGAGATATGCGCAGCTATGCCGAGGCCAAGGCAAAGCTCATGGGCATGTGCCGCTACGCTGTAGTGAATCTGGACGACGAGTGGTCGCAGTTCATGCTCCGGCATGTGAAGAGCGCCTGCACCACCTTCTCACTGAAAGACAGTCTTGCGGATGTTTACGGCCAGAACGTGCGCTATTCCAGCAGCGCCGTCAGCTTCATGGCCGCGTGCAGCTCGGAGGCCCAGAGCGTGACCCTGCACATACCCGGCACCTTTTCGGCCTACAACGCGCTGACGGTGCTGGCTTGCTCGATTTCCCTGGGCATAGACCTTGCCTCCTGCGCCTCGGCGCTGGATTCGGCGCGCGGAGTTAAAGGCCGCATGGAGACGGTGCCGACAGACGGGGACTACACCATCCTCATAGATTACGCCCATACGCCGGACGCGCTGGAAAACGTCCTGCGCTCCATACGCGAGGTGGCGCGGGGCCGGCTCGTGGCCCTTTTCGGCTGCGGCGGCGACAGGGACAGGAAAAAGCGTCCGATAATGGGCCGTATCGCCGCCGAGCTGGCCGATCTGGTCGTTGTCACCTCGGATAACCCGCGCACTGAGCAGCCGGAGGCCATCATAGCCGACATCCTTGAGGGCATGAAGGACAGCGCCACGCCGCGTCAGGTCATAACGGACCGCATCGAGGCCATCGCCTGGGCCATAGAGCACCACCGCCCCGGCGACGTCATCGTCCTTGCCGGCAAGGGCCATGAGGACTACCAGATAGTCGGCCATGAAAAGCACCACATGGATGAGCGCGAGATAGTCGCGGAGATCCTGGAAAAAAGGAAGAATCGCAAATGACAATACGCCTAATTCTTGCCTTCGCCATAGCCTTTTTCGTGGCGAGCGGCGTCGGAGCCTTTCTCGTGCCATTCCTGCGTAAAATAAAAGCCGGCCAGGCCATCCGCGAGGACGGCCCGCGCTGGCATATGTCCAAGTCCGGCACGCCGACGATGGGCGGGCTTATGTTCATCGCCGCCATCGCCGTCGTCTGTCTCACCGTGGGCTTCGAGCCCATGATGAACGGCGACTGGGGCCATATATTCTGCTTTGTCTTTGCCCTGATCTTCGGCGCCATCGGCTTTCTGGACGACTATGAAAAGCTCCGCAAGAAGCAGAACCTGGGCCTTTCGGCCAAGGCGAAGTTCCTTTTGCAGCTCGTTGCAGCGCTGGCCTTCGTGTTCCTCATGCGCCGGACGGGCTACGTGACGACGAATCTCTACATACCCTTCTGGAACGTGGTCAAGCCCCTGCCGGAAGTGGTGTATTTCATCTTTGCCGCCTTCGTCATCGTCGGCACGGTGAACTCCGTGAACCTGACGGACGGCGTGGACGGCCTCGCCGCCGGGACAAGCATACCGGTCTGCCTGTTTTTCGCCGTGCTGACCTATATCTGGGGCACTGAGTTCCTGGCCCTCGGCATCTTCGCCTCGGCCATCGCGGGCGGTCTGCTGGGCTTTCTCGTCTACAACTTCAACCCCGCCAAGGTCTTTATGGGAGACACGGGCTCGCTCTTCCTCGGAGGCGCGATAGCGGCGATGGTCTTTGCCTACGACATGCCGCTCATCCTCATCATCCTCGGCCTCATGTACATCATCGAGACCCTCTCGGACATCATCCAGGTCGGCTATTTCAAGCTCAGCCACGGCAAGCGCGTGTTCAAAATGGCCCCCTTCCACCACCATCTGGAAATGGGCGGCTGGACGGGCAAAAAATGGACCGAGCGCGAGCTGTTTGTCCTATATTTCAGCATATCTCTCATCTGCGCCGTCATATCATTTGTAGGGGTGTACAACCGCTACGCCTTCTAATACCCGGCGCAACTCCGCCGGCGATGGAGGGAAATAATGAACTATGCCGGCGAGAGGATAGGCACAGGAACGGCGGCGGTCGTGGAACGCAGGCGGGGCGGGGTAGACCAGCCCTTTGCCGCGCTGACGCTGCTGCTGCTCACGATAGGCGTGGTCATGGTGCTCTCTGCGAGCTATGCGCGCGCCTATTACAGCGAGGCCACAGGCCACAATGCGGCGTATTACTTCATGCGCCAGCTGGGCTTCGCCCTCGCGGGCGTGGGCGCGATGTACGCGCTTTCACTCTTCCCGATGCGATTCTACAGACGGATGAGCTTCATCGTCCTGGCGGGCGCTGTAGGGCTTCTGGCGCTGGTGCCGTTCATAGGCGTGTCCCAGGGGGACGCGAAGCGCTGGATCAGCCTTGGCTTCACCACCTTCCAGCCGTCCGAGATCGCCAAAATAGGCGTGATACTCTATTTCGCCGCGCTAATATGCAAATTCAAGGGCCGGATGCGCACCGTGAGGTACGGTATCCTGCCCTTCGCGGGCGTTCTGCTCGTAGTAGTCGCGCTGCTGGTCATGGAGCCGCATTTTTCGGCGGCCATAATCATCATAGCCATCGGGGCGGTGATGCTGTTTCTGGGCGGAGTGCGGCTTTATTGGTTCGTGGGCGCGCTGGTAGCGGCGGGGGCTGCGCTGGGCGTCGTCATGACCTTTTTCCCATATGCTTCGAGCCGCATAAGCACCTGGCTCGACCCCTTTGCGAACACCAGCGGCAACGGCTATCAGATCGTGCAGTCCCTCTATGCCATCGGCTCCGGCGGGCTTTTCGGTCTCGGCCTGGGGCAGGGCAGGCAGAAATACCTCTATCTGCCCGAGGAGCACAACGACTTTATTTTCCCTGTGGTCTGCGAGGAGCTGGGCTTTGTCGGCGCCATCGCCATCCTTATCCTCTTTGCCCTGCTCGTCGTGCGCGGCTATTGGCTGGCGCTGCACATGCGTGACAGGTACAGCTTCCTCGTGACGGCGGGGATTACGACGCTTTTGGCCATACAGGTCTTTCTGAACGTCGCCGTCGTAACTAATCTAGTGCCATGCACAGGCATTTCGCTGCCTTTTTTCTCCTACGGCGGAACAGCATTGCTCATACAGCTTGCCGAAATGGGAATAGTCCTCAGCGCTTCGCGGGACATCCCGGCGCGGCAGTAAAGATATACATAATGGGAGGCAAAGTATGAAATTCCTCTTCACCTGCGGCGGTACCGCCGGACACATAAACCCCGCCCTTGCCGTTGCCGGGCGCATAGCCATGGCCGCGCCGGATTCGGAGTTCCTGTTCATCGGCGCGGAGGGGCGCATGGAGACGGACCTCGTCCCGCGCGCCGGCTACGAGATGAAAACCGTCCGCATAACTAATCTGCACCGCAGCCTCAAGCCCGCAGATATAAAGCACAACCTTGCCACGCTGAAAAACGTCCTGACCGCCACGGCGGAGGCGAAGCGCATCATCCGCGAGTTCAAGCCCGACGTCGCCGTCGGCACCGGCGGCTATGTGTGCTACCCTGTGCTGAAGGCGGCCTCGGAGCTGGGCGTGCCTACGGCGGTGCACGAGTCAAACGCCGTGCCTGGGCTCACCACCAAGATGCTCGAAGGCTCAGTGGATACGATAATGGTCGGTTTTGAAGAGAGCCGCGTGAACTACCGCCATCCGGACAGGGTGGAGGTCACCGGCACGCCCGTGCGCGTGGACTTTCTGAACCCCGACAAGGCCGCGGCAAAGCGCGAGCTGGGCATACCCGAGGGGAGGCCGCTGGTCGTCTCCGTCTGGGGCAGCCTGGGCGCCGCGCACATGAATGAGATAATGACGGATTTCATCGTCCGCGCCTGTGCAAAGCCCTTTTTCAACCTCATCCACTCGGCGGGCAAGGCGGGATACTCCCGCATGAGCGCCGCGCTTGAGCGCGAGAAGCCGGACTACGCGCGCCTGGGCATGGACGTGCGCGACTATATATACGACATGCCGCGCGTAATGGCGGCGGCGGACCTGGTGCTCTGCCGCGCCGGCGCCTCGACGCTTGCGGAGCTGACGGCCATGGGCAAGCCCGCGATACTCGTGCCCTCGCCGAACGTGACGAATAACCACCAGGAGCGCAACGCCCGCGTACTGGAAGCTGCCGGGGGCGCGAGGGTGATGCTGGAGCAGGATTTCACCGCCGACTCTCTGCTGGGGCTTGTCTCGGAGCTGCTTCAGCACCCGGAGCAGCTTGATGAGATGTCGAAGAAGATGTTGGAGCTCGGTGTTCCCGACGCTACGGACCGCATAGCCGCCGAAGTCCTGGAGCTCGCCGGGAAGTAAGAACTCCTGCGGTGGCCCGCCCGTGGGTGGGTTTCAGGAACTCGCCGTTTTGCTGGCGGTTGGCTTTACCTTGTGCTGCATGTTCCACCCCATTTCTTTGGTCTTGCCCAAAGAAACGGGGTGGAGC
>OHNO01000105.1_pt1 | contig 51503 bp, 58 predicted proteins | sample 1569521 | NCBI WGS metagenome assembly OHNO01 (sample SAMEA3879604, study PRJEB24766) | human gut metagenome | biome: human-associated habitat; feature: feces | place: USA | collected 1985/1987
CCGCGTCCTTGTAAATGGCTTTTAGCTGGCTCTGCGATTGCAGAATGATAGAAGCCGAGATTTCCCGGCTGCGGATTGTGGCAATCAATTTTTCAAACTGCGGGATTTGTCCAATGTTTGCAAACTCGTCTAACAGGCAGCGAACATGAACCGGCAGCTTGCCGCCGTATTCGTCGTCGGCCTTGTCGCACAAGAGATTAAATAACTGCGATTGCAGCATAGCGATAACAAAATTAAACGTGCTGTCCGTATCGCTCATAATCAAAAACAAAGCTGTTTTTCTGTCGCCTAACGTGTCAAGTTCTAATTCGTCGTAGGACATAAGATCGCGCAATTCCTTTATATCAAAAGGAGCGAGCCTCGCACCGCAAGAAATGAGGATTGATTTTGCGGTTTTGCCCGCCGCCAATTTATATTTTCGGTACTGCTTCACCGCGAAATGGTCGGGGTCGCGTTCTTCCAAGTCGGCAAACAGCAAATCGACGGGGCTTTGATATTCCTCGTCGTCCTCGCGGGCTTCGCTGGCGTTGATAAGTTCCAACAGGGTAATAAAGTTCATTTCCTCGGCGGGGGCTTCGTACCAGATGTAGCCCACCAACGCGCAATACAAAAGCCGTTCTGCCTTTACCCAAAAATCCTCCGCGCTTTTTTCTCCCTCACCTTTGGTATTCGCTATCAACGTATTTACCAGCTTCAAAATATCTTTCTCGCTGCGGATATACACAAAGGGGTTGTAGTGCATAGATTTTTTGAAGTTAATCGTATTCAGTACCTTAATGCGGTAGCCCGCCCGTTGCAGCAGCTTCCCGCACTCAATCAAAACCGTACCTTTCGGGTCGGTTAAGACGTAAGAGGAATGAAGCTGCATTAGATTAGGTTTGACAAAAAATCTTGTTTTTCCGCTGCCGCTGCCGCCGATCACGACGACGTTCTTATTTCTCGCGTACTTCGGCTGCTTCGGGCGGCTGTTCATGGTAAGCCGTTCCGTCTGCGTCAAAATGATGTTGTTTTGGAAATCCGGGTCTATGTAGGGCTTTATATCTTCGGCGTTTCCCCATCGGGCAGAGCCGTACTCCGCGCCCTTGCGGTATTTCTTCGCGTTTTTCCCTTTGACATAGACTATCAAGCGGATAATCACCGCACCGACAATGCCGACAAGCAAATCCAACGGGTAAACGCTCGGCAAGGCGTTTTCAAAGGCTGCGGAAAATCCTTGTGTGATATTCAGTATCTTTGCAGAAATATCCGCGCCGGGGGCAAGCCGCACCGCCTGTCCGACTTTATCAAAGAGATAGACAAAGAACACATAGGGGATATTCGGAAGTATCAGCTTTTTGTAGTTGATCTGCTTCATATCTCGCGCCCCCTGTCCATTTTCTTTACCTTGTCGCGGGCGGCGTTAAGCTGCTTCGCCTTGTCCTTTGCAGCGGCAAGGGCTTTGCGGATAGAGGGCTTTTTCTCCCGGTTCAGCTTCTTTGCGGAAAACTCTTGAAACGCTGCGGTCATAACGTCCGCGTCCCGGCCTTTGAAAAACACAAGGTAACGGGTCTGCTCGCCCTTAACCTTTTTTAGCGAAAAATCTATGTTGTATTTCTTCGCCGTACTCTCAAAGGCTTTAATATTGCTGTCGGTGATCTCGATGTTGGAAACACCCGCGTTCTGCTTCATAAGCTGCCGCATGGTCTGTTTCCCATGCGCGGGTTTGCTTTTCTGCTCCAAAAACTTTTGGATTGCTTTCTGTAACGCCTGTTCGGTAAGCCGCGCCGCGCCTTTTCCCACTTTGACGTATAGGGCAATCGTTTTTTGGGTTACTTCCTCCTGCAAGGTATCAACTCCTTTCCCGGTAAAGTGCGGCTATGCTCATTCGCCGCCGTATAAGTCGTGATTGACAAGGGCGGTATAGTAGCTGTCAATGGTACTCGGCGCGTTGAACAGCACCGCTTTTAGATACTGCTTGATGTTGCGCACTTTGGTTGTGTTCTCCCTCATGCAATCCAAAACAAACTCAATATGGCTGCTGTTCAGCTTCAAAAACTTGGATTTCACCAATTCGGCGGGGTAGTCGTCCCCGGCAATACGGATTGTCTTTCGGGCTGTGCAGACGGTTTCCAGCATAAGGTCAACAATCTCGTCCAAACGGTCTTTGTCAATTTTGCAGTTTTGAATGAGATGGTCGTATTCGATATTGTCCTTGATAATCTCCCTGTAAATCTCTACTGCGCTATTGCTTTTCGCTTCCGTTCTTTTCCTTTCCGGCGGCGTAGCCGCTTCGCCATGCGCAAAGGGCAAGGGGTTTAGGGAATGGAAAGGAATGGAATCGGTACTTGATAAATCAGTAATTGATTGTTCTTTACTTAATATATCTTTATTTAATTGCGTTGGATTTTCCAACGTAGGTTTTTCCTGCGTAGGTTTTTCCAACGTTGGATTATCCAATGTTGGATTTTCCAATGTAGGTAAATCCAATATAGGCGGCTGTCCGCCGCTGGTAGCTGCTTCCGGCTCTCGCGGCTGCGGCTGCTCGTATATGACGTAATCTGCGCCCCGCAAGCGTCCCTTTTCGTCGCGCTCCCGGCTGCGCACGATATATCCGGCTTTTTCGAGTTCCTTTACCGCTTCGCGGATTGCGTCGATCTTCTCCCGGTTGATATGGGATAAGCCCGCAAGGGTATAATCCCAATCTTCGGGCAGCGAAAGCATTTGCGACAACAAGCCCTTTGCCTTTAAGGACAATTCCTTGTTTCGCAAGTGGTGGTTGCTCATAACGGTATATCCCGTATTTCGCTCCACTCTGAAAACTGCCATATTTCCTCACTTCCTCTCTTGGTATGCGTGGACAATTAGAAAGCCGTTTTCGGCTGTTTTGGTATTGCAATATGCCCTTTGCCGTTTTCGCGTCTGCAAAGCCGCATGGCACAAGGGCTTTTGCCCGTCTATTTGTCCATGCTGGCGTGCGTTTTCCGCGTCCTTTTGCCGGGGCAATAGGGACACTCTTTGAAAACGCAAAACTCATATTTCCACCCGGGGCGGTAGAAACGGCAAGTGCCGCAATCTTCATCATCTCCGGCACAACCGGATTGATAGCGGTCAAATCCCGGCTTCTGCTGCATGAGCAATTCAAACGCCCGCTGCTTGCCCTTTGTGAAATACATTCCGGCTGCACCTCCTTTCCTGCGGGCATAAAAAAACGGCGTTACTTTCTCCCCCAAAGGGGTTAAGGTAACGCCGTTTGTGTGCGTATTCAGTTTTTAACACATTCCCTGTCTATCCGCTGTCCGCAAAACCATTGATTTTATTAGCTTTTTGCCGCTATCGCTATCACACCTCATTATTCAACCGCCCCGGCTTCCTGGAGATGATGAAGCATGTGGAGGATTACGGCGTGTCCGCGCTGATCGTCAAGGACCTGTCCCAGCTGGGCTGGGAGTATTCCTACATGGGCCGCTTGCAGGATTTCATCTTCCCCGCCTACGACGTGCGCTTCATCGCAATAAACGACGACGTGGACAGCGCCAAGGGGGAAAACGACTTCGCGGTGTTCAAGAACGTCTTTAACGACTACTACGCCAAGGACACCAGCAAGAAAATCCGGGCGGTGGTGAAGCTGCGGGGCGAGGCTGGGGAGCACATCGCCAGCAACCGCCCTATGGTTATGTCAAGTACCCGGACGACAAAAAGAAATGGGTGGTGGATGAGGAAGCCGCCCAGGTAGTACGGCGCATTTTTGACCTATGCAGATCGCAAAACTCCTGACGGCGGATAAGGTACTCACCGTCACCGCCTACAACGCCCGGCAAAAGGGATGGGCCATACCGGACAACCTGTATCAATGGACTTCCAGCGCGGTTATCAAAATCCTGGAGCGGCGGGAATACACGGGCTGTACCGTGAACTTCAAGACCTATACCAAGTCCCTGAAATTCAAAAAGCGGATGGAAAACCCCGTTGAGAACCAGCGGGTATTCGAGGACAACCAGCCCGCCATCATCGAGCGGGGCCAGTGGGAACGGGTGCAGGCGCTCCGGGCCAACAAGCGCAGGCCAACCAAGACAGGCAAGACCAGCATTTTCTCCGGCCTTGTCCGATGCGCGGACTGCGGGGCCAAGCTGTATTTTTGCACCTGCAACACCTACAAGGATGACAGCCAGGATCACTTTGTCTGCTCCAACTACAAGAGCAACACCGGCTCCTGCCAAATCCATTTCATCCGGGAACAGGTGCTCTACCGGCTGGTGCTTTCCTGCATTCAGCGAACCCTGGCCTATGTGCGGATGTTCCGGGAGGACTTCACCCAGGAGATGCTGGCCCAGGACGAGGCCAGCCGCAGGGCGGAGCTGGAGCAGAAGCGCAGGGCGCTCACCGGGGCGCGCAGGCGCATGGAGGATTTGGACAAGATTATCCAGCACATTTACGAGGACAATGTGCTGGGCAAGCTGACTGACGCCCGGTATCTGAAATTGTCCCAGGAGTACGAGAAGGAACAGGCGGAAATCAGCCGCCTTGCGACCGCGCTGGAACAGGAGGTCGTAAGCGAGGCCGGGCAGATTGCCGACGTGGGCAGGTTTCTGGAGCTGGTGGACAGGTACATGGAAATCCAGGAGCTGGACGCCGCCCTGCTCAACGAGATGGTCAGCAAGATCGTGGTACACAGCCCGGAGAGAATCAACGGCAGAAAGCACGTCACCATTGAGGTCTACTTTACCTATGTGGGCAAAATCCTCGTCCCCCTCCAGATTGGACGGGACGCCCTAGACCAAGCAGAACCGGCGTGACTTCCGCCACGCCGGTTCTTCCTTAAACTATTTACTTCCTTATGACCCGCCACAGAGGCACGAGGAGGTGTTTTTATGGCGCAAGTTATTGATCTCTATACAGTTAAAAATCCTGAGTGCAATATATCACCTAGTATTTTGTTACCTGTTCTTTCAAAAATCAAACGTCAAAATCCCCGTGAGTATCGAAACATTATAAAAGCTATTTGTATTTATGGAGATATACAGGTTGAGCATCTTATGAAAACGGAGAGTGACAATGCTTAATAGACTGTTAGCTCTTTATCTACCACGCTATGACGAGTGGGTTTGGCGCGAAAATCCGGAGGGCCACAAGAAAACCTATGAGGAAGAATACCGAGAACTCTTCGGTAAACCTCTTGACAAACCCTACTCAATAGGGTAGAATGATGATAGAAAATTAATCCATCCTATGAAGTGAGGAAGTGATATAATGCCTGAGATAAGTCGATTTTACGGTATCATCATAAAGATGTTTTTCAAGCCGAAAGAACACGAACCGAGCCACCTTCACGCGCTCTATGGAGAACATATCGGCATTTTCGATTTAAGAACAATGGAAATGACCGAAGGCGACCTTCCGAGGAAGGCCCAAGAGTTGGTGAAAGAGTGGATGGGGAAAAACCAGGGCGAGCTTTTGAAAATGTGGAACACTCAAAATCTCAAGAAGCTGCCCCCGTTGCAATAAGGAGGTGAACCGCATGATACCGCGCATCAGAGAGGTTAAGCCGTTACCGGACTACAACTTGAGCGTCGTGTTCGATGATGGAAAGGCGGTCATTTACGACGTGATGGACGACATCAGGCAAATCGAGAGCTACCGTGATTTGGTAGCTATTCACGGCCTGTTTAATCATGTGCAGCTCGACGCTAGCCGTACATGCGTTTTCTGGAACGACAGGATAGACCTTCCCAGCGATACGATCTATGAGTACGGGAGGCCGCAGGGAGGTTCGACCCGTGCGTAGCGAATGTAGAATTGCACCGGTCAGGGAGTATAACGGCGAAGAAGTAAAGGCTATCCGGAAAACAGCCAACATGACCCAGACGACGCTTGCTGAGTTCTTGGGCGTATCTAAAAAGGCGGTCGAGGCATGGGAAAGCGGAAGGAATATGCCAAGCGGTCCGGCCTGCCGGTTGCTTTCCATGATAGCGATTGACCCGACGCTTCCCGAACGCCTCCAACCGGCCGAATAGCAAGCCTCCCATGCGGAGGCTTTTGCTTTGCACTCCAAAATCAGAGCGCAATACGCCGTCTAACCGATTTAAGACCATCAAACTGCGGCGTTTTTCCAGAATGAATACCTAAACTTCATCATGAGGCAATAAAGCGTTATAGGCCCATTTTGAGGCCCTATCCCGCTTGACGTCGTATCTATATTTTGATAGAATATGGATATAATAAAGGTGGAGGTGAACAGTATGCCAGCCATTAGACCAAGTTCAGACCTGAGAAACAGATACAATGAGATTTCGGAGTTCTGCCATAGATACAATGAGCCGGTTTATATCACGAGAAATGGAGCCGGCGATCTTGCCGTTATGAGCATCGAAACCTATGAGAGGCTCGTCGGAAAGTTTGAGCTGTATGCTATGCTCGAAAAAGGCTTAGACGACATCGAAAAGGGAAAGGTCAAGCCGGCCGGCGATGTCTTCGACCGTATCGAAAGCAGGTTGAAAAATGATTGAGTACAAAGTGATGATTTCTGAGGTTGCCGATGCAGACCTCGAAGAGATCGTGGACTACATCGCCGTCAACCTGCAAGAGCCTGTCACGGCTCTGAACCAGATGGGAAGAATTAAAGACGCCATGATGTCTCTGCGAACAATGCCGGAGCGTCATGGCGTTGTGTCTGACAAATACCTGGCGTTTAAGGGCATCCGGCTGTTGCCGATAGATAATTACCTGGTGTTCTACACCGTGAATAAGGCGGCAGAGATGGTCGGCATCGTCCGTATGCTGTATGGGAGAAGAGAATGGGAAACGCTTTTGAAGTAGATGAAAATCCTGCGTTCCGTAAGTATAGGGGATGCTATGTTCATCCAATAGCGCGCATTGGATATAACATATGATGAATCGTGGAGGTTGACAAGCGACTGATATGCACCCAATGGCTTATGTTTAAAGCACCTTGACATATAATCGTTATTTAATATATCAAAATTGAATACTTAAAGGAGGCTCGTATGAAAACCCTAAGATCAAGGAGTATTATTACGTTGCTATGCGCAATAATCGCCCTATCGGTTTTTGCGGGGGTATTGGCTGCAAACCGAAACTCCGCCCTTGGAGCGGAGATCAGGAAGGCGTATGTAACATATGCCGAGCGTGTGGATAAAGCGGCGGAGGATATAGGCGATCCCGACGTTTACCTGAGCGAACTTGAAGAGATGGACTTTTGGTTTCCAATTCCCGACGGATTTTTAAACGCAAAGAAGTCTGGGAAGCAATACGTTTCGAAGATAAATCCCTATGATACGCCTGAAATATGGGGAAATATGGGGAAATCTTGAGATTGAAGAAATGTTTGAGGTATCCCAAATCCCACAGGAGTCCGTTAAATCCCTTTCGACTGACGATCTTATTCTTACCTGTATGAATTACAATTTTTTCAGCGATATGTACTTTTTTAACACCATCAAAGAGGGGTTTGAAAATGTGGCGTCCTCTTACAATGGCCTGCAAGAGCTGTCTTTACGGGCGGACAGCGGCGGCCGTCTGATAGACTTGTCTAAATCCATTGATTTAGACAAGTTGCTTGCCGACGACCGTTCCAGCACTATCCGCTTTCAGTACTTGGAAATGGTCCTTGCGCAGGACAGCGTCTTGGGTACGCTTACGGCTCAGGAAAGCCGCGAGCTGGCGGTTGAGTGTTATAATAAAGCCGTACAAATAGCTGAAGGTCCCCCCGATACCTATACCATATCAACGACCCTCTTTTTGGGGTTGAGCTGCTTATATAAGCATGACAGCGGCTTTGCGCAAATTATAGATGGTTCAGCAGCGGTAAAAACATATATCGAGACGGGAAGGCTAAATCTCGACGACGTAAGCGACGCCGCATTGGGAGATATAGTCTCATATTTTAAAACCGAGTATTTAGGGGATGAGCTGTAATGCGGCACTCAAGATATAGCGGCATTCGCCTGCTCTGCCTGGCTTTATCAGTTATATTTCTTACAGCGCTTTTAATGGCCTGCAGCGCAAACCCCGTAATGACCAATTCCCAAATGAGGGATTTCGTTTACAATAATTTTGGAATAACCGTAAGAACCAGGATAGTTACTCTGTCCAACGGCGCCGTTGCATATGAATGGATCTCCGGCGAGCTCTCCTCTCAACACAAAAAATTGATTAACGATAGCGCGAAAAGCAAATTCCAAGTAACGGTTTTAAGAAACCCAACGGTCAAATATAATTGCCACTCCTATGCCTGGTACAGCAATAGTTCAAGCAATAGATACTGGATTGACAATCCCGCGAAGTTCCGAAAGAACTGGATAACCTCTGTCAAGGCTTCGAATACGATCCCAGCGTCCGTAAAAAACGGGGATAGTGTTGATTATTATATTTCTTCCAACGGCAACCGGCCTCATTCCGCGGTGGTATACAATAAGGCGTCCGGACTGTTCGTATCCAAGTGGGGATTAGGGGGCCTTTATGTCCATAAACCTACGAAAACGCCGTATAATGGAGGGGACGTGATTACAAAGGAATTCGGCTATTACAGGCCATAGTCAGGCATATATGGTTTCCAGGGCGCCAAAGAGGACAGCCTTGCCGCACGTTCTCCAGAACTCCGACACGCCTCGTTCCCGCTCAGGCCGTGTGCAGGATGCGATTCTGGCCGCTCATGTCGCTAAAACCGTGGATTTTCACCGCGCGCTCTAGCCTACGGTCCCGTGCGGTGAAACGCGCAAAGAACGAAAACTCCGCGGTTTTCATTCGGCCCTTACGCATATATCGTCAGAGCCGGATTTAAAGTCGAGAGCTGTGCGCCTTAACAATCCCAGGGGTTTTTTGACAGTCTGAAACGCCCTCCAGCGGCTGCCGGAGGGCGTTTCAATAGTTAAGCTAAAGGGCAAATACTAAACTATTAGCGATTAAAGCTTTCCGTCCCTATAATCAGCCGTATCAGATAGAGTGCGTCGACTATATCCAACGCCCCTGAACCATTCACGTCTGCAAGCGGGATTTGCGATTCACTGAGCTGCTCCATTCCCGCCGCGCTACGCATTATCATCATCGCATCCGATATACTGAGCTGATCGTCTGTATACACATCTCCCAGCAGACCGTATTGCGCGGTTACCTCAATATCGGAATAAACCGCTGAGAAGTCAGCATCCCAGCTGAGGAATATATACTGTGTTATTCCATGTGGCTGCGGTTGTGTCTCCGGTGAAGTTGCCGCCTCCCCCGCCGCCACGGTCTGTGTCTCGGACACCCATTCGCCGTCTACCATATAGTTAAATGTTACCGTATATTCAGTGGAGACGGTTATCGAGCCGCTTACAGCGCTGATGTCATCCCCATCAACGGAAATGGTGGTTCCGTCAGCTATGCTCGCGCCGTCAGTAACCGTGAGGTCAAGTCCGTATGTGCCTATGGCATCCGCCGATACCGCGAACTCAAGCGAGATGCACTCGCCGTCATAGTTTCCGTTGGGATTGACAACCGCGATATCCAGCATTCCAGGCTCGCTCTCGTTGATCAATACAAAGGCGTTAGCGTCAGGGTTGGTATATGTAATGTACCTGAGCGCTTCCGAATCATAGCTGATGGTGAAAACCCCGGAGGCTAGGCTGTCCATACTAATCGGTACTAATACCCTGCCGCCCTGGTTAGCGCTTACATCGCCCACCTCAACGCTGTAGTTCATAACCTCTTCGTAAAGCGCCGTTATTGTCAAATCAGAAGTCACGTTCGTGAAATCGCCGTCCCAGCCGGTAAACTCATAGCCTTCATGTTCAGGTGCTTCGGGTTCAACGGCGTCCCCTCCCTCAGGTATGGTTTGCACGTCGATTGTATCCCCCGTAAGGCCGTCGATAAACGTAACGGTGTATGTGTCGTTCAGTGAAGCGAAACGCGCTTCGATGTTATAGCTGCCCGTCTCCATGATAAAGGGGGATACCGTGGAGACGAGCTCGCCATTCTCATCGTACCAGCCTGTGAACTCATAACCTTCGTCCGCATAGGCGGCAGCGGTCAGCGGCAGGTACTGTATCCAAACCTGCTCCCTTTGAAGCTCAACATGGCCTCCCGTCTGCGAGGATACCGTTACAGGATATGCACCCATCCATTCGGAATTCGTATGGATATAGTTAAGAGGATTGCCCGATGTGTAAAGGACCTTGAGATTAGTACATCCGCCAATCTCAAGTCTCTCTATATCATTGTCCTGGCAGTACAATTCCTCTAGGTTTATAAAATTATCGACATCAAGCTCTATAAGGTTATTGTCATAGCAGTGAAGCCTCCACAAATTTTGACTGGCCTCAATCTCAAGCTTGGCTAGGTCGTTTCCATAGCAATAAACATATATGAGATTTCCGCTAAGATATAGCTCGGTTAAATTGTTATAGTAGCATTCAAGAGTATCTAAAGCGTTATAACTTCTAAGATCAAGCACTCCCGATAAATTGTTGTCGTTTATATAAAGGGATTCTATATTTACACAATCATCGATGTTCAGGCTGTTCAGGTTGTTTTCACCTGCAGACAGCAGAATCAGCGCCCCACATCCGGACAAATCCAGCTCTGTAAGCTCGTTTTCGTTACAGGATAAACTTCTTAAGCTTGTGCATCCGTCAAGCTTTAAGGTTTTCATGCCGTTTTCGTCGCAGTCAAGGCTTACTAGGGTTGTAATACCGCTGAGGTCCAGCTCCTCTATACTGCATGAATCCACGCTTATTGTCTCTATATTGGGGCAATTAGAAACATCAATGCTTGTCAGGTCCGGATTCTCGTTCGCATAGATGCCAAGAAGGGAAACGCAGGGCGATACGTCAATTTCGCTCAGCGCCGTGCTCTGGCAGTATACTCGCTCCAATGAAACACCGTCGCTCAGGTTAAGCTCGGTTAAATTAGCCATTGTATTACAATCCAGTCTCTTTAATGAAAGGCAGCCTTCTATAGAGAGTTCCGTCAGCAGATTTCTGTCTACATTAAGTTCCTCCAGTTCAGAACAGCCCGTAACATCAATGGACAATAAGCCAGAACTGGCTGCCTGAAGGGTTTTCAACGTAACCGAATCGCTTAAATTTAACGACGACAAATTATTGCCGGATAAGTAGGCGTCGCTCAGTAAGGGAAGGCCGCTTAGGTTCAAACTCCCTACGAGCCCTCTACCGCTCCATTCTAGACTGGTTATATGGCTTTCCTCGGTTCTTGGAACGTCTGACCAGCGCACACCGCACCAGGTTTCCGGATCGTCAGGATCATATGTTATCCCATCCCAAGCTACTTTATCGCCGTTCTTTACGCCATTTGCGTCCTCGGTTTCAAGAAACGCTCTAAGGGATGCCAGGTCAGGCCTGTCCACGCCAGTATACTCAAATCTGGCTTCAAGTTCATATTGTCCAGGCTCCTTCATTATATACTGGATGCTTTCAGAAACCAGATCTCCATCTCCATTGTACCAGCCTTCAAATGCATAGCTGTTATCGGCGAGCGCTACAGCACGCAAGAAGTTTTTGTCTCCAATCCGTATAGTATCAAGAGGAACGGAGCCGTTCTCCAGAGCAGTTACGCTTACTGGAGACATCTCCATGTTGGATGAATTTAACATTACTGATTTTAAAGGGTTATTCCAGGTATACAGATTGGCCAATTCTACGCAGTTTGTAAGGTCGAGCCCAGTTAAATCATTGTTCATGCAGTTCAATGATTTGAGATTAGTACAGTCCTCTAAATCCAATGCCGTCAATTCATTCCTATTGCATATCAATCCGGACAAATCCGAGCAGCCGTCCACATTCAAATAGTTCAGGCCATTGCCTTCACAGTTTAATGTAATCAGGCGGCTGCAGCCGCTTACATTTATGCTTGTCATACCGCACAGATAGAAGTTCAGGGATCGTATCTCAGTACAATCACTTAGATCAATAGAACCGGTTACAAGCCTGCCGATCCATGTAATGTCTACTATCCGGCCGTTCTGATCCCAGCTTACGCCGACATATGTAGAAGGATCATCAGGATTATAATTAGGGTTAAGCTGTTGCCCGTTTAATCCCCCATACAGGCTTTCCTGATTGAGGAACTCACGAAGCGCGTTAACGTCATGCTCGTCGTAATTGTCGCTTGGCTTAAAAATCGCTCCGCCAGCCGCCCCGGCAATAACCGGAAGGATAAGACAGATCACGGTTAGTAAGCAGACCAGTTTTCTGATTGTCGTTTTCATTTACAATACCTCCTCCATTTTTAGGGTTCTTTCCAGAACCGATTTATGCATAAATAGCCCGTGTTCAATATGTCACTATATGGTTTTTTAATGCATCATATGTTGCTATTTTATGCACTATACATAGTTTAAACGTCTATTGTATAAATGTCAAGGCATATATGTAGCTAAGTTATAATATATTATTTAATGAATCCGATGGGGTTTGTTATTCGTCAATTAGTATTCTATATACTGTGTTAAAAAACCTCTTTATATTATTTTTATCAGCGGTGTAGTATATGATATGCCCTTCTCCCTTTTCCGCGGTAACCATGCCGCACTTGCTCAGCGCGGACATATGCCTGGATACTGTGGTAGCGTCTAAGCCGACTATAGATGCGATTTCGTACCCAAATAACCTTTTATGCTTCAACAGATGAAGTATTTCAAGCCTTTTTTTGTTTCCCAGAATATGCAGAGTGCTTTGAATCATGTCTATGCCGAGGTTTTTGCTGTCCGACACGATATCAGGCTCAACAAGCATGCCTATATACAGGCATATAATCCTGTCATTATCAGCCAGTGCGTCGGCGGTTATATAATCGCAGGGAATCCGCCAGAATGTAACCAGCATATCCCTTCCAACAAACTCGCTTTCGTCCCCTCCCTGCGAAGCGATGAGCTGAGCTATAGTAGTTTTACTGAAGTAATCGCGCCAAAATTCCGTTCGCTTGATAACCGCTTCATCCAATACCCCCAGTCTTTCAATAAGCCTGTCAGCCACCGGCCTGACTATATCCACAAGTTTGTCCAGTTCCCTGTCAAAGTCGGAGAAAGCCATGAGTATGTCCCATTTATATTGCCCTGGTATGTCCAACAGGTCAACCTGATCCCTGAGCGCCTTTTTGGGCGATTTGTCGGGGATCTTAGCGTACTCAATAAAGCCAAGATGTCCAATCCTATAGAAGCTGTATTCGGATTCCATTATATATCTGAATCTTGCCTTTATGTAGTCTATGGATTCGTCGAAGTCGGTTATCTCGATGTTCGTAAACGCATATGTCATTACCTTCGCTAGGCATATTTCCGTGAAATTTGTGTCAGCTGTATAGCGTTCAAAAAACCGTTTTATCACTTCATCCCTTGGGTCGATATGGGAACAGAGGTCCTTTGATATCCCTATAAGGGAGGCGACGTATTCATGCATCAGCCCCCTTTTTTGGTCGTCAAACCTTTCATTGTACCTTGAAAGAATCCTTTGTTCGAGGGCATCAAATGAAATTCCTTTAACATATTTATATATCAGCTCAATAGCTTCCATTAAAACATTTGGTTCGTTTATAAATTTAATGCTCATATATTTCCGCCTGAAACAAGTTTAACAGAGTTAATCTCTGTTATTACCCGTCTCTGTTTAACTTCCTTTCACTTTCAATCTATCTTATTAATACCTTAAATTGCGCTATATGTCAATAATGATTGCATTAATCAACAATTAACTATTTTAATTGCAGATATGGAAATCTCCGCCTTTGTTGAATAACGTAATATCAATAAAAGAATATAACATATTTTGTATCTTAACTTACAAAAAATAAATTGTGAATATTCTAGCACAAATTCCCATATATCATTGACTTATGTCATACGGGGTTTTAGAATTATACTGTAACGTGTTGGAAAGTGTCGATGCCAGCGCAAAATTAAAGGGAGTGTAAAGATGAACAAAAGGAATATTTTGAAACTGTGTATAGTATCATTGATTGTATGTATTTTTACCTGCGGCTGTATGATGTCGCCGGTTATTCCCCCCAGTATTGATGTGGACGCCCCAGCTTATCCTGCGAACACACCAGTTGAAATACCCATTTACACTCCTGATTCCTCTGCGCAGGCCACTCCGGTTATTACACCGGATATTACCAGCCCTTCCCCAGTTATACCCACATTTGAACCCAATTTTAGTGTGGATCCCAATAAGCCTATGGTAGCGCTTACCTTTGACGACGGCCCAAGCGCTCATGTTACGGAGAAAATACTTGACTTAATCGAGCAATACGGGATTCGGGCCACGTTTTTTGTGCAAGGACTAAATCTTACTAAATATCCGCAGCATATTAGGCGTGCGGTTGAATTGGGATGTGAAATTGGCAATCACACGAAGGATCACAAGAAACTAACAGCGCTTACCGATGATGAGATAATAGCCCAGCGCGACTATATAAACAACACCGTAATGGATATTGCTGGAGTTACGCCAACGCTGTTGAGGCCGCCATATGGGAACATGAACGAGCGCGTCAGGCAGGTCATAGGTATGCCGTTTATGCTTTGGTCGATAGATACCAGGGACTGGGAAAGCCGCAACAAGGATGCTATAATAAACGAAACGCTTAAGGATATAAAGGACGGCGACATTATACTTATGCACGACCTATATACTTCTACGGCGGAAGCATGCGAGGAGATCATTCCCGAATTGATAAACAGAGGATATCAGCTTGTTACCGTAAGCGAGATGTTCGCGGTTAAGGGTATGACGCTGGATTCCGGCGTATCCTACAGGCATGCCCGCTAATTAGGATCGGATAGTCAAAAGCCTTTTGGCCAAATGCCGAAAGGCTTTATATATAGCTTTATAAAATTATAATACTATCCATGGGTTTACAAAAGGGAATGCGTGTAGCTACATGCATTCCCTCTATGGGTTTAAATCAAATTAGTTTTCCGCCGGATTCGGGGCTCCGACAGGACATGTGGCAGCACAGGCGCCGCAGTCTATGCAGGTATTCTGATCGATGACGAAGCAGCCGTCGCCCTCACTGATCGCGCCAACGGGGCAATCTCCTGCGCAGGCGCCGCAACAAATACAATCCTGATTGATAAAATATGCCATAATTACACCTCCATATAAATTTCAATATCATTTTAGCACGAATGGCTTAAAATGCAAGTATAAATAGCGAGTACGCTTATGTTAATTTTTAAGCGATTTCTTAACCCACTTCAGGTTGAGAATAAGGCGCAGCCCATCCCCTACCACCATGCCTGTCAAATACCCATATATGTTAAGTTCCGGAACCGCGGTAAGCATCCATATAAGGCTCAGCTGCAAAAGTTCACCGATTATTGAATTCAGCAGCACACGCTTGTGCTCATATATACCGTTAAGCACGCTGATTGTGACGACAAGAAAATAGCCTATAACCGTCTTTATTCCAAGCATCACCGCTAATAGGAGGTCTATCCTTTGTTTAAACAGGGCTTGGCATAATGTGGGTGCAAACGGAATCATAAAAGCCGTTACCAAAGAGAATATTGCGGCCACCCTGATCGCCTTTTTCGACTTTCGCCTAACGCCATTTATATCACCCAGCTCGGACCTCCCTGATATTGATGGCATAAGCACTGTGCACATCGCTCCTACAAATGCCATCGGCAGCGCCATCAGCGGTTCCGCCATTCCTGAAATTACTCCAAGCATGCTTACAGACTCAGAGTTTGAGAAACCCGCCACCATTAGCCTTGCCGGGAAGATTACCGTAGACGCCGATGATAGAAGCGTGGCGGTTATAGAGGTCATTGCGGATGGAAGAGCGATATCAAAAAAACGTTTGGCGATCGGGGAGGCATCGGGACGGGAAAGCTTCCCTTCCTTTTTTAAAAATCTCAGAAATGATATGCCAAGAAAACTAACGCTGAATATCTCGCTCAACGTCATGCCAACAACTATCAGAAAAGCGGTGAACTCATAGTCGCCATTCGACAGATTGCTCAACAGCAATATTACAAGCGTAAATCGTATTCCCTGCTCTAACAGCTCCGATACCGCGGTCCTGCGGATCTTGCCCATTCCAAGAAGGGCTGACTTCATTACGTTTTCGAGTCCAGTGAGCATTATGCACAGCGGAATCAGCCATAACGCCATTGAAGCGCGGCCATCTCCCAAAAGCGTTACCGCTATTCCCTCCCTGAGCATAAGCACAGGGCACGTCATAACCGCAAGCACTATAAGAAATACGGTGGCGGCAAACCTCATAAGCCTTTGGACGCTATGTATTCCGCTTTTAATATAAAGCCTGGCGCTCAGCGTTGTTACCGCAACCGCGGCTCCCGATATGCACACTGAATATAGCACGGAGTAGACCTGCATCGACAATGCATGCACTCCCATGCCCTCAGCACCGGCCAAACGGCTCAAGACTATACGATAGGCAAACCCCATAAGCTGGAGCAGTATATTGGACGCCGCCAGAACCGCCGAACGATATGCGAGTGATTCCCTATTTATTCGCAAAAAACAATTCCCCCAAACAAGTATGAGCCAATCCAAATCAGAGGTTACGGGAGCAGGTCAGCATACCTGAACGCCTTTAAATGCGCTGCGCAGCAAAACCAGTCCTAAGCGCACGCTGGGAAGAGCGCTGGTTTAAACTGCCCCTTGCAAAAAAGCGAACAGGCATAACTAATCTATATTGAAGCAGTGAGGAAATAATGTTTATATAGAAATATATATAAATGGGGTCGGACCAAGGCGCGTTTTACGCCTTGGTCCGATCATCTTAGGAGGTTTGTTGGGGAGGTATTACTGTTACTCCTATAGTGTAACCGATACAAATGAACGTGCAATGAACGCAACGTGAATAATTTGTGAGGGTTGCCCGGACAAACTGAAGCTATCCTCCACCGCTTTATCTTATCGGCTTGAACACCTTGTGCTGATGCCAAAAAGCGTCGTCTTTCGTAAGCACAAGCAGGTCTATGTCCCCGCCGCACGTTTTTACCTTGGATTCAAACCTTTGATACTTTATAGTTACGTCTACCAGAAACTCAGAAAAGTCAATAGCGTCCTTTAACGGCATCATACCCGGGTTAAGCATCATGGGAGGCTGCGAGTTGAGCAGCTTTGTAATAGCCGTAGGTTCTCCCGACCACACGGTTGAGTATTGTATTTGGCCATTTTTCATGTTGTTCCTGGTTATAGTTTTGTTTACTGAATAGACAAAGGGCTCGTCTTGCGCATAGCCACATACAAAGAAATTCGTCGGCGGCATGCTGTTGAGCTGCTTTGACGCATACTTAAACAGTTTGTTTGCCACATCGGTTACGTCGTCGTCCTCTCGCACCTCGTTTATCTCAAATATTCGCAGATAGTCCGATATGGTCTTTCCCTCCAGCACAGCCTGTCCGCACGCGCTTATCCCTATCTTTACCTTGTTAAGCAGAACTATCTTCTGAGCATTGTCGGAAATGGAAAACATCATGCTCTTGCTCTTATCATTATTGTTTACAGCTGTCACCGTCATCCTGCTGTCCGTAGCCATAGCTATTCCTTCTGGCACGAATACCGCGCACATTACTGACATTCTAATTTCCTCCTTAAAAATTTTACCGTTATTGTATATTCATAATCAGCATACTATCTATAGGCTGACACTCCGTCATATTTTTCTTTCGCTGCCGCGGCGGCTCCTACCGTCCCCGCATCGTTTAAAAATTTTGCCTGCACAATGTTTCCGTGATTCTTAAAAAAGCACTTCCCGTCTACGTTTTTGCTCAGATGTCTGAATAGAAAGTCTCCCGCGTTGCATATGCCTCCCCCAACCGCTACGCTTTCCGGATCCAGGACGTTGATTAATGAGGCTATGTATGATCCGAGCGCGTCAATATAGTCCATAAATATTCCAAACGAATCGTTGTCTCCTGCGGCCGCCCTGTCAATTATGAGTTTTGCGGTTATTTTCTTCAAGTCGTGGTCAGCAGCATCAAATAACCTGGGGGCGCTTTCCCCCTCAGCCAGCTTCCGCCCCATTCCCGTCAAGGCGGTTGCGCTGCAAAGCGTTTCAGCGCATCCTCTAATTCCGCAGGTGCATTCTAGCCCGTGATAGTCCATCACCATATGCCCCGCCTCCGTTCCGTTTCCTAGCCCGCCGTTAAACAGCGCGCCGTTGATTATCAGTGCGCTGCCAACGCCTGTTCCAAGCGTGATGCAGATTGAAGTGCGCTTCCCCATCAACACCCCCGCGTAAAGCTCCGCATAGCCGGCGGCGTTAGCATCGTTTAGGATCAATATCCTATCCGACTTGAATGCATCGGTGAGCGCCCTTCTGAGCGGGGCATCGTGAAGGCCAAGATTATGCGCATGTACAATCCTCCCCGATTTAAGGTCTACGCTGCCTGGAACCGCAGCCCCTATACAGCTTATATCATCAAGGCTTAGGCTCAGTTTTCCAAGGGCGTTTATTACCATTGAACGTATCAGGGACGCTATATATGAGACATCCTGACCCTTTGGGAAGGGAGTCACTTCCTTCATTTTAATTTCAAGACGATTGGTTAAAATTCCTGCCGCAATTTTAGTCCCGCCTATATCTATTCCGACATAATGGCTCATCCTTCACCACATGTGTCCGGCTTGCAGATATAGTTGTCAATAACCCACTCAACCGCCCTTCCCGCGCCATAGGGCGCTGTCACGTCGGCAACCGCCTTCACCTCGGGGGAAGCGTTAGCAACGGCCACACCAAGTCCGGCGTATATCAGCATTTCGCTGTCAAGCGTATTGTCGCCAATCGCGATAATTTCCTCCCTTTTTAAACCCATATGTGACGCCAGCCACTCAACAGCGCTGCCCTTATGAACACCTAAACAGTTGAACTCGATGAACCCTGGACTCGAAAGGGCTACCTCCAGCCTGTGTTCAAAGCGTTTTTTCAGCATAGGAGCCAAATCAGCAACCCTGTCCGTAATAAACAGCACCTTTGGTACGTTCGTCCAAAGCTTTTTCCGTATATCCGGATCAATCATATAGGGCAGCCCAAGCGCGTTGCGATAGCTTACGGCACACTCGTGTTCTGTTTCATATACGATACCATCGCCTTGATAGATATGAGCGTGTACGTTTAAATCCTTAGCAAGTTCCAAAAGCTCAACGACAAGCTCAGGGCGCAACTGCGTTGAATAAAGGAGCTTATCTGTCCGTGTATCGGTAACTGTCGCTCCTCCATAGTTGATCACAGGACCATTGATTTTAAGCTCCCTCCATACCGGCGAAGAGCCAAGATACCCTCTGCCCGTAGCTATTGTAACATACACTCCGTATTCAGCCGCCCTGAATACGGCCTCCTTATCCCCGTCAGATATGCGTTTATCGGGTGGAAGCAGGGTGTCGTCCACATCAAGCGCCAGCAGTTTATAGCCCATTAAATCCCCCCATATGCTTAAATAATAATATTAATTATCTCACCCTGGACCCTTCGTGTCAAACCAAGTCGTATAAGCCTTATTTTAATTGTTATTAACCTTTCATTCCCCGTCGTCCGGCTTTTCATGGAAATAGTTATATACGGCCTCCGCGGACGTCCCGCTCATCCCCTTTACCGCGGCCAGGTCTTCAATAGAAGCCTCCTTTATTGAGTTAAGCGTAACGAACGCGTCGAACAGGGCTCTGCGCCTTTTATCCCCTATTCCGTCAATCCCGCTTAGTACGGACAACAGCGCATTCTTTTGCCTCAGACTTCTGTGATAACTTATCGCGAACCGGTGGGACTCGTCCCTGATTCTCTGCAGCAAATGCAGGGAGGGACTTTTTCTTGGCAGAACCAGCGGCTCGTCCGCAAAGGGAAGAATAACCTCCTCGTTGCGCTCCGCCAGTCCTATCGCGGGCACATGCGGAATACCAAAGTCCTCAAGAACGCGCAGCGCGACGTTAAGCTGCCCCCTCCCGCCGTCTACCATGATCAGGTCGGGCAATTCTTTGAACTTCTCGTCCCCGTCCTGAGCCCTTTTAAACCGCCTTCTCAGCACCTCGTCCATGGCAAGGTAGTCGTCGCCGTTCGCTTCCGCCTTGATTCTAAACCTCCTGTACTCCTTGCGCTCGGGCTTTCCATCGATGAATACGATCATTCCTCCCACGGCGTCCCTGCCCTGTATATGCGAGTTATCATAGCATTCAATACGGTGCGCAAGTACATCCAGTCCTATTATGGCGCATAGCTCGGCCAGCGCGCCTTCGCCCCGCTCCCATTCCCGTCGCTTAAGCTCCTTTTGCTTATTAAGCGTATCCTTTCCGTTTTCAACAGCCATTTCGATGTATTTTCGCTTCTCTCCCCGCTGCGGCTGTACTATAGACGCTTTTTTGCCCCTTAAGCCGCTCAGCCATTCAGAGAGGGCGTCAAGCTCTTGTGGAATATCGCTTACAAGTATCTCCCTGGGAACGTTCCTTGTTTCAGAATAAAACTGCTTAATAAACGACTCTATTATAAGGCCGTTTGCCTCGTTATCCGCGGACATATAAAATGGTTCGGCTCCTATAACCTTTCCCGACCTTATGAACAAGGAAAATATAAGGATATTCAGCTCATCCCTGCATAGTGCGAAAACATCGCAGTCCTTATCGGTTACCGTAATAGCCCTCTGCTTTTCCCCCAGCCTGGAAATCGCGCTTATCCGGTCGCGCAGTTTTGCCGCCTGTTCGAAGTCCAGTTGTTCCGCGAACTCGTTCATTTGTTCCCTAAGTTCATCCAATAACCGTTCTGTATTACCCTCAAGAAACGCAACTACTTCATCAATCATTCCGTGGTAGCGCTCCCTGTCGATTTTACCTGAACATGGGGCGCAGCAACGTCCCAAATGGTACATCAGGCATGGCCGTTCACCTCTCGCTATCGCCTTGGCGATGTCCTTTTTGCAATGCCGGATTGGAAAGTGATCCCTGATTGCCTCCAGGGATTCGTTTAGCGTAAAGCCGCTTATGTAAGGGCCAAAATACCTCGCGCCATCCTGTTTGATACGGCGAACGACTTCAAACCTTGGATAATCCTGCCTCAAATCCGCCCTCAGGTACGGGAAATGCTTATCATCCTTAAGCAATATGTTGTACCTTGGCCTGAGTTCCTTTATAAGATTGCTTTCAAAAGCGAAAGCTTCCGCCTCGCTTCCGGTCAAAACATATTCAAAGTCCGCAATGTGGGATACCATTGCAATAACCTTCGGCTCCATCCCCTTTTGAGACCCAAAGTATTGTCGCACACGGTTTTTTAAGCTTAACGCCTTACCGACATATATTATGGTCCCTTTGCTGTCATACATCTTATAAACGCCGGGCTTATCAGGCAGCAGCTCCAATTTTTCTTTAATGATCGTGTTCATATGATAATTATATATCAGGTAAAATAATATGGCAACGGCAGCATGCCGCTTTTAGTTATATTATTTGCTTAACTGTATTTTATGTTAATTGCAACCATATGCCAAAAAATTTCGTTTTATTGCTGTAAGGATTTTATAATGTATTATCAACTTGGATTGGAGGACTTTAGGGATGAAAAGGGTAAAACTGCCTATGCTTTTGCTCGTTCTGCTCATTCTTACTGGATGTGCGCCTTCGGAAGCGCCAAAGCCTACACAGGCAGGTGATGGAGCGGATGGTTCTGAAACCGGTGCGTCGACCATTCCAGGCGTAGCGTCCGGTTTTTTAAGCCTCTCGGGCTCCGCCGGGTATACCGGAAGTGTGGATAGCGGGTTTATCAGGGACAGCTATGCTTTTTCTCTAAACCTTATAGAACAGCTAGGGAATGATTGGACTGGCGCCGTATCTCCGGCGGCGCTTTCAATGGCGCTGCAGATGGCCACGCTCGGCGCTGACAGCGAAGCGCTCAGCGCCATGCAAACGGCAATGTGTACGTCGCTTTCGGCAGAAGACCTTGCCAAAAACAATGCCGCTCTATTGAACGCATTTGACAAAATTTCAGGGATACGCATGGCAAACGCGGTAATCCTTGATAAGCGGTATGCATTGGCCTCAGAGTTCTCCCGCATGATAACGGATTACTACAGTGCGCAAACGGGTACGTTTGACTTTAGCGACACTGAAAAACTCGTTTCAGTCATCAACAACTGGGTAAGCGATAAAACAAACGGTCGTATAGACCGGCTTTTTGATAGCGTTATGCGCGACAGCGTTATGTATCTTTTGAGCGCCATCGATTTTGATATGAAATGGAAGATCGGCTTTGATTCGGCCAAGACCATATCAAATGCCGTATTCTATGGCGCAAGCGGCAAATCCGATGCCGATATGATGTACGGCAGCGGCGAATATAAATATGCGGAACTTGACGAAGGCTGCATCGTATTGATACCATACGAGGGCGATGAATTCTATATGGCGGTAATGCTTCCAAAGGATAAAAACGTAGCTCCCGCACAATTTATGAAAAAGGCAATCTACGAGCTTGATAAATGCGTTCCCGAACAGGCGAATATATGGCTCCCCAAGCTGTCAATACAAACCCATCTTGATCTGTGCCAGCAGCTTTCAGCCATGGGAATGGGAGACGCGCTGATGGGCGGGAGCGGAAGCTTCCCCAGCCTGCTGTCCGGAACGGATGAATCCACCCTCCAGATTGGTCAGATAGCAACCGCAACCAATATGAACATAAATGAGGATGGTACCCAGGCTTCCGGAGCCGCTGGAGTAGGAATTGCCAAAAGCAGTATGGCCATGACTGAAAACAATATCAGGTGCGACAGGCCGTTTGCCGTTGCCGTCATACATGCTGATTCCGGCGCTGCGCTGTTTATGGCAACGATAAACGACATAGAGTGATGAGCCTAGACCTGGTGTCATTTTTGTGAAGCAAGCCGGAGGTAACGCCATCTGCGTCCTCCGGCTTAAACTTTCAAGTCCCATGTATGGTTATTGAAGCGTCTTTATATAGCATCTGCGCCGTTTATGCTGATCCACCTCAAAGAACTTCCACTGTGCGATTACCTTATCATTGGTTTCAAGCTCCGGCCCTGTTTCAGCATATTTGATCCCGCTCTTAATGGCATTGTTCAAGACATGGTTCAAAATAATGGAATTTACCCCGCTTCCCTGCATATCCGGCCTGACCGCAACCAGGAACAGGTCAAGCGTATCGTTTTTCCTGCATGCCTTCAGAACCCTAAATGCGCCAAACGGGAAAAGCTTGCCTCCGCTCTTTTTAAGAGCATTGGCAATGGAAGGCGCCGCTACGCCGAACGCTACAATCTCTCCATGCTCGTTTTGAACAAGGCACGTATATTTCATGTTGATAAGCGGAAGAAATTTTTTTGTATACCGTTCCACTTGAGCGTCGGTCAGCGGTACGACTCCGTACAGGTCGGCATACGCGTCGTTAAGCAGCCTAAATACGCTGCGAACTACAGGTTTAAGGCCGCTCTTGCTGGAGATATTCATAACCCTCAGCTTAAAGCGCTTCATTACCATCTCCGTCAGCCGCTGCAGCCGCTCGTTTGGCTCCTCAGGTATATTTATCAGATACTCTATCCAATCCACATCCTTAACATAACCAAGCCTGGCAAGGTGCTCGTTATAGTAAGGCATATTATAATAGGTGATAAACATGCTCTTTCGGTCAAAGCCTTCAACAAGCATGCCCTCCCTGTCCAGGTCCGTAAAGCCAAGCGGACCATGAACCTCTGTACAGTCCATCTCCTTTGCATATGACTCGACCTGTCTGAACAGGGAAGAGGAAACCTCTTCGTCGTCAATAAAATCTACCTGTGTAAACCTCATTCTCCTACAGTTGAACTTTTCGTTGGCCTTATGGCTGATTATTGCGCCAATCCTGCCAACAATCTTACCATTGCGATAGGCCAAAAAGCACTTAGCGTCGCAATATTCAAACGCGGGATTCCTGTTTCTGTCCCAATCCTCCAGATCATCCGCGTATATAGCCGGAATAAAGTACGGATTGTCTTTGTACAGCTTATTTGGATAATCCACAAACTTTCTCAGTTCGCGTTTGTTAGTTACCTCCCTGATTTCAACCATGGTTCCCCCTTAAGATAGCTTAAAATCACAATAACCCTTAATTAATCATGCCGGCGCTATATTGAGCGCAATCTCCATCATCTGGGTAAACGATTCCTGGCGTTCAATGGCGGTGCAGGCTTCACCCGTAATCAGATGATCGGAGATGGTGCAGATACAAAGCGCGTTTTTACCCAGGTATGCTGCGTTCATATAAAGCGCCGCAGCTTCCATCTCAACAGCCATAACGCCCATAGTGCCCCATTTCGCCGTCGTCTGCGACGCGTCGTAGAACGTATCGGACGACAAAACGTTCCCAATCATATAGTCGGCGTTCATGCGCTCGCATTCAGCTTCCGCCGCCTTCAACAGCTTATAGCTCGCTATGGGAGCGTATGCGCCCGCAAGTCCATACTGAGCGGCGTAGTTGGAGTTTGTGCAGGCCCCCTGCGCAAGCACTATGGACCTAAGCTTAAGCTCAGGCAATATTGCCCCAGCAGAGCCTATCCGTATTATATTTTCCACCCCATAGTACTTGAAAAGCTCGTATGAGTATATTCCCATCGACGGCATACCCATACCGCTGGCCATAACGGACACACGCTTGCCCTTATAAAAACCCGTGTAACCGTTTATTCCCCTTACATCATTTACACATTCCGAATATTCAATAAAGGTTTCGGCTATAAATTTAGCGCGAAGAGGATCTCCTGGCATAAGCACTGTCTTTGCATAGTCGCCCAAATCACCGCGGTTATGTGGCGTTGATATACTCATTGTTCGCTCTCTCCTTTGCTGATATAGAAGTATTATAGTCCCATTGGACAAAGTTTACAACGGCAAACCGGTAAACTTGCCAAGCTGCAGGCCATTTAAGATATGAATATGGCAAAAAAGCGGCATAGCATGCCGCTGCAGACTGTCAAAAAGCCCTGGGATTGTCAAGATCCGCAGCCCTTAACTTTAAATCCTGCGCTGACGGCATTCGCGTAAGCGCCGGATTTAAACCGTGTTGTTTTGATTCTTTCCGGGTTTTGCCGCACGGGAACCCCAAGGGCGGGAGGAAAGCCCATAACCTCAAATAAGTGGCGCGGCCGCTTTTTTACACAGGAAGCGGTACGGTATGCCGCAATAATTACAAACGTATGAAAAGCAACTCAGCCCGCAGTAAACTCGTGAGGCTCCTCATCGCCCCTCATTACGCGCAGTCCGCCTTCAGCCAGAGCCTCCATCTCATACTCGCCCGCCATGACCTCAACAGGCGCTATCCACTCCACTCTTTCCCTTATCCATCCTGTAAGCATCTTCGAATACGCTACGCCGCCCGTAAGGATAATTCTATCCACCTTGCCGTTTACCACGGTCGCTAAGTCCCCTATTCCCTTAGCTATACCATAAGCGAACGCCTGATAGATAAGCTTTGCATGGCTGTCGCCCTGCTCTATCATCCGCTCAACCTCGCGAGCGTCGCTCGTACCCAGATGCGCCCTGAGTCCTGCATTGCCCCTCACCTTTTTGGTCATCTCCTCATGCGTATACTTTCCGCTGTAGCATAGGTTTATAAGATCCATAGCCTGAAGCTTTCCACATCTTTCAGGTGCAAATCCGGCATCGTCATCCGAATACATGTCAATAGAATAGCCCCTGTCAATCAACCATACGCTGGTCCCGCCGCCAATATGCTGCACAATAAAGGTACATTCGCTGACGGGCTTTTTCAATATTTCATCCGCGCAGCGGTGCGCCATGGCATGCGTGTTCAGCGCGTGTCCGCGGCTTTTTTTGGGCAGCTCCGGCAGACCCGTAATACGAGCTATCGGAGCAAGCTCGTCAACCGTTACCGGATCATATATATAAGCTGGAATATTCAGACGCTTGGCAAAACCATACGCTATTGCGCACCCGACGTTTGAAATATGGGTGTCTACCTTCTGGTCGTACATGTATTGCACCATTGCGTCGTTTATGCGGTACGCGCCGGATTTGCAGGGAGGTATCATGCCTCCGCGCGACATTATACACGTTAGTTCCTGCATGTCGAACCCGTTTTCAAGCATTGCCTGCTCAATCCGCCTAGTACGGAAATCCAGCTGGTCCATAACCCATGTAAAGTGTTTGAGTTCCTCATCCGTATGCCTTATCGTAATTGAAAACAGCTGTTTTACATCCTCAAATACAGCTACTTTTGTAGACGTTGAGCCCGGATTTATAACCAGTATCTTCTGCATTTAGTTCCCTCCTGCTTAACGGCGGCTATCTTTTCATCGACGCGGCGCCCGCGCCGAGGGCCAGCGAATAATATTTTTCCTCAGCCGAAGACCCGCGTGACGTAACTACAATGGGAACCTTGCATCCAAGCACCAAACCAGCCATGCGTCCTCCGCATGTATAAACAAGGCATTTTCCCAATACATTGCCAACAACGATCTCCGGAGCAAGCATTATGTCAAAATCACCGGCGCATGGGCATTCATAGCCCTTAATCTCGCCAAGCTCCTTTACCATCGCAAGGTCGTATGAGACCGGCCCTTCAACATAACAGTTTTTCAGTTCTCCATCCAGGCTCATGCGCTTGAGCTCAGCGGCATGCACCGTTTCCGGCATCTTAGGATTGACGGTTTCAACGGCGCATAGCGCGGCTACGTTTACCTTTTCATAGCCCAAGCTGTTAAAGAAATTCGCGGCGTTTTGTACTATAGTCTTTTTTTGATCCAGATCGGGATACGTACACATGCCGCCGTCGGTGACGCATAAAAGCTTATGATAACCCGGCACCTCGGCGATTATTATATGGCTCATCAGGCGTCCGGTCCTTAAATCAGCTTCCTGGCATAATACGCCTTTAAGCATATCCCCCGTCATTATCTTTCCCTTCATGAGGAAATCGGCCCTGCCCTCATGTATGAGCTTTGCTGCGCACACGCTTGGATGCGTACCTTCCGGTACCGGCTCAATAACAAAATCTGATGGATTTTGGTCTAATGAGACCAAAATCTCCTCTATTTTGGCAGGGTCGCCCACCAATATGGCATCTACCAGGTCTTTTGCTTCAATTATTGCCTCAAGAGCATGGGCGTCGTTCGCCTGAATAAGCGCAACGGTTTTTTTGTCCCCTCCCTTTACCTTGGCAATCAACTCATCAAAATTTTTAATTGGCATCATTCGCACCTCGTTTATTTTATTGCACCTACATAATACCCCCCGTTAATACCCACTTCAAGCATTATTGAGCAGTCAATATTATATATCTTAACAATTCAAATCAATAGGCGTTCGAAAAACAATGGTTTGCCGAACCGACTATATCTACAGATTAATGTTTTAGCGCTTCTGTTTTTTAGGTGCAAATCACAATCTAATCAGATCACGACACCCTCAGCTGATAAGGGTATGTTTATATAATTATTACGCAACTGCCAATGGTGGGTAAACGGCTTATTTTATCCCTGTTTACTTATCCAGCTTCTGTAGTATAATAAGCCGACGGATATCTATAGATTATTGGAGGCAGACATGCGCCTTGGTATACTAGGAGGCACTTTTGATCCTGTACATAACGGGCATATTTCAATAGCGAAACATGTCAAGGAGGAATTCGCTCTTGACATGATATTTCTGATGGTCGCCGCCTCCCCGCCTCACAAGCCCAGCGGATGCGCAGACGCGGACTTAAGGTTTTCCATGGTTAAGCTTGCATGCGAAGATATTGACGGCATATATGCAAGCGATATGGAGCTTGAACGTTCAGGTAAGAGCTATACATCGGATACCATTGAGAGGGTTTCCAAATTATACCCAGGCGCCGAGATATTCTTTATAACAGGAATGGACATGCTTCTGGATATGCCCGGTTGGCATGACCCGGGCACCATATTTGATTTATCAACCGTGATCGGAGTGGTAAGGGACTCGTCAAGAAGTGGGCTTTTATCCGCCGCTAGCTTGCTTCGTTCAGAATTTGGGGCAAAGGTTCTGCTTTCAGACATGCAGCCGTTCGATATTTCCTCTACGAATATAAGACATAAGATATATAACGCCTCTGCTGTGCGCTCCCAGCTGCCAGACGGGGTTGCTATGTTTATATATAAAAGTATGCTGTATCTGCCGGATGGTTTTGTATCGAAGCAGAAAAGCCTCTATAGACAGCTTGAATGGAATAGATATGTTCATTCCTTAGGCACGGCGCTTGAAGCGACAGAACTGGCGGATAAATACGGGGTTGATGGTATAAAGGCGCGTACGGCCGGCCTTCTGCATGACTGCGCTAGATTTGATCTTAGCCGGCAGCTTGACTATGCTGAAAAATGCGGCCTGAAATGTTATAATGGTGATATTCCGGATTTGCTCCACGCTGAGCTGGGCGCCGAGATAGCGAAGGCAGAATATGGTATAATGGATGATGAAATTATTCAGTCAATACGTTATCATACGGCCGGCTGTTTGGGTATGTCAACGCTTGACAGGATTATTTATCTTGCCGATAAAATTGAACCTTCCAGAAGCTATGACGGAATTGATCAAATTCGGCTCGCCGCATACCAAGACCTTGACTATGCTGTGGCGATGGCAATGAAGCAAAGCATCTCATACACCCTCAAAAAGGGCGGTAAACTCTACAAGGGTACCGAAGATGCTTTAAAATATATATTAAATGAAACGGAGAGACGATATTGAATAACACCATGGAAAAAGAGCAGGTTTTAGACCTGTGTAAGATCCTTTCGGATAAAAAGGCAGCCGACATAATAGCAATTGACGTAGCCGACAAGACCATAATAGCTGAATGGTTTATAATATGCAGCGGCAGATCGGTTCCGCATGTTAAAACGCTGTGCGATGCGGTGGAAGAAAAATGCGGTGAACTTAACCTTGAAGTGAGACGCAAGGAAGGTTACTCGGACGGGCGCTGGATTGTTCTTGATTTTGCGCATATATTGGTTCATATTTTTCACCCAGATGAGCGCCAATATTATAATATGGAGCGATTATGGATTGATGAGCCTGAATCGTATATTGATTATTCTCAGTTGTACGACTCTGAGGAGTGAATTTTATTCAATCAATTAAGGATTAAATAAACATGGATGGATACACAAGAAAAGTATAGTCCATCAAAAGGCCGGCGGCATGTTGATACCTCGAGAGCTAACGATGAAGATCCAAACACTAAAAGTCAAACATTGTTTTTTTGGGATTCCAAAGGGGACTTTTTACAAAAGGTCCCCTTTGGAGGGGTATGGGGCAGCTCCTCATGAAGCCAGCCTGATAGCTTCCTTCAGCAGAAGGCCTGATTTTGCGGGTAAACTCGCTAGCGCCGTACAAGCACGAAGCGAAAAACCTTATGGATTTATGAAGCCGCCCGTTGCCTGGGCGGCCAAATTGATCAGATAGGTTATGGCTCTCTATCTTCTCTTGTATATATAACGGCCCCGCCTGCGGTTCCTGCGTTTTTGAGCGCTGCGTCTTGTGAGAAGTTTGAATACAATTACGATGATAATAATCAGTACCGCTGCCAATATCCAAATCAACAGATAATTTATAGGCGAATCCGTTTTCGGAGCTGGCTCTACGATTAGCGGGTTTGCAGCGTCATCCATATTGGCGATGTCCCTTGAGGCTACCAAGTCTACGGTCAGTAAATCATTGTCCTTATATTTATATGTTACAGTCCCAATTACCGAGCCCGAACTTACAGGAGCCGTTACCGCATTATAGTCGGTTACATACGTTATAGAAGCCGCATTCTCGGCCACTTCCTCGATAAAGGGTTTCATTCCGGTTATCACCCGGTTTTCAATATTTGCAACCAACTCCAATTTGCCACTGAATTCATCCTCAAAGCTGGCGTTATTTACCATGATCTCAAAGGAACTCTTAAGGTTAAGCGAGCTTGCGCTGACCGACGAACAGTTTGCAAACCCCCATTCAAAGATCCGCTTTGCGCTTTCATACCGATAAGTTGAGGCTACCTGACCCTCTGGATCGCCAAGCAAGACCAAAATAAGCTCTCTGTCATTCTTTTTGGCTGACGCAACGATACAATAACCCGCTTCAATCGTATTACCAGTTTTTATCCCAGTTATATACCTGTAGGTATAGTCCTTTTCTTCTTCTTTTACCTTATGAACAAGCCTGTTGCTGTTAAATAGTTCATAGCCGTCCGGATTTTTATCCGTGGCCTCAGACGTGTATGTACCTGTGGAAACTATACCCCTAAACGTCTCATTTTGCATTGCGTAACGTGACAAAATTGCCAGATCATACGCCGACGAATAATGCTTTTCATCATGAAGGCCATTGGGATTGACAAAGTGGGTCTCTGTCATTCCGAGCTTCCGCGCCTTTTCATTCATCATGTTTACAAAAGCATCCTTGCTGCCGGCAACATGGTTTGCTATCGCTTCAGCCGCGTCATTGCCTGAAAATAGCATAAGCCCATACAGCAAATCTTTAAGCTTTATATGTTCGCCTTCCTTGATCCCCATGACTGAGCCTCTGGAAGTAACCGTTCCAATCGTTACGACTTCATTCAAATCCTTGCACTTTTCAAGTGTAAGGATACAGGTCATTATTTTAGTAGTGCTGGCGGGATACGCGCGCTGTCGTCCTCCCTTTTCATACAGGACCGAACCCGTTTCAGCATCCATAAGCAAAATATGCTTAGTAGTAATCGACTCTATGTCAAACTCCATTTCGGCTCCCGCAGGAACAGCCGTAAATAAAACTGCAAGGCACAAGGCCAGGCTAAATAATGATACTATACGCTTCCTCAACTGCATCCATCCCCTCGCCATTATAAAAAATGCGTATAAACAAACAGAGTACTATAACTAGTTTAACCAATTATAGCACACCTCATTTTTAAATCTAAGAGTTAGTATATCAAAACCGTCTATGGTTTGTACAGCATAAAGTGTAAATAAATTGTATATTGTACCAAAAAATTCACCCCACACCTAACGGCAAAACTGATTCCATCTTCATTAATATGATATAATGGTGGGAAAGGAGGTGCATAATATGGGATATTTTTCAAAGGGTTTTACGCGCGACAAGCTTTGCGCACTTTACTTCCTTGACAAGTTTAGGGAGGATATATCCCTTCATACGCTATGCAGGCTTATGCACGATAATGAGTGGGCGCCCTATCTGGAGCTTCATGCCTGCATGATTGGCCTTGAAAGGGCTGGCATGGTTGCCGCAGTCCCCCGCGAATTCGGCCAATCCTACAGAATAACTCAAAGCGGCCTGGAAACTATAGATGTGTTTAAGGAACAGCTCCCTATGTCGCTTCGCAGGGCGATTAACCGCTATATTGAGGAGAACCGCGATAATCTTAGAAAGGCCGCACAATATATTACCGACAGAAAACGTCTTGAAGACGGATCGTACCATGTTACGCTTACGGTTATTGAGGAGGACAGTCTGGTTTTTAAAACCGTCGTTCATCTTGCAAACTTTGACGCGTCCCTAATAGCCGCGGATAACTGGGATAAAACAGCCTACCCTTTATACTCGTTTGCAATAAATCAGCTTTTGATGGAGAAAACCGCTGATGTTAAACAAGCCTCTGGGTTTCAAATCCCCATGGACGCGAAGCTGTCATCCTCCAGCAGACGCGGTCTGAAGGGCTCCTATATCGTAACGCTCAGGGCCCAAGGATCAGGGCAATTTCTCTTCTGCACTGAAATGCGGGTTCCCGATGAAGCCTCTGCCATTAAGGCCGCGTCCCTATGGGATGAGGCGGCGCAACGCATCTACAGCCATGCGATGCATACGATTCTATGTTGAAAAAACACGGGAAAAACATCCCGTGTTTGCCTGTTTTCTGGACTTTAATTTATTTTTCTCCGAAGGCGGCCTCAGCATGGTCGCACAGGGAGTTGAAGGAGCTGATACTTTGCCCTTTACCGCACAGTGTGTTTTGTACAAAGTCGGGCAGCATGGCATAATACCCCTTCGCTCTATCCTCATTCTCCAGCAGATCATTCAGATTATTATACACCCTTTCCATCATAAATGCTCCTTCATAATGTTCATGTTGTTTTCCTCTGTTGCAAGCAGCTTTTCCGCCAAGGTCCTGACCTCTTCCGACGCATCCGGGTTATGCTTAATGCTTTTGATCATATCTATTATGCCCATGGTGCATCCCTGCATTATCATCTCGGCTAAATGGGTTGAAGTTTTATCTATGGCTGTATTTATCGCAATCGACGCATTAACGGATGATCTTGCGATGCCCTTTATCCCCCTCGGCGATTGTCCAACGCTTATAAATATTCTTCTGGCCTCATCCATAACGCTCTGATATTCAGCAAACTGATACGCCATAGTCTTCCTGAACTCATCATCCTCAGTTATCTTTATCAACCTTTTTATGGTATCCCTCCCCATTTCAGCGTTTTCATATACGTCGTTAAGAAGTTCTAAATTCTGATCCATTATAATCACTCCCTTCATCAATATTGTGCGGTCAGTTCTGGGCTTTGATGCATGTCGAGAACCTTACATAATTTGCGCAATCCGTCGCATGATGACTGCATCTTGGCCTGTTCATCCTTTGAAAGATTAAATTCGAGAATCTCGTCGATACCGCCCCTGTTTACTATGCATGGAACTCCCGCATAAACCCCATGCTGTCCATATTCGCCGTTTAGATAAGCTGATACGGTAAGCACGCTGTTTTCGTTGCCAAGGATAGCGTTTGTAATTCGCATCATTGACATACCGATACCATAGTTGGTCGCTCCTTTTGCAGCTATTATCTGCTGTGCCGCAAATTTTACATCCGTACCTATCTCCTCGAGATTGGCGCCGGATATATAATTTCCCGAACCTCTTTTAACATCCCTTATGGGCTTTGAGGATATGCTCGCGATGGACCACGGAATAAATTCACTATCGCCATGCTCACCCATAACATATGCATGGACGTTTTGCGGCGCTACGCGGAAGTCCTCGCCAAGAAGATACTTTAAGCGGGATGTGTCCAGCAGCGTTCCGCTTCCTATTACGCGCTTAGCCGGAAATCCAGACAGTTTGTACGTAAGATAGGCCATGATATCCACCGGGTTTGTAACTACTACAAATATACCGCTAAATCCCGAAGAAACAACAGGCTTTATAATCGATTTTACAACCTCACAATTTCCGGATAAAAGGGAATTTCTTCCTTCATGCTGGCGCTGCGATATGCCTGCGGATATAACCACTATATCGGCGTCGGCGCAGTCCTTATAATTCCCCAGGCTTATTCTCATGTGGCCTTGGGCAAATGCCAGACCATGGTTTAAATCCATAACTTCGCCCTCCGCGCGCTTTTTATCCTTATCCAGGATAACGAGTTCATCACAGGCTGAACGGTTTAAAAGCGCGTAGGCATAACTCATACCGACTGCCCCTGCACCGACAATGGCAATCTTTCGCTTATCTGCTCCCATATGTATCACCTCTTAATCATGATGTTTTAGTATTGGCCTATAGATGCAATATTACTAATGGAATTTGGTTGTTCCGAATTGAGGCTATCTGCATTTTTAACCGTTTATGTTGCAAAATCTTAAAATGGAATCATTTAACCAATCTTAAAAAATACAATAAAAAAGCCGCATTAAGCGGCCTTCCGAAGCTCACCCAACGGACATAAAGTATGAGTCCAAATGAATCCATTATATTCTGGAGGAAGAACCAGTCATGAAGAATTCTTCTGCATGCCGTTGGATAAGATTCCCCCCTACGGTATAATTATAACTCCAGTATCAGGAAAAATCAAGGGCGTTATTCAAAAAAAACATCAAAGTCAGGTGTATATTTACAATTTGCTGACGACATCTCCTGTATTAGAGTATTATCAAGACCTATAGCTATACAGTGCTCTACCGCTCGATTGTATTCACTCTTTTTCAGCGCCCTGTTTATAACTGGCATGGTCAAGGCTGCTCCCATTGGCACATACTGACTCATAAGCGAGACATGGGTTGAGCAGCCTATTTCCTCTGCAATAAAATTCAGAATCAGCCTTGCCTCATCCACTGAACCTGGCAAGACAAGATGCCTTATTAATATACCCTTTTTTGCAATTCCATTGTCATCTGTCTTCAGGCTTCCGCATTGCCTGTGCATTTCCAATACGGCCTTTGATGCATATTCAAAATAGTTTTCCGCACCTGAATATTTAGCTGAAACCCGCTTAGACACGTACTTTAAATCGGGCAGATAAATGTCAATCAACCCCTCCAGCCGCTTTAAAGACTCAACCTTTTCATATGCGTTCGTATTATATACAATCGGTATAGACAGCCCTGCTGAACGCGCTTGTGGGATGGACTCAATTAGCAATTCGAGATGAGGCGTGGGTGTGACAAGATTTATGTTATGAGCGCCCAGCACCTCAAGGCCGAGCATAATCTCCGATAGCATCTCAGCATCCATTGGTTTTCCGCTGCTTTTCCTGCTTATCTTATTGTTCTGGCAAAATACGCATTTAAGGTTGCACCCTGAAAAGAATATGGTTCCAGAGCCTCTGGTCCCGCTTATACAAGGCTCTTCATACATGTGTAATGCAGCTCTAGCCACATAGGATACGCCGCCAACTCCACACCTGCCCGCTTGCGTTTCGCGGCTTGCTCCGCAGCTTACAGGGCATATCGCACAGCCCATGGCTTATTTAAATAGGCCGCCGCAAACGCTTGAAGCAAATTGCTGTGTCATACAGCTCCTCCACTCTTTGGCTTTCCGGACTTCTTTGATATGTTTTCATCGTATAAAACCTCATATTCGGCATCCCTTGGCTTGCGCTTATCCTTTTGATTAACCGCGGACTTCTGCTGCGGTTCGTATCCTTCCATATTTATATTTATAGGCGCTGTTTCATGCGCGGGACCCAGGGCTATCGCATTTGATACGTATTTTTTCAATGTAAATGCAAAGCAGGTGCCCTTGCCCAGTTCGCTTGTAACCGTTATCTTCTCACCCAGCTTTTCAATAATCTGATATGCTATCGACAGGCCAAGTCCTGTCCCGCCCTCCTTTCTGGATTTATCAACCTTATAAAACCTCTCAAACAGGTGGGGTACATCCTCTTGTGGAATACCGCACCCAGTATCCTCTACGCTAACGATCAGCCTATTGCCATTTTTGAGCTTCAGCGTTATGCTGCCCCCCTTAGGCGTATATCTCATGGCGTTGTCAATAAGTATTATCAGTATCTGCTCAACCTTGTCCGAATCGGTAAGCGCCTCTACCGTCTCCTGAGTATTAACCCTCAGCTCAATTCCCTTGCTTTTGGCCGTCTGAACATAGCTCTGGGCAACATCATGAAGCAATTCGGCAACGTCGACCTTGGATACCTCCATGTACTCTGTTCCTGATTGGAGCCTGCTAAGCGTCATCATATCCGATATTAGCCTTGATAATCTCAAAACCTCGTGCAGCATAGTCTTATAATACCGTTGCCTTACCGCCTCGTCCTTTACCATTCCGTCCGCAAGCGGCTCTAAAAGCCCCCTAACGGCTGTAAGAGGGGTTCTCAGCTCATGGCTTACATTAGCTACATATTCCCTGCGCATCTTTTCAACCCGCTCCATTTCGGTCATATCCTTAAACAGTCCAACCACGCCCGTACACTCGCCGTCTTCAGTCAGAACCGCGGATATGGTAATCCACAGCGTCCTATCTCCGGGCATGTCATAGGTTATCATCCGGCTTTTTCCCGTGGCATATACCTGGTCGAATACCTTCCACAGCGAAGCGTCAGCAACGAGATCCTCCCGCGTATTGACCTCCACCGAGCCAAACATTCTCATAACGGCGGGATTATACTGTGTAAGCGCCCCTAAACCATCCATCGCAACTACGCCGTCTGACAGGCTGCGCAGTATATGGTTAAGCTGGCCCTTTTCACTCCTAAGCTGATAGATCGTCTTTGACAGACGCTCACACAGCTCGTTGAGCGACCTGGCCAGCAGCCCCACCTCGCCTGGCGCCTCTTCATTGGGCACGCGTACGTCAAAGTCGCCGTTAGCCATATCCAGCGCGGTTTCAGCCATACTGCGCAAGGGTCCGGCAATCCGGCTGGCCCTCCACGAACCTATGAGCAACAAAACCGTTATTCCGGCGGCAGCCAACCATAAAAGCGACGCGTTTAGGCGCTCAATCATCCCTCCTACGCCATCGATTGACTTTATGATAAACACGCCTCCGGCCGACTGTTCCTGAGGGGAGCCTATGGGAAGCCCGAGGAATAAAACATGGCCATGATTCGGAATCTTGGCGCTGTCCGACTGCGCCCGCTTTCCCCTCAGAACCACGCCTATCTCGCCTGCAAAGCATTCGCGGATTTCATCGGTCGTGAGGCCCAGGCCCACATCATACATGAATTCAATTTCTCCGCGCCAGTTGACCACGAAGGTCATCCCGTTCGTGGCCTTCATAAGGCTTTTTGACATGCGTATAAAGGCATCGTGAGTAATATTACCGCTTTCATACTCATATAACAGCTGCCTTACAGCCTCAACCTGTGGAAGCAGGTCCTGAAGCTCCATTTCAATGTATACGTCCCTTCCAACAAGCAGATAGCTGGTCATAATAAATATAGCCGCAAGCAGCATGAAAGCAACCAATACTATCAAAAACCGCCTCAAAAGGACGCTGCGCATCTTTATACCCCTTACCGCATACTTATGCTACTCAATCTCGAACTTATAGCCAACGCCGTAGATCGTCTTTATGCTCCAGTTCTTGCCCGTATTATCCAGCTTGGCACGAATCCTCTTTATATGCGTATCCACAGTGCGGGTTTCGCCTACAAAGTCGTATCCCCATACCCTGTTTAACAGCTGCTCGCGGGTAAATACATGCCCAGGATTTGACGCAAGCATGTATAGGATCTCTATCTCCTTTGGAGTGCATATTACCGGCTTGCCATTTAGCGTTACCGTATAGCTCTTAATATCAATCATCAATCCATCATGGATTACAATTCCGGTGTCAGCCGCCTGCTGCTCTTTAGCCCTGCGCAGCACCGCCTTTATCCTGGCCACAACCTCCCTGGGGCTAAAGGGCTTAACGATATAATCGTCAGCACCCAGCTCTAGGCCAAGAATCCGGTCGATTTCCTCACCTTTGGCGGTAAGCATTATAATGGGCAGGCGCGAAGTTTTTCTTATTTCTTTGCAAACGTCGATGCCGGACATGCCTGGCATCATTATATCGAGAACGCAAAGCGCAACCTCCGCAGATAAGGCGTTTATCGCGGCTTTTCCGTCATATACGTCTATTGGTTCATATCCCTCAGCTGTCAGATAAATTCCCAACGCCTCATGAACGACGGGGTCATCGTCAGCGATAAGTATTTTTACACTGCTCATCAAATATACCTCCCAAAAGCCTAATTTAAATCAATTATAGCATGTTTAGCGGTGTTTAAAAGCAAACTTTCACGCAATTTTTCTATAATACGTACAATTCAGTATCATTATAAAGACACAAATGCCTAAAAATCGGGCCAAATCCTACACCCTTACGCTGTTTCCCGTAAAGAGAAGGTGAACGTAGCGCTCCTTTACGTTTATTCCGGTTAACGCGCAAAGCGATTTGGAATACAGGTCAAGCTGCTTTTGGTGTTTCATTGCCACCTCTTCAGGCGGCTGATCCACGGCCACATAGTCGGTCTTATAGTCAATTATCACCCATTCCCCATCCTCAATAAAACAGCAATCTATCATGCCCTGCAACATAAATTTGCCGCCCTGCCCTATTCCAAATACAATGCCTGCGTCGGCCCTATAGTTGAACTCACGCTCACGCAGCACCTTGACTGAAGAGATTAGCCTCTTCCCAAGCTCTGAATTGAAAAAGCCCACTATGCTTTCGACGTTGATTGAACGGGCCAGCCGCTCTTCAAGGTAACCCTCCTCACAAAGCCTGTGGATTTCATTCCTGACGCTGTCCCTGTCATGCGTCTGTATTTTGATACGCTGCATCAATAGGTGAGCCGCCTTACCGCGTTCTGCAGAAGATACAGGCATACCGTCATGCATGAACTTAGGAGCAGGGCTAAGTTCACGCAACTCGCCCGAAAGCTGGGATACCGTTAATTTAGAAGGAATCAGGGTGTCATCCCTATATGGGTATTCCCATGTAAATGTATCGTCATACCTGCCATCATATATATCGATTTCAGCGCTTGCCCATTCCTCAAAAGCGTCCTGCTCCATATCAAGATTTGAAAGAGCAAAAGCCTTCGCATTATACCAAAATCCATCAATTATACAATTTCCCGCAATGCCTGTCATGCCCAGACGCCGCCTGAACGAGTTCCCGTTTGCGGTATTCATCAGAACCAGCAAAATCCAGTCCAAAAATGATTTTGATTTGTTTATCGCTCCATCGGTCAACGGCTTGTCCAGCGCAGCCAGCTTTTTTTCAGCACCCCTTATCCCTCCTATCATTATTATTCTGTCCATTGCCCGCGTCATAGCTACATAAAGCAAACGCATCTCCTCCGCAAGCTGTTTTTTATAGGCCGCCGCCTCTATCGCGCTCCTGTATATAGTTCTTATCCTAATGTTGCCCTTTAACGCCAAAATTCCAATTCCGAATTTGCCATCGCATAAAACAGAGCTCTGTCTGAGTTCTCGTATAAATCTGAAGCTGGATCCGGTCCCTCCCAATATCACGGCGGGGAATTCCAGCCCTTTGCTTCTGTGTACGGTCATAATCCTGACAACGTTAGCTCCAATGCTTTGAGACGCGCCCAGGGATACGTTATCGCTTACCTTATCTATAAAGCTGATAAAGCTGTGCAGCCCATTTCGGGACGAACGGCTGAATGACGCGGCCCGTTCACAGAGCGCGTCGAGATTCGCGCATCTTTGCTCGCCTCCAGGCAGCGCAGAAACTATGAGATAATATCCCGTATCCTCAAGGATTGCTCCTATCAGTTCATCAACGCTATACAGGTTAGCCTTTTTGCTCCACGTGTCAAGCTTAGCCGTAAACCTTTTTATTTTATCGGCTAGTCGGCCGTCCTGTCCGGCCGACTGCGTCATGGCCTCGTAAAAAGTTTTTCCTCTGCTGTGTGTCCTAAGCCAGATTAACTCATCCATGGTAAAGCCGCCGATTTGAGATCTAAGCACGCTTAAAAGAGGGATGTCCTGGTGCCTATTATCCACAACCCTAAGAAGGTTGATAAATACCCTGACCTCAATGGACTCATAGCTGCCGCCATTGTGTTCCGCATACGCAGGTATTCCTTCCATGGCAAGCGCCTTTAACCAGACCGACGCCAACCTGTTGTTTCTAAGCAGGACTACAAAATCGGAATACCGGTAAGGCCTTTTTTCCCCTGTGCTTTTGTCCTCAAGCATTTCATTGCTGATCAGCTCTCTTATCCTGCGCGCCGCTGCTAACGCCTCCATCTCGTCCCTGCCAAGGGCCTGGGCATCGTTTATCTCATCGCCTTGGATCTGATCGTCATCCTCAGATCCGTCTAGATCAATAAGATGCAGCTCCGCTCCGCCCAAACAGCCGCTTCGTCCCATCACCAAAGCGGCGCTGGCATCATATTCAATCCCTCCGGTATTACGGTTCATTATATGTGAGAAGACCTCATTGACAGCTCCGATGACCTTTGATGAACTGCGAAAATTCACATTAAGATCAATCCGCCCGCCTGCGAGACCATCGTACCGATAATATTTATCCATAAACAGGGTCGGGTCTGCAAGCCTGAAGCTATAGATCGACTGCTTTACGTCGCCGACCAAAAAGAGATTATCCCCGCGCTTAACGGCGTCCAGAATGCGCTCCTGAACAGGGTTTGAATCCTGATACTCGTCTACAAATATATATTTAAAACGGTCGCGGTACTCCTGTGCGATACGTTCATCTGACAGCGCTTTAAGTGTCCTATGCTCCATATCCGAGTAGTCTATTACGCCGGCAGTCTCCTTTATCGACGTATAAGCCTCGTGAAAACCTATAAGGTAAACATACAGGGCCTTCATGACAGGGTATAAACTGTTCAGTTGCGCTGCGCACTCTTCAAGCGAACGGCCAAAGTTCTCAGCATGATCCTTAACTAGTTTTTTAGCAAGGTCGTGCGCATCCTTTGCAGCGCGCTTGTCCTCCTCGGGCGTTCCTCGCGGCCATCCATCCAGGCGTTTGAACTTGACCGCACTGGCAGCCTCCCTATATTTGTCATAATCCTTGATAAGTGTAAGCGCCCTAAGCTGCATCATATCATCGTCGATTACCGAGCATACCTTTATGTTTTCCGTACAATCCCGCGCATGAATAAGCTCTGATATCGCGGAATCCAGCTCGGCGTGCGCATTGTCTATAAGCGATTTGATTTCGTCGGATTTTTTAAGTTCCTCAGCTCCACGGTTATATCTCTCAACGGCGCCGGAAAGCCAACCGAACGGTTCAGGCCTAGAAAACATGTACGAATATATACTTTCCACAGCGGATATAAAGCCCGTTTCGCCGCCAAACAGGTCTATAAGCGCCTGCGTTCCTATGCGGTCGCTCGAAAAGCTTTGCTCCAGCATGGCGTCACGGGCATCAAGCCGCATTACATAGGCCTCGGATTCGTCAGCCACCCTGAACGCAGGGTCAAGGTCCGCCTCGTGGAAATGGCGCCTGAGAAGGTCGGTACAAAAGGAGTGCAGCGTTGAAATATGGGCATTGTGAGATTCCAGGGCCTGCGCCTGCAGATGCGATTTTACCGCTTTATCGCTGCACTCGTAGGACAGCGCCATCAGACGCTGCCCTATGCGTTTTTTCATTTCATCAGCGGCAGCCCTTGTAAACGTAACTACCAGAAAGTCGCCTATAGAAGCGCCCTGAGCAGTAAGCCGAGCTATGCGCTCTGTCAAAACAGCGGTTTTGCCCGAGCCTGCCGCCGCGGAAATCAATAGGTTTCCGCAGCCTGATATGGCTTTTTTTTGTTCATCTGTCCAAATCATACCAGATTATATATTCCTATTGTCAACCCGCCTTTATACTCGGCGTTAATACTATGCAAACGAATGTGCCTCATATGGATAAACGGCCAAAGTTTTGGCCGTTTATCACTAAAGCTATGGTGTTTGCAACCTTTTAATACTTTAACATATTATCTATTGCATGAAACAGAATCATTTCGGTTGAATACTTTCCATACGCAGCCTTGTTGCTGCTTAAAACGATCAGGTCGTTTCCAGATATAGATATTGCGCCCTGAACCGGGTTAACCATAAACAGGTAGTGTTGATTTGGACTCGGGCTGTCCATAAGGAAAAATACATATTCCCGTCCTTTAACAAGCCGCTGTACATCTCCTGTATCAATCTGGTGATCCTGATGGGTCAGCGCATCAATTACATTCATATAGGGCTTTTGCGTGTACACCACGTCAATTATACTTCCGCGCTCCAAGTCACCCTTTGCCACACGTCGGATATACAAGGATACTATTGAAGCGTCAACGTCGCTTTCTACGGTGGAACCCATCGACTGATACCTGAATGTTGCGCTCTCCATGCCCGGCATGCTTAAGACCTTGGCGGTAAATATATAATCTGCCGCTTCAACCAACTCTGACATATCGTTATATATGTAAGTCTCTCCGGGAGCTATAATAACGGTTTCCATCTCCTGGATATCGTTGCGCAACTGTGCCAAAGGTATGACCGTACCGTCAAGCCAGATCACATTATCGTTTACTACCTTAAGCGGCTTTTCAGTCAGCAAGGTATACTCGCCATACTCATTTTGATTTAAATACAGAAGATAATTTGTCCCGCTCTTGAGTCCGGAGGACACGCAGTGGACTATCGACCCCATATTCGCGTTTCCAACCAATGGCTGAAGGACCAGAACATCGTCGCAATAATATACCGTACCGTCTTCTCTTTTGACCTCATGGGTTTTTATGCACCGCGCATATAATACGCACGAAGACTCTCTATAATACTTTCTCGCTTCCTTCATAGCAGCTTCGCCCGTAGTAACGCTGACAGGCACGGTTGGTATCGTCGGCGCCATGCATGAGCATAACATAAAGCAAGCAACCATAGCTGCTATAATGGCAACCATTATTCTTTTCATCCGCGCTCACCTCCCAAATTGCCCCATAAGCTGGCCTTCTATAAAACCGAGTAGCATTATATAGCCTATATCTCCCTCCGTCCTTCCATAGCCTTAAACAGCGTCATTTCATCTACGTATTCAAGGTTTCCACCTATGGGTATCCCATGCGCTATCCTTGTAATCCTGACGCCATACGGTTTAAGCAACCTTGCTATATAGGATGCGGTGGCCTCGCCTTCCACATCGGGATTGGTTGCTATTATTATTTCTTTGACAGGAGCCGCCTGTATCCTGCAAACCAGCTCTTCAATGCGCAAATCCTCCGGCCCGATTCCATCTATAGGAGAAACCACACCGCCAAGCACATGGTATTTCCCATGGAATTCCCGCATCTTTTCCATTGCCAAGACATCTTTTGCGTCCTCAACAACGCATATTATGTCACCTCGCCGCTGTTCGTCCGCGCATATCGCGCAGGGCTCAACATCTGTGTAATTACCGCAAACCGCGCAGTAGTGTACCTTATCCCTCGCATCCGTGATCGCGCTGGCAAGCTCTCGTGCCGCAACGTCCGGCATGTCAAGAATGTGATAGGCCAGCCTTAATGCGCTTTTACCTCCTATTCCAGGCAATCTGGCAAGCTGAGAAGCTAAATTGCGAATAGGTTCTATCGCTGGATTCATATATCTCTGTACCAACCGCCTAAAATCTTATTCTTGATCCGGCACATAAACCCGTAAAAACGCTAGATTCCCAGGTTCACGCCGCCGGTAAGCTTGCCCATTTCGCTATTCATGGTTTCATCCGCCACACGTATAGCCTCGTTAACCGCACTGATAATAAGATCCTCTAGCATTTCTATGTCGTCCGGATCAACGCATTCGGGACTGATCTCAATGCTTTTAAGCTCCTTGCGTCCGTAAATTACTACCGTTACGGCTCCGCCGCCAGCGGATACGCTAAACTCGCGATTCCCTATTTCATCCTGAAGCTTAGCCATGTTTTCCTGCATCTTCTGAGCTTGCTTCATTAGCTGCTGCATGTTACCGCCCATTCCCGGGAAACCGCCTTTAGCCATCTATACTACCTCCACGTTAACGTTTGGTTTTATTATATCATGATTGCACAGTTAAATCAAGACAGAAGGAAGTTAAAATAAGGATGAAGCAATATAAATCATATTATCGCTTCATCCGCCAAAACCAGTAATAAAGTTTAGAACCTTAAGCTCTGCTGTATATGTCGGTATGAAACAGTGAATATGACAGCTCTATGCGTCCGTCCTGAAGCTTGCGCTGCCGTATTACGCGGCCTTCTCCACCGTCAATTCGCTTCTTCGCGCTTACCTCAACAACGGCGACATCATAGCCGGCCTTTTTCAGCTCGCTTACCGCATCGCCCAGTGCAAAACCAAGCACACGAATCAAACCTCCATGATCTCCTTTTCCTTTTCATCAATGATTTTATCAATATCCTTGATATACCGATCGGTCAGCTTTTGAGCCTCCTCTTCCAGTTCCCGCTGGTCGTCCTCGGTTATTTCCCCATCCTTTTTTGATTTCTTAATCTGCTCGTTCGAGTCCCTTCGGATGGAGCGGATAGCCACCTTTGCTTCCTCTCCCTTTCTGCGCACCACCTTTACGAGTTCCTTGCGCCTTTCCTCAGTGAGTTCAGGAAATATCAGCCGTATGAACTTGCCGTCGTTTGTGGGGTTTATCCCCAAATCCGACTTCTGTATCGCCTTTTCAACCTGTGGTATCAGCTTAACATCCCAAAGCGAAATTACAAGCATTCTCGCCTCTGGAGAGCTTATATTGCCCATCTGGTTTATTGGGGTAGGGGTGCCGTAGTAATCCACCATGATTTTATCCAGCACCTGCGGATTGGCGCGGCCTGCTCGTATTGCGCCCAGATCCCGCTTTAATACAGATGTTGTTTTACCCATCTTATCCGTTGCTACTGAGATTATATCCACAATATTACCTCCGTTTCTTATAGGCGTCTTAAATTACATTTTACCCAAAACATTCATCAAAATCAATTATAAATAAATCATTGACCGCTTATAATCGTGCCGGAATTTCCTCCGCATACCGCTTCTATAAAGCTCGAGGCGTCCGCCATTGAAAAAAGCAGAATCGGCATATTATGCTCTCTGCAAAGCGTTATTGTTGATATATCCGTAGCCTTTAGGTTGTCCCTGATAACTTTATCATATGTAAGCTTCGAATACCTGACGGCGTCCTTATGAAGCTTTGGGTCCGCCGAATATACTGCATCTACGCTCTTTGCCAGCAGGAGCGCATCCGCGCCAATCTCCAGCGCCCTCAGCGCCGCGGCTGTATCGGTTGAAAAAAACGGTATGCCCGTTCCACATGCGAACACCACAACATTTGATTTTGATAGTTCAGAATTTGCCTTGCGCGCGCTGTAGGTATCGCAAAATCGCTGCATCTCAACAGCGGAAAGAACCGTACACGGCATACCCGCCCTCTCAATGGCGTCCTGAAGCGCCAACGAATTGATGGCCGTGGATAGCATTCCCATGTGATCGGCGCGGTTTCTGTCCATACCTTCTGCGCTTCTTCCTCTCATTATATTGCCGCCGCCAACCACAATACCGATCTCAACGCCCATATCATGCAACAGCTTTATACGTTCCGCGGTATTGCGCAAGGACTCGTCCGATAGAACCTTGCCGCCTTTGCCAAGCATCTCTCCGCTAAGCTTCAGCAGCACTCGTTTATATTGTGGTGTCATAGATTTCCTCCTATATCCATATAACATCATAATTATAGCATAACTAACGCTTATATTTCCTCAATGCGGCAAAATATTTAAAATCTTTCTCTGTAGGATTACAATACATATTAGACAGATAGAGGAAAAAGGATGAAGTAGCTTCACAAATCGGTTATTATAAGTTTAGCAAGAACCTCATAATCCAAAGGGAGTGCAAATCCCCCGTGGCAAGAGTAACACAAGACATGAAAATAGGCAATCCCTAATGTGCTACGCACTTAAATATGGCGTATACCTAAACAGATCCGCCCAGTGGCCGCGTTTTATTGTGCTGTTCGCAATTGGTGAAACTTTCAACATCTGAACCTTGATGTTATAAGTCCAGTATAGTATCTTTGCCTATGAATTTCATCAAAGTCATACTCTTTTTCTTCCCACGCAAAGCGCAACTACAATCCATTAAGCAGCTTATGCCATCCAAATAAAAACGCGCCAGCAGAATTGCATAGCGCGTTTAATCAGTTTATGAGTTTTGAAGTATTACTGAGGGTCGAAGTATCCGTTTTCATCCATGAACGTTTTTAGAAGATCATAGAATGTTGTGTATTCATCTGGTGTAAAACGAGAAGATTCGCTTCCGACTGGTGATCCGCTAAGATTCCCATCCTCAAAATATGGTCGTAACACATCACGATAATTACTCTCGGTCATCCACTCTGGCAACTTATCTTTATTGCCCTCATAGAAGCGCTTCATATCTTCATTGATATTAGGTTCTTTTGAGCAGGCTGACAGAAATAATATCGACAGCACCACAAAAACACAAAGCATAGGTAATATTACGGTTTTTTTATATCTCATTTTTGCCCCTCCTTTTTAACTAGTTAAGATATTACACTATAATACTATGCCTTTGTTCTATAAGTGGCTATTAAGTTATATAAGTCCTTTTCAAATTTTACAAAATCACCCTTTTCACCAATAATAATCCCAATAGCGTATTTTCTTTCATCTGATTCACTGATATCATTGTTTGGATCATAGGCTTTATCAATTAAGGCCTGCAAGTCGGCGGGTATAGATTTTTGTGTTTCGGCCAATGCTAATGCAGAAGGAAAACCCGATATCAGAATAATTAACACCATTACACTACATATAATTTTCGTTTTCATATTATAAACCTACCTTTCTTACTAATATATTTTTAGAATACTTTATATAAAATGTATTGTCAAGCTATATTTAGTATGTACAAAATTCTGGGTATGTATTTATATTTGCTTTTTTACAAATGCTTTTTTTAACCATGAAAAAGATCGTGCTACCATAATGGCCTATAATCTTTTAATATCTCCCAAAATCAGTTATTCAGAAAACAATACTATTCATTGAATAGACAGTTTTTTAAGTCATGAATCCCTATTCAACATTCCAATGTATTTCATGAAGTATGACCTTGCCGAATTTATGATCTTATTTAAAAGATCAAATCAATACCATCATTCACTTGCCAAGTGATTCACTTAGGAACCATTAATGCATACGTACAATATGTCATCTGCATCAACGGCCTGAACATGCATGTAATCAAACTACCTACAAACACTAATTAAAAGCCCATTTAAAGCACTCTTTTACTTGCTGGTGTAGAATTTTGTCCAAAACGCCTTGGAAATACAGCTTAAACCTCAATATTTTGGCTCTCGCAAGCGCGTGGGTTTCACCCAGCTACTTGCCTGTGCTATCCATCCGCTCATACCCCTATTAAACGCCTATATTAAGCGTATTTGTGGGTAGTGTTGGAGTTGATCGTTCCGTGTAAAAGCGGCTTAAAACCTATTATTTTAGTCGTCCAAAGGTGCTAAGCTTATAGCCTGCTACCTGTTGTCACTTGCCTATCCGCCCCACCATCCAAACCTGTAGTTTAACGCACAAAAAAGTAGTAGTAGATCGAATACATATACTACTACTTTTTTGTGGCTCTTCTTTATATACTTCAGTTCTCACCACTTTGGAAAACGAATTTTGTAAATTAGGAAATCCAAAGTTGGTGGTTTACATTTATTTCCCCATCTGGCTCATAACTTCCTCAGCGAAGTTGTCCTCACGCTTTTGCAGGCCTTCGCCCATCTCATAGCGAACGAATCTGCGAACGCTTATCTTCTCGCCGATTTTGGCAACCGACTCGTTTATAAGCTGGCCTACGGTCTTATCCGGATCCTTTACAAACGGCTGCTCCAGCAGGCAGACTTCCTTGTAATATTTCTCTATACGGCCTTCGACCATCTTTTCAATTATATGCTCAGGTTTGGGCTTGGGCTCGTTCATGGCCTGTGCGCGAAGTATTTCCTTTTCTTTTTCAATATCTTCCTGGTTTACTTCTTCCTTTGAAACACATGTTGGCTTAGCCGCCGCAATATGCATCGCAATATCATGGACCAAGGTCTTAAAGTCGTCGGTCTTTGCTACAAAATCCGTTTCACAGTTGACTTCAACCAAAACGCCAATCTTTCCTCCCATATGCACATAGGAGTCTACTATTCCCTCGGCGGCTATCCTGGCAGCCTTTTTGGCACTGGCCGCAAGGCTCTTCTCCCTTAAGTAATCCATGGCCCTTTCCATATTGCCTTCACACTCTAAAAGAGCTTTTTTACAGTCCATCATTCCTGCTCCGCTCATCTCGCGCAGGGTCATTACGTCTTTTGCTGAAAATTCCGCCATTATTCATACCTCCTTAATTTTTAGGACAATGCCGGAGGGTCGAAGCCCTCCGGCTATCAGTTTATTATTAATTAAAAATCATCGGGTGCTTCAACTTCATCACTGGGCTCTTTCTGAACCTCGTCGTCCGTCTCAAACTGTTCTCCCTGTTTGCCCTCAAGCACCGCGTCCGCGATCTTGCCGGCAATCAGCTTTACAGCCCTAATAGCATCGTCGTTTCCTGGAATTACATAATCAATTTCGTCAGGATCGCAGTTGGTATCGACTATGGCAACAATCGGTATCTTAAGCGCAATCGCCTCCAGCACGGCTATATGCTCCTTGCGGGGGTCAACCACGAACATTACGCTTGGGAGCTGCTTCATATCCTTGATACCGCCAAGGTTCCTTTCCAGTTTTTCCTGCTCCGCTTTAAGCTTAATTACTTCCTTTTTGGGCAGCAGGTCAAAATCTCCGTTCTCCTCCATCTGTTCAATTCTACGAAGCTTGGCAATCCTGGTCTGGATTGTTTTAAAGTTGGTAAGCATACCGCCAAGCCAACGCTGGTTTACATAATACATGCCGCAGCGCTTCGCTTCCTGCTCTATTGATTCCTGAGCCTGCTTCTTGGTTCCAACGAACAATACGTTGCCGCCGTTTGCCGAAACCTCTTGAACAAACGAGTAAGCGGTGTCGATCTTCTTAACGGTCTTTTGAAGGTCAATGATATAGATACCATTGCGTTCCGTAAAGATGTATTCCTTCATCTTCGGATTCCAACGGCGCGTCTGATGACCAAAATGAACTCCCGCTTCGAGGAGCTGCTTCATTGAAATTACTGACATTTTAATTCCTCCTTGTTTTTTCCACCTTGCGTTTCATATCAGCAGAAAACCCACCGTGAGGCGGGCAACCTTTTGCAGATCACCGCAAGTGCGTTTTAACTTTGGAATTATAGCATAGGTTGGGTTTGCATGCAAGTAAAAAAAGGGCAAAACTTATAGCAATTAAGTAAATAGACTAAAATTTGTCATATTAAACCTCGAATTAGTATGGATTGTTATAGTTTGCACCAGTCCCTGAAAAGCGCGCGGCTTATTAGCCCTGTCAAATCTAACCGCCCATTTATCCCGCCAAAATGGTTAAGGCATAGCTATTGAGAACTCCGCAATTCTCTCAAGCACTCGGGATTCATCATGCGGGTCAAAAAAGAGCTTCTTTATTCTGTACTTTCCCGACCCAAGTCCGCCGGCCATAGATCCTATTTCTAAATTCCATTCGCATGTGGAAAGGGGGTGCAATACTGAATCCGCAGCGTAATCCACAAATCCTACATCATTAAACTCAATGTCCCCCCATCTGTCCCCGGAAAGCCTTTCCAATTCAAATTTTTTATCGTATTTAAACGAGGCTCCGGACCGATTGCTGACTATGAGCGTTATAGATTCCGCGCCGTTTGGATATGAACTGCTATCCGTATAAAATTCTATATCAGTTCCGTTTCCCGTCTTCCTTGACGACATGCCGCTTATAGCTCCCAGTGCAAAGGATATAAGCAGAAGGGCGAACAGTAGGGCGGCCAGCAAAGCCTTTTTACCTTTTGTAATCATGATGCGTTACCCCCAAAAGCGTAGAACCACTCATATTGATATAACGTATATTCCATAAAATGGTTGCGAATTATACATATAATACGTTATTTTTGGGGATAACAGCTTTATTGTTATTCTTCCTCTCCCTCTATTTCATCCATCAGCGACAGGAATTCATCGAAAACCTCTTCAAGCAGAACCTCGTTATCTACGGTAACATAAATATCGTTATCCGCTTCATCTTTTACAACATGAAGTATGATTACCTCCGCTTCCTCGCATTCAGCCTGCCCCTCTGGCACAAGCGCAGTGTACCTTTCCTTCTCATATTCAAACGTCAGCACATGTTCAAAACGCTCCTCTTTTCCTTCGTCGTTAATTAAGGTTACAAAATCCATATCCACAGTCATATATTATCCCTCTCCCAATTAATTTGCTTTTCCTGAATCCAGGTATCCCTGGAGTATAACAACTGCTGCCAGCTTATCAACAACCTTACGGCGCTTTTTCCAGTCCATACGCGCGTCATAGAGCACCTTTTCCGCCGTTACCGTAGTCAAACGCTCGTCATAAAAGTCGCATTCCACGTCAAGGCCTTCCATAACCAGAGCTGAAAAACTTTTCACCTTCTCAGCCGCGCCGCCATAGCTGCCATCCATGTTCCTTGGCATGCCAAACAAAAGCTTTACAGGAGCATAGCGTTCCGCTATGCCGCGAATATACGCCGCGTCCTCTACAGGATCGCCGCAGCGATTATAGGTCATAAGCCCCTGCGCAGTAAAGCCCAGCGGATCGCTGATGGCGATGCCAATTCTTTTATCGCCTACATCCAATGCAAGAACTCGTTTCATTATCAATACCTCATCATACTACCTTTATACAAAATTGGGGACATACCCGCGCACAATATCCGCATAGCGCGCATTTTTCATGGTTTACAACAGCTTTCCCGTGAACAAGCGCCAGCGCACCGTTTTTGCATATGCCTACGCATGCTCCGCACCCCTCGCACCAATCATGAATCAGCAGCCTTCGGGGCGCCTTTTGGGTTTCTTCGGCAGTCTTTTGGTCGGGTACGTCTCCTGAAAATACAGTGCAGTTATAGTCTACCTCCGCTATGCTTTGCATGCCAATGGCAACCGAATCTACGCAATCTAGTCCCAATATGAATTCAAGCGCCGCCGCCCTGTCCGGTATAAGGTGTCCCCCGCCAAGCGGTTTCATAGCAAAAACACCCCTGCCCAAGTCATGAGCCGCTCTTATCTGCTTTAACATGGCCTCGGACGACCCATCGGCAATTCCCACTCCCGTCTTGTTTATAAGGGGAAACAGCACCTCAAGCTCGTCATACATAAGCGCCGCTTTCATACATGCTATATAGTGGGTTGACAGCCCAACCGCCCCTATATACCCCTTATCCTTCATTGTGAGCAAATATTTGACAGCTTCCATATGTCCGCGTATCGTATGGCCGCTCTCCTGCTCATGAAGGAGAAATATGTCTATATAATCGCGTCCAATCCCGCTGAACGCCGCACGAAGGCTTTTATCTGCGGTATCCCTGTCATACACATACGATTTTGTACATATTACGGTATCCGGCTTTATCGCAAGCGCTTCTTTTATATACGGATAGGTGCCGTATATTTCCGCCGTATCCACAAAGTTTACGCCATGTGAAAAAGCCCGTTCCAATAATTTTACGCCTTCTTTTACAGACATTGATTTTTGAAGCGGACCCATGGTAAGCGTTCCAAAACACAGCTTGGATACCCTTATTCCCGACCTTCCAAGAGTATTGTATTTCAAAGGATCAATCCATGCCGTTGGGCTTGTCCGCCGCCGGCTTTGCGTTATTTTCTATATAGGACCTGACGAGTTCTTCGATGAGCTCGTCCCTTTCAAGCATCCGTATCAAATATCTCGCGTTGTTATAGCTGGTGATGTAGGTTGGGTCGCCACAAATAAGGTAGCCCACGATTTGATTAACCGCGTCGTACCCCTTTTCATGCATGGACGCGTAAACGCTCAGCAATATCTCCCTTGCCGTGCGTTTTTCCTTTTGAACCTTAAACTGCGCCGTCTTTCTGGTTTCATCCAGTGGCATATAATCCACCTCCTGTCACACGATTATTATATCCCATTAACATCCTTTATTCAAGGCAAGTTTGGGCAGGTTTGCCATATGTCTATAACAGCTCAAAAACCAGCGGTAAAAAGGTCTTTCGCAAAGTGCTGTTCAGCACTTTGCGAGTTTAACCCGCAAATAAGGCCATAGGCCTTTCACTAAGCGCTGTTCAGCGCTTAGTGAGTTTAACCCGCAAAAGCCAGCCTTCGGTTGCAAGCAACTATCAGGCTGGCTTTTGCTCTCAAGGTATCAAAAATCACCGTACATGCCGCTGATTTTTGATGG
>OHNO01000121.1_pt1 | contig 48270 bp, 39 predicted proteins | sample 1569521 | NCBI WGS metagenome assembly OHNO01 (sample SAMEA3879604, study PRJEB24766) | human gut metagenome | biome: human-associated habitat; feature: feces | place: USA | collected 1985/1987
TTCTTTGGGGCTCCACCCCGTTTCTTTGGGCAAGACCAAAGAAATGGGGTGGAACTGGCAGCACAAGGTAAAGACAACCAACAGCAAAACGGCGAGTTCCTCCAAACCCAAAACCCAGGGCCGGGGTGGAACCCCGCCCCTACAGAAGACCTAGTCGAACGGCAAGCGGCAAAGACGCCGCCCTTTCGGGCGGCGTCTTTCTATGCTCTATTTCTTGTCGTCTTCGACCTCGTCCTCTCTCACCCAGCTCTCCTCTATGCGCTTCTGTCTGCGCTTCAAGGCGCGGCGCTGGCTCTCTCGCAGGCGGTCGGAGAAGTGGTTTACCACGGCCGGCCCCGCTTCCCAGCGCAGGTGCAGCCAAAGGCGGCGCAGCAGGCGCACGGCCAGCCATACGGCACAGACGACGGGCATCAGGCCCAGCAGAACTATAGCAACAAGCAGCGCGGCAAGGTTGTCCTCCGTCAGGCGCGCGGCGTTCTCCCAGTAAGGCAGGGCTACGCCCGCAGTCTGCATCGAACGCGTGCCGAAGTCGGCAATGACCTTTATGGTGTTAGACAGGCTGAACCTGCCCGTGTTCTGCACCGTCTCGGCGTCCTGGAACGCCTCCCTGAGCAGGCCCGCCGTGAAGCCCGTTATGGGCTCCGCACAGACGAGCTCGTAGCAGTCTATGCCGCCCTCGCCGCCGTTCAGCTCCAGCAGCGCGTCGAAGTGGAGGAACACCTCGCCTGTGGCGTCATAGGACTTCTGGCTCGCCTTGTCGCTCTCTATCGCGACGACGCCGGCCACGACAAAAGGCTTGTCGCCTATCGTCACCGTCATGCCGGCAAGCTCATAGCTGCCGAATATCTGCCATGCCAGCTTTTCATCCAGCAGCACCTGATCGTGCATGAGGCTGTCCTCGTTTATGTAGCTTCCGGAGCGCAGGGTCAGGGGATGGAAGCTGAACCATTCCCCGCCCACACCGGTCGCCCGAACCTCGGCGCGGCCCTTGTTGCCGGTGACGGTCAGCTTGCCAGAGCCGCTGTAGGCGTCTATCCACAGCGGAGGCTCGTCCTCCTTCGCCTCCAGCGAGACATCCAGCAGCTTGGAGTCCATCTTCGAGCGGAAGCTGTATATGTCCGTCAGGCTCTTTTCAGCGCCCACGGGGAAGAATGTGCTGGCCTGGGCGTATCTCTGCTCTCCCTCGCCCTGATAGCGCTCCGCCGCCTGCTGGGCCAGCAGCCTGCCCGCCGTGTCGGAATACACGAAGCCCAGCACGCAGCAGGCTATGAGCAGCGCTGCGCACACGCACAGCAGAACTATCTTCCCCCGGCTGAGCGTCGGCCGCTTCAGGCGCAGAGAGACCTTGGGCCGGGGCAGGGCTATTTTCCTTTGCTTCAGTCCGCTTATCTTCATCCCTTATCAGTCTGGCAGACGCACCAGCATCCCGTCCTCAACGGGCTTGGTGGCCGTGGTCAGCACCATGTCATAGGCGGACAGGCCGCCGGAGACGGCGGTGTTCACGTCGTCCTTCGCAAGCTCCGTAACGTCCACGCGGGTGGCCACGAAACGGTTGCCCAGCGGGCTGCTCTTCGCTACTATGACCAGCACGAAGCTGCCGTTCGAGTCGGAGCGCAGGGCGCTGTTCGGAACTATGGTGTCGTAATTCTGGCTGCGCTGGCCTATGGAGACCGAGACCTGCGTGCCGCTCGTGATATCGCTGCCCGTCACGTCGAAGACGAGCTGCTTGCCGCCGCTCTGCCCGGCGGACGTGTTGTTGCGGATGCCCACCAGCTTTCCGGACAGGCCGGAGCTGCCCCAGTAGCCGGTGCTTATCTCAGCCGTGTCGCCTATGGTCACCTTCTGGGCCTGCTCGTTAGTCACGTTCATGGAGACGGTATAGCCGCGGTCCGGGACCTCGATGGTCATGACGGCGGTGGCGGGGTCGGTGTTGTTGCCGGCGGTGACGTTTATCTCCTTCACGACACCGTTCACCTCGGAGACTATCTGGCCGCCCGTCACGTTGCCCTCGGCGTCCTTCTCCCCGCCGCTCAGCTCCTCCAGCTTGGCCTCAAGCTCGGCTATCTCGTTTGCCAGCTTGCTCAGCTCCAGGTTGTCGAGCTGGGAGGTCTTGAGGAGGGTCTGCAGCGCGTTCTCGCAGCTTATGACATTGTCCTTCGCGGTATCGTAGGCGGTCTTCTTTTCAACCATGTCGGCGTGCTCGGCCTCGAGCGCATCCATCTCGCGCTTGGCTTCGGTGACCTGCTTGTTCAGGGCCTCGTTCTGAGGCTGCATGGACTCAACGGCTTTGTTATAGGCGTCCTGCGCCTTGGTCAAGGCATCCCGTGCCTCCCTGATGGCGTTGTAGCCCTTCGCAATTTCCGCCAGCGCCTGGCTTGGCAGGTTCGTTATGTAGCTCGCGTTCCTATCGAAGATGTAAAATTCAAGCCCAAGCGCTTTGCGCTCCGCAAACGTGCTGTCGGCATAGGTCACAAAGTAGTCGATCAGGCTTCCCTCAGAGGCAGTGAAGACGTCCGCTATAGCCTCGGCACACGCCTGCTTGTCCTTGTAAAGCTGGCGAGCAGCCTCGCTGGCAAGAATGTCTTCAATGTAGTACTTCTCATTCTTGTATCGGATGCAGTTCGAGTCATACTCGAGCTGTGCGGCGTTGACGGCGTCGCCCAGCTCCTTGAGCGTGTCGCCCTTGCCGCCCTCGACGTAGCCGCCGGCGTCCTCCAGCTCGTAGGTGAGCTGCTGATAGTACTCCTTCGCGGTCTCGTAGCGCACCTTGGCGAGCTCTATATCCTCGGCGGTGATGTTCACGGCGATGGCGTCCCGGGCGGCGATGGCCTCCTGCAGCTTCTCCTGCGCGCGCGTGACCTCGCTGCCGCCGCCGCTCATGTTGATGAGCTTCTGCTGATAGCTGTACTTCGCGGTCTCCAGCTGGGTCTTGAGCTCGTCCGTCTCTGTCCCCTCTCCGGCGGCCAGGATGAGCAGCACGTCGCCCACCTTCACCTCCTGGTCCTTCGTGACCAGGACCGACTGCACCTTACGCGAGGTCGTGGTCTTGACCTCATAGACCTCCTTGGCCGTGATGGTGCCGGTGCCGCGTATCTGCGTCGTTATGGAGCCGGACTGCACGTACTGCACGGCGGCCTCGGGCAGGGAGGCGTTCATGATGGTGTTGGAGAAAAAAGTCAGAACGAGCATGACCGCCAAAAATATAATGGCGACGTTCTTGACCCAGCCCCTGTTTTTGACCCTCTGCTCAGTCATCTTGCGTTTTCCTCCGTCTTTCGTGTAGCGTTGTGCGGCTCAGCCCTTGACCGAGCCCTGGGTTGCGATGCCCTCGACCAGGTATTCCTCGCCGTGGAGGAACAGCAGCAGCGTCGGCACCATATATATCGTGGCTATGGCGAAAGCCAAACCGACCTCGCCCGTGTTTATCGTGGACAGGTACACCGAAAGCGGCTGCTTCTCCGCGTCCGGCAGCAGGACGATGGGCTGCTCGACCATGTTCCAGTAGTCGATAAACACGAGTATGGCTATGGAATACAGCGCCGCGCGGCACTGGGGCATGCAGACCTTGGAGAACACCTGCCACTCGCCGGCGCCGTCTATCTTCGCAGCCTCTATGAGCGCGTACGGTATCCTGCGCATGAATTTCGTCAGCAGGAACACCGAAAACGGCGCAAAAGCGCCCGGCAGGATGATGGCCCATCGCGTATTGAGGATGTGCAGCCACTGGGAGACCAGGTAGTTCGGCACCAGCGTTACCTGATATGGCATCAGCATGAGGATGACGTAGAAGAAGAATATCGCCGCCCTCACCTTGCCGCGCCAGCGGGTGAAGCCGTATGCCGCTATCGAGGCTATGGCGACCTGGAACACCACGATGGGTACGACCAGGATGACCGAGTTCCAGAACTTCAGCAGGTAGTCCGGGCTCTTCAGGAGCACGGTTATGTACTGGCTCAGCGAGACCTTGTCCGGGATGAACTTGAGGTTCACCTTCTCGGAGACATAGGTCTTGCCCGAGGACGTCGCGTTCTGGAAGATGACGCCGTAGTTCGCGCTTATCTCAGACTGAGTCATGAAGGAGTTTGAGATGGTCAGCAGCGTCGGCAGCAGGAATACGACCGCCAGCGCGGCGCAGATGACGAAAATAACGGCGCGGGAGAAATATTTCTTTTTTTTCATCCCTCCACGTCCTTTCCGAACCAGTCCTCCACCTTGAACAGGACGGCGATGATGACGACCATGGCTATGGCCATGACCACCGCGGCGGCGGACATCTTCTGGAAGTCGAGGGATTGGAAGGTGTTGTTCATAAAGTGCTGGAGCATATACAGGCTGCTGACCGGGTAGCCGCCCGTCATGAGGTAGACCTCGCGGAAGACCTTGAAGGAGCTTATGAGCGAGAGGATCATGACAAAGAGCACCGTCGGTGAAAGATAGCGCAGCTTGATGGCAAAAAACTTGTACGCCTCGGAGGCACCTTCGACGTCCGCGACCTCAAGCAGCTCCTTCGGGATGTTCGCAATGGCCGACATGAAAAGGATCATGTTGTAGCCCAGGCTCTTCCACAGGAAAAGGGTGAGTATGACTATCTGCCCGTAGTCGGACTTTATCCAGTCTATCTTGGCCATGCCGAAGAGGGCGGTGAATTCGTTTATGACGCCGTTGTTGCTGAAGAGCACCTGCCAGATGAGCACGACGGAAGCCACGGGGACCATCATCGGGCTCAGGAAAAAGGTGCGGAACTGGCTCTTGAGCGGTATGCGCGCCTCAAGCAGCATCGCCAGGCCCAGCGCCAGCACGGTGGCAAGCGGCACGGCCAGGGCGGAAAATGTCGCTGTGTTCTTCGCCGCGTCCCGGAAGGCCGAGTTTTTGAACAGGGCGATGAAGTTGTCCAGGAACACGAACTCGGGGTTTATCGAATTCTTGATGACGGAATAGTACACGACAACGCAGAAAGGAAGGACGAAGAAGATGAGGACGCCGAGCACGCTCGGGCCTATGAAGCAGAGGCTGTGCGCCAGGTCTTTCAGCTTTCTGTTCCTGCGGTCTCTGGTGAGACGCTCGCGCCCGCGTGCCAAGGCCTTCATCCTTCTTCATCCCTCCCTGTTGTCCTTTGGATGCCGTCTTTCTGTATTATACTACTTAGGACAGCAAAGCTCAACCATAAATATCACAATTTGTGCTGGATATTTCGACAAATTATACCCTATCTTGTGCCAATTGCCTCTCAGCTCTGCTCGCTGACGTAGATGGAAACACGGTTCTGGATGGTGGCTGCCACATCCTGGGCGCTCTTTTCGCCGTTGAAGTAATAGGCGGCCTCCTCGTTGATGATGCTGGTTATCTGGTCGCTGCTGTAGCCGACAGCGATGACGGTGCTGTCCACGACGGCCTTGATGGCGTCGGCGTCCTCCTGGGTGAAGGTGCGCTTGGTCTCATTGCCCTCGTTGTCGTAGTAGTAGGACTCCTGGCCTATCTGGGCCTCGAACTGCGCCTCATAGGCGGCCTTGTTGGTGCACATGCCGGAGTAGCTGTTCTCCTTCTGGTAGTCCTCGTCGAGGCAGTAGCGGATGAAGCTCCAGGCCGCGTCCTTGTCCTTGCAGGCGGAGGAGATGGCGAGGCCTGTGTTCATGCTGAACACGGCGCCGCTGCCCTCCACGCCGGGGTAGCCCTTGAGCACCATGTCGTCGCCAAAGGCGGAGCAGTAGTAGCTGTAGTTGTAGAGGCTCGACAGGTACATGCTGATGAGCAGCTGTTTGCCGGCCTGGACACGATAGACGTCGTCGGACTCGGCGGTCCACTCATAGTGCTCCCAGTCGAAGGTCTGGGGGAAGCTGTTGGCAAACTCAAGCAGGTCTATGAACTCCTCGGAGTTGAAGCTGCACTGGCCGGTGCTCCAGTCCACGAAGTTGCTGAGGTTCAGGCTGCACACGTCGCTGAACACGCTGTCCCGCGTCGTGCCGACGCTGAAGACCTCGCAGCCCTCAGGCATCTTCTCAAGCGCGGCGTAGATGTCGTCATAATCCCAGCCGGGCTCGGAGCCGATGATGGAGGCCGGGCCGGCGAGGGTGCGCACGGTGAAGGAGCTGGTTATCTGATAGAGCTTGCCGTCCTCGCTGATGGCGTTGAAGAAGGGCTCCACGACGCCCGCACGGCCGCCGAGCTCCTCATCCGCCTCTATGTAGGGCCACAGGTCCTCGAAAAGGCCCTTGTTCCCGAAGACGTCCATAGGCAGGGAGCTCGTCACCAGAATATCAGGCACGGCGCCGGAGCCTATCTCCGTTATGAGCTTCGTGAGGCCGGCGGAGTAGTCGTCGTCGGTGTTGAACTCGGAATAGTCGCGCACCTCGATGCGGTAATCGCTGCTCTTGCGGTTGAAGTCGAGTATCTGGCTCTTGACGCGGTAGTCGAGGTAGACGCAGGCGAGGGTGAGGGTGGTCTTCTGCGGCACCTGGTCATAGGGGGTCTTCTTGAGGGTGATGAAATAGGTGATTGTGCCGTCGCCGCTGGAGGAGTACTCGCTGCTCAGGCAGACGATGTCGCCGTTTTCGGTCAGGCAGGCGGAGCTTATGTTGTTGCTGTCAACGTCGCTGTTTATCCAGGTGACGAGCTGCTCCTCGGTGTCGGTGGCGAGGGTGTAGCCGTAGAAGCTCTCGCCCTTGTTGTAGCAGAAGTCATAGCTGCCGCCGGCGACCCTGGCGCCGTAGGCCTCGCTGGGCAGCTCGGCTATGGGCTCGTCAAGGCGGAGCGTGGAGACGTTCACGGGGCGCAGGCTGAGGGCGGTGTACTCGGAGTTGTAGGACAGGGCGCAGACGCTGCCGTCAGCCGCGGTGACGATGTTCGAGACGCCGGTGGACTCGTTCGAGAGGTCGATCTCGCCCAGCTTGCTGCCGTCGGCGCCGATGACCATTATGGCGCCGTTCACCATCATGTAGATGTTGCCGTCCCCGTCCACGGTGAAGTTGGAGACGTAGAAATACTCGTTCTCCTCCGCAAACATGGCGGACAGGTCGATCTTCTCGCCCTCAGCGCCGGAGGCGTCGAAGGTGCGCAGGTAGTAGGTCTCGACGTAGGTGTACTCCACGTTGCCGCCGGGCATGGGCTCGATAACGGGTACGTCCACGGCGGCCAGGGCGTCGGCCGCTGCGGCGGTCTCGCCCTCGCCGGAGCTCTCAGAGCCGTCCCCTTCCGCCGCAGCGTCGCCGCCGGAGGCGATGGAATAGCTGACGTTCTCTACAAGGGCGAAGCCGCCGCCGGGCAGCGCGCACATGCCGGTGACCCAGCTGCCGCCGTACTCGGCGTTCTCGGGCGTCTCTATGGCGCTGTAGCCCTCAAAGGGCTTGAGGTCCGTGCCGTCCAGCGCAATGCTGTATATGGCGGGGACCCAGCTGTCATAGGTGTACTCCTCCATGACGGGCTCGCCGTTCTCGTCGAGGATGGGGTTGCCGTTGTCGTCATAGGTCGGTATCTGCTCCACGATGGGGTCGCCTTTCACGTTGGTGAGGAAGTATATGCGCCCGTTGGAGAGCACGGAGTTGCTCACGCCGCTGAAGTCGCGGCTGAGCTCCGTGTAGTTGGCGACATAGGCGTATTCCGGGGTCGGGGTATTGGTCGTACCGCCTCCGCCGCAGGCAGAGAGCAGGCCCAGCGCCATTACAAGCGCCAGGACGATGCAGAGAGTCTTTTTCAGCTTCATCATGTTGTCCTCCAATAAATATATTCAGCAAAGGTTTTCTGCACTCAGTTCAGGCCGCCGAGGTAGTCTGCGGCACGGCTCTGGAGCAGCTGGGCGGCGCCTTCGGCGTCTATCGCGCCGCTGTAGCAGAGCTCCAGCGGCTCTTCGGCCAGCCTGGCCAGCTCCCAGCTGTCCGTTATATATCCGCGCGTACAGCCGTCTGTCTCCTCCAGCAGCTCCCGCAGGAGCTGCGCGGCGTCGGCGTTCTGGCCTTCCGCCGCCTTCAGCCGCTCCTCAAGCGCGGCGCGGTTCACGGGCAGGCTGCTCATGTCCCCATAACTGTCCTCGGAGACCAGCAGGCTCAGGAAGTCCCAAGCCCCGGACTTGTCGGGGCAGGCCTCGGAAACGGCCCAGCCGCCGCAGCTGAGGTACCAGGCCCGGTCGCCCGTGCCGGGCAGGCCCTGGAGGGCCAGCTCGTCCCCGAACTCGTCCACAAGGCCGACGAGGCTTGTTGCGTCGTAGGCCTTTATCATGTAGAAGCGCTGCCGGGGCTCTCCCCAGCCGCCGAAGGCATCCTCCGCGCTCTTCGGGAAAAGCGACGTGAGCCGCAGCAGCGAGGCGAAACTGCCCCCGTCAAAGCTGCACTCACCCTTCTCCCAGTCCACGAAGCTGTTCAGCCCGCCGAAATAGCTCAAAAGCTCCCCGCGCGTCGCGTCCGGGCCGAAGGCCGCGCTGCCGCCGCGCGAATTCGAGACGGCCTCATAGAGGCTCTCGAAGTCGAGCTCCCGGCCCTCGCCGAGGTCGGACTTCGAGCCGGCGAGGGCGCAGAGCGTCATGCTCACGGGCAGCTCGTAGAGCCCGCCCGAGTTCTCCGAGAGCGCCTCAAGGAAGGGCGTGTAGAGCTCGCCCCGCGCCCCGGCGGCGTCGATGAGCGGCCAGAGATCCGCGAGCAGGCCGCGGGCGGCCAGCTCCTCCGTGGGCAGGTTCCACGTGGAGAGGATGTCCGGTACCTGTCCGGCGCAGACGTCCTCCAGCAGCTCGGCATAGGCCAAGGTGTGGCTGGCCTCTGCCTCGTCGGCGCGCAGGTAATCATGCGGCACTATGCGGCAGGTCTGGCTCGTGCGGTTAAACTCCGCCGCGGCCTCAAGCAGTGTGGGGCTGCTGTCAAGGTCCAGGCCCACGAGCGTCAGGCGTGTGCGCGTGTCTTTTTCAAGCTGAGCGGGGTCGGCTATGTAGAGGCAGCCCGTGCGCTCGTAGCCGTCTGTCCGCAGGACTACGACGCGCCCGTCTGCGAGAGTGCCCTCCCCGCCGTAGCCGTCCAGGCCTATGCCCAGCTCCACCAGGGGGAAGTCCCGGCCGGCGGACTCGGCGAGGTCCACGGGCATGAACTCGAAGGTGTCCAGGTCCACGTCATAATACTCGCCGTCAATGGAGTAGAAGGCGAGGCGCAGGCCGTCCTCCGTGAGCTCGGCGCTCCTTATGGCGCCAAGGCTCTCGGGTATGTCCTCGCGGCGAGCGATCTCAAACTCAGGCGAGAGCTCGACTATGCCCGTCTCGTCCGAGACGATGTAGAGCCGCCCGTCCTCAGTGGCGAGGGCAGTGGGGACGTTCACGAAGTACTCCCCCTCGTCCAGCAGGCTGGAGGCGTAGAAGCAATGCAGCGCCCTGCCGGAGCCGTCGAGCAGGACGTAGGCCCGCTCCTGGCCCTCCGGCCCGCTGAGGCTCAGCTGAGCGATGACGCCGCCCTCGACGGCCATGAGGCGCTGGACGGAGCAGTCGCTCGGCTTTGTGCCGTCGGGAAGGGAGACGTAGGGCATGGCCGCTCCAGTAATGCTGCCGCTGCCGGCGTCGTAGCACCAGAGCTTGCACTCCCTCTTCACGTTGCCGGTGGTGAACCAGCAGCTCTCGCCCTGGCAGGCGAGATAGTTTATGCCCTCGAACCGGCTCAGATCCACGATCTCCGGGCCGTAGTCCACGGGCTCCGTGACCTCAGCGGGCAGGCTCTCGGGCGTGCCCACGGGCTCTGTCACCCCCTGCGAGGCCGAGGGCGAGGCCCCGGGGCTCGCGGCGGCTGGCGTTTCGGAGCCAGCAGGCCCATCCGTACCCGCAGGCGCGGGCGCGCCGCAGGCGGCCAGCAGGCTCAGCGCGAGGCAAACGGCGAGGATGCGCGAATATTTTTTCATCTTTGGCCCCTCCCTTTTCTATCTGCGCTCGTTAATATATATGGACACCCTGTCCTGTATGACTGCGGCGCACTGCTCCGCAGTGCAGTCACCTGCGAAGAAGCGTCCCGCCTCCTCGTTCACGATGCCCAGCAGCTCCTCGTCCTGCGCGCCGTAGAGGCCCTTTGCGCCGTCTATGGCCGCGAGCAGCAGCTGCGCGTCCTCGCGCGTGAAGCTCTCTCCGCCCACGCTGCCGGGGGCATAGCTCTGCGTCCCCTGTCCGGGTATGATGTAGTGCTGCTCGCCCCAGCCCTCGCCGAGGCTCCTGGCCTCCAGCAGGGCCTCAAGGACTGCGCGGTTCGAGGGCAGGCAGAGACCGGAGCGCGCGCCCGCCTGGTATTCCTCGGTCAGCAGCGTCCTCACGAAGCTCCAGGCGGCCTCCGGCGCCTTGCAGGAGGCGCTTATAGCCAGGCCCGGTTCCTTCACAAAAGCCGCGCTCCCGTCCCCGCCGAGGACGCCGGGCAGACAGATCTCCCCGCCCATGGCGGCCTTGTTGCCGACGTAGTCCAGCAGCTGCCTGTCAAAGCTCATGCTGGCTATGAGCTGCGCGCCCGCCTCCATTATGCCGTGGGGAGCGGCGCTTTTTTCCTGCGCAGCCTCGCGCGGGAAGCCGCCGCAGAACTTCAGCAGGGAGATGAACTCCTGCGTGGTAAAGCGGCAGACGCCGCTGCCCGCGTCCGCATAGCGCTCCAGGTTCGCCATGCAGAGCTCCCGGAAGAGCGAAGCGGCCGTGACCTCCGGCCCGAGCAGCGTGCAGCCCTCGGGCAGGCCCTCCGCCAGCTCCCGCAGGGTGGCAAGGTCCAGAGAGCGGCCCTCCAGCTCCGCCGGGGCCATGCAGCAGCGCAGGCAGAAGCCCTCCGACACCTCATAGAGCGCGCCGTCCCGGCGCAGGGCGTCGAAATATGGCGTCACCAGGGCGTCAAAGCCGCCCAGGGCGGCGTCGCCCTCTATGTACGGCGCGAGGTCGCGCAGCAGGCCCTTGTCCGCCAGGCTGTCGGCGGGCAGGCTGTCCGTGCAGAGGATGTCTGGCAGTTTCCCGGCTGCCAGCTCTGCGAGAAAAGCCTCCTCGCCCTCCCCGGCGTAGTCGCGCAGCTCGATAACGCTTCCCCCGTCCCGGCGGTTGAAGTCCAGGACCGCGCGGCGTATGCCGTAATCTATGTCGAGGCCCGCGAGCGTCAGGCGCGTCTTTACCGGGGCCTGGGAGGCCGCGGTCTTTGCGAGGCGCACGAGCCAGGTGCCGTCGCTCTCCCAGGCGAGGCAGAGAATGTCCCCGCCCTCCTCCTGGAAGACGGCGGCAAGCATGTCGCCGTCAAGGCCCGCGTCGGAGAAATACAGCAGCTCCTCCGGCTCCTCTTCCCCAGGCGCGAGGCCCAGCAGGCGCTCCCCGTCTGACCAGAGCAGGGCGTGCTCCGTCCCGGGGTAAGGCTCCTGCGCCGAGGCGGGCAGGAGAAGCTCCTCCTTCCCGGCTGCTGCGCCAACGGGGTCTATGGGCAGCAGCGAGATGCCCTCCTGCGTGTTCAGCAGGGCGCAGACCTTTTCACCCAGGCGCACCAGGCCGGAGAAGCCGCCCTCCCCCGCGGAGCGGCTGACAAAGCCGCCGCCCCTGTCCAGGACGAGCGCGCCGCCCCCGGAGGTCAGAAGGTATATATAGCCCGCAGCGTCCGCGGCACAGGCCTCCACGCCCTCCCCGCCCAGGAGCTCCGTTATATCCTTCACTGCGCGGCTCTCGCCCGCCGCGCCGAAAATATGCAGTATATGGCTCTCTGCGCTCTCAAAGCCGGCAGCGAGGTCCGAGGATGTGGCCCCGGACGTCTCCTCCATCGGCTCCGGCATGGAGAAAAAGGCCCTCTCCACGGCGGCAAATCCCCCGTCAGGCAGGGCGCACATGCAGCTTATTCCGCCCGAGACGGAGGCGCCCTCCGGCGTGGGCGCGGCCTCGAAGCTCGCCAGGTCCGAAACCTCTCCGCCCAGGGCGGGCGCAGAGCGCAGAATGGGCCTGGTCACGGCGCCCCAGGTCTCCTGTCCGGAGGCCAGCGTCTCGACGCCGTCAAAATACAGCCGCTCCCCCGCCAGGGCGAAGCAGCCGGCCCAGTCTGCGAGCCTCGTGAACTCGGGGACATAGACCCAATCCGTCTCCCCGGTCTCGGGCGCGGCAGTCTCTTCCACCTCCGGCTCAGGCTGAGCCGAGCAGGCGGAGAGCAGTATCAAAATCGCAAAAGCAGCGGACAGAAGGCGCGCACAGCGGCGGTCCCCGGCCATTTTCAGCACCCCCGGCTCCGTTTTCCGTATCGTTGACCTTAATACGGACAGGATATCATCCGGCCCCAACCCTGTCAATCTCAGTTTAAGACGCCGCGCAAGGCAAAAGGTTCCTGTGTTTTCAGCGTTCGAGCTGGAATAAATGTCGGCCGCGTGGTATAATGTATGTGTCCCTAAGCGCACATAATAAAGACGCAGCCGGAGGCAAAAAAGTCTGCGGCTGCGCTGAAAAAATCTTCTGAAAGGAAGGATGGCTATGGCTTGGGAAGACAAACGTGGTGAAAACCCTCAGGAGAGGGAAAAAAGACCCGGTACGGACACGGGACCCTTCACCCCCGACGGGGAATACGATTCTCTCGACGCCTGGGCCGACGAGGACGAGCGCTGAGCTCATAAAAAGCCGTCATATTCCCCTCCCGGCGCGCATATGCTGTATGTATGCCGCCTTGTGGAGGTGAGGAAGATGCAGACGGATATAGACGACCTCATATTCGCTGACGCCGACGCCGAGCCCAGCGAAAAATGAAAACCGCCCCAGCCGGGTACTCCGGTCGGGGCGGTTTTTTGCCTTTACAGGCGCCAGATGTTCTTTTCGTACTCGCGCACGGCGCGGTCCGCGGCGAAGATGCCGCTCTCCGCGATGTTCACAAGGCCCATGCGGGCAAAGCCGTTCTTGTCCCTGACGGCCTCGTACAGCCGGTCATGGCAGGCGACATAGGAGGCGAAGTCGGCCAGCAGCATGTACTGGTCCCCGCCGTAGAGCAGGCTCGACACGAGGTCGGCGTAGCTCTTGCCGTCGGCCAGGCCGGAGTTGAAGCGCTGGAGCACCCTCCTGAGCCTCGGGTCGCTCTCCGCGACGTGGTTCGGATTGTAGCCGCGGCGCTTCATTTCCTCGACCTCGTTGGCGCGCAGGCCGAAGAGGAACATGTTCTCGTCGCCCAGGCGCTCATACATCTCGACGTTCGCGCCGTCGAGCGTGCCGATGGTCACAGCGCCGTTCATCATGAGCTTCATGTTGCCGGTGCCGGAGGCCTCCTTGCCCGCCGTGGATATCTGCTCGGAGACCTGCGCCGCGGGCATGAGCTTCTCCGCCACGGAGACGCGGTAGTTCTCCAGGAAGAAGACCTGGAGCCGGCCCTTGCAGACGGGGTCGGCGTTTATGTCCGCCGAGAGGGAGCAGATGAGCTCGATTATCCGTTTTGCGGTCTTGTAGCTCGCGGCGGCCTTCGCGCCGAAGACGAAGGCGCGGGGGACAAAGTCCATGTCCGGGTCGTCGTGCAGACGGTCCTGCAGGTGCGCGATGAGCATGGCGCACAGCAGCTGGCGCTTGTACTCGTGCAGGCGCTTGACCTGGACGTCCAGCACGGCGTCGGTGTTGAGCTCAAAGCCCTGGGACTTCTTCATAAAGTCCGCCAGTGCGGCCTTGTTGAAGCCCTTTATCTCCTGCAGGCGCATGAGCACCTCGGAGTCGTTCTCGAACCGGCGCAGCTTTGCAAGCTCCTCCGGCTTCTTGAGGTAGTCCGGGCCGATGAGCTCGCGCACCAGGGCGTCGAGCTTCGGGTTTATCTGCGAGAGCCAGCGGCGGTGGTCTATGCCGTTCGTCACATAGGTGAACTTCTCCGGCTCAAAGGAATAGATGTCCGCGAAGAGGCTGTTTTTGAGGATGTCCCCGTGCAGGCCGGAGACGCCGTTTATCATATAGCAGCCGGCCAGGCACATGTTCGCCATGTGGACCTTGCCGCCCTCGATTATGGCGTTGCGCGCGATGCGCCCGCCGTCGCCGCCGAACTTCTCGTTCAAAACGGCGCGCCAGCGGCGGTTTATCTCGCTGATTATCTCGAACACGCGCGGCAGCAGGCCCTGCACCAGGCCCTGCGGCCAGGTCTCAAGCGCCTCGGACATTATGGTGTGGTTCGTATAGGCCACGCAGTTAGAAACGACCTTCCAGGCCTCGTCCCAGCCCAGGCCGTCCTCATCCATGAAGATGCGCATGAGCTCGGGTATCATGAGCGTGGGATGGGTGTCGTTTATGTGGATGACATGGTGCTCCGCGAAGGAGCGCACGTCGCCCCACTGCTTGCGGTGCTGCTTCACGATGGTCTGCGCCGTGGCGGAGACGAAGAAGTACTGCTGCTTCAGGCGCAGGGTCTTGCCCTCCATGTGGTCGTCCGCCGGGTAGAGGACCTTGGTGATGACCTCGGCCATCGTGCGCTGCTCAAGGCTCTTGACATATGCGCCCTCGGAGAACTGGTACATGTCCAGCGAGTTCGGGCTGTGCGCCTCCCAGAGGCGCAGGGTGTTCACCTTGCCGCCGCCGTAGCCGGCTATGAGCATGTCGCGCGGCACGGCCAGGACGCTGGTGTAGTCCCTGAGCTCCGCGTGGCAGTTGCCGAAATAGTCCCAGTTTTCCTCCACGCGGCCGCCGAAGCGGACCTCCACCGTGTCCTCATAGCGCGGGATGAGCCAGCTCTCGGCGGAGCTCTTCCAGTTGTCCGCCGTCTCGGTCTGGCGGCCGTCCTCTATCTTCTGCTTGAAAATGCCGAGCTCGTAGCAGATGGAGTAGCCCGTCGCGGCGATGCCCTCGGTGGCCATGCTGTCCATATAGCAGGCGGCCAGGCGGCCCAGGCCGCCGTTGCCGAGGCCGGCGTCCGGCTCAGTCTCGAAGATGTCGGAGGCGTTGCGGCCCATGTCCTCCAGGGCGCCCGTCAGCGCCTCGGCCACGCCGAGGTTATAGGCGTTCTTCATGAGGCTCCTGCCCATGAGGAACTCCATGGAGAGGTAGTGGACCTCCTTTTCCGGCTGCTCGCGCTTCTCAAAGGCCAGCAGGCGGCTCATTATCTCGCGTATGACCATGGCCGAGGCCTGGAAGACCTGTTCGTCGGTGGCCTCCTCGCCCGTCACGGCAAAGTGTGCGCAGAGCTTGTCTTCAAGCGCGCCGCGCATCTCGTCTCTGGAAATCTGTCCTGTCGTCATAGAAACTCCTGTCCGTTAACTTAGATTTTGCTCCCCTTGGGAACCACCAGGGGCAGCTTGGGGCTGCCTGCCAGCGTCACGCCGCCGTCTACGCTCACATCCTTGTCGCAGATGATGTAGTCCAGCTTCGCGCCGGGGCCTATCACGCTGTCCTGCATGATGATGCAGTTTTTCAGCACCGCGCCCTGCTCTATGCGCACGCCGCGGAAGATGACGCAGTTTTCGACCTCGCCCTCGATAAAGCAGCCGTCCGCCACCAGGCAGTTCGTGACCTTCGCCCCGTCTCCGTAGTAGGTGGAGACGTCCGCGCGGCCCTTTGTGTGGACCGGCCTGTCCTCGGGGAAGAGCTCGCCGCGGTTCTTTGCGTTCAGCATATCCATGCTGGCCTCATAATAACCCATCACGTCCGCGATGTTCACAGCGTAGCCCTCGTGCATATAGACGTTGATGCTGCCGCCGGCCTCCATGAGTCCGCCCAGGCCGTCGCGGTGGAAGCGGCGGTTCATCGCGCTGTCGCAGCGCTCCAGGAGGTCCAGCAGCACGTCGCGGGACATGATGTAGGCCTCCAGAGCCGCGTGCCCCGGGCCGGGGCCGCTGCGGCGGAAGAGCAGCTGGGTCACGCGGCCGTTCTCATCCGTCACGAAGCGGTGGTGCGTCTCCTTCGGCGTGCCGGGGGTGCAGACCGCCGTCACGTCCGCGCCGGACTTCACGTGCGCGCGCATGAGCGCGCCGAGGTCGAGGTTCACGGCAAGGCTGCCGTGGACAAGGTAGATGTAGTTCTGCTTGATATCGCGGATGTAGCCCTCCACGGCGAGCAGCGCGTCTATGGCGCTGACATACCCGCCCATGCCGCTCTGGCGGCCGAAGGGCGGCAGAAGGCGCAGGCCGCCGCGCTTGCGGCTCATGTCCCACTCCTTGCCGCTGCCGATGTGGTCCAGCAGCGACTGGTAGTCCTGCTGCATGATGACGCCGACGTCGTGCACGCCCGCGTTCTGCAGCGAGGAGAGCGCAAAGTCTATGAGCCTGTACCGCCCCGCAAAGGGCAGGGACGCCGAGGTGCGGCACATTACCAGCTCGTTGAGCCCGACCGCGGAGCGGTCAGCGAGGATTATTCCGTGCAGATCGACCATCAGTCTCCGCCTCCTTCCCCGGCGGGCACGCTGTCGTAGATCATGGCCCCCGCCTTTATCACCGCTCCGGCGCCTATCTCGACGCCCGGGCCGCAGGTCGCGACGTTCCACTCCTCGGAGCCGTCCGGCTCGGAGCCGACCTTCGCGCCCGCGTGGACCACGGTGTTCTCGCCAATGATGGCGTATTTGACCTCGGCCCCGTCCTCAACGGCGGCGCCCGGCATGAGGATGCTGTAAACGACGTTCGCGCCCTTGCCCACGCGCACTGAGCTCGAAAGGACGCTGTTCTCCACTCGGCCCTCTATCTCGCAGCCCTCGGTCACGATGGAATGGACTATCTTAGAGTCCGGCCCCGCATAGTGCGGCGGCTTTATGGGGCTCTTGGAGCGGATAGGCCAGTCCGGGTCGTAGAGGTTTATGAGCGTCGGCGAGAGCATATCCATGTTCGCATCCCAGAGGCTCACGATGGTACCGACGTCACGCCAGTAGCCCGCGAAGCGGTAGGGCCACAGCTTCTGCCCGTCGGCGAGCATCTTCGGGATGATGTTCTTGCCGAAGTCCTTGGAGGAGTTCGGGTCGGCCTCGTCTGCAATGAGGTACTCGCGCAGCTTCTTCCAATTGAAAATGTAGATGCCCATGGAGGCGAGGTCCGATTTCGGCTGCTTGGGCTTCTCCTCGAATTCGTTTATGAAGCCGTCCTCGCCCGTGGAGAGGATGCCGAAACGCGAGGCCTCCTCCATCGAGACCTGGATGACGGCTATGGTGCAGTCCGCGCCGTTTTCCACGTGCTGCCTGAGCATGTCGGAGTAATCCATTTTATAGATGTGGTCTCCGGAGAGGATGAGCACGTTTTCGGGCTCGTAGTTCTCGATGAAGGCGATATTCTGGTAGATAGCGTTGGCCGTGCCGGAGAACCAGGAGCCCTTCTCCCCCGCGCTCTGGTACGGAGGCAGGATAAAAACGCCGCCGTCGGAGCTGTCGAGGTCATAGGCCTGGCCGCTGCCTATGTAGCTGTTGAGCTGAAGCGGCCTGTACTGTGTGAGCACGCCTACCACGTCTATGCCGGAATTCGCGCAGTTGGACAGCGGGAAGTCTATGATGCGGTATTTCCCGCCAAAGGGAACGCTGGGCTTTGCCACGTCCTTCGTGAGCGCGTAGAGCCTCGAACCCTGCCCGCCCGCGAGGAGCATCGCAATGCATTTTCTGTTCACACATTTCCCCCCTGACATTTGGCGCAGCCCGGGTCTGCCCCGGGTGTGCGCGGATATTGCTAGGCTTTGCGGTTATATCTGCTCATGGCCCGCTCCGGGCCTTCGGTCACGTAACATTCCGCGGCTTCCGCCGCGCGCTTTACGGCGTCCGCAAGGAGCTCCGCGTCCTTCCCCTTCGGCACGCCGAGGACCCAATCCGCCGTGTCGTAATCCGGGTGCGGCGGCTCGCCCACGCCCAGGCGCACGCGCGGGAACTGGTCGGTACCCAGGGCGGCGATGACGCTCTTCAGGCCGTTGTGCCCGCCCGCGCTGCCGCCCGTGCGTATGCGCAGGCTGCCCGGCGTCAGGGCCATCTCGTCTGAAAAGACGATTATCCGCTCCGGCGGCACCTTGTAAAACTTCGCCGCCGGGCCTACGGCCTCGCCGGAGAGGTTCATAAGCGTCTGCGGCAGCATCAGCAGGACCTTCTGCCCGCCGAGCTCCGCAGTCGCGGTCAGCGCGCGCCAGCGCGCGCGGTTTATCTTGACGCCGAGCTTCTTCGCAAGGGCCTCGCCCGCCATGAAGCCGGCGTTGTGCCGCGTGCCCGCATACTTCGGGCCGGGGTTTCCCAGGAAGACGAGTATCCAGCTCGCGCCGCCCCTCGCTCCGAACAGCATCTCAGTCGAAGAGCGAGGAGATGGAGACTTCCTCGTAGATGCGCTCTATCGCCTCGGCGAATATGGGCGCGACGGAGAGATAGCGTATCTTGCCGCACTGGGGCTTGTCCTTCGGATAGGGGATGGTGTCGAGGAGGATGAGCTCCTTGATGGGGCTCTTCTCTATCCTCTCAAGGGCGGGGCCGGAGAGCACGCCGTGCGAGGCGCAGGCATATATCTCCTTCGCGCCGCCGATGTCCACGAGGGCGTCCGCCGCGTGGCAGAGGCTGCCCGCGGTATCGACCATGTCGTCGAGCAGGATGACGTTCTTGCCGCGCACGTCGCCTATTATATTCATGACCTCGGAGGAATTTGCCTTCTGGCGGCGCTTGTCAACGATGGCGAGCGGCATATCCAGCTTCTGCGCGAAGGCGCGGGCGCGCGCGACGCTGCCCACGTCCGGCGAGACGACCATGAAGTCCTCGTTGCCGCGGCCGAACTGCTTAAGATAGTAGTTGCCGAGGATGGGCGCTCCGAAGAGGTTATCGACCGGGATATCAAAGAAGCCCTGGATCTGGGCGGCGTGGAGGTCCATGGTGAGGACGCGGTCCGCGCCGGCCTCGGTGATGAGGTTGGCTACGAGCTTGGCGGAGATGGGGTCGCGGCTCTTGGCCTTGCGGTCCTGCCGCGCATAGCCGAAGTACGGGATAACGGCGGTGATGCGCCCGGCGGAGGCGCGCTTCATCGCGTCGATCATGACGAGCAGCTCCATGAGGCTGTCGTTCACGGGCTTGCAGGTGGACTGGACTATAAAGGCATCCGCGCCGCGCACCGGCTCTCTGAGCTCAAGCGAGACTTCCCCGTCAGCAAAGGCGGAGACCTTGCAGTCGCCGAGCTTCTTGCTCAGCCGGTCGCAGATGGCCTGGGCAAGGGGGACGTTGGAGTTGCCGGCGAACACCTTTACCTCTTTACCGTGTGAGATCAATTCAATCTTCCTCTCTCTCTTGCTGGGTCGTGGACCCGCTCCGCTGACATTATACCAAATGCTTCACAAAAATAATAGATGGGAAAAGAAGTTTTTTCTGGCCCGGCCTGAATTTCCCTGAAATCGTCCCGTGAAAAAGCAGGCCGGGCAGCCCTGAAACGGCCGCCCGGTCTGCCTTTTTGCTCTGTTGTCGTATGCTCGCGGCCATCCCGCCGGCCTCCATCGGGCGGCGATGACGCGATGCGCGCTATTCCTCTGTCACCAGCCAGGCGTGCTCTGCCACGCCGTTGTCCCAGACGCTTCGGCAGACATATACGCAGTCCAGCTCCGGCTCATAAATGCGGTAACTCCCGCCGTGCTTCTCGAGCGGGACCTCCGTCCCGTACGCTGCCGGAGGCAGCAGCGTCGTGCCGTCGTCCCAGGGATGCTGCGGCAGCTTCTCCGCGGTTTCGATCGAAAGACGGTAGACAGAGACGCTTCGGGGCCCCTTGTCCAGCCCGCCCTGAGAGCAGGATATGGAGAGATATTCCGTTTCCAGCGGGGCATAGATCACGCAATGGGCGTATTCCGGCATGAAGAGCATGCCGATATATTCAAGCGAGGGGACGTAGTAGGAGCCAGCCTCGCCCTGAGCGTCGAAAAGCAGGTCGGCGCCGGTGCAGATGTTCACAAAGGGCCTGTCCCCGCCGTAATATTCAGAATACGCATAGTCCGGCTGCGGCTCGTCCTCTACCAGCAGCTCGACATCCGGCCATTCAAAGCACGCCGTCAGCTCCCGCCGGAGCTGATGCGCCGCGAACACCGCGAGCGCAAGCACGAGGACAAGCACGGGCGCGGCGATAATTCTGGCTCTTTTTGTCAGTTTCACAGGAGCGGTCACCCGACCTTTCTCCGTCATTTTTCTGGGTTTGATACGCTTTTACTATACCATAAATTGCATAAGCTGTAAACAGTGATCCGGTCCGTCGCCGCCTTTCCGCCCCAGCGTCCGGGCAGAGTGCCGGCCGGAAAGTTTCGTATTTACAAGAGGGGAAGTATTGGATATAATAGTAGGGCTAATTTTTTGGAAAGCGGTTGAAGATATGCTTGAATTTGAAGAATATAAGATCAAACTGAACAACATGAAGCCCACGCTCGACGGGCTGGGCTCGGCGCTCAAACTGGACGACGCGCGCTCGGAGATAGCCGAGCTCGAGGCCGAGAGCGCGAAAGAAGGTTTCTGGAACGACCTGGACAGGAGCCAGAAGGTACAAAAACGCATGAAACAGCTCCAGCAGAAGTGCGAAAAGTACGAAAAGCTCCAGAGCACCTGGGAGGACCTCATGACCATCTGCGAGATGGCCCTGGAGGAGAACGACGACTCCATGCTGGGCGAGCTCGAGACGGACTACGCGAAGCTGGAGGGGGAGCTGGAGGCCATGCGCCTTTCCACCCTGCTCTCCGGCGAGTACGACGCCAACAACGTCATCCTCTCCATCCACCCCGGCGCGGGCGGCACGGAGGCCCAGGACTGGGCCCAGATGCTCTACCGCATGTACACCCGCTGGGCCGAGCGCCACGGCTTCACCTACACGCTCATGGACTGGCAGGACGGCGAGGAGGCGGGCATCAAGTCCGCCACCATCAAGATAGAGGGCGAGAACGCCTACGGCTACCTCAAGAGCGAGCACGGCGTCCACCGCCTGGTGCGCATCTCCCCCTTCGACGCCTCGGGCCGGCGCCAGACCAGCTTCGCCGCCGTCGAGGTCATGCCCGAGATAACCGACACGGGCGACATCGAGCTGCGCGACGAGGACATCAAGATGGACGTTTTCCGCTCCTCCGGCGCGGGCGGGCAGAAGGTCAACAAGACCTCCTCCGCCGTCCGTCTCACGCACATCCCCACCGGCATCGTCGTCTCCAGCCAGGTCGAGCGCAGCCACTTCCAGAACCTCGAAAACTGTCGCGAGATGCTCCGCGCCAAGCTCGCGGAGATAAAGGAGCGCGAGCACCTGGAGAAGATATCGGACATCAAGGGCGTCCAGATGAAGATAGACTTCGGCAGCGCCATCCGCAGCTACGTCTTCATGCCCTACACCCTCGCCAAGGACGCGAGGACGGGCTTTGAAAACGGCAACATCAACGCGGTCATGGACGGCGACATTGACGGCTTCATAAACGCCTACCTTGCTATGAAAGCGGGCGAGTGATATAGATAAACTGCTTAAATCCCTGCTGGCGGTGCTGCTGTGCGCCTTCTTCGTGCTCATGGGCGGGAGCCTGCACTTCGGCGAGGCGGCCGCCGCAGCCGAGACGGACGGGCCGACGAGGCCGCCCTCCATGTCCGCCGGGAACGAGACGGACGAGAGCGCCGCGCCCTCCGAGAGCGCCCAGCCCACGCCGACGCCGGAGCCCGAGGTCTTCAACATCAGCTTCATCGGGGACATCACCCCAGACGCCGTGCCGTATTACCGGAACTCCTCCGTCGCCTACCAGAACGTGGTCACGGCAGACAACCTCGGCTACGTCTTTGAAAAGACCATACAGTATTTTGAGGACGACGACTTCACGATGGCGAACTTCGAGTGCGTGCTCTCGGACTACGACGTGCCCGCGGACAAGAACTTCACCTTCCGCGCCCCGCCCTCGTATGTGGACATCCTCACGCTGGGCAGCGTGGAATTCGTCACCCTCGGCAACAACCACGTCGAGGACTACGGCGAGCAGGGCTACGCGGACACGAAAGCCACGCTGGACGCCGCGGGCATAGGCTACGCGGGCCGCGACGAGTACACGATATACGAGACGGAATCGGGCCTCAAGATCGGCGTCTACGCCGTTTCCTTCGGCAAGGTAGCGCAGATACAGGCGGGCATCGCCGCGCTCAAGGAGGCCGGGGCCGAGTTCATCATCGCCGCCCTGCACTGGGGCGACGAGGGCGCCTATGACGTGAATGCCCTGCAGCTCGAACAGGGCCACGCCGCCATCGACGCTGGCGCCGACGTCGTCTACGGCTCGCACCCGCACACGCTCCAGCCCATCGAGGTCTACAACGACCACTACATATTCTACTCCATGGGCAACTGGTCCTTCGGCGGCAACACCAATCCCCGCGACAAGGACACCGTCATCGCCAAGCTGGAGGTCACCCGGGATGTGGACGGCTCCGTCTCCGTGACGAACCTGAAGCTCATCCCCTGCGCCTCTTCCGGCGTTGTGGACGGCAACAACTACCAGCCCATCCCCTACGAGGAGGGCAGCGAGGAATATGGACGCACCATCTCGAAACTCGAGGGCAGCTTTACTGGAGCGAACCTCACCATCCCCTACGAATACGGCTTCAACGAATACTGAGAGAGGGCGCGGCTTTGCGGCCGCGCTGCTCTGCCTGCCCGCCGCGCTGCTCTGGCTGGAGCTGGTCTTCAAGGCCTTCCACTCCGGCTTTACGGCGGCGGGCCTGCTCTTTACGGCGCTCTTTTCGCTGGCGGCGGGCTTTTTGCTCTGCTTTTTGGCCGCGCTGGGCGGCGCGCGCTTCTTCCGCGCGGCGACAGCGGTGTTCCTGGGGCTGCTGGCCCTGTTTTTCGGCATCCACGCGGTGTATCACGACATCTTCAGCGAGTATCTGAGCGTCGGCATGCTCGGCGTCGCCGGCGGCGCGCTCACGGGCTACTGGCGGGAGGCCCTGCGGGGCATAGTCCGCTGCCTGCCGGAGATACTGCTGATGCTGGCGCCCTTCGTCCTCTGGCTGGTCTTTGGCAAACGCCTCGCGCCGGAGGGCCTGCGCGGGCGGCGAAAGCTGCTGCCGCTCCTGCTCTTCCTGGCCCTCCAGCTGGCCGCCTCGGCGGGAGTGCGGCTGTGTACGGGCGGGGCCGTGCCGCTCTCGCTCAGCTACGGCGAGGGCTTTGTCATGGACACGGGCGTTGCAAATTTCGGCCTGCTGACGGCCCAGCGCATAGACGCCGCCCAGGCCCTGGAGGACGCCGCGCGCCTGCGCGAGGCCCGGGAGAGCGCCGCGCCAGCCCCGGAGCCGACGCCCACGCCTTTACCCACGCCGACCCCCGCTCCCACACCCACGCCCGAGGTCTTCACCCCCGAGCCGCAGGTGCTTGACATAGACTTTGAGGCGCTCATGGCGAATGAGTGGGACAGCGACATCCTCGCCGTCCACGAGTTCGTGTCGCAGTCGGAGCCGAGCTGGACGAACGAGTACACGGGCATGTTCCGCGGCAAGAACCTCGTCTGGATCTGCGCCGAGAGCTTCTCGACCTGGGCACTGGACGAGGTACACACGCCCACGCTGTACGCTCTGGCACATTCGGGCTTCGTCTTTGAAAACTTCTACTGCCCCATCACCGCCGCCTCGACGACGGGCGGCGAGTTCATAACCCTGACCGGCCTCATGCAGAACAGCTCCAAGCAGTACATGCTCGCCTCCAAGGGCAGCTACATGCCCTACGCCATGGGCAATGTGCTCAATCCGCTCGGATACACCTCCATCGCCTATCACGGCGGGCAGTACACCTATTACAGCCGCAACGAGACCCTGCCGAACCTCGGCTACGAGTTCCGCGCCAACACCAGGGGCATAGAGCTGGACGAGCCCTGGCTGCTGCCCACCTCGGACCTCGACCTCGTGCGCAACACCGTGGACGACTACATCGGCCGGGAGCCCTTCAACATCTATATAATGTCCATCAGCGGCCACATGGACTACGTCTTCGGCGGCGGGCACGACATTTGCAGCCGCTACAAGGACGCGGTGCAGGACCTCACGGACTACACCCGCCCCGCCCAGGCCTATATAGCCAGCCAGATGGATCTCGACCTCGCCGTCGAATACCTCATAGACTCCCTCGACGAGGCGGGCATACTGGACGACACGGTCATCGTCATCTCCGCCGACCACTACCCCTACGGCCTGGACCTTGAGGACATAGAGTCCATCGCCGGCAAGGAGCTAGACCCCGCCTTTGACCTTGAACACTCGACGCTCATCCTCTGGTGCTCGGAGATGGAAGAGCCCGTGTATGTGGACAAATACTGCGAGAGCAGCGACATCCTGCCGACGCTCCTCAATCTCTTCGGCGTGGAGTTCGACTCCCGCCTGCTCATGGGCCGGGACATACTCTGGGAGGGCCAGGACTTCGCCGCCTTCCGCAACTACAGCTTCATCTCCGACTACGGGCGCTACAACGCCTCCACCGGCGTCTTCACCCCCGCCGAGGGCGCGCCGGAGCCGCCGGAGGGCTACGTGCAGGACATGGTGGACGAGATAAGGCAGATGTACGCGTATTCCAAGACTATCGTTTACGACAACTACTACGGCAAAGTGTTTGGATAAGGAGACCCATTTGAAAATGGATGCAGAAAAGATAAAACAGGGCGTGCGCCTGCTGCTTGAGGGCATGGGCGAGGACCCGGCCCGCGAAGGCCTGGTGGAGACGCCGGACAGGATAGCGAGGATGTATGAGGAGCTCTGCGCCGGCTACGGCGAGGACGCCGGGGAGCACCTGGGCGTCCGCTTCCGCGTGGAGGAGAGCGGCATCGTGCTGGAGAAGGACATACGCTTCTACTCGATGTGCGAGCACCACCTGATGCCCTTCTACGGCACGGCGGCGGTGGCCTACATCCCGCAGGGCGAGGTCGTAGGCCTGAGCAAGATAGCCCGCACCGTCGAGGTCTACGCCAAGCGCCTCCAGCTCCAGGAGCGCATGACCGCGCAGATAGCCGACGCCTTCATGGAAAAGCTCGCCCCGAAGGGCGTCATGGTCTTTGTCGAGGCCGAGCACATGTGCATGACCATGCGCGGCATCAAAAAGCCCGGCTCCAAGACCGTCACCACCGCGGCGCGCGGCGTCTTTGAGACGGACGGCGCCCTGCGCGAGGCCTTCTGGCACATGCTGGGCAGGTGAGCCATGCGCATAGGAAACCGGGAATTCGACACTGAAAACGGCGTCTACGTCATGGGCATCCTGAACGTGACGCCGGACTCCTTCTCCGACGGCGGGCGCTGGCTGGAGCGGGACGCGGCGCTCCGTCAGGCGGCCAAAATGGCCGCCGAGGGCGCTGCCATCATCGACATAGGCGGCGAGTCCACCCGCCCGGGCCACAGGCCCGTGGGCGCCGAGGAGGAGGCCGCGCGCGTGCTGCCCGTGATAGCCGCCGTGAAGCGCGAGACGGGCCTGCCCGTCTCCGTGGACACCTACCGGCACGAGACGGCGCGCCTCGCCCTCGAAGCCGGGGCGGACATGGTAAACGACATCTGGGGCCTCAGGTACGACGGCGGCGAGATGGCGCGGCTCATCGCGCAAAGCGGCGCTGCCTGCTGCCTCATGCACAACCGCAAGAGCGCGGAATACCGCGACTTCATGCCGGAGCTGCTGGAAGACCTGCGCGGCACGCTGGACCTGGCCGCCGCAGCGGGCATAGCGCGGGAGCGCATCATCCTCGACCCGGGCATAGGCTTTGCCAAGAGCTGCGAGCAGAACCTCACGGCCATGCACAGGCTGGACGAGCTGGCCGCCCTGGGCTGCCCCGTCCTGCTGGCAGCCTCGCGCAAGTCGGTCATCGGGCTGAGCCTGGGCCTGCCCGTGGAGGAGCGGCTGGAGGGCACCCTCGCCACGACGGCGATAGGCGTCCTGCGGGGAGCGGCCTTCGTGCGGGTGCACGATGTAAAGGAAAATCTCCGCGCAGCGCGGATGGCGCTGGCGATACGCAGGGAGGCGAGGCCCGGTGAAGGGGCTTGACGAGATAAGGATAGACGGGCTGGAGGTCTTTGCGAACCACGGCGTCTTCCCCGAGGAGACGCGGCTGGGGCAGAAATTCCTCGTCTCGATGCGGCTGTACCTCAGCACGCGGCGGGCGGGGCTCGGCGACGAGCTGGCAGCCTCGGTACACTACGGCGAGGTCTGCGAGTTCGTGACGGCCTATCTGAAGGAGCACACCTGGAAGCTCATAGAGGCCGCGGCGGAGCAGACGGCGCGGGCCGTGCTGCTGCGCTGGCCGCTCATAGAGGGTCTGAGCTTTGAGCTGAAGAAGCCCTGGGCGCCTGTAGGCCTGCCGCTGGAGAGCGTCTCCGTGCGCATAGAGCGGCGCTGGCGCAGGGCATACGTAGCTCTGGGCTCGAACCTGGGCGACAGGCGGGCCTATCTTGAGGGCGCGGTAGAGGCCCTGCGCGCCCTGCCGGACTGCCGCGTTGGCGAGGTATCGGACTTCATTGAGACGAAGCCCTTCGGCGGCGTGGAGCAAGGAGACTTTCTGAACGGCTGCCTGGCTCTGGACACGCTGCTCTATCCCCTGGAGCTGCTGCACGAGCTGCAAAAAATCGAGCAGGCGGCGCACCGGGAGCGCCTCATTCACTGGGGGCCCCGGACCCTGGATCTGGACCTGCTGTTTTACGAGGACGAGATCCTATACACCCCGGAGCTCATCCTCCCCCACCCCGGCATCCCCGAGCGCGCCTTTGTGCTGGAGCCCCTCGCCCAAATAGCCCCCGCCCTGCGTCACCCGCTCCTGGGCCGCACCGTCGCGGAGCTCCTGGCCGCCCTAAGGGCGAGGCCCCAAGATTAAAAAGTTATGCCCCGCTCTTTACAAAAGAGCGGGGCATAAAACTTTTACTGGGTCAAACTTCCGCCAGCCCAAACCCCTCGCCCTAGGGGCGAGTGATAAAATAAGTCCGCGCAGCGGACACCTTAGCGGCCGAGTGGCACCTCCCACGCGAGTGGGAGAGGCGGGCGGGTCCCGAAACCTCACGGGGGCGCCACCACCCCATAAGCGTTTTTCTTTGGGGCTCCACCCCGTTTCTTTGGGCAAGACCAAAGAAATGGGGTGGAACATGCAGCGCAACCTATAGTCCAGCAGGACAAATCGGCGAGTTCCTCCAACGCCCTACGCTCACAGCCTGGCAATGTCAGCAATGAGCTTGTCCACGTCCTCCTCGCGGGTCGCCCAACTGGTGCAGAAGCGGACCGCGCGGTGCGTCCCGTCCACCCTCGCCCAGTCGGAGAAGCTGTAGTCCTTCGCCAGCTCTTCCAGGGCGGCGTCCGGGACTATGGGGAACTGCTGGTTCGTAGGCGAGTCGTAGAGCAGGGGCCAGCCCTTCTTCTCAAAGGCCGCCCGCAGGCGCATGGCCAGGGCCACCTCGCGCGCGCCTGTGCGCTCATAGAGCCCGTCCTCCATCAGGGCCTCGAACATGACGCCCAGGAGCCTGCCCTTGGCGAACATGCCGCCGCGCTGCTTGATGATGTAGCGGAAGTCGCGCTTCAGGGCCTCGTTCGTGATGACGACGGCCTCGCCGAAGAGCGCGCCGAGCTTCGTGCCGCCTATGTAAAAGACGTCGGTGAGCCGCGCGAGGTCTGCCAGCGTCACGTCGGAGCTCGCAAGAGCGGCGCCCATGCGCGCCCCATCCACGAAGAGCAAAAGGCCCTTCTCCCGGCATACGGCGCTCATCGCCTCCAGCTCCGCCAGGGAGTAGACGGTGCCGTTTTCCGTGGGCTGGGAGATGTAGACGAGGGCGGGCTGGGGCTGATGCTCGTGCGTGGAGTCCGCCCAGTGGGCCTCGACGCAGTCGCGCACCTGCCCCGCGCTTATCTTGCCGTCCGGGCTCGGCAGGGTGATGACCTTGTGGCCCGTGGCCTCGACGGCGCCCGTCTCGTGCACGGAGATGTGGCCCGTGTCCGCCGCCACGGCGGCCTGATGCGGCCTGAGAGCCGCGGCAATGACTGTCATGTTCGCCTGCGTGCCGCCGACGAGGAAATGCACAGCCGCCTCAGGGGCCGCGCATTTCTCGCGGATGAGCTGCGCGGCGCGCGCGCAGTGCTCATCCTCGCCGTAACCGGGGGTCTGCTCCAGGTTCGTCCGCACCAGGGCCTCCATGACCTCGGGCAGCGCGCCCTCCAAATAGTCGCTCTCAAACCTTATCATGGCTCATTCAGCCTCCACAATAACTTTTTCACCGTCGGACGAGAGCTTTATGGCCCTCACGGCCCCGCGTTTCCCGTCCACTATGACGGCGGCCATGGCGTCCTCGATGTCCTTTTGTATCGTCCTTCTCAGGTTGCGCGCGCCGTAGGTCAGGCTGTAGCTCTTCTTCACGAGGTAGTCTATGACGCTCTCGTCCCAGGAAAGCTCCATGCCCTTCTCGCGCATGAGTTCTCGCACCTCGCCGAGCATCAGCGCGGCTATGGAGCGGAAGTTCTCCTCCGTGAGCTTGTTGAAGCAGATTATCTCGTCCACACGGTTTATGAACTCGGGGCGCAAAAAGTCGTTCAGGGCCTTCATTGCGCGCTCGCGGTCCTTGTCCGTGGCGCTGCCGACAAAGCCGAGGGAGCCGCTCTTCGTGTTGCTGCCGGCGTTCGTCGTCATTATGATGACGGTGTTTTCAAAGTTGATATTCCTGCCCTGGGCGTCCGTGATGCGGCCGTCATCGAGGATCTGGAGCAGGATGTTCATGACGTCCGGGTGCGCCTTTTCGATCTCGTCGAAGAGGACGACGGAGTAGGGCTTGCGGCGGATCTTCTCCGTGAGCTGCCCGGCCTCGTCGTAGCCCACGTAGCCCGGGGGCGAGCCTATGATGCGGGAGACGGAGAACTTCTCCATGAACTCCGACATGTCGAGCCGGATGAGGCTCTCGGGGGAGTTGAAGAGGTCCTCAGCGAGCCGCTTGACCAGCTCCGTCTTGCCGACGCCGGTGCCGCCGACGAAGATGAAGCTCACCGGCTTGCGCTTGGCCTGAAGCCCCACGCGGCTGCGCTTTATGGCGGCGCAGACGGCGTCTATGGCCTCGTCCTGGCCGACTATGTGCTCGCGCAGCCTGTCGCCCAGCTTTGAAAGGCGCTCAAACTCGTCCTCGGTGATGGTGCTGGCGGGTATCTTGGTCCAGAGCTCGATCACGCGGGCAAGGTTCTCTCGCGTCAGCTCCGGCGGGTGGGCCTTGAGGGCGTTCAGCTCGTCAGTGAGCTGCATCACCGTCGTGCGGATGACGGCCAGCCGCTCGTAGTGCTCGTTCTCCGTGTCCGCGAGCAGCAGCTCCCGCTCCTTGTTGAGGTCGTCTATCTCCTTCTGCGCGGCGTCTATGCGCGCGAGGGAGCTGTCTTTGAGGTTCACGTCCGAGCAGGCCTCGTCTATGAGGTCGATGGCCTTGTCGGGCAGATAGCGGTCCGTTATATACCTCTCGCTGAGGACGACGGCCTCGCGGCACATCTCGCGCGGGATACGGACCTGGTGGCACTCCTCGTAGTAATGGGCTATACCCTCGAGGATCTTCACGCTGTCGTCTATGGAGGGTTCCGCGACGGTCACGGGCTGGAAGCGCCGCTCCAGCGCAGCGTCCTTTTCGATGTGCTTGCGGTACTCGGTGAAGGTCGTGGCGCCGATGACCTGGATCTCGCCCCTGGAGAGGGCGGGCTTGAGGATGTTGGCGGCGTTCATGCTGCCCTCGGCGTCGCCCGCGCCGACGATGTTGTGCACCTCGTCTATGACTAGGATGATGTTCCCCGTCTTGCGTATCTCTTCTATGAGCCCCTTCATGCGGCTCTCGAACTGGCCGCGGAACTGCGTGCCGGCAACGAGGGCCGTGAGGTCCAGCAGGTAGACCTCCTTGTCGCGCAGCTTATACGGCACCTGCCCGAGGGCTATGCGCTGCGCAAGTCCCTCCGCTATGGCGGTCTTGCCGACGCCGGGCTCGCCTATGAGGCAGGGGTTGTTCTTCTGACGGCGGTTCAGGATCTGGATGACGCGCTCCAGCTCCTCCTCGCGGCCTATCATGGCGTCCAGCTTGCCCTGGCGCGCCCTGTCGGTGAGATTGATGCAGTAGTTATCCAGAAACTTCTTTTTAGGGCGCGGCGGGGCCTGCTGCGGGCCCTGCTGGGACTGGCCTCCCTGCTCCGGCCCGCTCTGCGCGGGCGTGAGCTCCCCGCCGGGGGCGCTGTTTTCCGGCTTCTGCCCGCCCATGTTGCCGAAGAGGCGGTTCAGGAAGGGGAAGGTCGCGGTCTTGCCCTCGTCGTCCGTGTCCGAGTCGCTGTTTTCAATGTCCATGAGCCCCTCGGCATTGCCGAGCGCCTCCATCATCTCGCTCGTCAGGCCGTCCAGCTCCTCGTCGGACAGGCCCATCTTGTTTATCACGTCGTCCACGGGCTTTATGTGCAGCTCGCGGGCGCACTTGAGGCAGAGGCCCTCGTTCTTCGTCTGGCCCCCCTCAAGCCTCGTTATGAAAATAACCGCCACGTTTTTCTTGCAGCGTGAGCAAAGCGTTGGTTGCATATTTTGGTCTCCTGTTAAAATAGTCTCCGGAAAATAAATTAGCACTCTTTTTCTTCGAGTGCTAATTTATCACCAAGTCATGCGCTTGTCAACACCGGCGGGCCGGAATTGACATTTTGTTCATATATTCCGCCCTCAGATGCCGAGGCCTGCTGTGACGAGGCCGAGCTTCAGGAAGAGCTTGCCGAGCAGGGTGCTGCCGAGGGTGTCGAGCCCGATGAAGAGGCCCATAAAGCGCAGCGCCCAGCAGAGCAGGACGCAATAGGTCATACCGTTCACGAGGCCCATGACCGCGCCGCCCGCGTCGTTGAGGATATCGGCGTTGGGTATCCTGAAGGAGAGGTTCGGGATGTTGCCGATGGTGAGCAGGGTTATGAGGAAGATGAGGAAGAGCAGCACGACGCCCGCGACGTAGGCGACCCGTGTGCAGAGCGTCTCGACTATGGCCTCTTCGATGGTGCTGCCCTGCTCGTCGGCATAGGTCTCGGCCTCGGTTGCCATCTGCTCGGCGGCGTCCTCATAGATGCCGAAGGTCTTGAAGCAGGTGGCGCAGAACTCGTGCCGGAGCTCCGGGTCGTCCGCGAGGATGTCCTCGTAGGAGAGCTCCGTGTCCGCTATGCCCATATCCTCCAGGACCTTCTCCTGCATCTGGCTCTCAACATAGCCGCTGGCGAAGGGCCGCATGGCCGGCACGACCTCATAGGAAAAGGCCGAGGACACCAGCGAGGCCGCGTAAAGCGAGACGATTATGGCGACAAGGCCCGCTATGCCCATGATGAAGCCCTTCTTGTAGCCGGACCAGATGCTGATTATTATTATGGCAAGAAGGACGAGGTCTATTACAGTTCTCAAAGGTTTAGCCTCCTTTGGGCGCGTTTTTACGCAAGGCCTGTCCTCACGGCGCCGGCAAAGACCGCCAGGGTCTCCCCATCCCCGCGCAGCAGCAGGGCCTGTGCCCCCGCCGCCTGCGCTCCGCTTCCGCGCTCCCTTAGGTTTTTATTATATACCGCCGCGCCGTCGGAGTAAAGCACGGCTATTTTATCTTTTTCCGCCTCCGCCGAGACGAAGTCCCGCCCCGGAGAGAGCTGCGCGATGAGCCCGCCCGAGGCGTCGAGGCTGACGAGGCTGACCTGCCCCGCCTCCTCCAGTACGAGCAGGGCGAAGTCCCCGCCGAAGGCGCAGTCCCTGAGCCTTGCGGAGCCGAAGCGGTACTCCCCCGTCTGCGCGCCGCCCTCGTCGAGGAACACGGCCCTGTCCTCCGAGAGCAGGCAGAGGCCGCCATCCATCCAGGCCAGGTCAATAAAATACTCCCCCGGCGATTCGAAGCGGGCGCGCTCCTCCTCGCTGCCCAGCGAGAAGAGCCGCAGCTGCCCGCCCGCCTCCGAGGCGGCGAGCACCGCGAGGGCGTCTCCCTCGGGCGAGAGCTCGGCGGCAAGGGGCCAGGCCGTCTGGGCATGCCAGCGGTACACGGGCCGCAAAAGCCCGTCATAGACAGTGACGAGGCCGAGGCTCTCCCCGCCCATTACGGCGGCGACAGCCATATCGCCCCGGAGCCGCAGGTCCAGCAGCTCGCCCTCCGCCTCGACGGAGCCGAGCCCGCCCTGTGCGTCAAAGACGGAAAAGTTCTCGCCTCCCGCGCTCCAGACAGCCAGGCGCGTATCCGAGGCCGCAAGGGCGGGCGCAGGCTGCGGGAGCTCCGCGCGCAGGCACAGTTCGCCCTCGGGGCCGTATATCTGCAACTGTGTTGACGAACAGGCAGCGAAAGAGTTCCCAAAGGCGGCGAATACCTGCCCCGGCTCGGGCTCGAAGGCCCATTCCGCGGCCTGCGCGCGCCCCCTGAGGGCGAAAACCGCCCCTGCGGCCAGGGCCAGCAGGGCGAGGAGCGCCGCCGCTCCTCTGAGTCTAAGTCTGAGCTTTGCCGGGTGCTTCATCAGGACAGTCCTCCCGCATCATCCGGCCCACGTCGCCCTCGTACCAGACCCGGCGCAGGTAGAGCCCCTGCGGGGGCATGGTGGGGCCGGTCAGGCGCCTGTCGCCCGTCTCAAGCAGGGAGGGGATGTCCTCCGGCTCAAGCTTGCCGTGCGAGGCGTAGACCATCGTGCCAACGATGGCGCGGACCATGTTGTAGAGAAAACCGTCCGCACAGACGGCGACGCTGATGAGGTCGCCCTCGCGCCTGGCCCGGCACCAGTGCACGGTGCGGACGGTGGTCTTCGTCTGCGTCCCCACGCTGCGGACTGCCCTGAAATCGTGCCTGCCCTCGAAGGCCAGGCCCGCCGCGCGCATGCGCCCGATGTCGAGCGGCGCGGGGTAGAAGCAGACCCGCTTCTGCAAAAAGGGGTCGCGTATGCGGGTGTTCATTATCCTATAGACGTATTCTTTCTGTATGCAGCTTAAAATGGCGTTGAAGTCCTCCGGCGCCTCGCAGGCGTCGAGGACGGCTATGTCGTCCGGCAGGCGGCCGTTCACTGCCAGCGGCAGCCTGTCCACGGGTATCCGGCTCTCCGTGCGGAAATTGGCGCAGTAGGAGAGGGCGTGGACGCCCGCGTCCGTGCGCCCGCAGCCTGTGAGCTTTATCCGCTCCCCGCAGACCTTGGAGAGCGCTTTTTCCAGCGTCTCCGCGACGCTTATCTCGCTCTTCTGCACCTGCCAGCCGTGGTAGGCGGTGCCGTCGTAGCGGAGCTTTATGGCGAGGTTCCTCATAGGCCGTAGACGTTCATGACGATGGTGGCGGCGAGCACGAGGGCGCCCAGCAGCAGGGCCAGCCAGTCGCGCCGGTGCATCCTCAGCTGCTTCATGCGGGTCCGGCCCTCGCCGCCGTGGTAGCAGCGGCTCTCCATGGCGACGGCCAGCTCGTCCGCGCGGCGGAAGCTGGATACGAAGAGCGGCACCAGAAGCGGCAGCAGGGCCTTGGCCCTCTGCGTGAGCTTGCCCGTCTCGAAGTCCGCGCCGCGGGCTTTCTGGGCGGACATGATCTTGTCCGTCTCCTCTATGAGCGTGGGTATGAAGCGCAGGGCCATGCTCATTATCATGCTCATCTCATGCACAGGCACGCGCAGCTTTTTGAGGGGGTTCAGCAGCAGCTCCAGCCCGTCCGTCAGGGCGAGGGGACTGGTGGTGTAGGTGAGCAGCAGCGTGCCGCAGATGAGCATCATTATGCGCACCACCATGAGGAAGGCTCGCTTTAAGCCCTCTGTCGTGACGGTGAATATCCACCAGTCGAAGAGCACCTTGCCGCCCGTGGTGTAGAAAAGGTTCAGGACGCCCGTGAGGATTATGACGAATATGAGGGGCTTGAGGCCCTTCATGAGCGTCCGTGGTTTTATCTTCGAGAGGGCGACGCAGCCGACCGTGACGGCAAACATCAGTCCGTAGGACAGCCAGTCCACGGCCGTGAAGAGGGCGGCGATGTAGATGATGACGAGCAGCAGCTTGGTGCGCGCGTCGAGCCGGTGGACGATGGTGTCCCCGGGGAAGTACTGGCCCAGGGTTATGTCCTTGAGCATCAGTCCCGTCCCCCCTTCCTGAGCAGGGCCAGCACGGCCTCGTGCAGCTGCTGCGCGGTGTAGACGGACTCGGGCAGCGCTGCGCCGCGCTCGCGCAGGGCGGCGGCTATGGCGGCAGGCTGGGGCACGTCCAGGCCCATCTCCGTGAGCTCCCGCGCGCGGGAAAAGACCTCGTCCGGCGTGCCGTCCATGGCTATGCCGCCCTCGTGGAAGACGATTAGCCTGTCGGCTATCCTCGCCGCGTCGTCCATGCTGTGGGTGACGAAGAGGACGGTGGAGCCCGTCTGGCGCCTGTAGTCGAGGACGTTTTTGAGTATGCCCTCGCAGCCGCCGGGGTCGAGGCCGGCGGTGGGCTCGTCCAAAATGAGCACCTTGGGGCGCATGGCGATGACGCCCGCTATTGCGATGCGCCGCTTCTGCCCGCCCGAGAGCTCCAGGGGCGATTTCTCAAAGAGCTCCTCCCCTATGCCGACAAAGCGCGCGGCCTCGCGCACCCGCTCGTCCACCTCCGCCTCGGAGAGCTTCATGTTCTTCGGCCCGAAGGCTATGTCCCGGTAGACCGTCTCCTCAAAGAGCTGGTACTCCGGGTACTGGAACACGAGGCCCACCTTGAAGCGCACGTCCCGCGTGGCCTCCTTCGTGGCGAAAATGTCCTCGCCCTCGCAGTAGACCGTCCCCTCGTCGGGGCGCAGCAGGCCGTTCAGGTGCTGGATAAAGGTGCTCTTACCCGAGCCCGTGTGGCCGATGACCGCCACGAGCTGGCCCGGGTAGATCTCTGTGCTCACGCCGCGTATGGCCGCCTTTTCAAAGGGCGTGCCGCGGCTATATACATGTGTCAGGCCCTCGGCCCTGATGACCGCGTCCATAGCTTCTTATCCCTTTTCTGTCGTCAAATAGCCGCCATAACGGCGTCGGCGCACTCGTCCACGGTGAGCGCGTCCAGCGGCAGCTCAAAGCCGTCCCGCCGCAGCTCGTATATGAGCTCCGTCGTCGCAGGGACGGCGAGGCCCTCGCTTCGCAGCAGCTCCACCTGGGAGAAGACCTCCCTCGGCGTGCCGTCCGCGACTATGCGGCCCTCGGACATGACTATGAGCCTGTCCGCGCCTATGCACTCGGCCATGTGATGCGTGATGAGCATGACGGTCATGCCCTTTTCCCGGCACAGCCGCGTCACCGTGGCGACGACCTCGCGCCGGCCCACGGGGTCGAGCATGGCCGTCGGCTCGTCGAGCACGACGCAGCGCGGCTGCATGGCGAGGACGCCCGCTATGGCCACGCGCTGCTTCTGCCCGCCCGAGAGCAGGTGCGGCGCGTGCAGGCGGTATTCATACATGCCCACGGTCCGGAGCGCCTCGTCCACGCGGCGGCGTATCTCCGCGGGTTCGACGCCCAGGTTCTCCGGCGCGAAGGCCACGTCGTCCTCGACGACGTTCGCGACTATCTGGTTGTCCGGGTTCTGGAACACCATGCCCACCGTGCGCCGCACGTCCAGGAGCCGCGCCTCGTCGGAGGTGTCTATGCCGTCCACGTACACCTTGCCCGAGCTTGGCAGGAGGATGGCGTTCATGAGCTTGGCCAGGGTCGATTTCCCGGAGCCGTTGTGGCCCAGCACCGCGACAAAGCTGCCCTCTTTAATTTCGAGGTCTATGCCGTGCAGGGTCTCAAACTCGTCCCCCGGATAGGTGTAGCGCAGGGCCTCCGTTCTGATTATTGGCTGCATATCCTTTTCTTTCACTCCCCGCGCTCCCAGCGGCAGGCGGCGCCGCAGGGCAGGCACAGCCCCGTCGCGGTGACGGGCAGGCCCAGCTCCCGACTCTCCGAGCGGCCGCCGAAGCGCTTTGTAAAGATGCTCTCGCTGATATAGGTAAGCACCGAGGGCGAAAGCCCCGTGGTGTAGGAATTGATGATGACAAAGAGCGGGTCCTCCGACAGGACGCCGGAGACGAGGCTCACAAAGCCCCAGAGGCTGTCCTCGAGCTTCCAGACCTCGCCGCCCGGGCCGCGGCCGTAGCTCGGCGGGTCCATTATAATAGCGTCGTAGCGCCTGCCGCGTCGAATCTCGCGCTCGACGAACTTGGCGCAGTCGTCCACTATCCAGCGGACGGGCCTGTCCGCGACGCCGGAGGCGGCGGCGTTCTCCTTGGCCCAGGCGACCATGCCCTTGGCGGCGTCCACGTGGCAGACGCTCGCCCCGGCGGCGAGGGCGGCGACGGTTGCGGCGCCCGTGTACGCGAAGAGGTTCAGAACGCTAATCTCCCTGCCCGCCGACCTTATTTTGCGCGTTATATAGTCCCAGTTTGCGGCCTGCTCCGGGAAAATGCCCGTGTGCTTGAAGTTCATGGGCTTTATGTTGAAGCGGAGCTCCCCGTAGCCTATCTGCCAGCTTGCGGGCAGGCGGCGCTTGTCCCAGGCCCCGCCGCCGGTCTCGCTGCGGGTGTATTTGCCGTCGCAGCCGCGCCAGCGCGCGTCGCGCCGGGGCGTGTCCCAGATGGCCTGCGGGTCCGGGCGCACGAGGATATAGTCCCCCCAGCGCTCCAGCTTCTCGCCGTGGGAGCAGTCCAGCAGTTCAAAGTCCTGCCACTTGTCAGAAAGCCACATAGCCGCGCTCCTTCAAATTCATTGAATTAAAATTATACCATGCCCCGCCCCGCCGGTCAACAAATCCGCGGCCCGGACAGCAAAAAAGGCGGCCTGCGCCGCCTTTTTCAGCGTGATCTTATCCGTAATAGCTCAGTGCCAGGCGATAGACTATGATGGCGTTCACGGCGCCGGAGTTCAGCTGGTCGAAGAGGCTCTGCGTGCCGCCGGAGACGCGCTTTATCTGGCCGAGACGCTCCATGAGCTTTTCGTTCTGGCTGAGGGCGTCCATGTATTTCTGCTCCACGGTCATGGCCAGGGTGTCGCCCTTCAGTCCGGCGAGGGTCTTGGCCCCGCCCTGCGCAAGGGTTACGATGACGATATCGTTCGTCAGGTAGGGCGCCGTGACCTCGTATTTCACGTCCTCCCGCTCAAGCGCGAGGCCGCCCCAGGCGACGTCTATGTTGCCGCTGGAGAGTTCGACGTAGGCATTCTCCGCCTTTATGGAGATGAACTTCGCCGTCCAGCCCAGGCGGCTGCACACCTCCCGCGCCAGCTCCACGTCGAAGCCGGAATAGCTGTCGCCCTCTATGTAGCTCATGGGGAAGGCATCCGCGTCCACGCCCACGAGCAAGGTGCGCGGCGCGGCCTGGCCGACCTGCTCCAGGGCGTTGATGTTCTTGGAAAAGCTGGTGTTGTCCTCGCCGAACCACTTGTAGGCGAGGGTGGAGATGGTGCCGTCCGCCGCGAGGGTCTGGAGGGCGGCGTCCACGTAGTAACGGACGTAGTCGTTCTCCCGGTAGCCTATGGAAAACTCCTGGGTCATGAGCGTTTCCACGACGCGGTAGCGCCCCACGACCTTGCCGCAGCCGGAAAGAGAAAGCATGAGGCACGATATGAGCAGCAGCGCCGCGAGTTTTATTGACTTTTTCACGCGGCCTCGCCCCCGGATGCAAAATTGCGCGCGCCCGAAGGCACGCGCAATAATAATAATGTAATCCCCGCCCTTATTCAAGTGGGAATTTGTAAATAATCGTCGTTATTGCCCGTAGCTTGAGAGGAAACGCCGCGTGCGCTCCATTTTCGGGTTATCGATTATCTCCGGTCCGCCCTGCTCGACGATGAAGCCGCCGTCCATAAAGATGATACTGTCCGAGACCTCCCTGGCAAAGTGCATCTCGTGCGTGACGATTATCATCGTCGTCCTGCGCTCGGCCAGCTCCCGTATGACCCGCAGCACCTCGCCTGTGAGCTCTGGGTCAAGCGCGCTCGTCGGCTCGTCAAAGCAGAGGATATCCGGGTGCATGGCGAGCGCGCGGGCTATGGCGACGCGCTGCTGCTGGCCGCCGGAGAGCTGGTGCGGGTAGTGTCCCGTCCTGTCGGAGAGGCCCATGGAGGCGAGAAGTTCGAGGCCCTCCTGGTCTATGGCCTCGAAGATGGCCTTCTTGTTCTGCTTGTAGTCCGGCCGCTCCTTCGCCAGCAGCTTGCTCGCCAGCGTGACGTTCCCCAGCGCCGTGTACTGCGGGAAGAGGTTGAAGCTCTGGAAAACCAGGCCGAAGTGCAGCCTCTTGCGCCGCACGTCCGCCTCCCTGCGCGTGGCGGGGTCCGCCGCGTCGAAGAGCGTCTCGCCCTTGACGGCGATGCTGCCCGCGTCCGGCGTCTCAAGGAAGTTGAGGCACCTGAGCAGAGTGGTCTTTCCGCTGCCGGAGGAGCCGATGATGGAAAGCGCCTGCCCCTCCTCCAGGGAGAAGCTGATGTCATTGAGGACCTTGGTCTTGTCGAAGTGCTTTTCCAGGTTTTTGACTTCCAGTATCGACATTGTCCCGCCCCCTTACCTGAAGAACTCAAGCTTGCGCTCCAGCCTGCCGAGCAGGAAGGAGACGATGCCGTTGAAGATGAGATAGTATATGCCGGTGAAAAACAGCGGCCAGATGAGGCCGGAGTAGCCGTGCGAGCCCTTGAGGAAGGCGTAGCCGGCCCAGATGACCTCCTGGTAGGAGATGATGCGCGCAAGGGAGGTGTCCTTGACGAGGGTTATGACCTCGTTGGCCATGGGCGGCACGATGCGCTTTATCATCTGCAGGAGCGTGACGTGGCGGAAGATCTGCCCCTTCGTCATGCCCAGCACCTGGCCCGCCTCCTGCTGGCCGAGGGGCACGCCCTGTATGCCGCCGCGGTAGATCTCGGAGAAGTAGCAGGCGTAGTTCACGATGAACATCACCGCCGCCGCAACGAAACGGCCCTCGGCAAAATTCCACGGGTTGCTGTCGAAGATGTAGCCGGGTATGTAGAAGATGATAAGCAGCTGAAGCATGAGCGGCGTGCCGCGGATGATCCAGACTATCAGGCGGCTTATGAGCGAAATGGGCTTAAAGCCGAGCAACACCTTCGACCAGAAGCCGAGGCTCCCGCTCTTTTTCCTCGCGCTCACGGGCGAGAGCACGCGCCCGCCGTCCACGATAGGCTCCCCGTCCTCCTCCAGCTGCCGGTCGAGGGCGGCCTTCCTCGCGGCGAGGCGCCTGCCGGGCAGGCCCAAGGGCGCCCAGCGGCTCATGGAGCCGAAGCAGATTATGAGCCCCAGGGGTATGGAGCCGACAAGCGTCACGACAAAGAGCTTAAGCGTCTGCACAAAGCCCTCGTTGAGCGCGGATATTACGGTCTGGAACATGTGCGGGAACCACTCCTATCCGAGCCGAAAGCAGAGGGCAGTCAAGTCCTCTGCTTTCGGCCTTTATTTCTCGGTAAGCTGCGCGGGGCTCACTCCTGGGCTATGAGAGCCGCGGAGACGCCGTAGGTCTCGGCCAGCTCCTGCATGGTGCCGGCGGCGTAGTAGTCAACGAAGAACTCATTGAGCGCGGCGGCAAGGTCGCTGCCCTTGCGGAAACCGACGCCGTACTCCTCGCTGTTGAGGCTGATGGTGTAGGTGAGGTCGGCGTAGCTCGTGCCCTCGCCGACCATGGCGGCGGCCATGAGGCTGTCGATGATGGCGGCCTGGCAGGTGCCGGAGCTGACCTCGAGCACCGCCGTGGCCTGATCGACCACCGGCGTGTAGCTAAAGCCGTTCTCAATGGCCATGGCCTCGCCGGCGGAACCGCTCTCAACCGCGAAATTCAGTTCGCTCATGCTCGCGGCGTCGGGGTAATCCTCAGCGGAGTCGGCAGGCAGGATGACGACCTGAGCGTTGTTGCAGTAGGCGTTGGAGCACTCCATGGCGGAGAGGACCTCGTCCGTCAGGGTCATACCATTCCAGACGACGTCTATGGTCTTGCCGTCAAGCTCCATGACCTTATTGTCCCACTCGATGACCTGGAAGACGGCCTCGACGCCCAGGCTGTCCGCAAAGGCGCGGGCAAGGTCGGCGTCAAAGCCTATCCACTCGCCGGCCTCGTTCTGGTAGTCCATGGGCTCGAACTCGGTTATGCCGACTATGAGGCTGCCCTTCTCCTGGACGTAGGCCATATCGCTCTCGGCGGCTGGCTCCTCGCTGGCAGGGGCCTCGGAAGCCGGAGCCTCGGAGGCGGGCGCCTCGCTGGGCTCGGACGCCGGCTCGCCGCAGGCGGCCAGGGCGAATATCATGCAAAGTGCAAGCAAAAGCGCAAAAAACTTTTTCATCTTTTCATTTCTCCTTCATTCTTTACCTCGCTTGATAAGGCGTTATCATATTACCACATTAACGAGATAAAGCAATAGCCGGATGCGTTTTTTCCTGTGCAAATTCTGCACAGCTTGATTCCGCCGCGGGGCGGTAGTATAATTTTAGGGTTATGAGAACTTATGAAGCGGGAAAATGCGATATAGCGGTCATAGGCGCGGGCCACGCGGGCATAGAGGCCGCGCTGGCCTCGGCGCGCCTGGGGCTGGAGACGGTCTGCTTTGCCATAAACCTCGACACGGTGGGCAACATGCCCTGCAACCCGGCCATAGGCGGCACGGGCAAGGGCCACCTCGTGCGGGAGCTGGACGCCCTGGGGGGCGAGATGGCCCGCGCGGCGGACGAAGCCTGCATCCAGTACCGGATGCTGAACCTCGGCAAAGGGCCGGCGGTGCACTCCCTGCGCGCGCAGGCGGACCGGCGGCGCTACCAGGAGGTCATGAAGCTCGCGCTTGAGCGGCAGGAGCGCCTGCGGCTCATCCAGGCCGAGGTCGTGGACATAGGCGTCGAAAATGGGCGCGTCGTCTCGGTGACGACGCACACGGGCGCCGTGTGGCGCTGCCGCGCGGCCGTCGTGGCCACCGGCACCTTCCTCCGGGGCCGCACCATCGTGGGCGAGGTACTGCGCGATTCGGGGCCGGACGGGCTCGCGCCCTCGGGACCGCTCTCAGACCGCCTGCGGGGCCTCGGTCTCTCGCTGCGCCGCTTTAAGACGGGTACGCCCCCGAGGATAAACGCCCGCAGCGTGGACTTTTCCAAAATGCAGCTCCAGGAGGGCGACGCGGAGCCGGAGCCCTTCTCCTTCTCTACTGAGCGCGCGCCGGAAAACCGCGCCCGCTGCTGGCTCACCTGGACGACTCCGGAGACGCACGCGATAATCCGCGCGAACCTCGACCGCTCGCCCATCTACTCGGGCGTCATAGAGGGCGTCGGCCCGCGCTACTGCCCCAGCATAGAGACGAAGGTCATGACCTTCCCGGACAAGGAGCGGCACCAGCTCTTCATAGAGCCCATGGGCCTCAGCACGGAGGAGCTCTATGTCCAGGGCTTTTCCAGCTCCATGCCCGAGGAGGTGCAGGTGCGGATGCTGCACAGCGTCCCCGGCCTTGAGCACGCGGAGATCATGAGAGCGGCCTACGCCATAGAATACGACTGCATAGACCCCCGGGAGCTCCTGCCGACGCTGGAGACCCGGAAGGTCGCCGGCCTCTACGGTGCCGGGCAGTTCAACGGCTCCTCGGGCTACGAGGAGGCCGCCGTCCAGGGCTTTGCCGCGGGAGTAAACGCGGCGCTGAAGATACTCGGCCGCCCGCCCTTCGTCCTGAAGCGGAGCGAGGCCTACATCGGCGCGCTCATAGACGACCTTGTGACCCGCGGCACGAACGAGCCCTACCGCATGATGACCTCGCGCTCCGAATATCGCCTGCTGCTGCGCCAGGACAACGCCGACGAGCGGCTGACGCGCATAGGCTATGAGCTCGGCCTCGTCTCAAAGGAGCGGATAGCGGCCGTGGAGGCGAAGTACGCCGCCGTATCCGCGGAGCTCGAACGGCTGGAGCGCACGCACGTCGCGCCCACGCCGGAGCTGGGCGCCGCGCTGGAGGCCCTCGGCACCGCAGCCCCTGTCTCGGGGGTTTCGCTCGCCGCGCTGCTGCGCCGCCCGCAGGTGGGCTACGACGACCTCGCGCCCTTCGACGCGGACAGGCCCCCTCTGCCCCGCGCCGTGACGCAGCAGGTGGAGATACGCCTGCGCTACGAGGGCTATATCAAGCGCCAGCTCAGGCAGGTGGAGGAGTTCGCGCACATGGAAAGCCGCGCTCTCCCCGCCGACATCGACTACGAAAAGGTCCCCGGCCTTCGCACGGAGGCGAGGCAAAAGCTCGCCGCGCTCCGGCCCGAGAGCTTCGGGCGGGCCTCGCGCATCTCCGGCGTCTCGCCCGCCGATATGGCGGCGCTGGCCATGTATATGGGGAGGGCGTCAAGATGAAGGGGACCGTCGTCCTGGGCTTTTCCGGCGGCGTGGACTCGGCCTGCGCCGCAGCGCTGCTGTGCCGCGAGGGCTGGGACGTGCGCGCGCTCTACCTCGAAAACGGCTCCGGCGAGGCGGACAGCGCCCGGGCCTGCGCCGAGGCCATGGGCCTGCCCTTCGAGGCGCTCGACGCGCGCGCCGAGCTGGAGGAACATGTCTGCCGCCCCTTTGCGGAGGCCTACAGGCGCGGCGAAACGCCCAGCCCCTGCGTGCTCTGCAACCCCTCCGTCAAGCTCCGCCTCCTGTGCGAGCGGGCCGACGCGCTGGGCGCAGAATATATCGCCACGGGCCACTACGCCCGCGCCGAGGGCGGCGCGCTCTACATGGGCCGGCCGGAGAACGACCAGAGCTATATGCTCTGCCGCATCCTGCCCGATCAGCTCCGCCGCCTGCTCCTGCCCCTCGGCGGCATGGCCAAAACCGAGACCCGAGAGCTTGCAGCCTCGCTCGGCCTGCCCGCCGCTCAGAAGCCGGACAGTATGGAGCTCTGCTTCGTTCCCGACGGCGACTATGCCGCCTGGCTGGAGCAGCGCGGGGACGCGCCCGGGCCGGGGGATATCATCTATAACGGCGCAGCCGTCGCAAGGCACGGCGGCATCCACCGCTTCACCCTCGGCCAGCGCCGGGGCCTGGGCTACGCCGCGGGAAAGCGAGTATACGTCTCGGAGATACGCCCCGGTTCGGGAGAGGTCGTGCTCGCAGACGGAGACGGGCTCTTTTCCGATGAGGTCGCCGTCCGGGACATGCGCTGGCTCGTCCCGGAGCCTGAGGCGCCCTTCGACTGTCAGGTGCGCGTCCGCCACTCGCGGACGCTTGCGCCCGCGCGAGCCTACCCCGAGGCCGGCGGCCGGCTCCGCCTCGTTCCCGAAAGCCCCCTGCGCGCGCCCACGCCCGGCCAGGCCGCGGCGCTGTACCTGGACGGCAGGGTGCTCGGCGGCGGCTTCGTCTCCGCCGCAAGGCCTCATGATACAAAGGATACAAAATAGATACAATTATAATTTACAAAGTGTTCCGGATAAGTTATCCTATAACTGTATTATTTTATCTGATACACGGGCTGTATTGGGGCGGATGGAAAGATGCTGATAAACATCAATTTCAGAGATTCGCGGCCTATCTACGAGCAGGTCAAGACCGCGCTTAGGAAGCTCATCGTCTCGGGCGCGATGTCCCCGGACGAGAAGCTGCCCTCGGTGCGCGAGCTTGCGGCGCAGCTGGTCATAAACCCAAACACCATCCAGCGCGCCTACCGGGAGCTGGAGGCGGAGGGCTACATCATATCCATCCCCGGCAAGGGCAGCTATGCGAACATACGCTCCCAGGTGGACGAGGGCCGGAAGAAGGAGCTGCTGGCCTCTCTGGATGAAATCGTGACTGAGCTGCTGTTCCTCGGCGTCACGGTGGACGAGCTCGACGGGCGCATAAGGCAGAAGGAGGCGGCGCGGGATGAGAGCTGAATTCAGGCAAGTGAGCAAAAGCTACAACGGCCACCGCGCGCTCGACGGGCTGACGATGGACGCCCCCGCCGGCGAGGTCTACGGCCTTGTGGGGCCGAACGGCGCAGGCAAGACGACGGCCATGAAGTGCCTGGCCGGGGTTCTGAAACCGGAATCTGGCGAAGTGCTGGCCGACGGCGAGCCCGTCTTTGAAAACCCCGCCGTCAAGGGGCGCATTTTCTGCATCCCGGACGAGGTCTTCCATTTCCCCCAGGCCTCCATACTGGACATGATGCGTTTTTACCGGGGCGTTTATCCCGGCTTCGATGAGAGGCGCTTTGAACAGCTGCGCGAGGTCTTCCGCCTCGACCTGAAGCAGCCCATGCGCCGTTTTTCGCGCGGCATGCTCAAGCAGGCGGCCTTTTGGCTGGCAATCTCCATACGGCCGGAGCTGCTCATCCTGGATGAGCCGGTGGACGGGCTCGACCCCGTCATGCGCCGCCAGGTCTGGGCGCTCATCATGCAGGACGTCGCCGAATACGGCACGACGGTGCTCATCTCCTCCCACAACCTGCGGGAGCTGGAGGACGTCTGCGACAGGGTCGGCATCATTGACCGGGGCAAAATGCTCCTCGAGCGCGTGCTCTCCGACATGCAGGAGAACATGACGAAGCTGCAGCTCGTCCTCCCCGAGGGCGCAGTCCTGCCCGGGGAGCTGGATATACTCCACTCCACAGGCCCGGGCAGGCTCAGAACGCTCATCATCCGCGGCCGGGCCTCGGATGTCACAGCGCGGCTGGAAGGGCTCTCCCCCATATTCATGGAGGCCGTGCCGCTGACGCTGGAGGAGATCTTCATATACGAACTCGGAGGTGAGGGCCATGAAGTCCGGGACATCATACTTTAACTGGCCGCTCTTCCGCAAGACCGTGCTGCGTTTCTGGCCCATCTGGGCCATCTATGCCGTCGCCCTTCTGGCGCAGGGGCCTTTCCGGCTGGCCGGATGGCTGCGCGGGGCTCAGGACGCCGTAGAGGCCGCGCGCTTTGCGCAGCAGGTACCCGCCTTGGCGGCGACGGAGCTGGCCGGCTTCTTCGTACCGGTCTCCTGCGCGGCGGCGGGCATGGCGGTGTACAGCCACCTCTATTTCGCGCGCTCCGCGGCGGCCTATGGCGCCCTGCCCATAAAGCGCGGGGCCATCTTCAACTCCGTCACTCTGGCCGGGCTGCTGCCCATCCTGGCTTTGAACATCCTGGCGGGCCTGGCCTGCCTTTTGGCGGGCGCCGGCCAGTTCAGGGCCGTCCTCCCCGCGGCGGCTGGTATGGCGGCCTCGCTCTGCCTGGTGAGCCTGTGCTATTTCGGCATCGCCGCCCTCTGCGCACAGCTGACGGGCAGCATCATCGCCCTGCCTATCCTGTTTTTCTCCGTCTGCGTCGCCAGCGCGCTGCTGGATGAGCTCATCATAGCCGCGCTCAGCGACTTTGCCTACGGCTACGCCGGGAACACCGGCGGCGTACTCTGCCTTTTCTCTCCCATCATGGGCATAAGCCGCTATCTGCGCACGGAGGGCGTGGGCAGCGTGCTCCAGGACGGCGTATACAGGGTCGCGGGCTACCGTCTGAGCGGTTGGGGCTATCTGCTGGGCTATGCGGCGGCGGGACTCTTGCTGCTCTGGCCCGCCCAGGCGCTCTACAGGCGCCGCAGGCTGGAGTCGGCGGGCGAGGTCGTGGCCGTGAACGTGCTGCGTCCCGTGTTCCGCTACATCCTCGCCGCGCTCGGCGCGATGATATTGGCCTGCTTCCTCTCCTGGGGCCTCAACCTGCGGCTCGACCGCATGGGCGCTCTCGGCGCGGCCGTCTTCGCGGCGCTCATGCTGCTGGGCGGCTTCATTGGCTGGTCCGCGGCGGAGATGCTCATGCGCAAGAGCTTCCGTGTCTTCAAAATGGGCCGGGCCTGGCTGGGCCTCGGCGTCCTCTGGGCGCTGCTGACCTGCCTGCTCTTTGTGGTGGAGCTCGACGCCACTGGCTTTGAAAGGCGCGTGCCGGCGGCCGACGAGGTACGCTCCGTCGGCGTGAGCACCTACACTAGCGGCGGCCAGATGGTCCTGCGCGAGCCGGAGAACGTTGAGCTCGCCCTTGAGCTGCACCAGAGGCTCGTGGACGAAAAGGAGCTCTACGAAGCCGCGCAAATGGCGGGCCTCCCCCTCCCCGACACCTGGGAGACAGTGAACTTCACCTACACGCTGGCCGACGGCAGCCGCCTGCTCCGCCGCTACAAGGCCGCCGCTGCGGTGTCCGCGGAGGACATAGAGCTGCTCGAAACCATCGCCAACCTGCCCGAGGGCCTGCTCAGCCGCAAGCTCCCGGATGTGGAGCCCAGCGTGCGGAACATCGCCTACGCCAGCATCAGCTGGGCCGTCCCGGACGGGGACGTGACAAGTGTGGAGAGCCTGGAGCTCACAGCCGAGGAGGCACTGGAGCTCTACCGCGAGTGCATCCTGCCCGACATGCGCGAGGCGAAGATAGGCCTTATCTGGTTCACGGGCGGCGAGGTCAGCGAGGCCTACGACTGCCGCATCTCCCTGGAGCTCAGCCATTTCTCTCCCACGGAGGGCGAGGTCTACGAAACCTTCTACACCTACGCCACAGTGTACTCCGAGCGCACGAACGCCTGGCTGCTCGAACACGGCGCCGGGCTCCACACCCCCGAGGAGCTGGGGAACGAATATCTCATCAGCTGAATACCTTTATCTATTAAAAGGAGCGCCGCTTTCCCGGCGCTCCTTTCGCGTTCACAAATACCTTTCGGAAACTTCAAATTTTTTTCGATGTTTGTTCATAACCATGTCACAACTGGCCGTTAATATAACGCACGTAAACAAAATTCATGGAGGCAATGAGCCATGTACCCATATGATGAGAACAACAACAGCACCAACACCCCCGAGACCGGCAGCGAGCGTCCCGCGGAAGACGGCAGCTACCGCATCGTGAAACCCGACGCCGAGCGTGAGGCCTGCTATCGCGACGCAAGCTACACCCCCCAGGGCGAGGCCTCTTTCGACGGATACTACGTCCCCGGCGGGCGCGGCCCCAAACCGCCCGAGCCGGAAAAGAAGCCCCACAAGCGCGGCATAGGCGCCGCGGGCGTCATTGCCCTCTGCCTCGTCTGCGCGCTGCTGGGCGGAGTCTCCGGCGGACTTATCGCAAACTCCAACCAGCCCGCCGAGGCCGTCGTCAGCGACGAGCCTTCCACCGAGCCTCTGACCCAGACCAGTCCCGCCGCCTCCGGCTCCACCGCCGCAGCCTCTACCAGCGAGATGAGCGCGCGCGACATCTATTATAACCTCGCCTGCGAGCAGGTGGTCGGCATCCAGTCCGACATCACCACCACCAACATCTTCGGCATGACCGCCTCCGCCTCCGTCTCGGGCTCCGGCTTCGTCATCAGCGAGGACGGCTACATCCTCACCAACTACCACGTCATCGAGGACGCCTACTCCGGCGGTTATGAGATCAAGGTCGTGTTCTACAACGGCGACAGCTACACCGCCGAGGTCAAGGGCTTTGACCGCAACAACGACATCGCGGTCCTGAAGATAGAGGCCGAGGGCCTGAATGCCGCGGAGCTCGGCACCAGCGACAGCCTCTTTGTGGGCGACACGGTCTACGCCGTGGGCAACCCCCTGGGCGAGCTGAACTACTCCATGACCAGCGGCATGGTCTCCGCCACCGACAGGCTCATCACCACCGAGGAAGGCACCATGACCATGTTCCAGTTTGACGCGGCCGTGAACCAGGGCAACTCCGGCGGCCCCGTGTACAACGTCTACGGCCAGGTGGTCGGCGTCGTCACCGCCAAGTCCAGAGAGGACGGCACCGAGGGCCTTGGCTTCGCCATCCCGATAGACGACGCCGTCAGGATCGCCAACGACGTCATCTCCGGCGAGCGCAGCCTCGACGCCGAGACCGGCGACGCCTACCTCGGCATCACCCCCGCCGACGTGGACAGCATGGCCGCCCAGTACTACGGCTTCCCCGAGGGCGCCTACGTCCGCACGGTCACCGAGGGCAGCGCGGCCGAGAAGGCCGGCATCAAGGTCGGCGACATCATCACCCAGCTGGACGGCTACGACATCGGCAGCAGCGACGAGCTCAGGCAGGAGCTGCTCTTCCACAGCGCGGGAGAGACGGTGGACATCGTGGTCTGGCGCTCCGGCGAGTACCTGACCCTCTCCATCACCTTCGACGCCAAGCCCGCCGAGAACACGGACTCCGGCAGCCAGGGCGCCTATCAGCAGCCCGTGGAGCCCTCGGGCGGCTGGCAGGACGGCGGCTTCTACTTCGGCTGATGCCGACGACCTCCCTACGCGGAGTTTAAATAAAAAGCCCACATCTGAACCATATTCAATCTTCATTTTCACTCCTCTCTCTTTTTTGACAGGGAGCGCCCGGCTGGTCAGGCCGGGCGCTTTCCTTATGTCCGGATTGCGGAGGACGGCCCGCCTCCCCCTGCCCTAGCCCGCTCCGCGCCCGGCCGGCCGGGGCCTGACCCGCCGCCGGAGCACAGCCCGTGAGCAAGAGCGCTGGCAATGAGAAAAGCACCCGCCGTACGGCGGGTGCTTTTTTGTGTATAAGGTTTGCGCTTTTTCTTACAGGAAGAAGTCCATGATCTGGCCGATGAGAACGATGACCATGCCGATGGGGGTGACGAACTTGAAGCAGAAGTTGAAGAAGCCGTAGCC
>OHNO01000125.1_pt1 | contig 47821 bp, 44 predicted proteins | sample 1569521 | NCBI WGS metagenome assembly OHNO01 (sample SAMEA3879604, study PRJEB24766) | human gut metagenome | biome: human-associated habitat; feature: feces | place: USA | collected 1985/1987
GTTGTTTTTCGGGATTCCAAAGGGGACTTTTTACAAAAAGTCCCCTTTGGCGGGGTTTGGGACGGAGCCCCACGAATCCAGCCTGATAGCCGCTTGCGGCCGATGGCTGGCTTTTATGGGTTTTACGGCTAAAGTAAAAAAAGAGCCGGGATCCCCGGCTCCTTATCGCTAACTAAATTTAACTTTAAAGATTACTCATCTTCTCCTGCGTCAAAACCCGAAAACAGGGATGCAAGCGAGGTTGTGGCCTGTTCGACCGGCGGAAGTTCGTAATCCGCGTCTTCACGGCGCGGACGGCGCTCACGCTCGGGCCTCTGCTCATTGTTTCTCGGTTCGCTTGACGGGCGCTCACGGCGTTCCCTGTGCTCTGGGGCTGTACGCTCACGCGGAGCGGAAGGCTGCTGCTGTTTTTGCTGCTCTATCTGAGCCCTTCTGTCTGCTCTCTCACGCGCCATCTTAGCCCGCTCTTCGCGTTCTTTTGCCAGCTCGGCTACCAGTTCAGGGTTTTCCTCAAGTATTACGTCGCGGCGGCTTAGGCTTATACGCTTCGCCTCGGGATTGACCTCAAGAACCTTACAGCGCACCATATCGCCTACGTTCAGCTCATCTTCAACCTTCTGTACGCGTCTCGCGCCAACCTGCGATATATGTATAAGTCCGTCAATGGTAGGCTCAAGCGCTACAAACGCGCCGAAATCCACTATGCGTACTACCTTCCCCTCGACAATGCTGCCTACCGGATACTTTTCAGCCGCCATTGTCCACGGTTTTGGTTGAAGCTGCTTGTACCCCAGGGAAATACGCCCCTTTTGCGAATCCACGTTAAGAACCAGCAATTCTACTTCCTGGCCAGCGCGAAGCACGTCTGACGGATTTTTAACCCTTCCCCATGCTACATCCGTTACGTGTATGAGGCCGTCCACCCCGCCTATATCCACAAATGCGCCATAGTTTGTAAGCCTGCGCACAGTGCCTGTTACCTTCATGCCGGCCTTAAGGGTTTCAAACTTTTCCTTCTTCGCCTGCTCCGCTTCCTCCATCAGCACTTGCTTATGGGATGCGACTATGCGCTTGCGGCTACGGTCAATCTCAATTATCTTGAGCTTGAGAGGCTTTTTAACAAAATCCTGTATGCTTTCAACATATTTAGTTGAAAGATGTGAGGCGGGAACAAATGCCCTAACGCCATCGATAGTGGCTATAAGCCCTCCCTTGACAACCTCTTTTCCTATACCGTCATAGATTTTGTTCTCGGCCTCAGGATCCTGGATAAGCCTATCCCAAAGCCTCTTGTTCTCAACGTTTTTACGGGAAAGCAGTACATTGCCCTCTCCGTCGTTTACCTTGAGCACCTCTACCTCTATAACGTCGCCAATCTTTAGCATCTCTGCCGGATCCACGGTGTCGTCATGGGAAAATTCGCTTCGCGGAATGAACCCGTCTGACTTGTAACCTATATTCACACAGACCTCGCCGTCAACGATCTGAACCACGGAACCCTTGATTAACTGTCCGTTTCTTATGCGTACAAGAGTTTTCTCAAACGCTTCGGCAAACGAGGATTCGGCCGTGTCGGCCTGAGCCTGGTCCGGCTCTGTGACAATAGGTTCAGTCGATGCAGCGGGTTCCGCTGCGGTGGGTTCTGTGACGGTAGCTGTATCTTCAGCTTTTACCTCACTGACCTGCTCTTTCGGGCATTCAGCCATCGTCTTTTCCATTTCGCTCATTCTGGTTATAACCTCCCTAATCATCCGATGAGGCGTTGACGCGCCTGCAACAACACCTATTATATCATTACAATCAAACTTTTCAAGTACAAGTTGACAAGGTTTTGCTATTGATTGTACTTTTTTGCCATGTTTTTTGCAAATATCGGCAAGTTTTTTTGTATTCGAGCTGTTAGAGCCGCCTATCACTATCATAGCGTCGCATATTTTGGACAGCCGCTCGGCCTCCTCCTGGCGCTTTACTGTAACGTCGCATATCGTATTGAACACATCAACATCACAAAACCTCCGTTTCATCTCCTCGGCGATAGCCTTATACGCTTCAACGGAAAAGGTGGTCTGCGCTACCAGACATACATTCTTAAATCCATCGGGCAATGCTTTTAACTCGTCGGCTGTTTTTACGAAATAAGCGCTGTCTTCGCACCATCCGTTTATCCCGATCACCTCTGGATGTTTTTTTTCTCCCGCTATTATAATGATGTGTCCTTTTTTGTATTCGTTTGACACTACTTGGTGTATCCTTCTTACAAAGGGACAAGTGGCGTCAACTACTACGATCTTCATCGCTTCACATAATTTATATATTTCAGGAGGCGCTCCATGCGAACGTATAACGAGCACGTCCCCTGCTTTGAGCCCCTCTACGCTGTCTACCGGAAGTACACCTTTTTCTTTAAGGTCGTCTACCGCATCCTCGTTATGCATGAGCTCGCCATATGTGAATACCCTGCCATGCTCGGCGGCCGCAGCCATTGCAAGGTTAACGGCACGCTCTACACCAAAGCAGAATCCCGATTCATTCGCGGCTATTATCTTCAAGTTTTGCCTCCAGCTCTATGCGAAGCGCATCTATTGAATCAGAAATTTCATCAGTGACTACGTCAACAAGAATTGACTTTTTCGTATTTGCTGCTATGTCGTTTATATCAATGGGGGTTCCCACCGCCATCTTGGGCCTTCCCGATCTGAAGCTGTCCGGATGAATATATATTGGTATTATTGGCGCTCGTGAGCGCACTGCAAGAAACGCCGTCCCCTTTTCAAAGCTATCCATCCGTCCGGTGATTGAGCGTTTGCCCTCTGGAAATATTCCAAAGATTTTTCCTTTGTCCAAAACCTTCATCGCACGCTTAAGCGATTGAAGGTCCGCGTTTTTCCTATCAACGGGGAAGGAAAGCAGCGAGCGCAGTAACAGCGCTATAAGCTTATTTGAAAACAGTTCCTTCTTAGCCATAAAGTGTATATTTCTAAAGGATATTATGGCCAAAAGCACAGGATCAAGCATGGAGGTATGGTTCGACGCAAAGACCGCCTTGCCCTTAACAGCCAGGTTTTCCTTACCTATTATCATCGGCCTCCATAATAACCATAACAGCGGACCGATGGTGTATTTCAGGATAATGTAAAGCATGTGGCTACCGTCCTATTGCGTCCAGCATCAGGTTGATAACCGCTTCCGCGGTCATATTTGTAGTATCTATAAGTATTGCGTCGTCCGCCCTCTTCAAAGGAGCAAACTCCCTTGTGGAATCCACCCTGTCACGGTTCGCAATTTCACGCTCTATGTCCTCGTAGGTCCTTCCCCCATCCGTCCCGGAGCGCCTTAGGTCAAACATTCTTCTTCTTGCCCGCTCCTTTACATCGGCTGTGATGTAAAACTTAAACTCGGCGTCGGGCAAGACATACGACCCTATGTCCCGTCCATCCATTATTATGCTGTTCCTTTCAGCTATCCCACGCTGAAGCTCAACCAGCTTTACCCTGACCTCCGGTATCGTTCCTATATCAGAGGCTGCCTTTGATACATCCTGCGTCCTAATCTTATCCGTAATATCCACGCCGTCTAAAAATACGCGCTGAACTCCCGCGCAAAACACAACGTCGATATCGGTGGAGGCAATCATCGGCGCTATCCTATCCCTGTCTGCCGGGTTAATCCCCAAGTCAAGCGCTTTCTTGCCGGCAGCCCTGTACATCGCTCCCGTATCAAGGTGCATTATTCCGAGCCTTTTCGCCAGCGATTTGGCTATGGTGCTCTTTCCCGCGCCGGCGGGGCCGTCTATAGCAATGCTGAGGTATTTCTGTTGCATATGTCTCCGTTCAGTCTATCGATTTTCCGGCGAGATAACCGGTTGAAAACGCAATCTGCAGGTTGAAACCGCCTGTAAACGCGTCAACGTCAATCAGTTCTCCGGCAAAATACAGGCCCCGTACGATCTTCGACTCCATTGAGGACGGGTTTATATCCCTGACGCTTACCCCGCCCCTGGTTACTATAGCTTCATCGAGGGATAATGTACCGCTTACGGTAAACGGAAGGCGCTTTATAAGCTCTATCAAAGCCATCCGCTGACCCCTTGTAATGTCCGCTACAGACGTTTCCTGCCCTAAGCCGCTTAGATCAATAATAACAGGAATCAGGCGTTTGGGCAACAGATCCGTAAGCGCGTTTCTAAGCTGCTTGTTTTTGTACTTTTCAAAATCTCTCAATATACGCCTGTCCAGCTCGTCGGAAAGAAGGCCTGGCTTTAGATCGATATAACACCTTATACCCTCTGGCGAATCCGCGATTATGCTGCTTAGCGTCAGCACAAGCGGCCCCGTAACGCCGAAGTGCGCAAACAGCAGCTCGCCCAATTCAGAGTATATGTCTTTTTTCCCATTCTGGGCGGTTAATGTAACATTCTTTAACGTTAAACCCATCAGCTGCAGGGGCCATTCTTCCTCTGTCCTTAGGGGTATGAGCGCGGGCTTAGGCGGATTGACGCTATGGCCCAGGCTTCTGGCAAACTCGTATCCGTCCCCGGTAGAGCCGGTGCTTCGATAGCTTGCTCCCCCCGTCGCCATTATCACCCTGTCAAAGGCCGCTTGAACGCCGTTGACGGATAATGCAAATGAACTATCAGCATTATAGTTTATCGATTCTATACGGGAATTAAGCTCCATTTTAACGCCGCACGCCGTCGCGTGGTTTGTAAGCGCACGGATTACGTCGCTTGATTTATCGGACTCGGGAAAAACCCTGTATCCTCTTTCCAGTTTTGTTTTTACACCCAGCCCATTGAGCAATTCCACTATATCTTGATTTGAAAACGCGCTGAACGCGCTGTGCATAAACCTAGAGTTTCTTGGAATGTTGCTAAAAAACTCTTCAGTTTGCGTCATGTTTGTTATATTGCACCGGCCCTTGCCCGTAAGGTACAGCTTTTTGCCTGTTTTCTCGTTTTTCTCAAACAGGGTTACGGCATGGCCGTTTTCCGCCGCAACCGCGGCTGCAAGCATCCCGGCTGGCCCGCCTCCTATTACTGCCACGGTGCTCATATGTCTGTTCCCTCCATTGAGGCTCGAAGTTCCGATATACGCGAATCCATGGTTAAGTCGGTGGTCAATGGGGTTATCGTTATATATCCCCGCTGGGTCCAGCTCCAGTCGTCGTCTTTGCTGTAGTCTTCAAGCTTTGAAACCTCTGTTGAAGGAACCCAATAATAGCGCCTTCCGAAGGGGTCGGTCCTCTCAATATAAACGCGCTCATATTCCCTGCGCCCCAGCCTTGTCACCTTTAGCCCCTTTATACTGCCCTTATCTACATCTGGTACGTTTATGTTTGCGACAAAATCGCAGCCTAAGCCATTTCTATACAGCCTTTCACTTATTTTTCTTACTGCTTCCGCCGCCGTCTCAAGATGCTTTGGGGAAAACGAAGTTAAGGAAGCCGCAATGGAAGGCACGCCTAGAATAGCGCCCTCGATTGCGGCTGACACGGTTCCAGAATACATAACGTCGGCGCCCCTGTTTGCGCCTATATTGATGCCCGATATCAAAAGGTCGGGCTTAGCGTCTAGATTGCCTATCGCCAGTTTTACGCAGTCCACGGGAGTGCCGTTAACAGCATATGTGGGTACGCTGTCAAGACCGTATCCAATATCAACCCGCCGGCATCTGAGCGGCGACATCAGGGTGAAGGAGTGCCCCGCCCCGCTGCGCTCCACATCCGGAGCTGCAATGAATAATTCGTGCCGTTTCATCAGCTCAACCGCCATAGCACGAATTCCCGGTGAATAAACCCCATCGTCATTAACAAGTAGAATGCGCATTTAAAACTCCATAAGAAAAATTGTTACTAAAATTATATCAGATTTAGCTATTCCTATCAAACGCTTATGCCCTGATTTTTTTGCTGTCAATACCCGATTATAGCTCAAGCCGGGTATTTCGCATACCCGGCTTAAATAATTACATAGTACCCGTTTATTCGGTCAGATCCTCTACATAGAGCTCTCTTGTCACATCCGCCTCTGTCGCATCGGAGGATTTGCCTCTCCGCTCCTCAAAAAACTTTGTGGCAACCTGCGGAAAAAGGGCGTAGCTCAGCACATCCTCCTCGCAGGCGGCGTACTCGGCTATCTCATTTGCACATTTTTTAAATTCAGGCTCAAGCAAATCGGCGGGACGACAGGTTATTACCTTTTTATCTCCTATCGCCTTTTTGCGTACTTCCTCGTTTACAGGAGCGGGCAGCTTTCCATATTCGCCGGCAAGGACGGCCTTTGACTCCTTTGTAAACATCTTATATCGCTCTCCGGATATCACATTTAAAACCGCTTGCGTACCAACGATCTGGCTTGTTGGCGTAACGAGCGGCGGATAGCCAAAGTCTTTGCGCACCCGAGGGATTTCTTCCAAAACATCATAGTATCTATCCTCGGCGTTAGCCTGCTTAAGCTGTGAAATAAGGTTTGAAAGCATTCCACCGGGAACCTGATACATCAGAATATTGGTATCCACCCTCATGGCCTTCTCATTTAAAAATCCATCCTTTTTAAGCCGCTCCGCCACGCCCAAAAAGTACTTTGAAGCTTGGGCAAGCTTGGCAAGGTCAAGCCCTGTGTCATGTTCAGTTCCCCTTAAGGTGGCGACCAGCGGCTCCGTAGCCGGCTGTGAGGTTCCGTTGCCCATTGCGGAAAGCGCGCAGTCCACTATATCAACCCCTGCCTCCACTGCCATAAGGTAGGTCATATCTCCGGTTCCCGCGGTATTGTGTGTGTGCAGATGAATCGGGACGCTTACCTCTGACTTTAGGCGCTTTACAAGCGAGTATGCGTCAAATGGAAGCAGCAGGTTTGCCATATCCTTTATGCATATGACATCCGCGCCCATATCGACAAGGTCCTTTGCAAGCTTGACAAAGTAATCCTCGTTATGGACGGGGCTTACGGTGTAGCTTATGGCAGGCTCGCATATGCCGCCGTATTTTTTTGTGAATTTTATTGCCGACTCAAGGTTTCTTATATCGTTGAGCGCATCAAAAATCCTGATTACGTCAATTCCGTTTTCTATTGCCTTCTCGCAGAACTTTTCCACGATATCGTCCGCGTAATGCTTATACCCAAGTATATTTTGGCCCCTGAAAAGCATTTGAAGCTTAGTATTTGGCAGGTGCTTCCTCAGCGTTCTCAGACGTTCCCACGGGTCTTCGTTCAAGAATCTAAGGCAGCTGTCAAAGGTCGCCCCTCCCCAGCACTCCAACGACCAGTAGCCTATACTGTCCAGCAGCTCACATGCGGGGAGCATCTCTTCAATCCGCATGCGCGTAGCGGCCAACGACTGGTGGGCGTCCCTGAGGATTGTATCGGTTATCATAAGCCTATGCTTGCTATTGCTGTTGGCCGGCTTATCATTTTTCTGTGTCATGTTAAGACCTCCTTATGGACTGGTCAGCTAAATATCGACAGGAACACGCCCGCCGCTATAGCAGACCCAATAACACCCGCGACGTTTGGCCCCATAGCGTGCATGAGAAGGAAATTCCTCGGGTTTTCCTTCTGGCCTACGGTCTGCGAAACCCTCGCCGCCATTGGCACGGCTGAAACGCCGGCCGAGCCTATGAGCGGGTTTACCTTTTCCTTCAGGAAGAGGTTCATTATCTTGGCTATTATGACGCCGCCCGCGGTACTGCATACAAACGCGAATACGCCTATCAGCATTATCCGCAGGGTGTCCCACTGCAGGAAAACGTCCGCGCTTGCCTTGGAACCAACGCACACGCCAAGAAAGATCGTTACTATATTTACCAGCTCGTTCTGTGCGGTTTTGCTGAGCCGGTCTACAACCCCACTCTCTTTAAGCAGGTTCCCCAGCATCAGCATGCCAATCAGGGAAGCGGCGCTTGGAAGCAGCAGCACAACGAAAATTGTAACCATTATAGGGAATATTATCTTTTCCTTTTTAGAAACGGGACGAAGCTGCTTCATTACTATCTGGCGTTCTTTTTTGGTTGTAAACAGTTTCATAATCGGAGGCTGAATCACCGGAACCAGCGCCATATACGAATATGCCGCGATCGTTATCGTACCAATCAGCGTAGGATATAGCCTGCTGGTAGTAAATATCGTGGTAGGACCGTCAGCTCCTCCTATTATTCCTATAGACGCCGCAGCCTCAGCTGGGAATCCAAGCGCAAGAGCAAGCAAAAACGCAAGGAAGATGCCTATCTGAGCGGCAGCACCCAAGATAAGGCTTTTAGGATTTGCAATCAATGGGCCAAAATCGGTCATCGCGCCCACGCCAAGGAATATAAGCGCGGGATATATGCCGAGTTTTACGCCGTAGTCCAGATAATACAGTAACCCGCCTACATTGTTGTTAAACTCCGACGGGGGGTCCAAAAGTCCGGCTCCAGGAAGGTTTGCCAAAAGCATTCCAAAGGCTATCGGCAAAAGAAGCAGCGGTTCATATTTTTTGACAATGGCAAGATACAGAAGAAAGCACGCTACGGCTATCATTATCAGCATCTTCCAGTTTCCCCCCTGGAACAGCAAGGCAAATCCGGTTCCGGAGAAAAATTCACTTATAGCTTCCATAAATATGTTACCCCTCTATGCATTTAGCGTCATAAGGCATCATCCAATTACAATCAAAAGTTCTCCCGACTCTACAGACGCGCCTTTACTGACCCTGACGTCTGTGACCTTTCCATCGACCGGAGCAAGTATCTCGTTTTCCATCTTCATAGCTTCCAGCACCAACAAAACATCTCCTGAACGCACATTATCTCCGCTCTTTACGCGCACGTCGACTATTGTGCCCGGCATTGGCGACGTAATGCTCTCCTTGCCTCCAGCAACCGGCGCCGATGCCGCTGGTTTTGACGGCGCGGACGCTTTCAAAGGCTCAGAAGCGGTTTTGTTTTCTGAAACATTGCTGCCCTGGACGAACTCCTCGACCTCAACTTCATATTTGGTTCCGTTTACGTTTACTGTAAACTTACGCATTTTTAATATCCTCCAGCTAATCTTTTTATCTCACAGCAAAAACCGGCCTATTGCACACGCTTGATTGAGCGTATGCGCAGACCGGACATATCCGTCCCCATGTATACGGCCAGCGCGGCCGATATGGCGGCTATAACTTCGCGCCTCCGCGGACCGGCAAGCAATTCATCTTCACTTTTTAAAGACGTCTCACCTTTTTCCACGCCCGAATCAGCCTTTGATCTTTTATCCTTTACCGCCGCTCCCATAAGCTTTACCAACAATATCAGAGCCGCCAACCCAATGAAAACTGTGGCGACTCCCAATAATGTAACCAGCCACGGATTGCCGCCAATACTGGATCTGGCAATTACGCCGCTAAACACGCTCATAATTACGCTTCCCATCTATAGGGTTCCTCCTGAGCTATTGGATTTTTATTAAAATAGGCGGATATCGCATCCTCTCCCAATTATTTATTATTCGGCATTATCTCCTTTGTTCCTGCTCCAACCCAAACATGAAAATTATATATTTATTTGTTTAAAACGAGCTTGCTAAGAGACTCAACTTCTTCCCTGGTTAGATATCTCCAATCGCCGCTTTTTAGTCCGCCCAAACGCAGGTTTCCAAGCCTGACCCTCCGTAATCTTAAGGTTTTATGGCCTATAGCGTCCAGCATCCTCCTCACCTGACGGTTTCTCCCCTCATGAATGGTGATGTAAAGTTCTGTGTTTTCCTCATCAAGCCGCCTTATTCCGTCAACGCGCGCCGGCGAAGTAATTCCATCATCCAATAGCACGCCCTTCTCCAGCGTTGCCCTATCCTCATCGCTTATTATTCCGCCGCAGATCACCCTATATGTCTTATCTATCATTCGGCTTGGATGCATTATGCCGTTGGCCAGCTCGCCGTCGTTTGTGACCAATATCAGACCTTCCGAATCAATATCCAATCTGCCAACATTATATAGCCTGTATGGAAGAGCTTTAAAAACGTCCATAACCGTCTTCCTGCCCTCCGGATCGCTTGCCGTGCATACCATACCTCTGGGCTTGTTAAACATTATAGTTACCTTTTGCCCCACTATATATATAGGCGCTCCATCAAGCAAAACATTATCCTTGTCAGGTTCCACGCGCATGCCAATGGCCGCAACGCGGCCATTGACGCTAACCCTGCCTTGGGATATTATCTCTTCACACTTCCGCCTTGACGCCACACCCGCGTCAGCCATAAATTTCTGCAATCTCATTCGCAGCCTCCAGTTGCTCATACTGCTTGCAGATTAACGCAAATTTATCTTCCCGTCAAGACTCCTAAAAGCATATTAAAATAATCCTCTAATCCCCATGCTTCTATATCCTCCGTTGCCACAAGAGGCTCTGCGGCCACTAACCTGGCGTCGTCCCATAATTCCAGCCTTCCTATCTCGGTACCCTTTTTCACTGGCGCATCGACCTGCCTAGGTATTACAATCCTTGTTTTAAGCAGCGCCCCCTCCTCAATTTTTACCGGTACAACTATATCCTTGCTGACAGTAACAGAAACCAGGCCTTTAGAGCCCTTATTAACCTTGACCCTGGCAACCGGATCTCCGGTCTTGACCAGCCGCGACATGCAAAATGCCTCAAACCCATAGTCCAGCATATCCATTGATTCAGGAAAGATATCGGGAGAGTTCAGCACCACGCCTATCAGCTCCATATCCGTTCTCTTTGCGGAAAACACCAAACATTTTCCAGCGGCTTTAGTATATCCTGTTTTTATCCCGTTTCCGCCTTCATACTGCCATAGTATCTTATTTTTGCTTTTCAGCGTGCGCTTTACGTTGCCTGTTTCCGTGTTATAATATGGGGTAGCCGCGATTTCCCTGAAGGTTTCATTGTTCATTGCTTCTCTGGCTATTGCCGCTAGGTCGAACGCGCTTGTATAATGCTCCGGATCATGCAGACCGTTTGGCGTGACAAAATGAGTATTCGTCAATCCAAGGCTTAAAGCGCGTTCGTTCATTAGATCCGAAAAGCCTTCTATAGAACCTCCGATATGTATCGCAATGGCTATTGCGGCGTCATTTCCTGAGTTGAGCATAAGCCCGTAAACCAGGTCCCTTAGGCTGAGCTTCTCATTTTTCTGGATATACATGCTTGACCCTTCAACGCCGTAAGCCTCAGACGCCGTGGTAACAATATCGTCAAGGTTGCCTCTTTCAATAGCTATCAGGGCTGTCATTATCTTGGTTGTGCTCGCCATAGGAAGCCGCTGATGGGCGTTCTGCCCAAAGAGCACCTTTCCAGTGCTCTGCTCAATCACTATGGCAGCCTGAGACTCTATCGGCGGCTCCGAGATCTCCGCCGTAGCCAAGGCTGGTGACAACAACAGCACGGCAAGCAATGATATGGCTATTCCGCTTGCAATCCAGCGCTTTTGCATATTATTCGTTACCCGTCTCATCATTCTGACTGTTTTGCCGGCCGTTTTGTTTATTGCTGTTGTCGCAGCATTCCTTGAACATCGAGCGTATTGAACATAAGAGCTGAGGCACCTTCTCAATCACCCTGTCGACAGTGCATTCATAATGTACCGGAAGGACCTTGACGTCGCCCGAGTTTACCGTTAAAAAAGCCATCGGCGTAAGGCACATTCCCGCAACTGCCGTTCCGGCAAAGGGATATCTTCCATCCTGTTGTGAATCCATGGACGCGCCGCTTTGCTTTACAGGGGATTTTGCCCCGTACTCGCCGCCGCCCGACAGGAAGCCGAGTGAAACCTTTGAAACCGGCAGAACCATGGTTTCCCCCTCGGTCATTATGGGGGAACCTACAATGGTGTTAACATCCACCATGTTCTTGATCTGCGTCATGGACGTTTGCATTATGTTTTCAATGGGATGCATATCTTTGCCTGCCTTTCCTTACTTTGTTTTTAAAATAGACACCTATAATTTGAAGCAAACTTATGATTAATATGCCTTCCATGTTTATCCTGAACGCGTTTTTATTGAACACCGGCATGATTTCTATTTTAATTGCGTCTTTACCAACAGCGGGCAGAAGTATGCGTGCCGAATTATCCAAAACGCTTCTAAGGAGCCCTGTAAGCATGGCCGTGTAAAATGCGTTGTCAGCTATGCCTACCGTGCCTGTAACATCGAACTTTTTTATTTTCAGCCATTTCATGTTATCAAACAACCATGTTATAGCTGTCCTGCGTTTTTTGCTCTTTTTTGGAAAAATCATACTGAACGTGCCGTTCTGCCTGAACTGCATAATTCTTAGCCCGTTCATAGCGGTAAATTGAAGCTTGATAATCATGGATTTTTTGATAATTCTATAAAAAAAACATATGTCAACATAGATCCTGCATATCGATCCACGCAGGCATAGATCAATATCTATTTTTACCGGATATAGCAACCCGCATATAAGTGCAGCTATAGGCATAAGTGCCAACAGCACATACATGTTCCCTCCAGCGGTTATAACTTCGGGATTATCCGCTAACCGCAGAATTATGTTTCCCATATTAAAGCAAAAATATTTGATAGAAATGGAAATCGCTTTTTTGTTTAAAATCCAATGTCTAAAATCAGCAGCCTACACGTTTTCAACGTTCTGGTCCCCGTCGGAAACATCCCCCGTCCCCTCGGCAAACTCCGAATAATCGGGAAGATCGCATATGGAATTAAGCCCAAAGAGGCGCAGGAAAGCATCCGTTGTGCCGAAGAGGACGGGACGACCTACCGTATCCCTTCTGCCCCTTTCCTCTATTAACTTCTGCTTTAACAGCTGGCTAATGGCATATTCGCAGCGCACCCCCCTTATAGCCTCTACCTCCGCTCTGGTAGCAGGCTGCTTATAAGCTACTATCGCAAGGGTTTCAAGCATCGACTGGGAGAGCGCTTTTTCCTGCGGAGGGGCATAAAATCTGCCAACAAATTCGGAATAGCTTGGGTTGGACACCATCTGAACCGTTTCATCAGTGATGTAGATCATTACGCCGCGCTGCTGGCTGGCGTATTCAGACTGCATTTTAAACAGCAGCATGCGCACCTCAAGCTCCGTGAGCCCCATCGCCTGCCTTAGATCGCCTATATCAACTGGATCCCCCGATATGAACAAAAGGCACTCGATGCGCCCAAACAATTGCTTATCATCCAAGGTTACAGCACCCCTTCATCATAATCGCCCGCATAGTCGAGATCATATCGCTTCAGGTCAAGCGCGTACAGCATAATAGGCGCATATGGACGGTTTTGCGCGAAATGCAGCTCTCCATGAACCGCCATAGCCAGCATGGCCATAAAGGTTACTATTATCTCCATCTTCGTTGCGCCTTTGTTAAAGCAGTCTTCAAGAGCAATCTTTTTACTGTTTAATAGTTTTGCTCTCAAACGCTTTATCATATCCTCAACTGTGAATTCATCATAGCTTACGCTGTGCGCTCTATTTTCGCCTTCGTCTTCGTTCCTTGCACGCGCCAGCAATGTCTTAATAGCTGCATATAAGGCATCCGAGCTTCCTGTTTTCCAGATTATTTCGGGAGCCGGCAACGGGAATTCCTCCCTGTTGCGGCTGATAATCAACGATGCCTCCTCATGAAGCTCGGATAATCTTTTGCTTATTGCCTTAAACTGCTTGTATTCCTGAAGACGAATTATGAACTCCGCCTCCGTATCATCGTCCTCATCATTGGCGGCGGCTGGCGGACGCGGCAGCAGCGTTTTTGACTTTATATATAACAGAGTCGCCGCAGTAGCAAGAAATTCGCTCGCCACGTCCATATCAAGATCATCTATTTCATCCATGTACCGCAAATATTGCGACGTTATTTCGGATACAAAGATATCCTTAATATCTATCTCCGCCCTTTCAGTAAGGTGCAGCAAAAGATCCAGCGGCCCCTCGAACTGTCTTAAATGAATTTTATAATCCATTATTAAAACAATCCGTAGAAGGCGGCAAATACAGATGTTATAGCGTTAAAAATACCGTCTATCAATATACTAAATATCCCCGTATAACTAAGTATCAGCAAAACGATGATCAAAATCATCATTCCATAACGGTTCAGCGTCATTAAAGCCGAAGGCCCGAAATTGCGCAGTATAAATCCTTCTAATAGGTGTGAACCGTCAAGCGGCGGAATGGGGAGCAGGTTAAAGACCGCAAGCGTGATATTAATCATGACAAAACTGCTCATAAAGTACATCAATATATTTGCTATCTTATTATCAAACACAAAGATGTAGCTCCATGCGGCTTTTAAATGTAAGTCGCTAAGCCCGCCGATCTTAAATACCGCGTCCACAACGAGCACGCTTAACAAAGCAAGCGATATATTTGCTATAATTCCCGCAAGGGATACCATTATATTATCCTTTTTGGGATTTCGAAAGTTGCGCGGATTTACAGGTACGGCCCTTGCCCACCCAAAACCCACTAAAGCCACCATCAATAAACCTATTGGATCAATATGCTTTAGGGGGTTAAGAGTCATCCTGCCCATGCTGTAGGCGGTCATATCACCAGCCTTATACGCCGTATACGCATGAGCCCATTCATGAACAGAAAGCGCAATGACGAATGCCGGCAGCATATACAAAAATCCCTGAAGCCTGTCTAATATAAAATCAAACAAAGATGTCACCTCAAACCTTAATATTTAGAGAACCAGTAAGGGCAGATACATAAGCCTCTCTGTTTTATTCTGCTGAAATCAATTATACGTTAGCTAAGGAAAGTTTGCAAGTAAAGCAAATTTTCATCAATCAATGCATTTATTGTAAATATTATAGTTGCTACGGATTGATACATTAAGTGTTGCCACGATTTGCTATACTTACGCCTTTAAAGGGGGATGGGATATAAAATAAGGATAACAAATCATGAAATAGCGTAAAGTGGCGTGGATACTATGCCTTTTGCTTTTAAACGTTTGTGTCCGTAATTCCAAAACTCCGAAAGGGGCGTGCGATTGGTTCCGGCTTCCCCTGAAGCATATAAAGACGGTATAAGGCAATGTTGCGGTAATGTGGTTGTCTCCGCCATTCCCCAAAAAAGATTTCTACCGATTAGCAAATTAAAAAAGTGATTATTACAGATTGGCTTTCGTTGCTTTAACCTTCTTAATATCACATAAACAAGTACACAAGGCGCATTTATTTAATGAGGGCGCAGGCATTTCACAGTTTACGGAGACGGCCCGTTCGCTCCGAGCGTGGAAGTATGCTTAATAAGCGCGTGCCTTTCTCGCTCGAATCAGCAAAAAATCAGGTTTATGCCAATACTTTTTATATTTATATACTGGATATCGCCTCATCATTGCATCGCTCGGCAACGGTTCAAGAAGCTTTTCAATAACAAATCCGGCACTAATAAGCGCGTTCAAAACAGCTGAGAAGAAGCGGTGATATTTAATGACATTGTCCACTATCCGCGTCGTTTTTCGCTCGCCCAAATCGCTGTAATCGATTAGATTGTAATGTGTGATATTGTCTCTAGTCAAGCTGATGAAAGCAGATACAGAAAAGCCTCGAAAACACCGGAGTTTTGCGTGACAACGGCAATCGGATATAGTAAAATAGCACCTGTAAATACAGCCTGTCCGATTGCCGGAAAGGAGGCTGCGTGAGGCAATCGAGTACAAAGAAATCCCGTGATACCACCGCTGCTCTGTATGTGCGCTTGTCCTGTGACGATAACCTTGAACGCGACAGTTACAGCATCATCAATCAAAAGGCAATGCTGTCCAAATACGCTAAGGAGCGGGGGTTTACGAACCCCCGCTTTTTTGTTGACGACGGAGTCTCAGGCAGCACGTTTGCTGACGTTAGATAGCGATACTTTTAATATCCACCATATTGCGGCGGTCATGGTTGGTAATCTCGGTAGGCTGCTCGGTATCAATCTGCCCGACAAAGCTGTAATGTATCTCGATTTTCCGCGTGTTGGTTTCCCGGTCTAACTCATGTACCAAAATGCGGTCAATCAGTTCATGGACATTCTCATAGGTCAACTCTTGTATGCCGCTGTACTTGCCGACAATCTGAATAAACCTTGATATACCCCTTTTTCGCTCGGTAACGGATGCAATCTGTTTGCAGTTCGTCTATCCTTGCGGCAAGGAATTTCTTTTCGTCCTCATAGCCGGAAGTTAGAAAAACAAACCTTTCGTCCGTCAGCCTGCCTAATGCGTTGTCCTCATACAGCTTGCGGAAAAGCGTATCAAGTTCCGTCATACGCGCCTGCGCTTTGGATAACTCCTTTTGCTGCTGCATGAGCGCCCTTTTCGCTTCCCTATCACCGTACTCGGTGGCTTTGCCGATAAACTCCTGTTCATGCTCCTTTACATACCGCAAAACCCGCCGCATATCTTCAAGCACTAATTCAAGCAAGATGTTTTTGCGTATATAGTGAGAAGAACACGCCGCGCCCGATCTCGCCCGGTTGCGCCACGCCCCGCAAGAATACGAATACTTGCGCGGCTCAATGCTTACGCCCTGTTGAGAATACATCTTGTGTCCGCAATCGGCGCAGAACAGCAAGCCGGAAAAAATATCAATCTCCGCTGCCTTTGTCGGGCGGTGGCGGGTAGCGATCCGCTTTTGTGCAAGGTCAAACGTTTCCTCGTCGATTAGCGGTTCATGGGTATTGGGGAAAAGGTAGCGGTGTTCCTTGTCGTTTTTACGGGTCTTTTTCGACTTATACGATACCTTGTGCGTTTTCGCGGTAATGGTATGCCCCAAATACTCCTGCCGCCCAATATGTCGTAAAGCGTTTTATCCGGCCAGGTGTGGGGGCAATCATGGCCTTTTGGTATCTTGTCTGCCCTGTGCGCTGATAGCGTAACGCTACAATGGTCGGTACTTTATTGTCCGCAAGCCACTTTTGGATTTCGCACATCCGAATACCGCTTACAAACATAGCGAAAACCTGTTTTACAACCGGCGCGGTTGTTCGGATCGGGGATATAGCCATAGGGATATTGGCCGTTGACGCGCTCGCCTTTCTGCGCCTGCGCCTGTTTTACGGCGCGTATCTTCTTGCTTGTGTCGCGGGCGTAAAACTCGTTAAACCAGTACCGCAGAGGGGTAAACTCGTTGTCCTCTCTCGCGGTGTCAACTCCGTCGTTGATAGCGATATACCGTACTCCATTTTCGGGGAATACAATCTCTATTAACTCGCCTGTTTTCAGATAGTTTCTGTCAAGACGGGAGAGGTCTTTTGTAATGACCGTCGCCACTCGTCCGGCTTCCACTTCCTGCAACATAGCTTGAAGCCCCTCGCGCCCAAAACTCACGCCGGAAAATCCGTCGTCCACGAAAAACCGCGTATTCAAAAAATGATGTTCGTCCTCATAGCGTTGAAGTATCATCTTTTGGTGCTGTATGCTTCCGCTTTCCCCAGCCTGCATATCCTCTTGACTTAAACGGCAGTAAAGGGCGGTTATTTTATTCGACTGTAACATTTGTCCTCCTTTCCGACAGCCGAATAAACAGGTATAATGTACTGCTTATATGATACCATATCCCGCCGCCAAATGCACTACTCGGACGCGGAAAAGCCCGGTTTTCCGGGCTTTGTTTGCAAATCCTTTACAATGAGTTTTTCAATCTTTTTGTGAATTGTATCGGTTGCCTTTTCGCTCGGCAACGCCCTAACAAGATAGGTGATTTTCCCAATCCTGCGTTCTGTAATTACTTCCTGTTTTTTATCCAATAGAAAAACCTCCTTTTCCTGTATGGATAAACTGTGATTATATAAACAGGCAAAAGCGGACGGTTGTTAGCACAACGCCACGGGAGTTTCACCCCTGCTCATTTAAGGCAGCCTTACCCAATGCTTGCGACGCTCTGAACGCTCGGACTATGGCTATAAGGGAGTATCATTGTCCCGGCTGTATGTCGTCGCCCGCAAGCCGCTGCGCTTGCTCCCCGGCGCGGTGGTAATCGCTCGGCTATTCCCCTATGGGGAATAGCGTCATGGCGCACCCGCCGTTTGGCTCGGTACAGTCGGAATGTGTCCGCTTGCCGTATATGCTGCGCCGCCGTTGTCTTGCGGGCTTTCTTTGTCAAGGTGCAAAAGGCATTATCGGCCTGCAAGAGCATACCGTTTCCGATTTGCTCTTGCAGAACGACAAATAGCCCATAACGGGAAGCGTGGAAAGGGGTACACGCTCCCCACATGGGCTTAAAAGATTATCCTACACGAAAGGCCAGAGTACGGGTAATCAAGCGCACTTGCAGCCGATTACGCATTTCCTCGTCAACATAGGAATAGGAGTTTCCCGCGTCGTCTTTCAGCGTCCGAGTGCAAAGTTTGGCTATGTAACCCTCATAGTTCTTCAAGATGGCGCACATGGCTTCGGTGGCGCCGTTTGCCGCTGCGGAAATGACAGGGAACGGCAACAGATTTTCGGTTTTTCTAACGGTGTTCATCATCTGCTTTTCCCTCCAAATACTGTTTGATTTTCGCAAGCGCGGTTTTCCTGTGCCGGAAAACCGTCGTGCGTACAACATTCAGCAATGCGCCAATTTCCGCGTCGCTCATGTCCAGAAAGTAGGACAAGAGGACAATGTTACGCTTCTTTTCGGGTAGGGCGTTAAGGGCTTCGGCCAGCAGTTCGTTTTTGACGGTCACATCAAAGCCGGACACTTGAAAACGGGTATAATCGCTTTCGTACTCGTCCAATGTAAAAAGCTGGTGCAGTTCGCTTTCGCTCATTTCCGAAAAGGACACTTCGCGGGCTGCGCGTTTGGCAAGTTCGATCTGATAGTTTTTCGCCTCGCCTTTCAGCGTTTTCTTTGCCAAAGCGTCATACTGATGTTGTATGGTTTTTTTATCGGAAGAAGATAGCTCCATAGAGTTCACCTCCTTCCCGCGTGGAGTAGAGGACGGGGGTTAAGGGCTTGTCCTCTCTGCCCCTTTCGCTCCTTATCCAAGTGGAAGCAGGCTGTTTGTTGCTCTTTTCTGAAAAGAATTGAACAGAACGCAAAAAAGCGCCCGGCTGCATAAAGCAACCGGGCGCAAGGGAAATATCAACAGTTATATAATGATGTGTGTGTTCACCCTCATGGCCGGAATATCCCGACGGCGGGTAAAGGCTTTTTTTGAGAAATAGAATTGTCTGTTAGGGATAGTATTTATAACGCAGCATGTGGCAACCTCCTCTTTGCCGCCATGCTGTTAAAGTCGTCGTATGGTAAAAGCGGCGGCTTTGATTTCTCAAAACCGCCGCTTTATCGTTAGGGCGTGAAAGTAGGTCTGCTACACGACGGTTTTTTTCTTTTGCCGTCGTGCGGCAGATTGTCGATTACTTATAACATGAATATACCGATGAAGAGACCCACCGTACCATTATAGTTTTTTATTCTCCATTTCTTCGCGGAATACCTTATCGGCTTTTTCCAAAGCGGTATGATATTCACGATATGTGTTACTTAATCTCTGCATGGCAGGAATAAACACATCATTATATCCGCTTTCTTCACAAAGCGTTTTTAGTAACTCTTGTAGCCGGTATGCCGGAGATTGTTTGAATAATTTCGTCTTTTTCACCAAGTTGTACACGGACAAAGTTTTTTTGTTGTTGGAAATGTATTGTTCTGGATTTTGAATTGCTTTTTCTAAATTAGCTGTTATTTCTGCTAAAAAACGCTTATCGTAGTTTCTTGTCGCCTCGTCAATATATTCCTGCAAATCTTCCGGGATAACAAAATCCACGCGATCTAAATAATTGACAATGGTTTCAAACGCTTCTTGCTGTTCGTCAGTTGTAATAGGCTCATTTAGGTATGGGGCAAAGTGAAGCGCGATACATTTTCCGTAATATCCCGGAAAACTATCTAACATTTTTTGCAGAATGGTTTTTTTCTTTTCAAGTGTTTCCAGTTGCATACGCACATATTCCCAGTTACCGTCCTGCGCTAATTTTTGCGTTAGTTCTTGTCGTAGTTTCAAATCTTCAATTTCAAGGTCTTTTAATTGAGATACACTATGCAGCGCAATTCCTCTATGATCATTCAATGTCTTTTGGATATCCATAACGGCCAACCCCAATTTGCGTAGAACAGAAATCTTCTTTAATTGTTCTACATCATCTTGAGAAAAATTGCGGTATCCATTTTCCATAATGTAAGGGCTTATTAGCCCTTGCTCTATATAGTATTCAACCGCTTTTTTTGTCAGCCTACACTTTTTGCAAACTTCGTTTATGAGCACGATTATCACCTCCACATATAGGATAAGCTAACACCCAAGGGAACAGTCAATAGGTTTTGCAAACTTTTTTCTGAATGTGATGAGACATAACTTCATCACATTCAATGTGAGAAAATCAACACCAACAAGACGCTAACAATCAGCGTTATTAGTCCGCAGCTTAATGCAAGTATAAAACTTTGATAAGGACGCTTGCCTTTTTCCTGCTGTTTCTCAATTTCATCTAACCGCTTGCCTTCCATAAAAGCCACAATTTCTTTGTAGGTATGAATATTGTTATCTTTTTTTACTTTCTCTGTCTTGTATGCAAAGAAAAGTGAGGCTCCAAACAAAAGCCCACATGGTATAAAGGCATATATACCTATCCATAACAGCAAAGGTATGGTGGATAAAACCGTCGCTACTAAAAGGACTACAAAGACCCTGCCGTATCGGTCAAGTTTCTTCATCTCGGTTTCTCTAATTTCTTCTTTCATAATTTCAAAATCCCCTTTAATTAGTTGGTCAAGAGATATGTTGAATAGTGAACTAAGCAGTAACAAACTATGAATATCGGGGTAATTTTTCCCCGTTTCCCAATTCGAAATTGTCTGTCTGCTCACATAGACTTTTTCTGCCAATTCTTCCTGTGAAAGTTTCATATCATTTCTGTATTTCTTAATTTGTGTACCGACTTCCAATATTTTCATCTCCTTTTCCTCTTGGTGTAATATTGTATTCTCGACCTCACGAACAGTATAGCTCTCAACAAGTCTTAAAATCCACCAAAAGCCTTTTACATAGACCAACTTTGCTATGTCAAAAGCTTTTGACATAGCTTAATTCCCAAATAGGGGAACACAAATCTAATTCTCTCTTTGATAAATTACCCTCTCAGGGGAACAGCCAATAGATTCCTTTCAAACTTTTTTTCGCCGCCCGTCGGCGGGCTTTTCCGCGTCTATGGGAATGAGCCACATATAACCGATTTTTGAAACGCCGGGTATGCGGTTTCCCTCACATAATTTTTGCACTCGTCTTTCAGATATGCCCCACTTTTTCGCCGCTTCCGGGCATGACATATATTCCATAGTCTAACCGTCCTTTCGCTTCCTTTTAATGATTACGCTTAAATTATATACGGACAGCCGAATAAAAACAATGGACAGACTGTGAATAATATGCTTTATTTCAGTCAATACTATGATGTGTATACTCATATCCTGTGCGAAAGGTGAAGTGTAAAATGTAGTAGGGTGAATTGATTATGAAAAGAGAAGTCGTAAAATACGATTTTAAGGCTTTCGGGCAAGCCATAAAAGAAGCAAGAAAAGCAAAGGGCTTTTCGCGGAATAAATTAGCGGACACGCTGAACATTGCGCCGCGCTATATCGCGTCGATTGAGAACAGCGGCCAGCACCCAAGCCTGCAAATCTTTTATGAACTTGTCACCCTTTTGGATATTTCGGTCGATCAATTTTTCTTTCCGCAAAGGGAAACGGATAAATCCACACAACGGCGACAGCTTGACAGTATGCTTGACGATATGAGCAGCCGGGATTTAACGATTATCACCGCAACCGCAAAGGGAATATACGAAGCCAAAGAAGCAGAGGATTAAAGCCCTCTGCTTTTTGCTATATGGGAATGGAGCATTGCAGCCGTTGTGCTGCAATCTTTTTTTGCGCCAAAATCAAAGGAATACGCAACAAATAACGCCTTTCAAACGGGATAGGGAGTAGATAGCAAGCACAGCAAACGAGTACCCGTTTGCGATTTTTGGATTTAGGCAACCCTGCCCTAAATCTCAAAATGCTTGTTGGGAGTTTCCCAAACCCTTATACAGAAAGGCGGCGCGAAAATGGAAAACCGAAAGAGAAACATACAGATGAAGTTTTATGTTACGGAAGAAGAAAAGCGGCTGATCGACGAGAAGATGAAGCAGCTACCCATAAAGCAGTACCGGGCATACTTCCGTAAAATGGCGATAGACGGATATATCCTTGTGGTTGATCGGAGCGACACCAAAGCATATATCCGCGAATTACAGGCAATCAGCCGCAATGTCAATCAGATCGCAAAACGCTTAAACGCAGCGGGGACGGTTTACAAACAGGACATAGAAGATATTAAAGAGGCGGTGAATGAGATATGGCGGTTACAAAGACGCACCCTATTAAATCAACCTTAAAGGCCGCGATAGACTATATCTTAAATCCCGAAAAGACAGACGGGAAATTGCTTGCGTCCTCTTTCGGCTGCGGGATTGAAACCGCCGATATTGAGTTTACATGGACGCGGGAAGCGGAGGGAGAGCGCGGGACGCATTTAGGGCGACATTTGATACAGTCTTTCGCGGTGGGCGAAATCACGCCGGAAGAAGCCCACAAAATCGGTCTTGAACTTGCCAAAGAGATTTTAGGCGGCAAGTATGAGTTTGTCTTGACGACGCACATAGACAAAAATCATCTGCATAATCATCTGATTTTCAACGCGGTCAGCTTTGTCGATTACAAAAAGTACCACTCCAATAAACAAAGCTATCACTATATCCTGCGCACCAGCGACAGGATATGTAAAGAGCATGGGCTATCCATCGTCGTCCCCGGCAAGGACAAGGGAAAAAGCTATGCCGAATATACCCCCGGAAAGCAGGGCGTAAGCTACAAAATGAAACTCAAACTTGCCATTGATACCCTCATTCCGCAAGCGCCGGATTTTGAAGAACTGATAAAGCGGCTGCAAGAAATGGGCTATGAAGTCAAGCCGTGGAAATACATATCGTGCCGCGCACCGGGATAGGAGCGGTTTACAAGGCTTAAAAACACTCGGCGCGTCCTATACGGAAGAAGCGATAAAAGAGCGCATACAGGGCGTGTATGTCGCCAAGTCAAAGCCGCTGCGGGACGATAAAAAAATCCGTCTCGTTGTGGATATTGAAAACAGTATCAAGGCCGGACAGTCGGCGGGATATGAACGGTGGGCGAAGCTGCACAATCTCAAACAGGCCGCAAAAACAATGAACTTCCTAACCGAAAACAAGATAGAGTATTACAGCGATCTTGAAAGTAAGATAGCGGATAGTATGACCGCCCACGACGCGGCGGCAGTTAAGGAAGTAGAGCAGCGTATGTCGGATTTATCGCTTCTTATCAAGCATACCACCACATACAGACAGTTAAAGCCGATTTACAAGTAATGCAAGAAGTCGCCGGACAAGAAAAAGTATCTGCGGGGGCAGGAAAGCGAAATTATCCTGTTTGAAGCTTCAGCAAAGGCATTAAAAGAAATGCAGATAAATAAGCTGCCCGATCTCGCCGCGCTGCGCAAGGAATACAGCAGCTTAACCGACAGGAAAAGTAAATTGTATGAAGATTATCGGCAAGTAAAAAAGCAAATGCAGGAATACGGCGTTGTCAAAAAGAATGCAGACAGTATTCTTTACCCGTCACAAAGCAAGGCGCAGGAATAGGAACGATAAGAGAAAACTCATTTTCTAACTTTATTTAATTTCTCGCGGGTTTTCTCTTTTGGTTTTGTCATGGTTGGTCGCTCCTTTCTATCTATCGGCATAGAAAAAGGACAGTCGATTTTCACGGCTGCCCTTTTGGGTAAGTATATAATTGTGAAAGGTTAGTTTTCTTCAAACTTTTGAATATCTCCGTAATCTTTAAGCTTACTATTTTCAAAAGCCTGTTGAAAATTATCATTATCCGAAAATAACACATTTCCGCTGGAAGTCAATGGCAACATACAACTATCAGCTTTAAGTGTTTCTGCTGGATTGTCTATTAAAACTATCAGCGGTTTTTTTGCCTCTATCGGTTCTGCTGCTCCAAGAGTTACATTTACGGGAAATGCAAGCAGACCGCTGCCTTCATATTCATATAACCCTGTTCCTTCTGGCAATACATTTCCGTCATTTGTTAATATCGGCATTTGACTGTCTAAAAATGCTTGCATATCTTTTGACAGATTACTATACTCTATAGGTTTTAATTTTCCAGAATTACCAAAACGTTCAATCCATTGAGGATTTGTAAGCACTAAATGGTCATAATCCCCCAGTTCAGTAGAAAGTTCAATAGCACTATCTATTACAAAGGAGAGAAGCACATTGTCCTCTTGATCAGATAACAGTTTGCTTCCGGCAGCTATCAGTTCTTCATCTTCACATACCGTATCTATGTCAGTATATGATATAAAATTGATTCCTGTCATGTCATATTCGGAAAGTTTATTTGCATTTCTGCACCCGGTCAAACCCAGCATAAGTACTAATGCAAATATGATTATAATTTTATGTTTCATAAATACTCCATTTTCTATTCATTACTCGGTTACTCGAAAAGTATATCACAAGATTATGAACAAATCTATATTATTTTAGCCTGGCGGCGACGTTGTTCTCTCTGGCATATCGCCGCGCAGCTTCCCGGCGTTCTTCGTTGTATGGGAATGACGGGATGTAAGTGGAATGTTAGGGGCTGAAAAAGCCCGCATTTCTGCGGCTTCCAGCGCATGAAAACGGCATAGGCGATAAAGAATATTCAAACCTCAAAAAACGGCTTTCTAAATGTCCACGCAAGGGGGATATTGAATTGAAATATGACGGGTATTATACGGAAATGGTCTTTTACTCAACTTGATAGGACAGTTAGCGCCTTTTATAAAAGCAGAAAAAAATATTTATTAAATATTGATGATTTTCTAAAGGCTTTTATAGGTGGCCGATTAAGCCATAGAGAAGAAGAACGCATTTTCAATCTACTTTATAAAAAGAAAGATATTGGTAGTTTGAAATATTTTGAAGCGTTTAGAAGTGCTTTTTCTCAATACTACAAAGCCCATAATGCAAGTATTGAATATTGGTTAGGAGTAGATCTATTTAAGGAGAATATTTGTGGTTATGATTATCCTTTAATAAAAAGTATCTTTCCAAGCGTTTATAATGTTTGGCACGAATTGGTGATGGACTACTTTGATTTTGTCAAGGTTTCTAATCTCATAAATAGCTTTAATCATTCAGTTGCCGCTGTATTATCTGAAAAGGCAACTATATACACTACAAACTTTGACAGATTAACCGAAAGTTAAAATCCTAATCATTTACATGGTACTTTTGTTGAAAACATCAAGAGATTTGATGAATTGATTTTCTCTTGGATTGATTATAAGACATTTTACTACAAGTGCCTATGGGGTTGGAATGGCGTTGGGAAACTGAATTATATTAAGAAAAACACCAAGACATGAGAGTTTTTTTAATTTTGATTTTTCTTTAGTCCCGATATTGCTATTAGTAATCTGCTGATATATGGCGTTGGGTTTCAAACCTCCGGGTATATGAATGAGTTGTCTAATGCTATGCCTAAATACAAACTACCTACCTTTGGTGGAATAATAGACGAACATATTTTAATAAGGCTCAATGGTCTACAAACGCAAGGGCAATTAGAGAATATAACCTTTTCATACTATTCTGATTGTGATTTATTGCATTATCAGCAACTTTCTGATTGTTTCGGTTTGAAAAATGTTAGTTATATCAAATCAACATCTTTTGACTTTTTTATATCACGATAAAAAGTAGCAAGGGGCGCAGCGACCATTCTCGGTCGCTGCGCCCCTTGCTTTGTTATGGGTTTATTTGTCTGTAAGATGAAACTGCTCATCGGAAAACTCGTTGCCCGTCATGGCCTACATATACCGTATTTTTTGGCCGTACTCTCAAAGCCTTTGATATTGTCCTTTGTAATCTCGATATTGGAAACGACCGCGTTCTGCTGCGCAAGCTGCCGCAAGGTTTGTTTCCCATGCGGGGTACGACCTTTTTGATATTGCTTCAAAAACTGCCGGATAGCTTTTTGTAATGCCTGTTCGGTCAGTTTCACCGTTCCTTTTCCCACTTTGACGGATAGGGCAACAACCTTTTGGGTGATTTCCTCTTGTAAGCTATATCAACTCCTTTCCCCGCATAGCGCGGTTAATATTCGCTGCCGTACAAATCGTGATTGACTTCTGCGGTGTAGAAATGCCCCATTGTTAAGGGCGCGGAAAACAGCGTTTTCAGCATATATGCCCGAATGTTGTAAACTTTGGTTGTGTTCTTGTCGATACGCTCAAAGACATACTCGATATGGTATTGCCCCATTTTCATAATGCGGCTTTTCACCAATTCTGCGGGGTACTTCTCGCCGCCGACTTTGATATACTTTGCTGTGCTGCATACCGTTTCAAGCATGAGTTCGACAATTTCATCTACCCGTTCCGGGTCAAATTGAGAACATAGCGCGTCGTACTCGATATTCTCTTTGATGATGTCCCTGTAAACCTCAACCGCGCTGTTCCCGTCAATCCTGTCTATCCCGCCGAATGGCGGCGCGTCCTCCGGCTCTGCCGGATAGATTGATTGATTGTTATTTGATACATCAGTAATTATTTTTTCTTTCTTTGATATATCTTTATTTAATTGCATTGGATTTTCCAACACCAGACTGTTTTCGTTCTCCGCTATGGGCTTTTCCTGCGGCTGTTAATATATGGTGTACTCGATAGGGGGGCTTTGCCTTTCTCGTCGCGCCCCTGCTGGCGGGTGATATATCCCGCCCGTTCCAGTCCCCATGCCGCCGTTCTGATTGCGTCGATACTCTCTTTGTTGATAAGGGATAACCCTTTTAAGGTATAATCCCAATCCTCCGGCAAGGACAGCATTTGCGACAATAAGCCCTTTGCTTTCAGCGTCAAATCCTTGTTTCTCAAATGGTGGTTGCTCATAATCGTGTAACCCTGCCGTTTTTCAACGCGGAATACTACGGTCAATTTCATCACTCTTTTTTCTGCGTAGTCGTGGACAATTAGAATGCCATTTTTGCCGGTTTAGGTATAAAGTATCGTCCCTGCCGTTTTCGCGTCCGCAAGGCCGCGTGATACAAGGCTTTTTGTCCTCTACTTGTCCACGCTCCTATCTGTTTTCGGGCATAAAAAGCGGCGTTCCTATCTTCCAAAAAGGGAAGTAGTAAACGCCTCGTGTGTGCGTATTCAGTTTTCGTACATTTCCTGTTTGTTCGCTGTCCGTAAAACCATTGATTTTACTTGTTTTTTCCTGCTATCGCTATCTAACCTCATTATTCGATAGACCCGGTTGGAATGAGATGATAGGGCTTGCAGAAACGGGAAAGGTAAAAACTGTTATCGTCTTTCGACAGGCTGTGGCGTGGCGTTTTCCTTGCAGAGTGCAAGAAGCATCTGCCCTACATCGGCTTTTTCGGTGTAAGCCATGCCCTTTAAGGTCATCGGGTAGAGATTATCCTCGCCCTGCGGCTTGTGCTGATTTAGGAGGACTACATCTTTTTCATAGCCTGTGATGCGTTCCTCATAGTCCTTTATCTCTTTTGGATAGTATTTAATAATCCTGTCCTCAAGGTCGTAGCGTTCGCTGAAATAGCTCTGCTTCAGCACACGGAGCTTTGAAACCTGTATATCCAAGTCCATCTTTCCCTTGAAACGGACACCGCCTGTAACAAAGAATCTTGACCTCGGCAAATGATAGAGCCGCCTCGTCCACATCTTCAGCGAAGCGAACAGGGCTTTTGCTCGTCATTATCAGGCTGATGAATTTCTGCTTTGACTCCACCAACTAATAGAGGTAGGCATCGGTCTGCTCGGTGACATAGCGGTAGACCTCAATTTCTGGGAACATATTGTCCTGCCGTTCAATGCGCTCCTGCCGCCGTTCAAGGTCGCTTTTCGGCGTTTTCGGCTCTAAAACCTTGCCGGATATGCAATATAGCAACTTCCCGCATATACCGTTGATATACCCTGTATTCCACGCTCAGTACCGCATTCGAAATCAGGTAGGTCGGTTTTGCCGGCGCTAGGGTTCAAATCCCTACATCTCCGCGGCCCAACCGTTTTTTCATGTTTCTTGAGCCTGACATTCGGATGTTACTATCTGGTTGCATACAAATTTGTATTAGGTACGCAGCTGAATCTTACAGCGGGAATTCCGCTGAGCGGGTTCCTGTACAAATCACAAGCTAATCTTATTTCTCTTCTTGGCAGCAGGCGATACCGGCCTTCAATATCAAAGCTCCTTTTGGGGCTGCGGTATTTTTGTGTTCGATTAGCTAACTAGATAGTCGAATGGTTCACACAGTAGATTTTGTCTTTATATTGGCTTGGTAGCTATGGCTTACTGTCTGATGCGCGGATAATTGTTTACAATTCCGCTGTCATCACTTAAGTCATTGACTATTAGTAAAATATTGGTTAGTATATACATAATTTTGCTGTATGGATACGGAAAGGGCGCAGATATATGGACATATTTATTAGAGAATATCATGCTGCCGATTGGCCCCGTATGATGGAAATTCACGATAAAGCGCGAATGGATGAGCTGTGTTTAGCAGGCTTAACCGAGGCTTTTGTACCGCTTTCCCAAGCGGCGTTTAACGAGGGTCTATTTGATTATACAATCTATGTTGCCTTAGCGGACGAAATAGTGGCGGGATTTGTAGCGTACTCCCGCGACGAGCTCGCTTGGCTATATGTCGACCCGGCGTTGGCGCGCCGCGGAATAGGACGTCTTCTTGTTAAACATGTTATCCAAAGCGCTGCAATAAGGCCCCTTTGTGTTGAGGTGCTGGCAGGAAATGATCCCGCAATCAGCTTATATAGATCAATGGGCTTTGCAACAACTGAAATACGTTCTGGAAGGATGCCCGGCAATGAATCGTTCCGTGTGTCGGCCTGCTTTATGCAGATGGAATAGTTATTACGCCTGTTTGAACCGACGACACGCCTAAAGCTATTGTTATGAATCATTCGCAAAAGCATCCTACCATATAATTTTATAGTGATATGCTTAAAAGCAGGTCAAAAGCATAGGGCCTGCTTTTAAGCGTATTCATAATTATCTATTCATAATTCAACGACAAATAATACTCGCCATTGTTGCCGCTATTCGACAATACCATATCATACGTCTTTCCAAACTCAGCGTCCCATTTTATTAGATCTCCGGCGCCTACCTCCCTGCCACCCTTTAAAATAACAAAGGTTTCAATCCCAAAACCCTCTAGCTCTTCGTTGGGCAAAAAAGCCTCTTTCGGAATAGCGTTGCAAATTATGTCTCCCTTTTTGAAGGCTACGTCCATTTCAGGTGTACATGAGGCAATATGTCCACCCACTGCCTTATTTCCTAGGTAATATTCAATATGTACTCCATATATGTCTGAATTACATGTGTTGTGTATGTTTACAACTATTTCATCCGGGTCTGCGGCTGTGAATCCGTCGTTATGTATGTACCGGCATGAGCAGCACAATGCAATTACCAGCACAATCACTAAAAATGTAATTCGCTTCATTCTATTCTCCTTTTAAAAGGTATTATAACATATTCTGCTTCTTTCAGGTACGGCATCTTTGTTAAGTGTTAGATTTTACGCGTAAAGATCCTTTTATCTTCTGCAAATCTGCTTAAAGATTGGTGCAAATATGAGGATTTGTCAATGCCAATTTTATCTCGAAAAACCTCTAGAAATAATCGGGCAAGAAAATTGGTTCGTAAGCGAGCTGTCCATGAATCTGCATCCGTCCCTGTCTGATTTGTACCTTCTGCCGATTGGGGTTTGTGCTATTATCCATAATCAGCCTCATCACTAATGCGCCAAAATGTCTTAAAATCGTGGGTCTGCAAGCTTTTTAGGGTAAAAGGTAGTAATTTAAGCATCTATGTTGATAACGCCGTATTGCTGTGTTAAAATAGAATAGATTTTAATTGCCTGAAAGGAATGGTGATTTATATGCCTGAAATAAGGATATTCGCGGGCAATAGTTCAAGGGGTTTTGCAGAAAAGATGTGCAGCTTTCTGGGTATCAAGCTCGGCGAATCTTCGACAATCAAGTTCTCTGACAAAAATATATTTGTCAGAGTCGACGAATCTATACGCAACAGCGATGTCTTCATCGTTCAATCGATAGGCAAAAGCCCTAACGACGAACTGGTGGAGCTTCTTTTTTGGATAGATGCGTTTAAGCGCGCAAGCGCCAGTTCCGTTACCGCGATTATACCTTATTTTGGATATGCCAAAGGTGATAAAAAAGACGAGCCGCGTGTTAGCATCAGGGCCCGCGTCTGTGCTGACTGTATCGAAACAGTGGGCGCCGACCGCGTAATAACCATGGATCTTCATAGCGCTCAGGTTCAAGGGTTTTTTACAAAACCAGTCGATCACCTATATGGACAAAAGCTTCTATGCGAATACGCCCGCCGCATGGGCATAGTTGACGACGAGCTTGTAATCGTGTCCCCTGACGCTGGATTCGCAAAACGCGCGCGTTTGTTTGCGACTGAGCTTGACCGTCCTGTTGCAATAGGCGATAAAGTACGTACCGCCCATGACGAAAATGCAAAGGTACTTGAAATTATAGGCGATGTTAAGGGCAAGAATTGCCTGGTTGTCGATGATTTCACCATATCCGGCGGAACGATTTCCGATGTGGCTCATGGGTTGAAGGATAAAGGCGCTAAGGATGTATACGCATTTCTGTCACATGTGGTGCTAAATGAAGCAGGCGTCCAGAAGATTGAGCAAAGCCCGATAAAAACGCTCGTTTCAACCGATACGGTTGAATGCCCCGCTATCAAAAATTCAAGCAAAATAAAGATAATCTCAGCCGCCCCGCTATTTGCCCAGGCCGTTTATACAATACATGAGCGACAGCCCATGAGCTACATGTTTGGTCATCTGTCGGACAAGCTTTTTGAGATGAGCTTTTCAGAACAGCTGTCAATGTTTGAGGACAGTAAGGAAGAGGGTTAATAGTTGTTTAAAGATTAAAAGGACATCACGCGTGATGTCCTTTTTGTGTTATATGTTTTTACTCAAATATGATTTATAATCTATATACTGGCACTCTTTTAAAGGGTTCATATATACATCTAAGCTGTTCCGAGCAGTTTCAAATGAATAGCTTAGCAGTTCAATTAAAGGACATTGTTGATAATTGGAGGCAAGAATTCTAAATATTTTCGTCATTTATTCTTTGAATTTTTTGTCTTTATTTGTAATATTTATTGCACTTTTCTAGTATACATAATAATATGTTAATATATAATTTAAGGAGGGAATCAGAAATGAAAAGACTGTCTCAAACCATTCTTATTATGATGGCCTTTCTGTTGCTGCTTGTTTCGGCAGGCTGTCATCAGAAGCAAACCTATGCGGTGTATAGTCCAGGAGATACGATTACGGATGAGAGCGGCAATGTCGTCGCTATCGTCTTGAACGAAGAACTGAATTATTCAACTCAGACGGACGCCCTCTGGATGCCGCCAAAAATCTATAAGGATAATGGTATCATCTTTACAGGCACTGTGCTTAGGCATGATGAGGTTGAAATCGGCGACGGATGGAAGTATTATTCGATGTTTACCGTTAAAATTACCGGCGTTGTTGCGGACTCTACAGACAGCTCTCTAAAATCAGGGGATATAGTCAAGGTTTCAAATCCAATCTCATCCCGCCGCCTCGAGCAGGGTCAAAGTGATAGCCTGCTGCCCGCCAATTCGGTTGAATGTATGTTCTTCGCATGGAAATCAGACGACAGCCTGTATAGCGCGTTTGATTATATGACGGGTGATCCGTTCTCAATCGCATTGAAGATAGGCGATAGCTACGCTGTCAGCGGCGCGCTTGGGCCTAAGCCCGCTGGAACCAATTTGCTTCCCCTTTCGAATACTACTCTCAAGGAGCTTTTGGATTCAGCAAGCGGCAGCTTTAAAACTACCGCCAATCATTTCGTGAACCTATACAAAAACTCAGGATGCGAGCTTGTAAAGGCAAATTATAATGACGATTGGGCGACTTCATCTATGTACATCATTTCAGAGGAAGCGCTTATTAGTTCAATTAATGAGTATATGCCCGATAATTGGAGGTAAACCACCTATAAACAAGTGCTAATTTTAAGTAATTTTGTCTAGTTTTGTAACACATGTTGATTTCTATCTGTATACATTATACTATATAATTAGTTCGTAAAGGAGGTAAAATTTATGAAACAGTTAAAGACTATATGTCCCCTTTTGCTGATTTTGCTATTATTTTTAGTGGCGGCAGGATGCTCCAATCCGCAATCATATGAGGTGTATAAGCCTCGGGATCAAATCTTGAGTGAAGACGGAAGCCTGCAGGCAACCGTTGTAAAGGAAGACCTTGATTCAGTGATATACTCAAGTTCCCTGTGGATGGAACCAAGCCTGTACAAGGATAACGGCATAATATTTTCGGGTGTTGTTTTGAAGCATAATGAGGTTATGCTGCATCCGGGCGGCCAATATTATACCATGTATACCGTTAGGGTTACCGGCGTTGTGGCGAGCGCCTCAGCCACCAGCCTTGGGGTTGGCGATATAGTTACAGTATCCAATGCCCAATCGTCAAGGCGCTATGAGGAGGATGCCCTTGTTCCCACTGAATCCATCGAATGCCTTTTCATTGCCGCGGTTTCTTCCCACCCATTTTACAGCGCGTTTGACTATCTTAGCGGCGACCCGTTCTCCATGGCGCTCAAAGTGGGGGACAGCTTTGCGGTTCATGAATCTTTAGAAAGAGTAGGACTCCTCACGCTTTCAGATGAAAGCCTTGCTAAGGCCCTGCAATATAGGAGGCAAAAGGGAGAAGCGTTTAAAGCGGCTTGCGATGAGTTCGTTCGAGCGTATATAAATTCCGAAAGTGAGTTGGTCAAAAAGAGTTTTGAGTCCACATCAGCCAAAACGTGGATGATGATGATCGGTGAAGACGAGCTTTACGAACAGATTAGATCTTCAATGCCGTCCGGCTGGAGGTAAATAGCGATGATTAAACAAAGGATAATATCGCTAGCAGTAGCGTTTTTGTTGGTAGTTTGTTTTGTTCCCGTTGTGAAATCATTGAGCATACAGACATTCTCTACCGATTCCACAACAGGGTGGACTGTAAGCGGCTGGGATCACATTGGGAGCAAAAACATTACATATACTTATGGACCTTTATTCTCCGATTATGGTTATAATGAAAATCTTTCAAGCGCCCTAGCCTTATGGGGTAGCAGCTATATAACGATGTCACTGAGTACTACCAGTCCAAACCTTATAACACTGGATACCACAACGCCGCCTGGATCCTCAGTAGGCGACCCTTCGTACGCATATGTTCAAGTCTTCTCGGTTAACGGCAGTAACCACATAACAAAGTGGCGAATGACAATTTTACATAACAACATTAAAAGCCTTGGCACTACTGGCATAAACAAGGTGCTAGCCCATGAAATCGGCCATATTGCGGGCCTTGACCATGTAGAAAACGCCAGCAGTATAATGAACCGGTATTACAGCTCCTCTATGGGCGTGCGTACGCAGGACAGGCGCGGCATGGAGGTATGTACCCATCAGCACACGCACAGCGGCTCATACAGCAAAGCGTATGAACCATACTCCGCAAACGGGCATAAAACGCGCTGAAACTATTGCAAGGCATACTCTCTTGACGTACATGTGTTTGTAAACAAGCGCTGCAAATTCTGCGGGCTGGGTCAGGGGATATCCCCATACTCTTTTGAACAATATAAGCTTAATTATTTACGCAATGCGGCAAGTGATAGATAATACCTCCTATTAAGCAAGCTTTAAAAAGTCCCGCAGGCCTTCTGCGGGACTTGAGTTTATTGTTTAGTCCGCCAAGTAAGTTCCTTACTCGTCGTCTTCCTCATCCTTCTTAGCCTGCTCTATTATCTTCTGGGCTATGTTCGCGGGAACGTCCTCATAGCGTACAAACTCCATCTTAAAGGAGCCGCGGGCCTGGGTCATGGAGCGGAGGTCTGTCGCGTAGTTAAACATCTCTGAAAGCGGAGCCTCCGCAATTACCTCCGTGCCCTCGGACGTTGGATTGGTTCCTATTACACGTCCGCGTCGCCGGTTCATATCTCCCATTATATCCCCCATGTACTCGTCCGGCACGAGAACGTCATAGCGGTAGATCGGCTCAGTCAATACCGGGCTGGCCTTGGCGCATGCCGCCTTATAAGAAAGCCTGGCGGCGGATTTAAACGCTACTTCCTTGGAGTCGACTGGATGGTATTTGCCATCATAAAGCGTAGCCTTAACGCCCTTCATCGGATATCCCGCAAGAACTCCGCGCTGCATGGCCTCCTTCAGCCCTTTTTCAACGGCAGGTATAAATTCCTTTGGCACAACGCCGCCAACGATAGCGTTTACAAACTCGAAGTCTCCCTCCGCAAGCGGCTCAAACCGCATCTGTACTACACCAAACTGCCCCGCTCCTCCGGATTGTTTTTTATGCTTTCCTTCCGCTTCCGCCATAGAGCGTATTGTCTCACGATATGGCACCTTAGGATCGTTGAGCTGGGCCTCGACTTTAAACTTGTTCTTCAGTTTGGCGCACGTTACCTCAATATGGGCCTTGCCCAATCCACAAAGAAGCACGTCGCCCGTTTCCGCGTTCTTTTCCAGGGTTATCGTCGGATCCTCCTCTTTAAGCCTGTTGAGCCCGGAAATTATCTTATCCTCCTCGCCCTGCTTCTTGGCGGTTACAGCCTGGAATATACAGGGTTTTGGGAACTCAAGCTCAGCAAATACGACTGGCGCGGAGCTATCGCATAGCGTATCGCCGGTATTTGTAAACTGAAGCTTAGCCATCGCGCCGATGTCCCCTGCCTCTACCTTATCCACAGTTATCAGGTTCTTTCCTCGCATCATATAAACCGTGCCTTGCTTTTCACTCTTTTCGGCATTGGAATTATAGGGGGCTACAGAGGTGGAAAGCGTACCTGAATATACTCTCATGAGCGAAATCTTTCCTACGAACGGGTCTGCAACGGTTTTCATTATCTGGGCTGCAAACTTGCCCTGGATCAGATCGCACGGCTCGCCGGTTTTCGCATTTACCGAAGCGCGCGGCTTTGCCGTATCCGCTGTGGGCATATAATGTATAAGATTATCCATAAGGGTTGTAACGCCAACATTTGGCTGTGCCGCACAGCAGCATACAGGCGTGACAATTCCTTCCCTTACGCCCGCGCATAAGCCCGCTATAATTTCATCTTGGCTTAACGCGCCCTCGTCAAAGTATTTCACCATTAGTTCTTCATCGCTCTCGGCAGCCGCCTCGGTAAGCGCTTCCCTCAGCTCCTCTGCGCGCGCCTTCAGGGCGCTGGGTATGGCAACCTCTTTAACGCCCTTTCCATCAAACATATTTGCCGTCATTGTGGTGAGGTCAACATAGCCTTTAAACGCTCCGCCTTCCATTATTGGAAGCTGAATCGGTACAACCGATGGGCCAAACTTTTCTATCAAGGCGTCCATCGCCTTGTCAAAATTGGCGTTTTCCCTGTCCATTTGATTTATTACTATCATCCTTGGCTTGTCGGTTTTTTTGCACATAGCCATCGCCTTTTCAGTACCAACCACAGGACCTGAAACCGCTCCGACAACTATCAGCGAAGAGTCGGCAAGCGCCATGGCTTCAACGACCTCTCCGTAAAAATCAAAGCCGCCGGGGGTGTCAATAATATTAATCTTGGTATTCTTCCATTCATAAGGCGCCACGGCCATGCTTATCGAAACCGTACGCTTGACCTCCTCCGGATCATAGTCCGTCGTCGTCGTTCCATCCTCCACGCGCCCCATGCGGTCTAGAAGCCCTGCATTGTAAAGCATAGCTTCCGTAAGCGTTGTCTTGCCCTCTCCGCCATGTCCAAACAGGCCAATATTGCGGATTTCCTTCGCGGTATAAGATTTCATTTAAAACGTTCCCCCTATATAGGATAATTTAACATAAGTTAACAAACGGCTTATAAAACGCCACATAATATTTTAACAGCATAAATGCCCGTTGTAAACGGCTTTTACTAAATAAATGGAAGCAACGGCATTATATCAAATTTTCGTTTAAATAAAAATATGTACTATGCACGTCACGTATAACTCCGATTTGAATATAAAAATTACGTGACAATATTGATCGCTGAAACTTATCATTACGCCTATTATATGGTATACTAATATTTAAGTGTTTAAGAAAGGAGGAACATTTCCATGGACTGGAGACAGGAATTAAAACACAACATTACAACAGCGGAAGAGTTACGCATGCATATCCCAATGTCAGACGAGGAGTTTGCCGCTGTTAAACAAGTATCATCAACATATCCCATGTCAATACCTCTTTACTATCTTGCATTGATAGATAAGGACGATCCACAGGATCCAATCAGGAAAATGTGTGTGCCCGCCGCCCTTGAAGCCGATTCATCAGGGCGTACGGATACCAGCGGCGAGACCAGCAATACGGTTATGAACGGGCTTCAACACAAATACAGCAAAACCGCGATGGTGCTTTCCACAAATATCTGCGCCATGTATTGCAGGCACTGCTTCAGGAAGCGTATGGTAGGCATTTCTGATGACGAGACTGCTAAAATGCTTTCGAATATATCTGAATATATTGGAAAGACAAAGTGTATTGACAACGTGCTGTTATCAGGCGGGGATTCCCTGCTGAACAGTAATTGGATTATCGACCAGATGCTGTCGGATTTAACTGCAATGGATCACCTCAATCTTATAAGGTTTGGAACACGAATTCCGGTTGTCATGCCTTCAAGAATATATGGAGATCAGGAGCTTCTCAAGCTATTGAGGAAGCATACTGAAAAAAAGCAGCTATATGTTGTAACCCAGTTTAACCACCCCCATGAGTTTACCGATGAATCATACCGTGCCGTCAGAGCCTTACGCGATTGCGGGGTTGTAATAAGCAATCAAACGGTCCTTCTGCGCGGAGTCAATGACAAGCCCGAAACGCTTTCAGGGCTTATGAATTGCCTTACAAGGTTTGGCGTGGTTCCCTATTACGTATTTCAGTGCAGGCCTGTATTAGGGGTAAAGGAACGCTTTCAGGTTCCTTTGTTAAGCGCTGTGGATATTATTGAAGACGCAAAAGCCATGCTTAACGGTCATGCAAAAAGGTTTAAATATGTAATGTCACATGAGACTGGCAAGCTTGAAATATTAGCAAGGCTGGGCCAGGACAAAATTCTGCTGAAATATCATCAGGCGAAATCTCCCGATAACGCCGGAAGGATACTTACAATCAAATTGGATAGCGACCAATGCTGGATAGATGAAATAATTAATCAATGATACCACAAAGCGGCGAATTTTGATCGCCGCTTAATTAATAAGCCGGCAAAAGCATAATCTAGTATTTTAAAAGGGAATTAAACATCAATAAGCAGAATGCCCTCCCGCTGTATTTCCAAGGCATATTCAGTTTTCTATCCACAAACCGGAAACAGCCTCCAAATAAATCGACACAACCGCCAATGGGATTGAATAATGACGCATCGCTGCAGTCGGGTTTGGCAGCTTGCCGCGAATATTCAACCTTCATTCTATCCTTCCACTTTTTAGGTTTAAAGCTGATATAAACAGGCCAAAGCAGCGGGTTCCCCCCAAATTGAACCGCCCGGTAAGGTCCCATAAATCTCCGCATAGCGAAATTAGGCGCTTTTTACCCATGATAAAAATAAAGATCGTTGAGTTGATTTTTATCCGCTGGCTATATTGGATGCGTCAAGCATAACGTGAGCCGGCTTTTATGGATTACTATTGGTTAAACCCCATAAGCCTTAACATACTGGATATTATAATTTAAATAAACAACGATTAATACCTCCCCGCCAGTACTTTTAAGGATATGGTTTTACATTGCAGCAATATACCTATATTTTTTCAGCCATTTATACAAATATATTAATCGATGAGGTCCTATATTGCGTTGACACTGTTGACATGCGATGATAAAATATTATACTGCATCAGCATTGGTATACTGCGCGTGTTATGCGTTTTTGTACCATTATATTTGCCTGGAAGTATAGAAAATCAGCAAACTGGGTATTACTTTCAGGTGAGGTAATGCCTTCCTGTTCAGGTAATGTCTGACGCAGCGGTATAATGGGCGCTTCCTCGCAGTTGCATTGTTATAGTGTACATGATTCAGCATTGGGCTGAAGACTGTGTAGACGGCGCGCTTGTACGCCAAAAAGCTTTGACATGGTGAAAACCACAAACATCAGTTAGGAGTGAACGCGATGGTGCATGAGGTGCAGTTGGGTAGACGAACGAGGATGAGCTATTCCCAGATATCCGAAGTTCTCGACATGCCCGACCTGATTGAGGTACAAAAGAACTCATACAGGAGGTTTGTAAACGAGGATCTTATGGAGGCGCTAAGGGACGCCTCACCTATTACCGACCACGCAGCCAAGCTGCTTTTGGAGTTTGTAGGCTACAAGATAGATGCCGACAATCCCAAATACAGCGTTGAAGAATGCAAGAACCGGGATGTTACATACTCTGCGCCGCTGAGGGTACACGTCCGCCTTATCAACAGAGAAACGGGCGCGCTCATCGATGAAAAAGATGTGTTTATGGGTGATTTCCCGCTTATGACCGAGCAGGGGACATTTATATACAATGGGGCCGAACGCGTAATCGTAAGCCAGCTGGTCCGCTCACCGGGCGCATACTACGACATGACCATTGATAAGGTGGGAAAACGCCTGTTTTCCGCCCAGATCATCCCCAACAGGGGCGCGTGGCTAGAATACGAAACCGACAGCAATGAAATATTGTATGTTAAGATTGACCGCCAGCGCAAGCTGTTTATAACCACCTTGCTGCGCGCTATAGGCTATGGAACCGACGCGCAAATTGTTGAACTCCTGGGCGAAGAGGAACGGCTACTCAACACTTTGGAAAAGGACACCGCGAAGTCTGAGGAAGACGGACTTATAGAGATTTATAAAAGGCAAAGGCCAGGGGAACCGCCTACGAGCGAAAGCGCCCGCAACCTAATGAAGACGCTTTTCTTTGACAAGCGCTATGACCTAGCACGAGTCGGCAGATATAAGTTTAACAAAAAGCTGTGCCTGTCCGCCAGAATCGCGGGATACACAGCCGCCGAGCATGTAATTGATCCTAACACCGGTGAAATCCTCGTTGAGGAGGGCGCGGAAATCAGCCGTGACGCCGCGTTAAACATTGAGAACGCAGGCGTTCGCGGTATATATGTATATGCGGAAGATAAACGCGTCCGCATTGTTGGAAACTGGTTTGTCGATGCGGCGTGCCATCTTCCCTTTGATCCCGCCGAAGCCGGAATAAACGAAAAGGTGCACTACCCCACCCTTATGGACCTGCTGTCCTCAGCTCAGGACATGGATGCTGACGCTCTTAAGGCCCATATAAGGGCGAATATTAACGAGCTTATACCCCGCCACATCGTAGCTGACGATATGGTGGCGTCCGTCAGCTATCTGATTGGGATGAATTACGGCATCGGCAAGGCCGACGATATAGACCATCTTGGAAACAGGCGGATCAGATCCGTCGGCGAGCTGCTTCAAAATCATATTAGAATCGGCCTTACGAGGCTTGAGCGCACGGTAAAGGAGCGCATGTCTGTGCAGGATATGGATTCCGCCACGCCTGGCAATCTCATCAATCCCAGGCCCGTGGCCGCCTCAATTAAGGAGTTCTTTGGCTCGTCCCAGCTGTCACAGTTCATGGACCAGACCAACCCCCTTGCAGAGCTTACCCACAAGCGCCGTCTCAGCGCTCTTGGCCAGGGCGGTCTTAACCGCGACAGGGCCACCTTTGAGGTGCGCGACGTTCACTATTCCCACTATGGGCGTATGTGCCCGATAGAAACGCCGGAAGGGCCCAATATTGGTCTGATCAACTCCCTGTCAACCTATGCCCGCATAAACGAGTATGGCTTTATTGAATCGCCTTACCGTATTGTTGACGCAAAGGGCAAGCGCATACTCGACGACGTAGTATACCTGACGGCCGACGAGGAGGAGGACTGCATAGTGGCCCAGGCCAACGAGCCTCTAATAGTAAACGATGATGGTACTTCCTGGTTCGCCAAGGACCGCGTTGTAGCCAGATACCGCGACCAAATAATCGAAGTGCCGAGCTCTGAGGTGCACTATATGGACGTATCGCCAAAGCAGCTGATATCGGTTGCTACGGCTATGATACCCTTCCTTGAGAATGACGACGCAAACAGGGCCCTAATGGGGTCTAACATGCAGCGTCAGGCGGTTCCGCTGCTAAAGCCTGAGGCCCCTATTGTAGGGACAGGTATGGAATATAAGGCCGCTCATGATTCGGGCGTGGTTGTCCTGGCAAATGAAAGCGGCACGGTTAAGCGCGTAAGCGCCCGCAATATTATCATAGCCGACGACGCTGGTAAAGAGCATGAGTACAGGCTGATAAAGTTTAGGCGTTCCAACCAGGGAACCTGCATAAACCAGCGTCCCATCGTCTCTGAAGGCGACAGGGTCGCTAAAGGCGACGTCATCGCCGACGGAACCTCAACGGAGCAGGGCGAAATCGCCCTGGGCCGGAACATACTGATTGGATTTATGCCGTGGGAAGGCTATAACTATGAGGACGCCGTACTCATCAGCGAAGAACTGGTGCGAAACGACGTATTTACATCCATACATATAGAAAAACACGAGCTTGAGGCCAGGGATACCAAGCTTGGCCAGGAGGAAATAACGCGTGACATTCCAAATATAGGCGACGACGCGCTGAAAGACCTTGACGAACGGGGAATTATCCGCATTGGCGCCGAGGTGCACACGGGCGATATCCTCGTTGGAAAGGTGACGCCAAAGGGCGAAACCGAGCTTACGGCCGAAGAAAAGCTGCTGCGTGCAATCTTTGGTGAAAAGGCCCGCGAAGTAAGGGATACGTCGCTTAGGGTTCCGCATGGTGAAGACGGAATTGTCGTAGACGTTAAGGTATTTACACGTGAAAACAAGGATGAGCTGTCGCCCGGGGTAAACGAGCTTGTGCGCGTTTACATTGCGCAAAAACGCAAGATCTCTGTTGGCGACAAGATGGCTGGCCGCCATGGAAACAAGGGCGTTATATCGCGTATCCTTCCTCCTGAAGACATGCCGTTTCTGCCGGACGGCACACCGCTACAAATCGTTCTAAACCCGCTGGGAGTACCGTCGCGTATGAACATAGGGCAGGTACTGGAGCTTCATTTAGGACGCGCAGCAAAGGAGCGCGGATGGCATATAGCAACGCCGGTTTTTGACGGAGCGACTGAAAAGGATATAGCGGAATGTCTTAGGATGGCAGGATGTGACGAAGACGGCAAAACGTATCTGTACGACGGCAGAACGGGCGAACGGTTTGAAAACCGCGTTTCCGTAGGCTATATGTACTATTTAAAACTAGCTCACCTTGTAGACGACAAGATCCATGCCAGAAGCACCGGCCCGTACTCGCTGGTAACCCAGCAGCCCCTCGGCGGAAAGGCCCAGTTCGGAGGCCAGCGCTTTGGCGAGATGGAGGTGTGGGCTTTGGAGGCTTACGGCGCCGCCAATACGCTGCAGGAAATTCTGACGGTAAAGAGCGACGATGTAATCGGCCGTGTAAAAACCTACGAAGCCATTGTCAAAGGCGAAAACGTACCGGAGCCTGGCGTACCTGAATCGTTTAAGGTTCTGATTAGGGAACTTCAATCGCTTGCGCTTGATATAAAGGTTCTGACCGACACCCGTGAGGAAATCGAAATCGATGATATGATGGAGGCGGAAGAACCCGTAGCGTTTAAAACAGAACTGCCAGATCTGGATAAAGCCGAGGATATACTGCCGGCTAAGTTTGGAGGTTTTTCTGAGTTCGACGAGTTCGAGGACGACGAATTTGAAGACGACCTTGAGGATAATAACGAGGGCCTGGCAGATGATGAAACCGACCCCTCCTCACAGTTTGAATTTGGAGATGATTTTATAATAGAAGGCAATGAACCGGATGACAACCTTGACGGAGAATAAGCCAAACGCATACTGCTGAAGGGAGAGAAACGCTTTGTTCGAGCTTACTAATTTCGACGCTATACAAATAGGCCTTGCGTCACCTGAAAAAATAATTGAGTGGTCTCACGGTGAGGTTAAAAAGCCTGAAACAATAAATTATAGGACGCTCAAGCCCGAGAAGGACGGGCTGTTCTGCGAACGCATATTTGGACCAACGAAGGACTGGGAATGCCACTGCGGACGCTATAAGCGGATACAGCATAAGGGCGTTATCTGCGACAAGTGCGGAGTTGAGGTGACAAAATCCAAGGTCCGCCGTGAGCGTATGGGCCACATACAGCTTGCGGCCCCGGTTTCGCATATCTGGTATTTCCGCGGAACCCCGAGCAGGATGAAAATGCTTTTGGATATGTCTCCAAAATCGCTTGAACAGGTCATATATTTTGCAAAGTATGTGGTGCTTGATCCTGGCGATACCGATATACCGCATAAAAAGCTCATGACTGAGATGGAATACCGCCGTGAGGCAGCCCGCGTGGCGCCAAAGAGGTTCCGCGTAGGCATGGGCGCTGAGGCAATTAAGGAGCTGCTTCAGAAGCTCGACCTTCAAAAACTGGCTGAAGATCTCCGCACGGAGATAAGCAAAGCTTCCGCTCAGAGCCAAAAGCGCGCCAACGCAGTTAAGCGTCTTGAGGTGGTTGAAGCGTTTATTAAGAGCGGCAATAAGCCAGAATGGATGATACTGGACGTCATCCCCGTTATTCCTCCCGACTTGCGGCCAATGGTACAGCTTGACGGCGGGAGGTTCGCCGCAAGCGATCTTAACGACCTTTACCGCCGCGTGATCAGCCGCAACAACAGGCTTAAGAAGCTGCTTGAAATTCATGCTCCGGACATCGTTGTAAGAAATGAGAAGCGTATGCTCCAGGAAGCGGTGGACGCGCTTATAGACAACGGCAAGCGCACCCGCGCTGTTACAGGCGCAAACAACCGGCCGCTAAAGTCCCTTTCAGAACTTTTGCGCGGAAAGCAAGGGCGTTTTCGGCAGAACCTTCTAGGAAAGCGCGTAGACTACTCTGGCCGTTCGGTAATTGTAGTAGGGCCGGAATTGAAGATGTATCAGTGCGGACTGCCTAAGGAGATGGCGCTTGAGCTGTTTAAGCCGTTTGTAATGAAAAAGCTGGTGGAGAACGATCCCCAGACCAACATAAAGAGCGCAAAACGCAAGATAGAACGCGTAAGCAAGGAAGTATGGGACGCCCTGGAGGAGGTTATAAAGGACCATCCGGTGCTTCTCAACCGCGCTCCGACCCTGCACCGGCTTGGTATACAGGCCTTTGAGCCGGTGCTGGTGGAAGGCAGGGCGCTTAAGCTTCATCCTCTGGTATGTCCAGCATATAACGCTGACTTTGATGGGGACCAGATGGCCGTACATGTGCCTCTATCCGTTGAGGCTCAGGCTGAGGCGCGTTTTCTGATGCTTGCTTCAAACAACATACTTAAACCCCAGGACGGCAAGCCTGTGGTAAGCCCAACGCAGGACATGGTAATGGGCTGCTATTACCTTACCCTGCAGCGCGACGGCGATAAGGGCGAAGGCAAAGCGTTTTCCTCCGAGGACGAAGCGCTGATGGCATATCAAAGCGGCGACGTAACGCTTCACGCTAAGATAAAAGTACGCATTCAGCGGGAAATCGACGGCGAGATCCGCAGCAAGGTTATAAGCACCTCTGTGGGCAGGCTTATATTCAACGGAGCTATTCCTCAGGATCTCGGATTTGTCGACAGGTCTCTGCCTGAAAATGCGTTCAAGCTTGAGATAGATGAAAAGGTAACCAAGAAGACGCTGGCGGCCATAGTCGATTGCTGCTACCGCAGGCACGGAGCAACTTCTACGTCGAATATGCTTGATAATATCAAGAGCCTAGGGTTTAAATATTCCACCAAAGGTGGAATAACCGTAGGCTATAGGGATATAATCGTACCCGAGCAGAAAAAGCAGATGCTCGCCGATGCGGAAGACAGGGTCATAGAAATTGAGGATATGTATATGATGGGCGTTATCACCGCAAAGGAACGCCGTGAGCACATCATTAAGATCTGGGAGCAGGCCACCAAAAACGTAACCGACGCCCTGATGAACAGCCTTGACGAATGGAACCCGATTTACATGATGGCGAACTCCGGCGCCCGCGGAAGCACCAACCAGATACGCCAGCTTGCCGGCATGCGTGGACTTATGGCTGATCCCAGTGGTCAGATTATTGAAGTTCCAATTCGCTCCAACTTTAGAGAAGGCCTTACGGTTCTTGAGTTTTTCGTTTCATCGCATGGCGCAAGGAAAGGGCTTGCCGATACCGCCCTCAGAACCGCGGACTCTGGTTATCTCACCAGGCGTCTCGTCGATGTCTCTCAGGATGTAATCATACGTGAGGACGACTGTTTTAAGCTTAGAAACGACAGCACTAAGGGAATACGCGTGGAGGCGATAAAGGACGGCGATAGGATTATCGAACCTCTAGGCGACAGAATTCTTGGCCGTTATACGGCCGAGCCGGTCTGTCATCCTGAAACCGGTGAGCAAATAATTGGGGCAAACGAGCTTATCACCTATGAGCTGCGCAATATTATAATCGCGGCTGGTGTTGAGAGCGTTGTCTGCCGCACTGTATTCACATGCAGAAGCGAGCACGGCGTATGTGCAAAATGCTATGGCGTCAACCTGGCTACCGGCCACCCTGTAAATATCGGCGAAGCCGTGGGAATAATAGCGGCCCAGGCTATCGGAGAGCCTGGAACGCAGCTGACGATGCGTACGTTCCACACCGGCGGCGTCGCGTCGGCTGATGATATAACGCAGGGTCTCCCCCGCGTTGAGGAAATATTCGAAGCCAGAAAGCCTAAGGGCCTGGCTGTGATATCCCAAATTGCCGGCACTGTACACATACAGACCGGAAAGAAGACCGAAGCTGTAATAACAAACGAGAGTGAAACCGAAAAATACCTTATACCGTTTGGTTCTAAACTCAAGGTTGCCGACGGCGACTTTGTGGCGGCCGGAGACGAGCTTACCGAAGGCTCTGTAAATCCCCATGAGATACTAAGCATTAAGGGCGTTAATCAGGTCCAGTCCTATATGCTTAAAGAGGTTCAGAGCGTATACCGCGACCAGGGCGTTGAAATCGCCGATAAGCACATTGAGATAATTATCAGGCAGATGCTGCGCAAGGTCCAGGTGACCAATGCCGGAGATACCCAGTTGCTTCCTGGCGAGCTTATAGATATATTCCGCTTTGAACAGGAGAACAGCAGGGTTATTGGGGCGGAGGGCCAGCCTGCCGAGTCAAAGCGCAAGCTTATGGGCATTACCAAGGCCGCGCTCGCTACCGACTCATTCCTTTCCGCGGCGTCATTCCAGGAAACGACCCGAGTTCTTACCGAGGCCGCTACGAAGGGAAAGGTGGACCCGCTTGTTGGTCTGAAGGAAAATGTAATAATCGGCAAGCTCATTCCGGCTGGAATCGGACTCAAGCGCTACCGCAACATTGATATACAGATGGAAAGCAATGTGCGCGATAATGCAGCAATAGACCATCAAGTTCATGCCGAACGCATCCTCTCCGACAGCGACGAGGACTATGCGGCCCTTGCCGCGGAGGCTGCCGGCCAGCCGGATAGGCCGTCGTTCTCCGATCTTACCGCGCTTGAGCCAATGGAGCTTACCGAGATGCCGGAGATGAACGCCTTTTAGCTTATGTGTGTTTTAGTCATTAGGAGGCAAAGTGGAAAACAGATATACAAACGAAGACTGTCCGCTAAGGGGCGGAGACGACTGCAGGCTTCTTAACATGCCCGGGTGCAATGAATGCCCTGTAAACAAATTGCCCCGTGAGGAAAAGGTCAAGGCTGGCAGGGAGCTTCGCGATACGGCTATACTCATGCCGATAGAACTGGTGCGTAGTGCAGCGGAAAGCTCCCACTGCCTATTATGCAACGACGATGTAAAGCGCAAGCGTACCTGTTACGCCGTTGCTGATTTAGGGCATAAGCATCCCAATCCGGATAACAGCAGCGGTATCTCAAAGGGCGGCCTTCTGGTGCCGGTTCAGATAGCCTCTTGTAGCCAATGCAAGCGCAATTTTACGCTTGCCAGCTATCTTCCGGACGCCCTGGCATTGCTTATCACAGGTATAGCGCTTGTATTGTTAAGCATCCGCAGCATTAGGGAGCCGCTTATGGCGGTGCTTACAGCCTTGCCGCTGATAGTATTTATTATCGCCTGTATACTGGCGGTAACCGTTCGCTATACGCTTAGACGCTGCCTGGTCAAGAAGCTCGGTAAAAGTACCAAGTTTAAGATATCAGACATCGGCATAATTTCCCGTATGTACGGCAATGGCTGGTTTGAACTGTATGGCAGCAACCGCGTCATCTCAAAGGTGTACTTTAACGACGCGCCCCTTTCAAAGGGGCCGTATACCGCGTATATCCGTGAATCCAACGATGGACCCGCCGACATAAAACTTAACCAAAGCATAGAAGAATCTCCTATACAATAAGAAATCACTTCTTGATCCAATAATGAACAAAGCTTTTTAAGTCCACTTCCTTTAGTACAATCTACTGTAATATCTAAATAAACAACATTGAGTGTTGCATGAATACCTACATATTTTTGGTGGATTTGTTTTTGAATTTCAAGTATTTCATCTAATTTTTCTTGTGGATGAAAAGCACATACAATATCAATATCATCTTGAGTATGATCTAATATTTCTAAAAAATCACCTGCTATTTCTTGATAACCATTTTCTGTTAAAATACATGTTTTTTGATTTATATATCCATATGTTTGTTGACCATCAAAAAATGTATAATTTAGATAAGGATATTTTTGATAGCTTTCTTTAAGTATTTCTTTAGCAATTTCATTTTTTATTTGTTTTCGATAAAGAACTTGATCATTTTGATCAACAATCATTGCTCCATTATTTAAAACAAGATAATCATATTCAAAATGTGGTGTGACAAGTTTTGTTTCTTGAATATTTCTTCCTGTACAAAATGAAAAATAATGATCTTGTGTTCTTAATTTTTTTACAGCTTCTTGATCTTTATAAGTAATGGGTAAATTGCCCTTAGCAATTGTTCCATCAATATCACTAAATAATATTTTTTTCATATCTTCTCCTTAAGCTAAGTCTAAAAATAATTGATATAAACGATCCTGATTTTCATTTTTTTCAATTAAAGCTTCTTCAATATTTTTAGATATAATTTGATTATCTTTCACACAGATACATAAACCACTTTTTCTTTTTTCTAATAAACAAATGGCTTCTTCTGCCATTTTAGATGCTAAAATACGATCTTCAGGAACAGGTGATCCACCTCTTTGAATATGTCCCAAAACAATTGATCTTCCTGAATATCCAGTTTCTTCGCTAATACGATTAGCTAGTTTTTCAACATCTAATATTTTTTCACTTACAATAAGTATCGCATGTTTTTTATGATACTCTTCTTCACATATTTTAAGTTCTTCAATAATTTTATTTTCATCATACTCTGTTTTATCTGTAATAACAATTTCACTACCACATGCAATTGCAGAATAAATAGCAAGATTATCTGCATGATTTCCCATAACTTCAACAACAAAGCAGCGATGATGTGAACTAGACGTATCTCTTAATTTATTAACAGCATCGATAAT
>OHNO01000137.1_pt1 | contig 46358 bp, 42 predicted proteins | sample 1569521 | NCBI WGS metagenome assembly OHNO01 (sample SAMEA3879604, study PRJEB24766) | human gut metagenome | biome: human-associated habitat; feature: feces | place: USA | collected 1985/1987
GCGGGATTTACTGCGATATTATCCCGCGCCCGGGCGGGGGTCGGCGGAACGCGGTGAGGCCGGCGTGGGCCGTGAGGGCGGGACGTCGAGGACGCCGTCCCCTACGGGGCGGCTGCGGCGACGTGGGGCCGGCGTTAGACTCGCGCCGGGTGGGGGCGGATGGCCGCTTTGGGGATTTGGGCTTTATACTATTTTTATGCGCTTCACGGGCCAAATGCCTGATTGATATATATTTTACCCTGTGATATAATGACTGGGAATGTGTTTAGCGTCAGCGCTAAGGGAAAAGGGGACGGTATTCCGATGAATTATGTAGTGGTGGATCTGGAGTGGAATCAGGCGATGAGCTCCAAATCCTCCGTTTTCAACAGGCTGCCAATCCACCTGCGGGGTGAGATAATCCAGATAGGCGCCGTTCGCCTCAACGAGGACATGACCCCGGGCGAGGAATTTCAGATAGACGTCAAGCCCGTATACTTCAAGCGCATGCACTACAAAGTAAAAAAGCTCACCGGCTTCGACAAGGAGCGGCTCTCCCACGGCGTCTCCTTCCCGGAGGCGCTTGAGCAGTTCCGCGCCTGGTGCGGCGAGGGGGTCACCTTCCTCACCTGGGGCTATGACGACCAGGGCATCATGGAGCAGAACATCATCATTCACGACCTCGACTGGGACTGGATAGCCGGCTGGGTAAACCTTCAGCTCATATACAACCTCCAGACCGGCGGTGACAAAAACCAGAAGTCCCTCGCCACCGCCATGGAGCACTTCGGCATCGAGCAGACCCGCGTGGCCCACGATGCGCTGGGCGACGCCTACAACACCGGCCTCGTCTGCTCACGGCTCGACATGGTCTCGGGCATGGAGCAGTATGCCGACGCCGTGGAGATACTCTCCCACCGCGGCGCGCCCAAGGAGAAGAAGCCCCGCCCGGACACTCCCGAGCCCATCGCCCACAGCGCCTTCTCCGGCTACGCCTCCAAGGGCGACGCCTTTGCCGACTGTTCCCTCGCCGCCCCGGCCTGCCCCATCTGTGGTGCCGAGATGCAATTCTCCCGCTGGATAAACCAGGGCGACCAGAGATACATGTGCCTCGCCGAGTGCCCCCAGGACGGCAAGCTGCTGCTGAGGATAAAATTCAAGCACTCCGACGACGGCAGCTATTCCGCCGGCCGCCTCGCCTACCGCGCGGACGAGAGCATGCAGAGCTTCTACGCCGCCAAGTCCTCTCAGCCGAGGAACCGGGGCCGCGGCCGACGCCGCGCGAAAATTTCTAAGCAACAGGAGCGTAAGGGACAATGAAGATCGTTCTTGTCGGAGCCGGGCGCATGGGCCAGGAGATAGCCAGACGCCTCGCCGAAGAGGGTCACGACATAACCGTTATCGACACCGACGCAGACTGCCTTGAGGAGATATCCACCGGCGTGGACGCCATGGTGCTCTACGGCAACGGTGCGGACTATACCGTCCTTACCGAGGCCGGAGTCGGAGAAGCCGACCTGCTCATCGCCGTCACAAGCGACGACTCCGTCAACATGCTCTGCTGCCTCACGGGCAAGAAGCTGGGCGTCAGCAACACCGTCGCGCGGGTGCGCACGATGGAATACTTCCGCCAAATGGTCTTTCTCAAGGACGAGCTCGGCCTCTCCCTTGTGCTGAACCCGGAACAGGCCGCAGCCTCTGAGATCTCCCGCATACTCCGCTTCCCCTCCGCAGCCAAGGTCGAGTCCTTCGCCAAGGGCCGGGCAGAAATGGTGGAGTTCACCCTCGCGCCCGAGTCCCCGCTGTGCGGGCTCAGGCTAGTCAAGCTGCGCGACAAATATGCTTCCAACCTTCTCATCTGCGCAGTCGAGCACGACGGGCGCGTCATCATCCCCAAGGGCGACTTCGTCCTCTCTGCGGGCGACGTGCTCCATGTCGTCGGCTCCTCCGCGGAGATGAGCGCTTTTTTCAAGTCCGTCGGCTCCTACAAGCGCAGTGTCCGCGACGTAATGATACTGGGCGGCGGGCGCATATCTCTCTACCTCGGCTCGGCCCTGCTCGACGCCGGCATCCGAGTGCGCATCATCGAGCGCAGCGAGGAGCACTGCGAGATAATCAAGGGCTTCCTCCCGCGCGCCGAGATACTCCTCGGAGACGGCACAAACCCCAAGGTCCTCGAGGAGGAGGGCATCCGCACCACGGACGCCTTCGTCGCCCTCACGGGCAGCGACCAGAACAACATCATAACCTCCATGTTCGCCGCGCGCTCCGGCGCCGGCAAGGTCATCACCAAGGTCAACGACGACTGCTTCCGCCGCATGGTGGACTCCCACAAGCTCGACAGCTTCGTCACCCCCAAGAACATCGCCGCGGACAACATCGTCACCTACGTCCGTGCCATGCAGAACTCCATAGACGCCAGCGGCATCGAGTCCCTGCACGAGATCGCAGACGGCAAGGCCGAGGCGCTGGAATTCTCCATAAAGCGCCCCGCGGACTACCTCGGCATACCGCTGAAGAGCCTTCGCATCCGGCGCGACACCCTGCTGGCCGCCATCATCCGGGGCAACGAGTGCATCATACCCGGCGGCAACGACTGCGTTAAGCTCCACGACAGCGTTATAGCCGTAACGACCAAGTTCGGCATGCAGCAATTCGACGATATATTTGAGGAGTAGCCGACGGCCATGAATTACAGGATGATATCCAAAATACTCGGCCGCGTCATGGCGGTCGAGGCCACGCTCATGGTGCTGCCGACGCTTACGGCGCTCTATTACGGCGAAAGCGTGCTGCCCTTTGTCTGCACGATGCTCATTGCGGCCGCCCTTTTCGGGCTGCTGACGCTGCCCAAGCTCCGGCATCACGACATCTACGCGCGCGACGGCTTCGTCAGCGTCGCGCTCTCCTGGCTGCTCATGAGCCTTGTGGGCGCGCTGCCCTTCGTCTTCTCCGGCGAGATACCGAACTATTTCGACGCCTTCTTTGAGATCGTCTCCGGCTTCACGACGACGGGCGCCTCCGTTGTCGCCAATGTCGAGGAGCTCAGCTGCGGCGTGCTGCTCTGGCGCAGCCTCTCCCACTGGATAGGCGGCATGGGCGTGCTCGTCTTCATCATGGCCGTGCTGCCCCTCTCCGAGGAGCGGAGCATGCACATCATGCGCGCGGAGGTGCCGGGGCCTCAGGTCGGGAAGCTCGTGCCGCGCATCCGGCACAGCTCCGCCATCACCTACCTCATCTACGTCGCGCTCACCGTCATGCTCATCCTCCTGCTCTGCCTGGGCGGGATGCCCTTCTTCGACTCCGTGAACCACGCCATGGCCACGGCCGCCACCGGCGGCTTCAGCGTCAAGGCAGCCTCCATAGGCTTCTACAACAGCGCGTATATTGACGTCGTCACCGGCGTATTCATGCTGCTCTTCGGCGTCAACTTCAGCATCTATTTCCTGCTCATCATGCGCAAGTTCCGGCCGGCGCTCAAAAACTCGGAGCTGCATCTCTATTTCGGCATCGCAGCCTTTGCCACCCTCGCCATCGCGCTGGACATAAACGGCGACTATGGCGGATTCTGGCACAGCCTGCGCCTGTCCTTCTTCCAGGTCTCCTCCATCATGACGACCACCGGTTTCGCCACGGCGGACTTCAACCACTGGCCCGCCTTCTCCAAGGGGATGCTGGTGCTGCTCATGTTTATCGGCGCTTCTGCGGGCAGCACGGGCGGCGGCATCAAGGTCTCGCGCATACACATCCTTGCCAGCGCCGCCAAGCAGGAGCTCGGCAAGCTGCTCAACCCCAGGCGCACCGTCTCCGTCCGGCTCGACGGCCACAGTATAGACACGACGACCATCCGCTGCACGCTGGTGTTCTTCGCACTCTATATCGGCATAACCTTCCTGTCCACCCTGGCCGTCTCGCTCGACGGCTACGATCTTGAGACAAACTTCACCGCGGTCACGTCCTGCATCTCCAACGTCGGCCCCGGCCTCAGCCTCGTAGGCCCCATGGGGAACTACAGCATGTTCTCCAACTTTTCCAAAGTGCTGCTCTCCTTCGATATGCTGGTGGGCCGCCTGGAGATCTACCCCATGCTCATCCTCTTCCTGCCCTCCACCTGGAGGAAAAATTGAGGGATTCCCAAAAATTCACCCCGCCGCCCGATTTGGGCGGCGGGGCTTTTTTTTACTGCTGCTCCTCCAGATATTCCTCCAGGCAGAGGCCGTTTTCCATTATGTACTGCGCGGCCTCCTCGCCCACATAGCGGAAGTGCCAGGGCTCCCAGACTATGCCCGTGATGCCGGACTTGTCCGGCGGGTAGCGCAGGATGAAACCGTAGTCTGCGCAGTTTTCCTTGAGCCACTCGGCCTCCTCCGTCTGCGCCCAGCTCTCGTCCAGCTCCGGATGGGCGTTTGATATTATGTCAACCGCAAGGCCCAGCTGGTGCTCGCTCGTGCCGGGGCGGGCGACCTCGGCTGCGGCAAGCTCCTCGGCCTCGGCGCGCCCGAGGCCGGTCTCGGCCATGACGCGCCCCACCTTGTCCTCAAAGAGCTGCTCCTGATAGGCCCAGCTGCGCCAGCCGGAGGTAACGACGAGGTCCAGGCCCGCCTCGCGTCCGGCCTGGAGCAGCGCACGCAGGGACTCCACGGCACGCAAATCGAAGAGATAGCCGTTGTCGGCCTCAGCGGTATCGGGCTCATAATCCCGGGACAGGGGATTTTCCGTGTTCACCAGCGTCAGGCGCCAGTCGTCCGCGCCGGCGGGCGAGGGCTGTTCCATTCTGGGCTCCGTGCCCCCCTCCGTCTGCCGGGGTTTGTCCCCGCTCTCGCCTGACGAGCCCGCCTCCATAGCCCCTATGCCCAGCAGCAGCACGAGCAGCAGCGCCAGAAGCGCCCCGGACAATTTTCGCATGTTTTTCATAGCCGCTCCTTTCGCGGGGCGGAAAAACCGCCCTGTATGCATATCATACAGGGCGGTTGTATCGTATTTTCGTCAGAATTGCATCATTTTCGCATCATTTTTGCATATTTTCAGCCTGTGAGCGTAAATTCTCGGTCAACGAGCAGGGAGGCGGAGTCGGAGTAGGTATGCATGCGGCACTCGTAGCTGCTCTCCTCGCCCGCGGCGCTGTTAGTGAGCCGGACCTCGAAGGGGACGTTGTCCTCTATACCCTCCGGGATCTTCTGAAATCCGTCGTAGTCGAGCGCCGAGGCAAAGCTTCCGAGCAGCGCGGAGGCGTTGTAGTAGTCGTCAGCGTTGTAGTCGGCGAGGTTCCGCTCGCAGGAGGCGCTGTAGTAGCAGTAGAAGACGTCCAGCGTGTCGATATCCAGCTTTATCCAGAACCAGTTGCTCCAGTCGCCCGTCCACTCGCGGTAGTACTCCAGGACGCGGATGGTCTTGCCGCCCTCGGAAACGGTGTAGAAGTTCGTACCGGTGGAGCTGAGGCTGCGCTGGGCGCCGTGGTCTGCCACGAGGACGTTTTCCACGGCGTTGGCGCGGCGGATGGCGGCGACGAGGATGTCGCCGTCTATCTCCTCGGCGTCAAGGGCGCGGCGGGAGAGCTGACCCTCGTCGTACAGTGTATAGAGCTGCACGCGCTCGGCGAGGCTGAGGACCTCCGTGGGTGACGGGCTCTCCTCCTGCGCGGCGGGCTCCTGCGTCCGGCCGCGGAGCATGAGGGCTGGTACGGTCAGGCAAACGGCAAAGACCAACAGCGTCAGGATGCCGGCATACAGGCCGGGCTTCGGCTTTTTCACTCCCCGCCGCCTCCCTTCAGGAAGACGCGCACGGTGGTGCCCTCGCCCGGTTCGCTCTCATACTCCAGGGTGGTGCCGTGCAGCTCGGCTATGCGCTGGCAGAGGGCCAGGCCGAGGCCCGCTCCGTTTTGCGCGCGGGAGCGGCTCTTGTCTATCATATAGAACGGCTCCGTTATACGCGAGAGGTCCTCTTTCTTCATGCCCCGGCCGTGGTCCCGGACATAGAAGGCGTAGCCATCCTCCTCGCGCTTGCCGAAGAGCTCTATCGTCTGGCCCTTGCGCGAGGCCTTGCGGGCGTTGTCGATGAGGTTTATCATGAGCGTCTTGAAGAGGTCCGGCTCTATCTCCACCTCGCCCTGCTCCCAGCGCATGTCCAGGGTCATGCCGTCTGAGGCCAGGGACGGCACGGTTACAGCCGCGACCTCGCGTATGAAATACGGCGCGTCGAACTTGCGGCGCTCTATACCCTGCTTGCCGGAGACTATTATCTCCATGAGCTTGAGGGAGAGGGCCTCCAGCCGCTTGCCCTCGGAAAAGATATAGCCCGCGGCGGTGAACCTGTTTTTCGGGCTCATCTCGCGGGAGCGGAGCATGTCGGCATAGCCTATTATGGCGGTGAGCGGTGTCTTGAGCTCGTGCGCGAAGCTGGCGATGAACTCCTCGCGCCGCTCCGCCGCCTCCTCAAGCAGCTTAACCTCGCCCTCCAGCTCTTCCGCCTGCTGGCGGCGGCGCTCCGCTTCGCGCGCCGCGCGCCCCTGAGCCCGCAGCGAAAAAAACGCAACGAGCCCGCCGCCCGCCGGGGAGGCGAGCAGCAGGAAAACAGCGTAGGCCGGGTAGCTCAGCCCGGCCCCGCGGCCTATCGCTATACAGGCCCCGAGGCAGATGATGACCGCCATGACACAGGTGGAGGCCAGAAAAAGCCCCAGGGGAAACGCGGCGCGGGCGCTCTTAGATCTCAAGTCGGTATCCCACCTTGTAGATGGTCTTTATCTTGTCGTCCCAGTGCAGCTTCTTGCGCAGGCGCTGGACGTGCAGGTCCACGGTGCGGGAGTCGCCCATGTACTCGCTGCCCCAGACGCGCTCATAAATAGTCTCGCGGAAGAGTGCGATGTTCCGGTTGCGCACGAAGAGCAGCAGCAGCTCGAATTCCTTGGCCGTCAGCGGGATCTGGCGGGAGCCGCGCATGACCGTGTGCGAGCGCGTGTCTATCGTCAGGCCCTCGATGCTTATCTCCGTTGCAGACTTGCCGGCGCGGCGGAGCACGGCCTCCACCCTAGCCAGCAGCTCGACTATCTCAAAAGGCTTCACAAGGTAGTCGTCCGCGCCCAGGCGCAGGCCCTTGACCTTGTCCGCCATAGTACCCTTAGCGGTCAGGAATATGACCGGTATCCCCAGCGGCTTTATGAAGTCGAGCAGCTCGTAGCCGCTCACCTTCGGCAGCATAATGTCCAGGAGCACGAGGTCGTAGCCCTCCTTCTCCAGCAGGTTCGCCGCCTCCAGCCCGTCATAGGCGCAGACGCAGGTGTAGCCTGCCTCGGAGAGGTTCATCTCGATGAGGTCGCTGATGGGTCTCTCGTCCTCCACGACAAGTATCCTGTACATGCCGTTCACCTCCGGCTAATACAATATAACACGATTGCATCAAATTTGCATCATCCGAGGCTTTTTCGCCGCCTTCAGGCGAAAAAACATATACAAAAATCCCGCCTGTTTATGGGGCGTATTTTGTCGATACTGCGCAGGCGCCGCGCCGTCAGAGCACTTCCAGCAGGAAATGGGCCATATTCTGGATGGCGTTGGAGGCTGTCTTGCTGGGGTACATCTGGAAGTCGTGCCACATATTCTCCCAGACCTCCAGGCGGCAGTCCGCGCCTGCCTCGAGCATCCGCTCCGCGAGGCGCTCGGCGTCGGAATAGAGTATCTCGTGCGTGCCCACCTGGATGAGCGCCGGCGGGAAGCCCGCAAAGTCCGCGAAGAGCGGCGAGAGCAGGCAGTCTGAGGGGTCCAGCCCCCCGGCGTAGGCCTCGCGCACGGCGTACATGTATTCCGGCGTGAGCACGGGGTCTATCCCCGCGCGCCCGCGCAGGCTTTCGCCAGAGGCGGTCATATCCGTCCAGGGCGACATCAGCAGCAGCGCCCCCGGCAGGCCGCGGCCTGCCTCGCGCAGCTTCAGGCAGAGCACCAGAGCCAGGTTCCCGCCTGCGGAGTCTCCCGCCAGAACTATATCCCCCGGCGCTATGCCCAGGCTCTCAAGGTGGCCCCAGGCGGTCAGGGCATCCTCCACCGCCGCGGGGTAGGGGTGCTCCGGCGCGAGGCGGTAGTCAAAGGCGAGGGTGTCCATCCCCGTGGCCCGGGTGAGCTTCGAGGCCAGGACCTTGGAAAAGCCCAGGCCGCCGCTCGTGTAGCCGCCGCCATGGCAGTAGAGGATGACCCGGCGGCGCCTGTGTTCGCGGGAAAGCCGCATCCAGGCGGCGTCCATGCCGGCGAGCGTGAAGGGCTCCCACACGAGGCCGGACATCGAGGCCGCCATGTTGCCCAGCGCGTCCTGGGAGCGGCGCTGCTTTTCGAGGTCCTCCGGTGTGAAACTCTCAGGCTCTCCCATGCTGTGGACGGCCTTCAGAAGCCGCATGAAAGGAGCGAGCTTCAGCTCCTCCGGCCCGCTCACGAGCTTGTGCTTTTTGCTTGGCACTACCTGACCCCCTCCCGGCGTTTTAGCCGATTATACCACAGTCCGCCCGCCTTGAACAGCGGGGGCAGGACAGAAAAAAGCGCCGCCCCTCCACAGGGGCGGCGCTCCGCGTCAGGCGGCCAGGGCGGCGACTATGGCCTCGTAGACCGCGTCGGCGTTCTCGCACATGACCATTATGATGGTGCCGTCATCCAGGGTCTCAAGCTTGGCGTTCTTCGCTATCTCGTACTGGTCAGCCAGATAGGTCTCGAAGTTGGCGCACTGGGTGTCGATAAAGCCCTGGAGCCCGGCCTTGACGGTCTCCTCGCAGCCCTCGGCGGGCTTGGCGATGACGATGCCGTAGGCCTTGACGTTTATGAGCGAGACGCTCATGGCCAGCTCAGTAACATCGTCGGCGGTGAAGCCGAGCACGTCGTAATACATGCTCTCAATGGCATCCTTGTCGCTCTGGACGGGGTAGGCCTCATTCTCCTCGTCGCCGCGGGCGGAGGTTATGGCGTCGGCCAGGGGGCTCGAAGTTTCGGGCTCGCTGCTGTCCTCGGGCTCCTCAGGCTCCGCGCTGTCCTCGGGGGCTTCGGAAGGCTGCTCGCTCGTGATGGGTTCGGTGCTCTCTTCAGGCTTGGTCTCAGTGCCGCAGGCGCTCATCAGCGCCAGGCACATGGCTATGCAGAGAAATGCCGCAATGTACTTTTTCATTTTGTTTTGCTCCTTGATTTGCTCTAAGATTATTCCGGCGGTTTGCCGCCGTGGCCATATGACTGTTATTCGGGAGAAAAGTTCCCGCGTGGTTTTTAACATATTTTGAATTTCGACTTGTGAGCCTTGACGGGGGGTGGTAAAATCCCATTATACCTTCTTCGGAGGCGACTATGGACAGACCCCGCACTCCCTGGTACAGGATGGACAACGCCAGCTTCATGTATTCCTCTATCCAGAGGGACCAGTTTTCGGCCATATACCGCTTTTCCGCCGTCATGACCGAGCGGGTGGACCCCGTCTGCCTCCAGGCGGCGGTGGACAAGGCGCTGCCGCGCTTTCCGGGCTTTGCCGTCAAGATATGCCGGGGCTTTTTCTGGTACTACTTCGAGCCGAACACCGCGCCCGGACCCTACGTGCGTGAGGATGTGGCCGACCCCTGCCGCCCCGTGCGCTTCAACGAGGACAGCGGCTGGCTCATCCGCTTTTACTATTACATGAACCGCATTTCCATCGAGGTCTTCCACGCCCTGGCCGACGGGGCGGGGACGATGACCTTTTTCAAGGCCGTGCTGGCAGAATATCTGCGCCTGCGCGGCGCGGACATCCCCTCCGGCGAGGGGATAATCGACCTGGACGAGCCGCCCCGGGCCGAGGAACGGGAAGACGCCTATCTCCGCTACGCCGGCAAGGCCTCGCGCGCCCTTCCCCGCGTCGCCCGCGCCTATCAGAACCGCGGCACGCCCGAGCCCTTTTACACCTTCCACGTCACGATGGGTTTTCTCTCCGTCTCGGAGCTCCGGGACAAGGCCCGCTCCTACGGCGCCTCCGTAACGGAGTACCTCGCCGCCGTGCTCATGAAGCTGCTCATCGAAAAGCAGCGGCGCGAGCGGCCGCTCCGGGAGCGGCCCGTCACCCTCGCCGTGCCAGTGAACCTGCGCTCCTTCTTCCCCTCGGAGACGCTCAGGAATTTCATCCTCACCGTCCAGCCCTCCGTGGACCCTACGCTCGGGGACTACGATTTTCCCCAGCTTGTCGCCCTCATGCGGCACTACATCCGCCTCACCGCCGAGCCCGTGAAGCTCCGCGCCGCCATGACCCGCGGCGTTCGGCTGCTTATGAATCCTTTTCTCATCCTCATCCCGCGCGTGCTCAAAAACCCCATCATGCTCCTGAGCTACCACCTCACAGGCGTGCTGCCATACAGCGCCGTTTTCACGAACCCCGGGGCCTTCGCCCTGCCGGAGTGCATGAGGCCATACATCGACCACATGGAGGTCATCCTCGGTCAGGCCACTGTGGCCAGGCCGCATGTCTCCAGCATCAGCTACGGAGATGTTTTCGAGATAACCTTTTCCGGCGTGCAGAAGGAGACCGACCTGGAGCGCGAGTTTTTCCGCTTTCTCGTGCGCGAGGGACTCCACGTGCGCGTCGAGAGCAACCGTTAAGGGGGTGCCGGTATGTCCTACTGTGTAAACTGCGGCGTCGAGCTGAACCCCGGCGCGCGGGAGTGTCCGCTCTGCCGTACGCCGGTAGTGAACCCCTCCTGTCCCGTTGACGCCGCCGAGCCCGGCTTCTTCCCCGTGCGCCGCGAGGAGGTCGCCCCGGTCTCGCGCCGCGAGGCCGCGCTGCTGCTGAGCGCGATGCTGCTCTCCGTGGCCATCTGCTGCGGGCTTTTGAACCTGGTGTTTTACAGCGACATCTGGTGGTCCTTTTTCATCGGCGGGGCCATGGCCATGCTCTGGGTCTGGTTCGTGCCGCCGCTGCTGGTGCAGCGGATGTTCATCTGGGTGCGCCTGACTCTGGACGTTCTCGCCGTAGGGGCTTACATCTGCCTCATAGCCATCGCGCTCGACGGCATGGGCTGGTTCCTCGGGCTTGCCCTGCCGATCATTGCGGCGGCTGTGCTCGTGATACCGCTGCTTTACTGGATAATCCGCACGCGGCGCTGCTCCCTGCTCGTGTCGGCCGTACTCGTGCTCATGGCCATAGGCCTCCTGGCCGTGCTTACTGAGTTCATCTGTGACCGCTATCTCTCAGGAGGCTGGCTGCCCGGCTGGTCCATGGTCGTCCTGGCCAGCTGCGTAGGCCTGTCCGTCCCGCTCATCATAGTCCGCCGCATCCCCTCCCTCAGGGAAGAGGCTCGCAGGAAGTTCCACATGTGAGAGCGCTGAAAAAGTGAAATGCCGCCCTGTGGGCGGCATTTCACTTTTAATAAAGGCGCTGCATATTGCTTTTATGCCTGGGCGCTCAGTTCCAGTAGCCCGCGTGGACGGCGGCGGCCTCTTCCTCCACCTCGGGGATGGGGCCTATGACCTCGATGTTGCGCTGGCCGCGCGCAAAGACCTCGCGGCAGGGCAGATCGAAGGTCGGGTTCTGCTCGTTGCTGCCCGTGAGCTGCAGCAGGCGGCGCTCCGTCATGCCGTAGACCACCCTGCCGATGTTCGCCCAGTAGATCGCGCCCGCGCACATGGCGCAGGGCTCCGCCGTCGTATACAGCGTGCAGTGCGACAGAAACTCCCGGGAATACGCCTGAGATAGTATTCATGGCTCTCGTACGTTTCCTGAACCTCCTTTTATTCCAAAAGCCGCCGTTCCGAGTTCAGCACTATGGCATCCGCCTTCGCGCGCAGCTCTTCCTCCCGGGCGTTGGACTTCGCCAGAGAGCTGTTCAGCCCCTCCAGCACGCTGTGGATGCGGGCATAGGCGCTCTGCACCTGCTCCGTGGACTGCTGTATCCTGTCAAGCACCATCCAGTCCACAAAAAACCCGTCGAAGAAATAGTCCGCAAAGCGCATGAAGCCGTCAATGCTCACCTGCATACCCGAGGCCGCGCCGCCAACGTCGGCCAGCTCCGTCCTGAAGCGGCGCAGCTGGCTCTGCAGCAGAGCGACGTTGTGCTGGGCGCTGTCCAGGTGGCCATGCTTGGCCAGGTCCGAGATGAGCCCGCCGCCGAAGAGGTCAAAGGTAGCCCAGCCCTCAGCGTCGCCCAGTTCGTCGAGTATGGCGTTTATCGTGTTCAAGGCGTCGCTGCCCGCGGCAATGGCCTCCACCAGCTCCTTCTGGCGGCTCTCCTCCGCCGCTAACTCCGACTCTATGCGCAGAAGCTCGCGCCCGGCTTGGCCGCCGCTGCGGCGCAGCTCCTCTGCCCGAGCCTGGAGCGCGCGCTCATACTCCTCATGCGCGCCCTCAAGTTCGCCCAGCTCTGCCCGGAGGCGCGCTATGTCGTCCTCCGCCTCCGCCAGCTCCCGCGCCGCAGACTCATACTTCAGCGCCGCCGCAGCAGCCTCCCGCCGCTCCTTGTCCAGCTTTTCCTCGCCCTTGCCCAGCAGCGAGTAGAAAAATGCGGTAAGCCCGCCTGCCTCCAGGCGCTCCACATCGGCCCGCTCGTCGTGCAGGACGACCGCCAGCTCCTCGACACGCGCCTCCAGCGCGCTCCTCTGCGTCTCCAGCTCGCGCAGCTGGGCCTGGACCTGCGCCCTGCGCGCCGCGCGGCGCTGCAGCTCCTTCAGATCTCCGTCGTATACCGGCATGTCATTCTCCTTCCGCCGTTTCCGGCCTGATTATCTCTTTGACGCTCCGCTCGAACTTTGACCGCGGACCCATGACCTCCCGCTCGCAGCCTTCGCAGCGGAGCTTGAAATCCGCGCCAATCCTCAGCACCAGCCAGCGGTTGGAACCGCAGGGATGCTGCTTTTTCATGAGCAGCGTGTCGCCAACACGTATGTCCATTCAGCGCTCCTCTCCCTTTATGCGCGCCCAGTATGCCCGGGCGGCCTGCTCCGTCTTGTTCTCGCCGTACTCGTAGTATGCCACGTCTTTCAGCGTATCGGGCAGATATTGCTGCTCGACCCAGTGGTTGGGGAAATCGTGCGGGTATTTGTAGCCCTGCTCCCGCTCAAAACCCGCGCCGTCTGCATGGACGTTCTGCAGTTCCCGCGGGATCGGCCCCGCCTTGCCCGCGCGCACATCCGCAAAGGCGCGGTCTATCGCCATGACGACCGAGTTGGACTTCGGCGCCGTGGCGAGCAGGATGGCCGCCTCGGCCAGAGGCAGGCGCGCCTCCGGCAGGCCCAGCTGCAGCGCCGAGTCCACGCAGGCTTTCACGATGGCCGCCGCCTGGGGATAGGCCAGGCCGATATCCTCCGAGGCCGAGCACAGGAGCCTCCGGCAGGCGCCGATGAGGTCGCCCGCCTCCAGAGTGCGCGCCAGATAGTGCAGCGCCGCGTCCGCGTCCGAGCCGCGCAGAGACTTCATCAGGGCCGAAAGGCTGTCGAAATGCTCGTCCCCCTCCCTGTCGTAGCGCATGGCGCTCGACTGCGTCGCCTCGCGCGCGTCCTTAAGAGTTATGTCAACCTTTCCCTCCCTCCGCGGGGCAGCGGAGAAGAGCAGCTCCACGGAGTTCATGGCCTTGCGCACGTCGCCGCCGCAGGCCTGGGCGATGTGCTCCGCCGCTCCCGGCTCCAGGCGCGTCTCCACGTCCTCGCGCGCTGATATTATGTCAACCGCTCTCCTGACGGCGGGCAGCACCTCTGCGGCGGGTACGGACTTGAACTCGAACACCGTGCTGCGGGAGAGCAGGGCGTTATAGACGTAGAAATAGGGGTTTTCGGTCGTCGAGGCGATGAGCGTGATGCGCCCGTCTTCGATAAATTCCAGCAGGCTCTGCTGCTGTTTTTTGTTGAAATACTGTATCTCGTCGAGATAGAGCAGCACGCCGCCCGGGGTGAGCATGGTGTCCAGCTCTGCGATGATGGCCTTTATGTCCGCAAGGCCTGCGTTTGTGGCGTTGAGGCGGCGGAGGCTGCGCTCGGTCTTCCGGGCGATGATATTCGCCACCGTGGTCTTGCCCGTGCCCGATGGGCCGTAGAAGACCATGTTCGGGATGTCGCCGGAATCAATGACGCGGCGCAGGAGACCGCCCGGGCCGAGAATATGTTTCTGGCCGACGACGTCGTCCAGCTCAAAGGGCCTTATCTCGTCTGCCAAGGGTCTGTGCATGGCCTGACCTCCGTAACACGTTGAAATATGGGGATAAAGATGCTAAAATGCTTAAAAAAAGCGAAAGCGGTGGTTAATATGAGAACGCCAGAACAGGTCGCAGAAATAGTCTCCCGTCTGGAGGAGGCCTACCCCCTCGCGGACTGCACGCTCGACTGGGGGAAGGACTACGAGCTGTTGTTTTCCGTGCGTCTGGCCGCCCAGTGTACGGACGAGCGGGTGAATATGATAACCCCGGCGCTTTTTGAGCGCTTTCCGACGCTGGAGGCCTTTGCGGAAGCCGACGTGGAGGAAGTCGAGAAATACGTCCGCTCCTGCGGCTTTTACCACACGAAGGCGCGGGACATCGTGGCCTGCGCCCAGGTGCTGCTGGCCAAGCACGGAGGCAGGGTGCCTGACAACATGGATGAGCTGCTCGCCCTGCCGGGCGTGGGCCGCAAGACGGCTAATCTCATCCTCGGCGACGTCTTCCACGCTCCCGGAGCCGTTGTCGTGGACACGCACTGCATCCGGCTCTCGAACCGCATGGGCTTTGTAGACACGAAGGACCCTCCGAAGATAGAGGCCGCGCTGCGGGAGGCCCTGCCGCCGGAGAAGAGCTCCGACTTCTGCCACCGCATCGTCCTGCACGGGCGGGCGGTCTGTACTGCGCGCGCTCCGAAGTGCGGCGAGTGCTGCGTGGCGCATGTCTGCCGCTTCGCCTCGGGTGAATAGGTTCAGCCCACGACCTCGCCGCAGACCCGGTAATCCGCCTCGGGTGTGAGCGGTATGGGCGCATAGGCGGGGTTTGCCGAGATGAGGCAGGCTCCGCGCGCGTCCACATGCAGGCGCTTGCAATAGGCCATGCCGCCCAGGACGAATATGCCGACGCGCCCGCTCTCCAGCGTCTCGCGGCGGCGGACCCAGACTATCTGCCCGTCGGAGATCTCCGGCTCCATGCTGTCGCCGGCGATGCGCACGGCGAAGTCTGCCTCAGGCGGCGCGGCGGCGGCGTCCACGGGCTCGAAGTCGTCGCCGTCGAGGAACTGACCGGTGCCGGCTGAGGCGGCGAGGGTGTAGAGCGGCAGGATACGCGCCGCAGGTTCCTCTTCGCGCTCCGAATACAGCCCGCTGGCCAGCAGGACGCGGATATAGTCCGATACCAGCCTGCGCCCCTCGGCGTTGAGGCCGGCGAGGCTCCCGCCCGCACCGGTGAAGGTGGCCATGACGTCCGTGACCCCGTAGATGGCGCACAGCGCAAGGAACTGGGCCGCGTTCGGCATGGTCATATCCTTTTCCCACTTGCTGATGCCTGCGGGCTTTATGTCGATGCCCTCCGCCGCCAGCAGCTCCGAGACCCGGGGCTGAGTCAGCCCCGCCTCCCGGCGGAGGGAGGTGAGTATCGTTCCGAGAGATTTTTTCAGGCGAATCATCTCCTTTCAGGAGATATTGTATCAAATTCTTTGACTTTTGGCAACAATTTTTGTCGTCCGGGCAAGAGAGGAGCACGGACTGGCGCTTAAAAGTTTTTTGCCCCGCTTTTTTACAAAAAAGCGGGCGGGGTCCAGGGGCCGCGCCCCTGGCCGCGCGCCGCAGCGCGCGGAATACTCAATCGCCTTGGGAGGAGAATGAACTTGAAACGCATCCTCATCGTAGACGACGATGTCCACATCGGCAACATGCTCGAAGAGACCCTCTCCCGCGAGGGCTACTCCGTCTCGCGCGCCTACTCCGGCACCGAGGCCGTCATGTCTGTGAAGTTATGTAAACCTGACCTCGTGCTGCTCGATCTCATGCTTCCGGGGCTCGCCGGCGAGGAGGTGCTGCCGCAGCTGCGGGGGATACCGGTCATCGTCATGAGCGCCAAGGCGAGCGTGGACAGCAAGGTCGCGCTGCTGCTCGGCGGCGCGGCGGACTACGTGACCAAGCCCTTCAGCACCCGGGAGCTTCTGGCGCGCATCGTGGCGGCGCTGCGCCCGAGCGCGGCTGCGGAGCCGGAGGCGCTCTCCTTCGGGGCACTGCGGCTGGACACCGGCGCGCGCACGGTCATCTGCGCGGAAAACGAGGTGCGGCTCACGCGCACGGAATACGCCATATTGAAGCTGCTCATGCTAAACCCCGGCCAGGTCGTCACCCGCTCCGCCATACTGGAGCGCATCGCGGAGGACACGCCCGACTGCACGGAGAGCTCGCTCAAGATACACATCAGCCACCTGCGCCGCAAGCTGCGAGAGGCCGGGGCCGGGGACTGCATCGAGGCCGTCTGGGGCATCGGTTTCAGGCTGCGAGAGGGTTGACGAAATCTTTACCCTTTCGTTAACCGCTTTCTTTACGCGGCGGTGCTATGCTTGGTCCCGTAAAGGAGGCAAGTCAACATGGACTATGTTTTAAGCACAGATAACCTTGTCAAGAGCTACGGCCAGGCCCGGGCTCTCAGCGGGCTGAGCATGCACGTACCGAAGGGCGCCATCTACGGCATCGTGGGCCGCAACGGCGCGGGCAAGACCACGCTCATCCGCCTCATCTGCGGGCTTCAGCGGCCCACATCCGGCACTTACAGCATCTACGGCCGGGAGTTCACCAGCCGGGACATCCGCCTCTCCCGCCGCCGCATGGGCGCGGTGGTGGAGACGCCGAGCATCTACCTCGACATGAGCGCGCGGGAAAATCTCAGGCAGCAGTACCGCGTCCTCGGCCTGCCGAGCTTTGAGGGCATAGACGAGCTGCTCGCGCTCGTGGGCCTTGCGGACACGGGCAAAAAGAGGGCGCGCAACTTCTCCCTCGGCATGAAGCAGCGGCTCGGCATCGCCGTGGCGCTCTGCGGCGGGCCGGATTTCCTCATCCTCGACGAGCCGGTGAACGGCCTCGACCCGGAGGGCATAATCGAGATGCGCGAGCTCATACTGCGGCTAAACCGCGAGAGGCAGATAACCGTGCTCATCTCCAGCCACATCCTCGACGAGCTCGCCCGCCTCGCTACGCACTACGGCTTCATAGACGGCGGGCGCATGGTGCGCGAGATGAGCGCCGCGGAGCTGGAGGCCGCCTGCCGCAAGAGCATGCGCCTGGAGGTCACGGACACCGGCGCGCTCGCCCGGGTGCTCGACGCCATGGGCGCCGACTACCGCATCCTCTCCGAGGACACCGCCGACGTCTACGAGCGGCTCAACGTCTCCCAGCTCGCCGCCGCCCTCGCGAGAGAGGGCTGCGAGCTCGTCTCAGTCAAGGAGCGGGACGAGAGCCTTGAGAGCTTCTACATCTCCATCGTGGGAGGAGGTGCGCGCCATGTGTGACCTCTTCCTCGCGGGCTTCAACCGCCTTTGGCGCAGCCGGGTGTTCCAGATATGCTGCCTTGTCTCGTTCGCCGCAAACGTCTTCGTCATGCTGGCCACGTACAGGCAGGTGCTGAACTATACGGAGCTCGGCCTTGAGCATAGCATAGCGCTCGACAGCGTGTTCTACGGGCTCGTTCCGGTGCTCGGCGTCATGTGCGCCGTGTTCGTGAGCCTGTTCATTGGCACGGAGCACTCCGACGGCGTGATGCGGAACATGCTGGTCGTGGGCCGTGCGCGCTGGGAGATATACCTTGCAAATTACGCGGTATGCTTTGTCGGCACCACAGCGTTCCTGGTCTGCTGGTTCCTCGGCGGGCTGGTGGGCATACCCCTCATCGGCGTCTGGCAGGATGTGAACGGCCTGCTGCTGGGCTGCGCCGTGCTGCTGCTGTGCGCGGCGTCCTTTACGGGCATCTTCTGCCTTCTCTCCATGCTCTGCACGAACCGGGCAGTGGCGGCGGTGCTTGCGGTGCTGCTGGCAATGGGGCTGCTGATGTGCTCGAGCTACATGCTCAACGCGCTCAACCAGCCGGAGTTCCAGCAGGGCATGATGATGACCGAGGCGGGACTGCAGCTCTCCGAGCCGACGCCGAACCCGAGCTATGTGGGCGGCATGAAGCGGGAGGTGTTCCAGTTCCTCTCCGACACGCTGCCGAGCGGGCAGAGCATCAGCGTGTGCAGCTACGAGCTGAACAGGCCCGTGTTCTCGCTGGCCTCGTCGGTCGTTATCGCCGTGCTGAGCTCGGCGGTGGGCATGATATTCTTCAAGCGTAAAGATCTGAGATAAGGAGGCGCGCGATGCTCCCATGGCTGCTGTGCGCGGCGCTGACCGCCGCGGTGCTGATACTCTGCCTCCGGCTCTGGCTGCTGCACAGGGCCATGGATGAGCTGCGCGCCCAGCTCCCGGAGCTGCTGGGCGAGGACACGAACGTGCTGCTCGGCATATCCAGCCGGGACAAACACGCCCGCGCCCTTGCCGCGGCGCTAAATCGCGAACTGCGCGAGCTGCGGCGGCTGCGCTGGAAGTACATGAGCGGCGACCGGGAGCTGAAGGAGGCCGTCACGAACATCTCGCACGACCTGCGCACGCCGCTGACGGCCATCTGCGGCTACCTTGAGCTGCTGGAGCGCGAGGACAAGAGCGAGGCGGCGGAAAAGTATCTGGCCTATATCGGCGAGCGGGCAGAAGCCATGCGGCGGCTGACTGAGGAGCTGTTCTGCTACTCGGTGGTGCTCTCGCCCGACTCTGAGCCGGAGACGGGGCCCGGAGACCTGCGCGCGGCGCTGGAGCGGAGCCTGGCCGGTTTTTATCCCGCGCTTACGGAGCGCGGCATCACGCCCGAGGTGGCGCTGCCTGATGGGCCGGTCATATGCCTGCTGAACGAGGACGCCGTCTCGCGGGTATTCGGGAACGTGCTGTCGAACGCGCTGCGTTACTCCGCCGGGGACCTCTCAGTGCGCCTGACGCCCGAGGGCGCGGTGGAGTTTGAAAACTCCGCCCCCGGCCTTGACGAGGTGCAGGTGGGCCGGCTGTTCGACCGCTTCTTTACTGTCGAGGCGGCGCGAGGCGGCACCGGCCTGGGGCTGGCCATCGCCCGGGTGCTCATGGAGCAGATGGGCGGCTGTGTCTCCGCCGAGCTGCGCGGCGGGAGGCTGTGTATACGCGCGGTGTTTGCGCGGGGAGGGTGAGTTGAGGGTTTGGTTGGCGGAACTCGCCGTTTTGCTGTTGGTTGTCTTTACGTTTGCGCTGCCTGTTCCACCCCATTTCTTTGGTCTTGCCCAAAGAAACGGGGTGGAGCCCCAAAGAAAAGCGCTTGGGGTGGTGGCGCCCCCGTGAGGTTTCGGGACCCACCCGCCTCTCCCACTCGCGTGGGAGGTGCCACTCGGCCGCTAAGGTGTCCGCTTCGCGGACGGATTTAATCACTCGCCCCAGGGGCGAGGGGTTAGGGCTGGCGGAAGTCTGGCCCAGTAAAAGGATTTGCCCCGCTTTTTTTAAAAGCGGGGCAAAAAGCTTTTATATGCCTCTCATGGGAGGCTTACGTGCTTGGCAAAGGATTTCGGGCCGTACATGGGGGCGTATACCGCCTCCAGGACGCCGCGCAGATCGGCGCGCTGCGGCGCTTCGCCGCGGTGCAGCAGCAGCGTCTCCCGGCCGCCGATGGCGTAGGGGATGCCCGTCTCACACCAGCCGTGGCGCTTGTAAAACCCCGCCAGGCGGCGCGCCTTCTCCAGCTCCGGATACTCCGTCACCTCAATGAACACGCACTCATACCGCGCGTACCGCGCCTTTATGAGCTCCAAAAACTGCGCGCCCGTGCCGGCGCCGCGGATGGTCGGGTACACCGCCAGCCAGCCCAGCAGCGCGTAGCGCCGCGCCGCGTCCCGCAGCATGTAGGCGTAGCCCGCCTCCAGCCCCGACTCGTCCTTCAAAAGCAGCAGCTCCGCGCCCCTGATGAGGCCCAGGTGGCAGTCCGCAAGGCTCGGCCGCTCCCATTCGTGGAAGTCGTGCTCCAGCATCGGGTAAATGCGCTTCATGTCGGCGTGGCCGCCGCGTTTTATCTCATACATCTTTATCCTCCGTGAATGTCTGTGCCCGGTACAGCCCAGCGTAGACGCCGTTTTGAGCCATCAGCTCCTCGTGCGTCCCCAGCTCCTGCACCCGCTCGTCCTCTATAACCGCTATCCTGTCCGCGCCGTGTATGGTCGAGAGCCGGTGCGCTATTATGATGCTCGTCCGGCCCTCCGCCAGCTCGTCCAGCGAGGCCTGGATGCGCTGCTCAGTCACCGTGTCGAGCGCGCTCGTCGCCTCGTCCATGACCAAAATCGGCGGGTTTTTGAGGAACACCCGCGCGATGCTGAGCCGCTGCTTCTGCCCGCCCGAGAGCATGACGCCCCGCTCGCCCACGTAGCTGTCGTAGCCGTCCGGCATGGCCATTATCTCCCCGTGTATCTCCGCCCGCACGGCGGCGGCCACGACCTCGGCGTCCGTCGCCTCGGGGCGGCCGTAGCGGATATTCTCGCGGATGGTCCCCGCGAAGATGAACACGTCCTGCTGGATTATGCCTATGCTCCGCCGCAGCGAATCCTGCGTCACGCGGCGCACGTCCACGCCGTCCACCAGCACCGCGCCGCCCGTCACGTCGTAAAACCTCGGCAGCAGCTGGCAGAGCGTGGTCTTGCCGCCGCCCGAGGGGCCGACCACCGCCAGCTTCTCGCCCGGGGCTATCTTCAGGCTCACGTGCTCCAGCACCGGCCCGGCCTCGTCGTTATACGAAAAGCTCACGTCCCGGTACTCGACCTCGCCCTTCACGTCCCGCAGCTCCGCGGCGTCCGGCGCGTCCTGCACGTCCGGCTCCGTGCGCATGAGCTCCAGAAAGCGCGAAAAGCCCGCCGTGCCCTGCATGTAGACCTCCGAAAAGCTCGCCAGCTTCCGCACCGGCGTCACGAAGGTGGAGACGTAGAGCGAAAAGGTCACGAGGTCCACGTAGTCCATGCGCCCGCCCATGATGAGCGCGCCGCCCGCGGCGACGACCAGGACCTGCATGACGCTCGTCGTGAACTCCATGCCGCTCATGAAGCCGCCCATGGCCTTGAAATAGCGGCTGCGCGCGGCCTTATAGCGCTCATTTGCGGCGACGAACTTCTCATCCTCGGCCTGCTCGTTGGCGAAGGCCTTGGCGGTGCGTATGCCCGAGATGCCGCTCTCGATGGCGGCGTTTATCTCCGCCGTCTGGCGCTTTACCTCGATGTTCGCGCGCTTCATGCTCACGCGGCGCGAGAGCGTGAAGAGTATGAGCAGCGGCAGGCAGACGGCCAGCACCAGCGCCAGGCGCCACTCTATGCCCGCCAGCACGATGAGCGAGCCGATGATCGTCAGGACGCTGATGAGTATGTCCTCCGGCCCGTGGTGCGCCAGCTCCGTTATCTCGAAGAGGTCCGAGGTTATGCGGCTCATGAGCGCGCCCGTGCGGTTGCGGTCGAAAAAGGAGAAGCTCAGGCGCTGCATGTGGTTAAAGACCGCATGGCGCATGTCCGCCTCTATGTAGACGCCCATGCGGTGGCCCAGGACGGTGATGAGGTAGTACATGAGGCCCTTGAGTATGTAGGCGGCGAACATGGCCGCCATGATGACGAAAAAGGTCGTGTACAGCTTCTCCGGCAGCAGGGTCTGCATAGATACCCGCGTGATATACGGAAACGCGAGGTCTATGACCGCCACGGCCACGGCGCAGCTCATGTCCAGGGCGAAGAGCCCCAGGTGCGGCCGGAAGAAGGAGAAGAAGACCGCGAGGTCGGAGCGGTGGAAGCGGTTTTTGCTTTTGTCTTTCAATTTCCCACCTCACTGGCGCGAAAATTTGTCCCTCTCGGCGACGGCGAGGGCGTCGCAGCGCTCGTTCTGCTCCTGGCCGTCGTGGCCGCGGAGCCAGTTGACCGTGACCTTGTGCTCGCCCAAAAGGGCGTCCAGGCGCTGCCAGAGCTCGGGATTTTTCAGCTCGCCCTCTTTTCTGCGCCAGCCGCGGCGCTTCCAGCCCGCCAGCCAGCCCTCGTTTATCGCGCGGGCGATGTACTGCGAGTCCGTCCAGAGCTCCACCTCGCAGGGTTCCTTCAGGGCCGAGAGGGCCTCGATGACGGCGCGCAGCTCCATGCGGTTGTTCGTCGTCTCCCGCTCGCCGCCGGAGAGCTCCTTCTCCCGGCCCATGCAGCTGAGTATGGCCGCCCAGCCGCCCGGGCCGGGGTTGCCGGAGCAGGCCCCGTCCGTGTATATGCAGACTTTTTTCATAATTATTCCGCGTCCTCGCGCTCCGTGCGGGCCACGGAGATGACCTTCGCCCCCGGGTTCGGGCGCATGATGCGCACGCCCTGCGTCGCCCGGCCCAGCACCGAGACGCCCGAGGCCGCCGTGCGGATGATGGTGCCGTCGTCCGCGACTATGAGCAGGTCGTCGTCCTCCCGCACGACCTTGACGTCCGCGACGTAGCCGGTCTTTTCCGTGCAGTTGTAGTTTTTGAGGCCCATGCCGCCGCGGCTCTGGGGCTGGCGCTCGCCGTCCGCGCCGCGCAGGTACTCGTCGAGCTCCGTGCGCTTGCCGTAGCCGTTCTCCGTGACGGAGAGCAGCGCCGTGCCGCCGCCGGCCCGGCCCGCGCCGACTACGTAGTCGCCCTCGCGCAGCTTGATGCCCCGCACGCCCGCGGCCTCGCGGCCCATGGGGCGCACGTCGTTCTCGTCAAAGCAGATGGCGTAGCCCTCGTGCGTGGCTATGAGGATGTTCTGCTTCCCGTCCGTGAGGCGCACGGTGATGAGCTCGTCGTCCTCGGCTATGGACAGGGCGCGGATGCCGGTCTTGCGGATGTTCCTTATGGCGTCCAGCGGCAGGCGCTTCACGGTGCCGCTGCGGGTGACCATGAAGATGTACATGTCCCCGAACTCGCGCACGTGGAGCATGGCGCTGACCTTCTCGCCCGGCTCGACGGGCAGGATGTTCACGATGTTCGTGCCGCGCGCGGCCCGGCCCGCCTCGGGTATCTGGTAGCCCTTCTTGCGGTAGACCCGGCCGAAGCTGGTGAAGAAGAGGATGTAGTCGTGGGTCGAGGCGGTGAACACCGTCTCCACATAGTCCTCCTCGCGCGTGGCCATGGCGCGGATGCCCTTGCCGCCGCGGCCCTGGGCGCGGTACTCGGAGGCGGGAAGGCGCTTTATATAGCCGCCGTGCGTGAGCGTGTAGACGCACTCCTCCTCCTCGATGAGGTCCTCGACGTCGATCTCGTCCTCGACGTCCTGGATCTCGGTCTTGCGCGCGTCGCCGAACTTGTCGCGCAGGGCGGCCAGCTCGTCCTTCAGGACGCCCTTTATCTTCTCGGGGTCGGCCAGCAGGCTCTCGTAGTAGGCGATGCGCTCCTCCAGCTCGGCGTATTCCTTTTCCAGCTTCTCGCGGTCGAGGCCCTGGAGGGCCTTCAGGCGCATGTCGAGGATGGCCTGGGCCTGTATCTCGTCGAGGCCGAAGCGGGCCATGAGGTTCTCCCTCGCGTCGTCGTAGCTGCTGCGGATGATGCGGATGACCTCGTCGATGTTGTCCTGGGCGATGAGCAGGCCCTGGAGCAGGTGCTCGCGCTCGCGGGCCTTTTTGAGGTCGTAGCGCGTGCGCCGGGTGATGAGCTCCTCCTGGAAGGCGAGGTATTCGTCTATGATGTGGCGCAGGGAGAGGATGCGCGGCTGGCTCTGGTCGTCCACGAGGGCGAGCATGTTGATGGAGAAGGAGGTCTGCAGCTGGGTCTGGGCGAAGAGGCGGTTCAAGACGACCTGGGTGTTGGCGTCGCGTTTAATTTCGATGACGATGCGCATGCCGTTGCGGTCGGACTCGTCGCGCAGGCCGGAGATGCCCTCCAGGCGCTTGTCGCGGACCTGGTCGGCGATGTTCTCTATGAGCTGGCGCTTGTTGACCTGGTAGGGCAGCTCGGTGACGATGATGCGGTAGCGCTCGTGGCCGTATTCCTCTATCTCGGTGCGCGCGCGGACGATGACCTTGCCGCGGCCGGTGGCGTAGGCGGCGCGGATGCCGCTGCGGCCCATGATGATGCCCTTCGTGGGGAAGTCGGGGCCCTTTATGTGCTCCATGAGGTCGGGCAGACCGGCCTCCGGGTTTTCGAGCACGCAGATGCAGGCGTTTATGACCTCGACGAGGTTGTGGGGCGGGATGTTGGTGGCCATGCCGACGGCGATGCCGGAGGAGCCGTTGACGAGCAGGTTCGGGAAGCGCGCGGGCAGGACCTTGGGCTCCCTGCGGCTCTCGTCGAAGTTGGGGAGCCAGTCCACGGTCTCCTTGTCTATGTCGCGGAGCATCTCGTCGGAGATGCGGGCCATGCGTGCCTCGGTGTAGCGGTAGGCGGCGGGGGGGTCGCCGTCCACGGAGCCGAAGTTGCCGTGGCCCTCGATGAGGGGGTAGCGCATGGAGAAGTCCTGCGCGAGGCGGACGAGGGCGTCGTAGACGGACTGGTCGCCGTGGGGGTGGTAGTGGCCGAGCACGTCGCCGACGGCGGTGGCGCATTTTTTGAAGGCCTTGTCGGCGGTGAGCCCGCCCTCGTACATGGTGTAGAGTATGCGCCGGTGAACCGGCTTGAGCCCGTCGCGCACATCCGGCAGCGCGCGCCCGACTATGACGCTCATCGCATAGTCGATGTAGCTCGTCTTCATCTCGCTGACGATCTCGCTCGACACGATCTTCTGATCGGGGAACATTATGTCTTCGGGTTTGTAGTCCTTTGCCATTGTGTTACCACCTTAGGTGTAGTATTTGTCTTCAAACCATCTGCATGGGTTATTGTCTATATAATTCCAAATCCTGCAATAGTCGGGATAGTCGCGCACTACGTGGTCGTAGTAGCCTCTTTGCCATATCTCCATCCCACTGCTGCGGTTGGTGGAGCGCTTGAAATAGGAGACAAAGGCCGGCACGCGCTCATTAAAACGCTTTTGGCCCGTCCCGCAGAAACCCGTAGGGGTCGGCGTCCTCGACGACCCTTTTTCCAGGTCCACGCTCAGCAGGAGGTGGAGATGGTTCGGCATGAGTACATATTTTTCAAGCGCGGCGCCGGAGAACTTCTCAGACATCTCCTCCAGCTTATTCTCGACGATTATCCCTGTTTTTGTGTATATGCGTTTGAATCCGGGCATTTTGAGGCCCGCAGGGGAAGGGTCGTCGAGGACGCCGACCCCTACGGCCCGGAGTTTGCCCGGCGTTTCGGCCTCTATCTCGCAGAGCAGGTGTTCTCCTCCACGGCAGCAGATGGTGATGAAATATGCGGCTTTTTCAGAGTAGCTGAACTCCCTCAGGCGCAGCTCTTTCCGGTTCCCGCTCATATATCGAGGTTCACGACATACTGTGCGTTTTTCTCGATAAACTCCTTCCTCGGCTCGACTTTTTCGCCCATGAGGATGGTGAAGATCTCGTCGGCCTTGACGGCGTCGTCGAGCTCTATGCGTTTGAGGGTGCGCTTCTCGGGGTCCATGGTGGTCTCCCAGAGCTCGTGGGCGTCCATCTCGCCCAGGCCCTTGAAGCGGCTTATCTCCACCTTCGCGTTGGGGTTGTCCCCGCGCAGCTCGGCGCTGACGCGGTCGCGCTCCTTTTCGTCGTAGGCCACGCGCACCGTCTTGCCGCGCGTCAGCTTGAAGAGCGGCGGCACCGCCGCGTACACGTAGCCGTGCTCTATGAGCGGCCTCATGTAGCGGAAGAAGAAGGTCAAAAGCAGCGTCCTGATGTGGCTGCCGTCCACGTCCGCATCGGCCATGATGATTATCTTGTGGTAGCGCAGCTTCGCGAGGTCGAAGTCCTCGCCCAGGCCCGCGCCCAGGGCGGTGATGACGGGGTTTAATTTGTCGTTGCCGTAGACCTTCTCCTCGCGGACCTTCTCGACGTTTAGCATCTTGCCCCAGAGCGGGAGTATGGCCTGGAAGCGGCTGTCCCGCCCGCTCGTCGCGCTGCCGCCTGCCGAGTCGCCCTCGACGATGTAGAGCTCCGTCAGCGCCGGGTCGCGCTCGTTGCAGTCGCGCAGTTTGCCGGGCAGGGTCGAGCCCTCCAGCCCGTTCTTGCGCCGGACGTTCTCCCGCGCGCGGCGCGCCGCCTCGCGGGCCTTCGAGGCCGTCAGGGCCTTGTCCAGGATGGTCCGGCCCACCGCCGGGTTCTCCTCCAAAAACTGCTCCAGCCTGTCCGACACCACGCTGTCCACCAGCGTGCGCATGTCGGAGTTGCCCAGCTTCGCCTTCGTCTGGCCCTCGAACTGGGGGTTCGTCAGCTTCACGGAGATGATGGCCGTCAGGCCCTCGCGGCAGTCGTCGCCGGAGACGCTCTCGCCATCCTTGAGGAGGTTCGTCTTTCGGCCGTAGGCGTTCAGCACCCTTGTGAGCGCGGCCTTGAAGCCCGTCTCGTGCATGCCGCCCTCCGGCGTGTGGATGTTGTTCGCAAAGGAGACCAGGATCTCGTTGTAGCCGTCGTTATACTGCATGGCTATCTCGCACTCGGAGTCCTCGCGCGAGCCGGACATGTAGATGACCTCCTCGTGCAGGGGGGTCTTGTTGCGGTTTATATAGTTCACGAACTCGCGGATGCCGCCCGCGTAGTGCATGACGTCCTTCTGCTCCTTGCCCTCGCGCCGGTCCTCGGTGCTGATGCGCAGGCCGGCGTTCAAAAACGCCTGCTCCCGCATGCGGGTGTGCAGCGTGTCGTAGTCGTAGACCGTCTCGTCGAACATCTCCGGGTCCGGGTGGAAGCGCACGACGGTGCCGGTCCTGTCCGTCTCGCCCACGACGGTCATCTTCTGGGTGATCTCGCCCCGGGAGAACTTCATCTGATAGATCTTCCCGTTTTTGTGGACGCTGACCTCCAGCCAGTCGGAGAGGGCGTTGACGACGGAAGCGCCGACGCCGTGCAGGCCGCCGGAGACCTTGTAGCCCCCGCCGCCGAACTTGCCGCCCGCGTGCAGCACGGTGTAGACGACCTCCAGCGCGGGCTTGCCCGTCTGCTCCTGGATATCGACCGGGATGCCGCGGCCGTTGTCCGAGACCATGATGACGTCCCCCGGCTCTATGACCACCTCGATGCTGTTGCAGTATCCCGCCAGGGCCTCGTCTATGGCGTTGTCAACAATTTCGTAAACAAGGTGGTGCAGGCCGGAGGCGGAGGTGGAGCCTATATACATGCCGGGCCGCAGGCGCACGGCTTCGAGGCCCTCCAGCACCTGGATCTGACTTGCGTCGTATTCCTGAGTTATCTTTTCGCTTATGTCGGACATATAGCTTCCCCTTATCTTCTGGATAGTGCCGCCGTGGAGAGGGAGGAGAGCCAGACCCTCCTGCGCCCGCCCTCCTCGCAGAGCACGAAGGAGCGCGGCAGATCCTCCGCGGCGTTTATGACCTCGCCGGCCCTTTCGGCGGCGGCGAGCAGCTCCCGCGTCGCGCGGGAGCAGGTGGTGTTGTCCATGTCGCAGACGGCGACCACGCTGTCGCGGCGGACGACGTGTCCGCCGCCGAGGTTGAGATAGATCATACGAGCCTGCCCCCCGAGACGGTCATGACCCGCCCGCCCGTGCGCCGGGCGACGCCGTCGTCCTCGCAGCAGGTGATGAGGGTCTGGCCGCCGCCTATGCGGTTCAGGACGAACTCCTGCCGCTCGGCGTCGAGCTCCGAGAGCACGTCGTCCAGGAGCAGCACGGGGTATTCGCCGGTCTCCGCGAGGAAGATCTCCCGCTCGGCCAATTTTATCGAGAGGGCGGCGGTCCTGGCCTGGCCCTGGGAGGCGAAGCTCCGGGCGCTGCGGCCGTTCACGGAGATCTCGATGTCGTCCTTGTGCGCGCCGGTGAGGCACTGGCCGGAGGCGAGCTCGGCCTCGCGGTGGCCCTCCTGGTGCTCGCAGACGGCGTAGTAGATGTCCCGCTCCGAGGCGAAGGGGTCCTCCACCGTCGAAACGGGCCTGTAGCGCAGCTCCAGCTCGTCCGCGCCGCCGGAGAAGTCCCGGTTTATGGGCGCGGCGGCTTCGCCCAGGCGCTGGACGAAGGAGGCCCGGTAGCGCGTGAGCCGCGCCGTCAGGCGGCAGAGCCGCTCAGAAAAGTCGTCCAGCGTGTCGAGGAGGCTGGGTTTCTCGCGCCAGCCGCGCAATATGGCGGCCTTTTGCTCGTACATGCGGTTGTAGTCCGAGAGCGCGGCGGCGTAGCCCGGCCGGAGCTGGCTTATGGCCGCGTCCATGAGCCGGCGGCGCACCGCGGCGCCCTCCCGCACCAGCGTGAGCTCGTCCGGGGAGAAGAGCACGGCCGTCATCGTCCCCGCCAGCTCCGAGGCGGTCTTTTTGACGGAGTTCACGGTGATGAGCTTCCTCTGCCCGGGGGCGAGGCTTATTTTCACGGTCTGCTCCCGGCCCGCGGCCTCGACTTCGGCCAGGATCTCCGCCGAGGAATAGCCGAAGCCGACGATCTCCTTATCGAAGCGCGTGCGGAAGCTCCGCCCGCCCGTCAGCATGAAGACGGCCTCAAGCAGGTTCGTCTTGCCCTGGCCGTTTTTGCCCCTGATGACGTTGGTGCCGGGGGAGAATTCGAAGCTCTCCCACTCGTAGTTGCGAAAGCCCGTGAGCGCTATGCGCAAGACCCTCATGCGGAGACTACCTCCACGGCCTCGCCATCGAGCTCCACCCTGTCGCCGGGCCGGAGCTTTTTCCCGCGCTGGAGGCAGGTTTCGCCGTTTACCTTCACGAGCCCGTCCCCGACGCAGAGCTTGGCCTCCCCGCCCGTCTCGCACAGGCCGGAGAACTTCAAGAGCGCGTCGAGCTTTATGAATTCCGTAGTGATCTCTATCTTTTCCATCGTCACTCCCCGGCCTTGAGGCGGACCGGAAGTATCATATAGGTGAACTCGTCGCCCCCGTCGGCGGCGCGGATGACGCAGGGGGAGGAGCCGGTGTTGATGCAGACCTCCAGCTCCTTCACTGGCGCGGCCCTGAGCGCGTCGCGCAGATACCGGTCGTTGAAGCCTATCTCGGTGTCGCCGCCCTCACCCTCGCAGGGGCAGACGTCGCCCGCGCGGCCAAGGGGCGTGTTGCAGAAGAAGTCTATGCGCCCGTCCCCGAAGATGAGGCGCACGGGGCTCTTCATCTTCTCGTCCACGACGAGGGAGACGCGGTCCGTCGCGCCGAGCATGTCCTCGCGCAGGAGCTTCACGACATAGCGGAAGTTCTCGGGCAGGGATTTTTTATAGTTGAGGAAGTCGCCCTCCAGCTTGCGGGAGACGACGACGGTGCCGCCTATGGTGAAGGAGCTGTGCTTTGTGCCGACGTTCAGCAGCACCTCCTCGTCCGAGTCCGCGCAGAGCCTCTCGACATCGAGCAGGGCCGAGCCGGGGATGATGAAGCGCAGGCCCTCAGCGCCGCCCTGCACGCTCTCGCGCCGGATGGCGAGGCGGTAGCCGTCCACGGAGACCATGGTGAGCCGGCCGCCTTCGAGCTCGAAGAGGCTGCCCATGTAGACCGGGCGGCTCTCGTTCGTCGAGACGGCGAAGATGCTCTCGTCTATCATGCTGCGCAGGGCCTTCTGGGAGATGCGTACGGCCTCGCTCTCGTCCACCTCGGGCAGCTCCGGGTAATCGGCGGCGGGCAGGGCCATGAAGCCGTACTCGCTCTGGCCGCACCTCACGCTCGCGCGGCTGTCGTCCCCCACCTCGACGGTGACGATGCCGTCGGGCAGCAGGCGCATCATCTCGGAAAAGAGCTTTGCCGTCATGAGAACGGCGGAGCCGGGCTGGGCCACGTCGGCCTCGATGTTCATGTAGATGCCCTTCTTAAGGTCGTAGCCCGTGACGCGCACGCCGCTGCCGGCCTCTATCAGCAGGCCCTCCAGCGCGGAGATGGGGCTCTTGGCCGAGGCCGCGCGCGAGGCGGCGGCGACGGCGGCTTGCAGCAGGTGCTTCTCGCAGGAAAATTTCATGTCGTCCTCCTTAGCAAAAACGCGAAGTTCCTTCACAGGATAGGAAGGATAGGTTTTTTTTCAGCAGTCGTAGTAATAGGTGAGAGCAAATGTTGAAAACCCTCCGGAGGCCCCGAAAAGCCTGATAAAATTCTCAACAGGGAGGAAGAGGGTTTTGAACCGCTCTGAACAGGGAAAATAAGGGAAAAATTTGTTTAAACAGCTTTGAACATGGACTTAACACATTTTAAACCTCGCCCTGTGCAAAGTTTCAGGAGCGGGAGTTTATGTTGGAGGAGATGTCCCGCACGGTGGCGGAGGTCTCCTGGTCGGTTTTTATGAGCTCCTCTATCTTGCGGATGGAGGTGAGCACGGTGGAGTGGTTGCGGCCCTCGTACTGGCTGCCTATGTCCACAAGCGAGAGGTTCGTGAGGTTGCGGATGAGGTACATGGAGACCTGGCGGGCCTTGGCGACGTTCTTGGAGCGGCGCTGGCCGCGGATATCCGACGAGGTGATGGAAAAATAGCGCGCGGTCTCTTCGATGATGACGTCGGGCGTGGGTATGTAGGCGCCGACGCGGATGACGTCCTTTATGGCGCGCTTGACGGAGTTTATGGTGATGCCGTCGTCCATGATCTCGCGGTAGGCAGTCAGGCGCTTGACGACGCCCTCTATCTGGCGGACGTTGGAGGTGATGTTCTCGGCGATGAAGGTGACGACGTCGTCCGGCAGGCTCATGCCGAGCTGGGCGGCCTTGTTGCGGATTATGGCCGTGCGGGTCTCAAGGTCGGGGGGCTGCACGTCGGCCATGAGTCCGCCCTCGAAGCGGGTGCGCAGCCTGTCGTCCAAAAGGCTCATCTCCATGGGCGGGCGGTCCGCGGTGATGACTATCTGGTGGCCGTCGTTGTAAATGTTGTTGAAAGTGTTGAAAAATTCCTCCTGCGTGCTCTGTTTTCCGGCGATAAACTGGATGTCGTCCACGAGCAGCAGGTCCACGTTGCGGTATTTGTTGCGGAATTCGTCCATCGTGCCGTTGCGGATGGAGTGGACCATGTCGTTAGTGAAGTCGTCGCCGCTGACGTAGACTATGCGGCTTTCGGGGTTGTGGTCGTGGATGCGCTGGCCGATGGCGAGCAGCAGGTGGGTCTTGCCGAGGCCGGAGTTGCCGTAGATGAAGAGGGGGTTGTAGGCCCGGCCGGGGTTTTCCGCCACGGCGATGGCCGCCGCGTGCGCAAACTTGTTCGAGGGGCCGACGACGAAGCGGTCAAAGGTGTAGCCGTCCATCTCCGGCGGGATCTCGGTCATGTGGTGGCGCTGGCGCTGGAATTCGATATCCTCCGGCGTGAGGACGACAAGCTCCATCTCGCAGGAGAAGATCTCGCGCAGGGCGGCGCGGATGACGTCCCCGAAGCGGCCCTGGATGACGCTGCGCTTGAAGTCGGAGGTGGTCTGTATAATGAGGCTCGTCTCGCCCAGCTCCACGGGCTCGCAGTCCGAGAACCAGGTGTTGTAGGCCGTGGACGTGATGTTCTTGGCTATCTCGTCCAGGATGCTCTGCCACACGGATTTCAGTGAGTCCATCTTGTTCCCCCTTCAGAAAAATGCGCCCTCCTTTGAGGGGCGCACAACTATTTCTTTAAGCTCTATTATACTTATCCGGCGCTTTTTTTGCAAGGGCGGCCGCAAATATTTAATTAAATAATAGTATAGGCGCCCCGGAGACGGGCGGATATTATTGAATTTGACAGGAGGCTCTGCTATAATACAGTGGTTATGGACATGAGCATTCTGGCAAAGGCCTTTTTCGACATACCCGAGGCTGCCTCCCTCCCCCTGCCGGGGGATGGGGGCGGCTTTCCTGCGCTCATAACGGGGCTCTCGGGCGTGCACAGGGCGCAGCTTGCGGCGGCCCTGGGGCTCAGGACCGGGCGGAGCGTCCTGCTGCTGACCCCGGACGAGGCCGCGGCCGAGGCACTGGCCGGGGACCTCGCCGCCTTCACGGGGGAGCGGCCCACGCTCCTGACGGGGCGCGAGTTCGTCTTCATCTCGGCGGACGCCGTCTCCCGCCAGACGGAGCAGCGCCGCCTCGGCGCCCTGCGCGAGCTGCTCGGCGGCGCCCGATATACAATTATAACCGCTCAGGGCCTGTTTCAGCGCGCCATGCCGCCGGAGGACTTCCGCCGCGCGGCCTTTGACATAGACCTCAAAAGCCGCCTCGAACCCGGGGACGCGGAGGACGCCCTGCTGCGCTGCGGCTACTCCCGCGCGGCCCAGGTCGAGGGGCCGGGCCAGTTTTCCCGCCGCGGCGGCATACTCGATTTCTTCTCCCCCTCCCAGGCCCAGCCCCTGCGCGTGGAGTTCTGGGGGGACGAGATAGACTCCATATCCAGCTTCGACACTGCGAGCCAGCGCCGCACCGAGAGCCTGGAGCGCTGCAGCGTCCTGCCCGCCGCGGAGACCCTGCCCTCGCTCTGCCGGGGCGGGTCCGCCCAGCTGGCCGCAGAGCTCAAAAAGCTCGCCGCCCGCGCCGAGCGCCGAGGAGACGCCCGCCTCGCCGGGACCCTCGCGGAGGACGCGGAGCGGCTCGAAAACGGCGCGGAGCTGCGCGCGGCGGACCGCTATGCGGGCCTCGTCTGCTCCCGCCGGGCCTGCGCCCTCGACTACGCGCCGGAGGGCGCGCTGGTGGTGCTGGACCAGCCCGGGCGCTTCATGGACAGGGCCAGGGAATACGCAAAGCAGCTGGAGAGCGACGTGGAGCAGCTCCGCAGCGCCGGGCGCATGGCCGCAAAGGCCGCGGATTTCTGCCTCGGCGAGCAGGAGGCGCTCGACGCCCTCGCGCGCTTTCCGCTGTACATGGCCGACGCCTTCACGGCGGGGCGCTATCCCCTGCCCACGGCCAGCGTCACGGGCATAGCGGCAAAGCAGCTGCCCTCCTACGCCGGCTCCGCCCGGCAGGCGGCGGACGACGCCAGGCAGTACCTTGAAAACGGCAGCGGCGTGCTGCTGCTGGCCGGGGATATGCGCCGGGCCAATATCCTCGCGGAAATGCTCCGGAAAGAGGGCGTGAGGGCCGCCGCCTCGGAGAACCCCGGCCGCCTGCCGGGGCCGGGCCAGTGCCTCATAAGCTCCGGAGGCCTCTCTGCGGGCCTGGAGTACCCCTCCCTGCGCCTCGCCGTCCTGACGGATACCCAGATCATGGGCGCCGGCCTGCGCCGCCAGAAGCGCCGCAAAAAGGCCGTGGGCGAGAAGATAGACTCCTGCGCCGACCTCGCCGTGGGCGACCTCGTCGTCCACGAGCAGCACGGCATCGGCCGCTTCGCCGGCGTCGTGCGCATCCCCGTGGACGGCGCGGAGAAGGACTACATGAAGATATGCTACGCCGGCACGGACAGCCTCTACGTCCCGGCGACCCAGCTCGACCTCGTGACGAAGTACGTCGGCGCGGGGGAGGACAGCCCGGTTCGGCTCTCGAAGCTGGGCGGCGCGGAGTGGCAGCGGACGAAATCCCGCGCCAAGGCCGCGGCCAAGGAGCTGGCCCGGGGCCTCATCGCGCTCTACGCGGAGCGCAGCCGCCTGGAGGGCTTCGCCTTCCCGCCCGACAGCCCCTGGCAGACCGAGTTCGAGGAGCGCTTCGGCTTCGAGGAGACGGAGGACCAGCTGCGCTGCATAGAGGATATAAAGGCCGACATGGAAAAGCCCCAGCCCATGGACCGCCTGCTCTGCGGCGACGTGGGCTACGGCAAGACCGAGGTCGCCCTGCGCGCCGTCATGAAATGCATCCTGGGCGGCAAGCAGGCCGCCATCCTCGTGCCGACCACCGTGCTCGCCCAGCAGCACTACCAGACGGCGCTCCAGCGCTTTTTCGGCTACCCGGTGGAGATCCAGGTCATGAGCCGCTTCCGCAGCCCGGCGCAGATGCGCGCCACGCTCGCGGACCTCAAAAGCGGCAAGTGCGACCTCGTCATCGGCACCCACCGCCTGCTGCAGAAGGACGTGCAGTTCAAAAACCTCGGCCTGCTCATAGTGGACGAGGAGCAGCGCTTCGGCGTCTCGCACAAGGAACATATAAAGGAGCTCAGTCGTCAGGTGGACGTGCTGACCCTCTCGGCCACGCCCATACCCCGCACGCTGAACATGGCCCTCGCGGGCATCCGGGACATGAGCACCATCGAGGAGCCGCCGCAGGACCGCCTGCCGGTGCAGACCTTCGTCATGGAGCACGACTGGGGCGTCCTCACAGACGCCATGCGCCGGGAACTTTCTCGCGGCGGGCAGGTCTACTATCTCCACAACCGTGTGGACAACATAGAGCGCACGGCCCTGCGCATAGCCGAGATGCTCGACGGCGCGGCCGTCGCCGTCGCCCACGGCAAGATGGACGAGGAGCAGCTCTCCCGCGTCATGGAGGACATGGTCGAGGGCCGGGTGCAGGTGCTGGTGTGTACCACCATCATCGAGACGGGCATAGACATCCCGAACGTCAACACCCTCATCATCGAGGACGCCGACCGCCTGGGCCTCGCCCAGCTGCACCAGATACGCGGCCGCGTGGGCCGCGGCGCGCGCCGGGCCAGCGCCTACCTCACCTTCCGCCGGGACAAAAGCCTCACCGAGATAGCCGAAAAGCGGCTCGAGGCCATCCGCGAGTTTGCCGAGTTCAACTCCGGCTTCCGCATCGCCATGCGCGACCTCGAAATACGCGGCGCGGGCAACCTCCTCGGCGCGGAGCAGTCCGGCCACCTCATCGACGTGGGCTACGACATGTACCTGAAGCTCTTAGAGGAGGCGGTCCTGGAGGAAAAGGGCGAAAAGCCCGTGAACAGGGCCTCCTCCACCGCGGACCTCGCCGTCTCCGCGAACATCCCGGAGAGCTACGTCGCCTCGACGGAGCAGCGCATGGACCTCTACCGGCGCATCGCCCTCATCCGCACGGAGGCCGACGCGGACGACGTGCTCGACGAACTCATAGACCGCTTCGGAGAGCCGCCGGACGCTGTGACGGCGCTCGTGCGCGTGGCGCTGCTGCGCGGCGAGGCCGGGCGCGCCGGCATCACGGACATCTCGCAGAAGGCCGGGGCGCTGCGCTTCACGCTGGACTCCTTCGACATGGCCCGCGTCTCGGAGCTCTATGCCAGGCCGGAATACCGGGGCAGGCTCCGGGTCGAGGCGGGCTCCGTCCCGCGCATCTCACTCAAGCTCCCGCCGAAGGCCAGGGTGCTGGACGAGGCCTCCCGCTTCGCCGCCGCCTGGGCCTCTACGGATATATCGTCAAAAGAAGACCAAGGAGGATAAGATGAAAAAACTTGTTTCACTCGCGCTGTGCGCCGCCCTGCTGGCGGCCCTGCTCGCCGGCTGCGGCCAGGCCGCGGACTCCCCCGGGACCGCCTCGCCCGAGGCGAGCGCCGAGGCCAGCCCCGAGGCGAGCGCCGAGACCGTCAGCCTCGACTGGGCCGCCGCCCGCGCCGCCTACGACCTCGACGCCACGGTCCTCACCGTGGACGGCTCCCCCGTCAGCTGGGGCGAGTTCTTCTACTGGTTCTACTACTGCTACGCCCAGTATTCCGGCGTCTTCGGCGCGGTCGCGGACTTTAACGCCGAATACATCTACGCCGAGGACAGCACCGTCGGCAGCGTCATCATGGACGAGGCCAAGAACTACGCCGTCCAGTACCACGCCCTCGACGTCAACGCGCAGAAGGAGGGCATAGCCCTCACCGCCGAGGACGAGGAGGCCCTCGCCGCCCTGCTGGAGAGCGACATCGCGGAGCTGGTGGGCGAGGACGGCACCGAGGAGCAGCTCTACGAGGTGCTGGAGCAGAACTACGTCAGCCCCGAGCTCTACAACTACATGAACCGCATGGCCGCCCTCTACACCCGCGCCTACGCCGAGCTCTACGGCCAGGACGGCGAGAAGCTCACGGAGGACGAGGTCATGGCCTTCGCCGACGAATACGGCTACATGGGCGCAAAGCACATCCTCATCCTCACCACCGACGAGGAGGGAGAGGCCCTGGACGAGACCGCCAAGGCCGAAAAGCGCGCCGAGATAGACGAGATCTACGCCCAGCTCCAGGGCAAGAGCGGCGATGAGCTGGAGAGCGCCTTCGACGCGCTCATGCAGGAGAAGAGCGAGGACACGGGCCTTGCCGCCTATCCGGACGGCTACTGCTTCACCTCGGGCGAGATGGCCGCGGAGTTCTCGGACGCGGCTGCGGCGCTTGAGCCGGGGCAGATGAGCGAGGTCGTGGAGACGAGCTTCGGCTACCACATCATCCTGCGCGAGCCCATAGGCCCTGACAGCGCCGTCCTGCAGTACGACAGCACCGGCACGCCCTACGACCTGCGCGCCGTCGCCGCCGCGCTCATGTACGACGACATGATAAACGGCTGGATCGAGAACGCCGAGATAGTCTGGGAGAGCGAGTTCGAGTCCCTCGACCTCAACGCCCTGCTCGGCATTGCCTAAGACCCTGGCCCCGGCCAAAAGCCGGGGCCTTTCCGCAAAAAGTGGTTGATTGCGGGTTGGATACTGTGTATTATGGTAACGATGAGTCGTGGAAGGAGGCGAAGCATGAAGCTCGACCGCAAAAACGTCCGCACGATACTCCTCATAATCGCCTTTGCCGTGCTGCTCTACACCGCCGCGCAGAATCTCGCCTCGGTGTACGGCGCTGTCAGGACGGTGTGGAGGGTCTTCGGCGTGGTCATAACGGGCCTTGCCATGGCCTTTGTGCTGAACGTCCCGCTGAAGCTCTTTGAGAACCGCGTGTTCTACGGCATGTCGGAGGACAGGCGTCCGCTCGTGAGGAAGCTCCGGCGGCCCGTGAGCCTGGTCTTTGCCCTTGTCGTGAGCCTCGGGCTCATCGGCATCCTCATCGCCGTCGTCCTGCCCCAGCTCACCGCCACGGTGGCGGAGGTCGCCGCGCGCCTGCCGGAGTATATCAGCTCCGCCGTCAACTGGCTGAACGATTTCCTCGCCGGCTTCGGCATCGAGATAGAGAGCCTCAAAAACTTCACCGTGGACTGGGAGAAGGTCTTCTCCGAGCTCACGACCTACCTGAAAGAGGGCAGCGCCAACGTCGATGGCTCCAGCGTTGTGGACACCGTCACCGGCGTGGGCACCTCCGTCGTCAGCACGGTCATGAACACCTTCCTGGGCCTCGTCGTCGCCGTGTACATCCTCGCGCAGAAGGAGCGCATCGGCCGCTTCACCCGCCGCTGCATCGACGCCTTCCTGCCTCAGAAGGCGGCCTCAGGCCTGGCGCGCATCGCCTCCATGGCCTCGGAGACCTTCTCGAACTTCGTCGCCGGGCAGCTGGCGGACTCCTGCATCCTGGGCATCCTCTGCTATATCTGCATGCGCATTTTCCGCTTCCCGTATCCGGAGGTCATCTCCGTGGTCATTGGTGTGACCTCGCTCGTGCCGATGGTGGGCTCCTTCATCGGCGAGGTCATCGGCGCGCTGCTCATCCTCATCGTGAGCCCCCTCAAGGCTCTGCTCTTCGTCGTCATGGTGCTGGCCATACAGCAGGTGGACGGGGCCTTCATCTACCCGCGCATCGTGGGCCGCTCCGTGGGCCTGCCGGGCGTGGCCGTGTTCTGCGCGGTCATCGTCGGCGGCAACGTCGCGGGCGTCATCGGCGCGATGATAGGCGTGCCCGTGTGCGCGCTTATCTACGCCCTGCTGCGCGAGGCCGTGGACGCCCGGCTCCGCCGCCGGGAGGAAAAGCTGGTATAAGGTCTGACCAAAACTTATGTGCAGGTCTACAAAAATATCCAAAGCGCCCGTTTTTGTTGAAAAGGCGGGCGCTTTATGCTATATTTTTATCAATAGGCGGTTGATTTGACCTGACCGCCGGAGCTTTGAACATCCAACACCGGCGCCCGAGGCTTTGGGCAGAGCTGTCGGGCGTGCCCGCAAAGGGCGGCGGTGAGGAGGCGAGAGGGCAAAGCAGGGCCGGAGACGCCGGTGCGGAGGGCCGTTTTTTGCGGGAACGGCGGGCCGTGCCGCTTCCCACGTCCGAGGCCGGGCTGCCCGCGCCGCACCTTCCCCGCGCGGCGCGGAAAAGAGGACACGCGGCAGAATGAACGCTATGCCGCGTGTCCTTTTTTAAAACAATTTCCGCCCCGGGCCTTGCTATGACCGCCCGGGCGTGTTAGTATTGGTTAGACCACTACGGGGGGCCTTGATATGGAGTTTGGACAAATCGTAGCGCCGACGATAAAGGAGCTGTTTATCGAGCGGATAGAGGGGATGATCTTCTCGGGCGCGCTTAAGCCCGGGGACCGTCTGCCCTCTGAGCGGGACCTGGCGGAGCAGATGAAGATAAGCAAGACCATCGTGCACCTGGGCCTGGAGGACCTGGCGCGGATGGGCTTTATAGAGGTGACGCCGCGGCGCGGCACGGTGGTGGCGGACTTTGCGGAGACGGGGAATCTGGAAACGCTGAACGCTATCCTGCGCTATAACGGCGGCAAGCTGGACCGGCAGATGGTGGTGTCGATAGTGGAGCTGCGCAGCGCGATAGAGGGCGGGGCGCTGATCCGCCTGGGCCGGCGCCACAGCGACGCGGACATGGAGGAGCTGCGGGGGATGATGGCGGAGTTTGAGGCGGCGAGCCTGCTCTCGCCCTCGACGGCGGAGGTAGCGGCGGCGCTGGCGCGCTTCCACTACAAGATCTGCACGCTCTCGGGCAACCAGCTGTTCCCGCTGATCATGAACGCCTTCCGGGGCGTAGGCAGCGTGCTGTGGGAATCCTCCGCGCGGTTCTGGGGCGAGAAGGCGCTGTACGAGCAGGGTTTGCATATAATAGAGCTCATCGACGCCGGCCGCGGCGAAGACGCGGCGAACTACATGAACGCATTGTTCGACCACTATCTCGAAAACGTGAGCCTGTGATCAGGCGGCGTGCGGCCGCGCCGCAGGAATATTGAAAAACGCCCCCGATGGGGGCGTTTTTCATTTCAGCGTGAGGCCGCCGGGGGATGGACCCCGCACGCTTTTTGTGCAAAAAGCGGGGCGATGTGCTGTTATTCGCGCGGGCCGCTTACTTCCGCTCGCCGCAGGGATAGTGCTCGTTGTCGGCCTTTTCGCGGGTCACAAGCTGGTAGAAACGCCAGCCGCCGGCGAGGTTCGAGCAGTCAAAGCCGTGGCCAGTCAGGATGCGGCAGGCTATGTAGCTGCGCATGCCGGAGAAGCAGTTCACGTACACCGGCTTCGACTTATCCAGCTCGCCCAGGCGCGCGCGCAGCTCGTGCAGCGGGATGTTCACCGCGCCCTCGATGCAGCCGCCCGCAAACTCGCGCGCCGTCCGCACGTCCAGTAGCGTCACGCTCCCGTCCCTCGGCAGCTCCGGCACATCCTCCGGGAAGTGCTGCTTCACGATGCCGTTCATCACGTTCTGGATCATGAAGCCCGCCATGTTCACCGGGTCCTTCGCAGAGGAGTAGGGCGGCGCGTAGGCCAGCTCCAGCTCGCAGAGGTCCTCCGCCGTGAGGCCCGCGCGGATGGCCGCCGCCAGGACGTCTATCCGCTTGTCCACGCCGTCGAAGCCCACTATCTGCGCGCCCAGGATGCGGCCCGTGTCCGGGTCGAAGAGCGTCTTTATGCTCATGTTCCGCCCGCCGGGGTAGTAGCCCGCGTGGCTGGCCGAGTAGCCCAGGACCTTCGAATAGCTGAGGCCCGCGGCCTTGGCGGCCTTCTCGTTCAGGCCCGTCACCGCAGCCGTCATGTCGAAGACCTTGATGACCGTCGAGCCCTGCGTGCCCTTGTACTCCGAAGCTATGCCGCAGATGTTGTCCGCGGCGATGCGGCCCTGCTTGTTCGCCGGGCCGGCCAGGGCCACCAGCGCGGGCGCGCCCGTCACGGGGTTCACGACCTCCACCGCGTCGCCCACGGCGTAGATGTCCGGGTCCGAGGTGCGCATGTGGCTATCGACCTTGATGGAGCCCTTCAGCCCCAGCTCCAGCCCCGCCGCCTTCGCCAGCTCCGACTCCGGCACGACGCCGACCGCCAGCACGACGAAGCCGCACTTTATGCTCTCGCGGTCCTTCACGTGGACGATGATGCCGTCTTCCGTCTCCTCATAGCTCTCCACCGCGTGCTTGAAGCGCAGATCGAGGCCCTTCTCGCGCAGATGGGCGTGCAGCTCGCAGGCCATGTCCCAGTCCAGCGGCGGCAGCACCTGCTCGCTGCGCTGCAGCAGCGTCACCTTGACGCCCGCTTCCATGAGGTTCTCCGCCGTCTCAAGCCCGATGAAGCCGCCGCCCACGACGACGGCCCGCTCCGGGCGCTCCGTCTCGACGAGCTCGCGCATCCTCAGCGCGTCCTCCACCGTGCGCAGGGTCAGCACCCGCTCGGAATAAACGCCGGGCGTGTTCGGTATCATCGCCTTCGCGCCGGGCGAGAGGATGAGCTTGTCGTAGCTCTCCACGTACTCGCGGCCCTCGCCGTGGCTGAACACCGTGACGGTCTTGTGCTCCCTGTCTATGGCCGTGACCTCGCTTGAGACGCGCACGTCGATGTTGAAGCGGGAGAAGAAGCTCTCGGGAGACTGGAGCGTGAGGTCCTCCCTGTCCTCGATGACGCCGCCGACGTAGTAGGGCAGGCCGCAGTTGGCGTAGCTGACGAAGCCCGTGCGCTCGATGACGACTATCTCCGCCTGCTCGTCCAGCCTGCGGAGCCTTGCCGCCGCGGTGGCGCCGCCAGCGACGCCGCCTATTATGACTATCTTGCTCATATGTGCCGTCCTCCTTAAAAGTGGGCTGTTATTTGTTGTCGAGTATCCTGACGTCGAGCCGGTCGAAGGCCATGGAGAGCCCGGCCTTTTCCAGCGCGGTGCGGCAGTTTTCGTTGAGGGCGAAGTAGACGTCCCAGTAGTCCTGCGTGGCGGCCCAGGCGCGCAGGCTGTATTCGACGCTGCTGGCCTTGTAGGCGCTGACGACGACGCTGGGCGCGGGCTCGGTGAGGACGCGCGCGTCGGCCGCGGCGGCGTCGAGCAGGGCCCGGCGCACGGACTCGGCGTCGCAGCTGTATTCGAGGCCGAAGGCGAGGTCCACGCGGCGGGTGGGCTCGGTGCTGTAGTTCGTGATGCGGGAGGCGGCCACGTCGCTGTTGGGGATGTGTATCTCCTTCCTGTCCGCGGTGACGAGGGTGACGTAGAAGAGGCCGGAGGAGATGACCGTACCCGTCGTCGCGCCCAGCTCGACGAAGTCGCCGGAAGAGAAGGGCCGCGTCATGAGCAGCGTGAAGCCGGCAAAGACGTTCGAGAGCGTGTTCTGCAGCGAGAGCGAGAAGGCCAGGCCCGCCACGGAGAGCACGGCCACGAGCGAGGCCGAGGGTATGCTGAGCTTGTCCGCTATTATGAGCGCGACGAGCACCCAGAGCAGCACCCGCACGCAGGAGAGGATGAAGCTGCGTATGGCGCGCTCGAGCTTGGAGCGCTCAAGGGCGCGGCGGACGGCCTTGGTGAGCAGCTTGATGACGACGAGGGAGATGAGCAGGATGACGGCCGCGGCCAGCAGGTTGCCGAGCGAAAAGCCGCCTATTTCGGTTTCCAGCAGCTTCTGCACGGAGAACTGCTCTGTCTCTATAGTGAGCAGCTCGCTTATGTCCGGCATGGTGGGGCCTCCTTTCCAAAAAGCTAACCCATTATACACCCGGCCCGGCGGCCTGTCACGTGATTTTGTCCTTGACGAAAATGGAAAAGCGTATTAAATTTAATAAGACTAACCACAAAGGAGGCAGCCATGAAGGTAGCTGTTGCATATGACGAGGAAGAGATGATCTTCCAGCACTTCGGCCACACGGAGCGCTTCAAGCTCTACGAGATAGAAAATGGCGAGGTCGTGTCGAGCGAGCTTGTGGACACGGCGGGCGCGGGGCACGAGGCTCTGGCGGCCTTTCTTGCCGGCCTGGGCGTACAGACGCTCATCTGCGGGGGCATAGGCTCCGGCGCGGTGCAGGCGCTGGACGCGGCCGGCATCCAGGTCTACGGCGGCATCACGGGCCTTGCGGACTACGCGGTGGAGGCCCTGCTGCGCGGCGTCCTGGCCCACGACCCGAACCCGAACTGCCGCCAGCACGAGGAAGGCCACAGCTGCTGCCACGGCGAAGGCGGCGGCTGCTGCCACGAGTGAGCCCCGTCCCATACCCGCGAATAATAGTCAATGCCCCGCTTTTTGTACAAAAGCGGGGCATTGCTTTTTACATTTGGGTGCGGCGCGTCAGTCGGGGATGTCTATCTCCGACGGGTCGTCGGGTTCGTCTATCCTCAGCCAGATGTCGCCGTTCTTCTCCAGGTCGCCGATGACGTCCAGGGGCTGCTTCATGTAGCGCGCCTGCGCCGTCGCCGCGAGCGTGCCGTCAGACAGGTACAGCCCGCCCTCCGCGTTGAAAATGAGCCGCGTGTTGCGCGTTATCCGCCCCGTCACCAGCAGCGGCTCGCCATACGGCACCGGTTTTTTGAAACGAACGCTGATGTCCCCGGTCACCGCCCAGGTCTCCGGCTCCGCTATGTTTATGGACCGCCCCAGCGTCTCGTCCAGCAGGGCCGTGATCACCCCGCCGTGTACCCGCTGCGGATAGCTCTGATGCTCCGGGCTCGCCGTCACGAGCGCCGCCATCGTGCCGTCCTCCAGCTCGTAAAAACGGCTGTGCAGGCCGTAGGGGTTGTTTATACCGCACACAAAGCAGTTGCCGCTGTTGTTGTGCTTCCTGACTACCCTCTTCTTCAAAAAAACGCCTCCAACTCAACAAAACGGCAGTATGCCCGTCAGCCCATGCAGGGCCTCCCGCGCCGCCGTGATGACCTTAGCAAGGTCGTAATTGGCAAACACCGTGTCCGCTATGCGCACCAGGTCCGCGTCCATGATGAGCCCAAGCGCAAATACCACGACGCCCAGGCCCGCAAGCGCCAGGACCACGCTCAAAACTATGCCCCATGCGCGTTTCATGCGTCCACCTCCCCGTGCTCATAGCACCAGTCGCGCCCCTTGCGGATGATAAGGTCCGCAAAGCCCACGACGCCGCGCAGGAAAAACCACACGGCGAAAAACAGCAGCAGCAGCCCCAGCGCCGCGGCCACCAGCGCCGCGCCCGCCAGCAGCAGGATGTCCGCCACCACGTTCATGCCCAGGAAACAGAACGACGCCAGCAGCGCGCCCAGGCCGATGCCCGCGCCGCCCAGCACGAAAATGCCCAGCGCCAGCCCCGTCAGCGCCACCGTAACCGGCAGGCAGATGACCAGGCCGAACAAAATGTAGAGGATGAGCAGCCCGACCTTCGCCTTCGGCGGCTTCGGCAGCTCCGGCGGCCCGTCCCAGAAGGGCGGCAGCTCCGGCGCGGCGTCCTCCCCCGCGGGCTCGTCCGCGGCGGTGTCCGCGTATTCCGCCTCCGCCTCCGCTTCTGCTTCAACTTCCGGTTCCGCCTCGGCCCCGGCTTCCGTCTCCGTCTCCGGCTCGGCTTCTGCTTCCGGCTCCGCCTCGGGCTCCGGCTCGGCCTGCGCCTCGGGCGCGGGTTCGGGTTCGGGCGCAGCCTCTACCTCCGCCTCCGGCTCCTGCGGGGCCTCGGCTTCCGGCGCCTGCGGGCTCTCGGGCTCCGCCTCCTGCTCAGGACCGGCCTGCGGCTCCGGTCCCGGCCCGGCCTGCGCTTCAGGCTCGGCTTCGGCCTCGGGCGCCGGCTCGGCTTCGGCCGCCGGTTCGTGTTCCTGCACCGGCTCCGGCTCGGGTTCCTGCGCCGGCTCCGGCTCCGGCTCATAGCGGGAGCCCAGCTCGCCCTCCTCGGGCGGGGTGTAGCCGCGCAGGACCGTCACGGCCGCAAAGGTCGGGCTGCCCAGCGCCGCGATGACCGCCGCATCGTCGCCCTCCGCGTCAAAGCGCGCGTTTATCCCGCGCAGCACGGCCTCCCTGTCCTGGGGCGCCATGCCGGAAAGGAGCTTCCCCAGCTCCGCAACGTATTTTTGCCTGTCTATAACAGTCACCTCCGAGTGACTCTGCGTCAAGGGTGCGGGACTTGCCCGCTCAGAGACATTATATTTATTATATCACGCCCGGTCAAGGCCAAAACGCGCGCCCCCGCCCTTGACAAGCGCCGCAACTTCACATAAAATGAGGTTTCAGCGAAATGTTACGCAGGGAGGATGCTTCACATATGGCCAAGGAGAAGAAAGTCGAACAGATAACCGACATGGAGGTCGATTTCGCCCAGTGGTTCACGGACGTCTGCACGAAGGCGGAGCTGGTGGACTATTCCGGCATCAAGGGCCTTTTCGTACTGCGGCCCTACGGCTACGCCATCTGGGAGAACATCCAGCAGGCGCTGGACGCGAAGTTCAAGGCCACGGGCCACACGAACGTCTCCATGCCCATGCTCATCCCCGAGAGCCTGCTCCAGAAGGAGAAGGACCACGTCGAGGGCTTTGCGCCCGAGTGCGCCTGGGTCACGGTGGGCGGCAGCGAGGAGCTGCCCGAGCGCCTGTGCATCCGCCCGACCTCGGAGACGCTGTTCTGCGAGCACTGGAGCCACGTCGTCCACAGCTGGCGCGACCTGCCCTGCCTGTACAACCAGTGGTGCAGCGTGCTGCGCTGGGAAAAGACCACGCGCCCCTTCCTGCGCGGGCGCGAGTTCCTCTGGCAGGAGGGCCACACCATCCACGCCACCGAGGAAGAGGCCCGCGAGGAGACGCTCCGCATGCTGGAGATCTACGCCGACATCTGCGAGAACTGGCTGGCCATGCCGGTCATCCGCGGCGACAAGACCGAGAAGGAGAAGTTCGCCGGCGCGGAGAACACGTATACGATAGAGTGCATGATGCACGACCGCAAGGCCCTGCAGTCCGGCACGAGCCACTATTTCGGGGACGGCTTTGCCAAGGCCTTCGGCATCAGCTTCTCGGACAAGGAGAACAAGCTGCGCAACCCGCACGAGACGAGCTGGGGCATGTCCACGCGCGTCATCGGCGGCCTCATCATGACGCACGGCGACAACAACGGCCTGGTGCTGCCGCCGAAGATCGCGCCCATCCAGGTCGTGGTGCTGCCCATCGCGGCGCACAAGCCGGGCGTGACTGAAGCGGCCGAGGCGGTCGTGGAGCGGCTGAAGGCGGCGGGCGTGCGCGTGAAGGGCGACTTCTCGGACAACTCCCCCGGCTGGAAGTTTGCGGAGTGGGAGATGAAGGGCGTGCCCCTGCGCCTGGAGCTCGGCCCGCGGGACATCGAGGCGGGCGTCTGCGTCGCCGCGCGGCGCGACAGCGGCGAGAAGGTCACGGTGCCGCTCGCGGAGCTGGAGACGGCCGTGCCGCAGCTGCTGGAAGCCGTGCAGCAGGGCCTCTTCGACAAGGCCAAGCGCAACCTGGACGAGCACACCTATGTCGCCCACACGGTGGACGAGGTGAAGGACGTCATCGAGAACCGCGGCGGCGGCTTCATCAAGACCATGTGGTGCGGCGACGAGGCCTGCGAGCTGAAGATGAAGGAGCTGGCCGGAGTGACCAGCCGCTGCATCCCCTTCGAGCAGGAGCACGTCGGCGACGTCTGCCCCGTCTGCGGACGTCCCGCCAAGGAAATGATAGTCTGGGGCGTGGCGTACTGATACGCGCCTATCACGGCGGAGCCTCGCGGCAAAGCGAGGCTCCGCCGAAGCGCGCCTGAACGGGCGCAAAGCTATTGACAAAGCCCACCCGCTCTGATATAATACCACGAAATGTGGCTCGCTTACAGCGGGCTTTTAATGCGCCTGAGAGGAGGTACGGCATGGAACGTTTTGTCATTAAAGGCTGCGAAGTGTTTACCGACGGACGTTTTGTTCCCTCCGACGTGGAGGTGGACGGAGGGATCGTTTCCCGTGTGGAGCCCGGTATCGTTCCCGCGCAGGGGATACCTGTTTTCAATTTTGATAATTGCCGTATTGTTCCCGGTCTTGTCGATGTTCATGTACATCTTCGAGAGCCGGGATTTTCTTATAAGGAGACGATGGCGACGGGCACCGCCGCCGCCGCGAGGGGCGGCTACACCGCCGTGGCCGTCTACCCCTACGGCGCGCTGACCGTGGGCGAGCGCGGGGAGGAGATGGCCGACATAGCCGCGCTGGCAGGCTCCGTCGCGGCCTTCTCCGACGACGGGCGCGGCGTGCAGAGCGCGGACATGATGCGCGAGTGCATGCGCGCCGTGGCCGGTACCGGCAAGATACTGGCCGCGCACTGCGAGGTGAACGCGCTCTTGAACGGCGGATACATCCACGACGGTGAGTACGCCCGCGCCCACGGCCACCGGGGCATCTGCTCCGAGAGCGAGTGGCGCGAGGTGGAGCGGGACCTGAGCCTGGCCGCCGAGACCGGCTGCGCCTTCCACGTCTGTCACGTCTCGACCAAGGAGTCGGTGGAGCTGATACGTCAGGCCAAGCGCCGGGGCGTGGACGTGACGGCGGAGACTGCGCCGCACTATCTGCTGCTGACGGACGCCGACCTGCAGGAGGACGGCCGCTTCAAGATGAACC
>OHNO01000149.1_pt1 | contig 44748 bp, 35 predicted proteins | sample 1569521 | NCBI WGS metagenome assembly OHNO01 (sample SAMEA3879604, study PRJEB24766) | human gut metagenome | biome: human-associated habitat; feature: feces | place: USA | collected 1985/1987
GGTAAGGTTCCTCGCGTATCATCGAATTAAACCACATGTTCCTCCGCTTGTGCGGACCCCCGCCAATCTCTTTGAGTTTCACCGTTGCCGGCGTACTCCCCAGGTGGAATACTTATCGCTTTCGCTTAGACCCATACTGTATATCGCATAGATCTAGTATTCATCGTTTACTGCGTGGACTACCAGGGTATCTAATCCTGTTGGATACCCACGCTTTCGTGCTTCAGTGTCAGTTGTAATGTAGTACGCTGCCTGCGCAATCGGAGTTCTGTGTGATATCTATGCATTTCACCGCTACACCACACGTTCCACGTACCTCCAGTACACTCTAGCTAGAGAGTTTCAAAGGCAAGACCATAGTTGAGCTACAGCTTTTCACCCCTGACTTCCCTTGCAACCTACGCACCCTTTAAACCCAATAATTCCGGATAACGCTCGCATCCTCCGTATTACCGCGGCTGCTGGCACGGAGTTAGCCGATGCTTATTCGTATGGTAACTGCAAACGTCTACACGTAGACGACTTTAATCCCATACAAAAGAAGTTTACAACCCTTGCGGGCAGTCTTCCTTCACGCGACTTGGCTGGTTCAGGCTCTCGCCCATTGACCAATATTCCTCACTGCTGCCTCCCGTAGGAGTTTGACCCGTATCTCAGTGTCAATGTGGGGGGTCAACCTCTCAGTCCCCCTATCCATCGTTGCCTTGGTAAGCCGTTACCTTACCAACGAGCTAATGGAACGCAGGCCTATCTCTTAGCGATAAATCTTTCCTCCTCAATTCATGTGACCCAAGGAGTATATGGTGTATTAGTCCGACTTTCATCGGGTTATTCACCTCTAAGAGGTAAGTTGCATACGTGTTACTCACCCATTCGCCGGTCGCCGACGACGTATTGCTACATCTCGCTGCCCCTCGACTTGCATGTGTTAAGCCTATCGCTAGCGTTCATCCTGAGCCAGAGTCAAACTCTCCATTGTTAGTATTTTGTTTGTTTGTTCTCTGTGTTATAACACAAGACCCTATATCAGTAGCTTTCGCCACCGCAAGCCTTGTCTCTAAGATGATTATTGTGCTATTATGCTTATTGTCCTCGCAGTGTAGACCTAGATTTGATTGTCTTAGGTATTGCTTTCTCTAGAGTTCAAAAACTCTAGATCACTACACTTTGATTGCTTAGTTATGAAATATATCAAAGATCGCTTCTGTAATCCCCGCAAGAATAACCTCTCTTTAGAAGCCCCAGCTCAAGACCTCTTCACACGTGAAGAGCGAACCGCCTTTTCTTGTGGGTTGTGAGTGCAAAGGTACGACAAGTTTTTGAAACTACCAAATTTTTGGAGAAGTTTTTTTGCCGATCGATTTTTGTCAGTCGATGAACACTCATACGTGCAAGTGCTTCATTGAGCCTCTAAATCAACCTGGCAAGCGAGCCATCATATAGACTCCACAAGCGTTTCGATCAACTATCATCGCCACCAAGCTCCAACCATGTATCGGACACTTCCGACCACCCTTTCTTTGGAGTTGCGAATGCAAAGGTACGACAACTTTTTGAATCCACCAAATTTTCGGAGAAGTTTTTTTTCGAGCGCCTCGCTCGTGCGTCTTACACCTATTATATTATATATAGGCGCGCCCAGCGATGCTCTTAACATCAAAAACCTGCTCACCACTCATAAGGCTCAGACACTTCCGAAACCCCGTTCTTTTGAGTTGCGAGTGCAAAGGTACATCAACTTTTCCAATCCACCAAATGTTTGGCCAACTTTTTTCGGCGAATGTCGGACTGCTTTTCAGAAAAAGCTGATTTACACGTAGCTATCGAGTTAGAGATTAGAGGTTAGTCTCTAGTGGCACTAGTAGCACTAGGTTCTCTAGTCAACAGTCAACTGCCTGCATCCTTGCAGCCTCATCAAGCGACGAGGGAGACCACCGACAATGTGCGGAGACCTCCCTCGAGAAGTATTTACTGTACTACGTCCCTAGCGGGTGCGTCGTACTAGAGTCCATTGGTGGACGGCGACACGATCTGCTTACTTGACGATGCGTGTCGTGTAGTTGCCCACGAGGACGATGTAGCTACCTGCGGGCAGTGCGCTGATGTCTAGCGCATGCTCTGTGCTGGAGAGCAGTAGCTGACCCGTGTAGTCGTAGATACGTACCTCGGTACCCTCGGCAGCACCGGCGATCTCTAGGCGTGTGCCACCATTTGTCACGTAAGCGATGATCTGGCTTGCGGTCAATTGCTCGACTGCTCCGCCTAGCTTGAAGGTTGCCTGGATCGTGATATCCTCGGTGACCATAAAGGCAAACTTGTATCCTCCGTCAGGTAGGTTGACAAGGTTCTCATCACCGACCTTGAGCGTTGCATTATTGACCTGAAGGCTCTCCAGCTCATACTTGTCAGCCGGCTTCACCTCAACATACATCTCGGTGCCTGTGAGGACGCTCTTGCCACTCTCGAAGGCATCGCCATTCTTCTTGAAGAGCTGTACCGTACCAGCCTCTGCGCTTGGCAGGACAGGACCTACGGTGACAGCGTACTCCTCAGGCTTTGTAGATCTAAAGGTTACCTTGACGTTGGTATCCTTAGAGAGGCTGAGGTAGTAGAAGTTGAGACCCGTGTTGGCAACAGGCTCACCATCGACTAGCCACTCATCGATCTCGTAATCCTCATCAGGCGTTGCGAGGATCTTGATCTTCGTACCAGCAGCGATCTTGGCGCCACTCTCGATTGGCTCCATATCGACCGTAGCCGTTACGGTACCGCCCTCACCAGCCTCAAAGGTGATGGTGTAGTCTACTGCTGGAGCAGGCTTCTCGGAGAAGACTGCGTGTACATCAGCATCCTCATTGGCGGTAAACGTGTAGACGAGTCCATCCTCCGTGAGTGCCTCAGCGGGAACGGGTTCGCCATTGTTCGTATAAGCTACTAGATAGTCACCCGTCATAAAGAACTTAGCCTTTACCGTGACGACACTGCCTAGCGGTATACGCTTGTCGCCAAAGATGCTCTGAGGATTGCCAGAGCCGTTAGGCTCGACATACTTCGTCTCAAGGTATCCACCAGTTCCCTCATAGCTAACCTTGACGAAAGCTGTGGTCTTCTTCTGGATCTCAGCGAATACATTTACAGAGCCATCGACTGTGAAGGTGTAAGGATTCTGGTACTCAGTGCCTTTGATAAGCTCAAAGTCATCATCAAGCCAATCCTTGACCTCATAGCCATCTTCAGGTGTTACGGTCAGCTCGACACGTGCACCCAGAGGAAGCTTATCCCCACTTGTGAAAGGCTCACCGTCTGCTGTCCCAGTAATTGTAGCGTGCTTATCGCAGTCGTAGAAGATTTGGAAGCCTATGACACCCTCCGTGAAGATAACCTTGATATCAGCTGCAGCCTCTAGGGTGAACTCGTACGTTAGTCCCTCGTTTGTGAGCTGGTCAGCAGCTACTGGGTTACCATTGTGTGTGAAGGCGACGGTAGCTCCATCGATAGAAATGTTTGCTAAGACTCTCACCTTCGTGCCGATAGGCAGGTCTAGCGTTGGGTTGGTACCCTCAGCTGGTTTCTCCCAAGTGGTGCTACCAGGTGTCTGATACCGAACCATCGCAAAGCCACCTACACCCTCCTCCTGGACAGAGAGGCGTACCTTCTCGACAGGTGCAGCCGTTGACTTGAGGATAGGCTCTACCTCAAGGTCGCCTTCGACGGTGATGATAGTCTGATTAGGCGTCTCGCTATCTAGCTCTTGACGGGCATCGTTGATCATCCAGTAGTCCATCTCGTAGCCCTCTTCAGGCGTAACGAGGAATGTAATGGTCGTACCAAGATCTACGCCCATGCCATCAGTGACAGCGATATCTTCGTATAGATCATCATCATAGTAAGAAGCAGCTAGGAAGCCTATCTCCTTACCCTGATCATCCTTAGGCTGTATCATCGTGATGACACCCTGTGTGGGCTGTGGCTCTTCCTTTTTCTTCATGACAGGAAGTACCTTGACATCCTTAGAGAGTGTGATAACGAGTGGGTTGCTTGTGTCGTCAGACTTAACGTCATCGACCAGCCAATAGTCTAGCTCATAGCCACCCTCAGCGTCTACCTGGAAGCTAACCACTGTACCGATGGGTAGTACGTCTCCACTTTTCACGGGGGTCGTGTCGCTACCATAGTATGCATAGAAGAAGCCCTGAGCGGCGGAGAACTCACCTAGCGTGACAGTGCAACCAGCAGGTGCTGCTGTAGCCTTAGCAACGGCAGATAGCGTAAGAGAAGACGTGGCTTTGACTTTGATCCCAGGATACTCGGTCGACTCCGAAGGCGTCTGTACATCATTGACTAAGAAGTAGTCTAAGTCATACCCTTCGTCTAGATAAGCATCTACACGTAGCTCCGTCCCTACGGGGACCTCGTTGCCACTCTGTACAACTGTCGGATTCAGATAAGAGCCGTAAGTCACCTTTAGATAGCCATGCTCAAATGGCGTGATGGTGACGACGCAAGGCTCGGACTTCTCAATAACCGCCTTAATTGTCACATCTTTCGTTGGATAATAGTATAACACGGGGTTATTTAAGTCGTTAGGTTCTTTTACCTCGTCATTGATGAGGAAGTGTTTGAATACGTACCCCTCATTGACAGTCGCTTGGATTTTGATACCCTCTCTTTCCTTGATACGAGTACCTGATGGGACATCCTTCACAGGATAGGCTAACGTAACTGTGAGCGTACCATGCTCGGGCTGCTCATAGGTGATTAAGTTGCCAGCCTCTTTGAGTACCGCAGAGATAGTTGTAGCCTCTGAGACTGTGATCGTCTTTACTTTGGGGAAGTATCCCGTATCCTTCTCTACAGGCTGATTGTTAACAAGCCAATAGTCTAAAGCATAGTCAGCGTCTGGGTTGATGACCATAGTAATCTGACTCCCAGGCTCTACTTGCCCCCCAGAGTTGAGAGGGGTTCCGTACTGACTCGCCCCCTTTCGCAGCTCGATTGTGCCATGCTCGGGTTGCTCGACGGTTATGACACAAGCTGTAGATTCTTTTTTAACTACTCGTGCTGAAACCGTCATATCCTCTGAAACCGCCTTTACTAGACCTTTAGAGGAAGTATTCTCTACTTCCTCTCCATTGAAGATATAGTGCGTAACTTCATATCCCTCGTCTGCCGTTGCGACAAACATGACCATCGTGTAGCGGGACACCTTATCTCCACTTTGGAGTTCTACCAATTCGCCTTTGTCATAAAAGCCTGTGATGGTGCAGTGCTCCACCTGTTCGAAGGTTACTGTGACCTCCTGCGCTTGCGCCATAAGTGGCCAGAGCAGGAATGTACCTAGTAACGCTAACATAGATAACATTCGTTTCATAAGCGTATGTGTTTAAGTGTAAGTGATTGAATTATCTTTATGCGATGTTTCGTGTGTCTATAGAAGTCGAAGAAGAGGGAGAGACAATGCTACTTCACTTACCTTCTTCTCTTCAAAGGGCTAAGATAATAAAAAAAGGGCATAAGGGACACACTATTCCTTCTTAGATTCTGCAAGTCTCACAGGTAACGGAAAACTCCTATTTTTGAGGTACTGGATCATCTCGCTCGTGAGTCAAGCAGTGCAAGAAGACAGCCTATTAAGCGTCTGGCGAATAGCTCTGTACGACGAGCTGCGATTACGATCTATGTGAGACTGTTGACTTTTGCAACAGTCTCTATATGTAAAACCGTCGAGACGAATATGAGATTCGTCCCGACGGTTTGTTTATTCGGTTGCTCCGTAGCTGCAAGTCACACTCAGAGAGCTTAGCGACTCACCAGACGGAGTTACTGTATAATGAGTGGGTATAAGCTAGTCTCACCCTCTCGTGGTGTGATGCGTACCATATAGCGTCCTGCGGGGAGCTGTGCGACAGAGATGGTGGTCTCAGGTCGGGTCGCCCGAGTAGTGGCTACGAGCAGTCCATCAGAGGCGAAAAGCTCGATAACAGCCTCCTCATCCGTACGAATCGTAATGTAGTCTGTCGCAGGGTTGGGGTAGACACCCCGCTGCTTAGCATCGATGTGGGCTACTCCCGTATGGTCTACAAAGGTGGCGTGTACCTCTGTGTCGCTTATGACGACAAACTGCTTGGAGGAGAGGATATCGTCATCATTTGCTGTGAGAGCGTCTAGCTCAAAGTGCTCTGCAGGTTTGACTACCACCTGAAGTGTTGTCCCCTCTGGGACTTGCTCCAGGTCGTCAGCTCCTAAGAGCTGTACCGTACCACCATCTGCCGGTGTACAGCGCACAGACACTTTGTAAAGAGGCTCTGGAGAGGAGGTACCAAAGGTTGCCACAATCAGACCATTCTGACGCACGGTAAAGCGCTTGTCCCGAAGGATGTCCACACCATCTACTGTGAGCGCCGTGAGAGAGGTGCCAGCACTAGGTGTCGCCTCGATAAGTAGTGTCGTACCCTCTGGGACCCTCGAGAGGTCTACAGCATCAGGGCTGTCTGCGTTAGAGACCTTGACTATGCCTGATCCTATCTTAGCAACGAGGAGATCATATCTAGGAGTGGTGGGTACCAGTACGGGGGGCATATCGGCTCCAGCCTCGTAGTCAGCTCTGACAGCTACTCGGTAAGTGGCTGTCTGAAGGTAGTCTAGCGAGCCATGTATGTCATAGTAAGCGACCTGTAGCTCGATCTCCTTTGCTGAGAAGAGTCCCTTGTTGTCTTTTAGCTTAAAGGTGTAGCTATCTGTCTTGCCCGTCTCTACCGTAACCATATCGTCGCTCAGCTGTCGCCAGGAGGTCTCCTCTTGAGCCCCCTTAGGTCTACCGCGCACGAAGAGCCTATTGGTATACTCCTTCGATCCTCTATTGTGCAGCTGCAGAGTGACGGTCGCTTGCGTATTACTAGAGGCTATGAGCTTAAGGTCATCGGGCAGCAGCTCTAGCTCCCAGAGAGCGCGTAGGTAGTCTCGAGCCACAATGTAGTTGCCATCAGGAGCGTGTGATATGTGATAGATGGCAAAGCGATTTTGATCCCCCTCATAGAGTATGGAGTTAGCTCGCCAGTAGGTGCCTCCCTTGCCATCTTGCACCTCGTGTATGGGGCAGAGCATATAGTCCCCCTCGGAGATATATTTAGTTAGGTCTAGTGGCTTGGCTAGGGTAAACTTCGCCTCCATCAGGTAGAGGTCAGCGTCAAACGGCTCCACCTGCTCCACTATCGGGATAACCTCCTGTGTCTGTAGAGAGACTATGCCTATAGCTACTCGCCCCTGGTAAGCAGGGGCATCTTCAAGACGAGAGGTAAAGGAGGCACTCTCTAGTGTGATGCTCTTACCCCCAGAGACCTCTGCCTCAAATACGATCGTACCGAGCCACGCATTATAGACGGGTGTCGAGGTACCCTCTCGGTCTGGCTCTATACCGATTATAGCGCCTTGTCCCTGACTATACCCACCACCAGCACCACCTCCGATACCAGAGGTGTTGGGGACAAGGTAGTTCAAGTTAAAGTATCCGTTGCCACTTCCAGACCATCCCCAGTTGAAGTGAAAAAATCCTCTCGTATCATAGCCATCACAGACGAAGCAGTGAAGACCGCCAAAGCCTCCTCCCTCATAAACGATGGGTCTACCCTGTGAGAGTTCCACCTTGAGGAGGTCGCTCCAGTCTTGAGCCGTATAGTCTCTCCGCTTAGGCATATATAGATCTTTCTTGTAGCGAAAGTGATCTCGCAGAGCTCGTATCACAAGGGGGGTGTGCGTTCCACTCTCATCGCCATACATCATATCCACGGCGATGCCAGCGTCAGAGGCAAGCGTACTCAAAGCGTTGCGCTCCTCAGCCGAAGCATAGATAGAGGCTCTAGCGGGCATCAAGTCCCAGTGGTACTCTTTATCAAAGTTTGCCGTCAGAGTATTGTAGGCTACACGCCAATTGCCCTCGTTGTCCTCATAGTCGTAACCATAAGTGTAGGTGTGTGTGCCCACGCCTCTGTCGGGCCACTGCCAGTACCTCATCACTTGAGTGTAGGCCGTCGCTACACACCCTACGGCAGTCGTAGATCCTTGATGTCGTGGGGTCTGATCATTCCAAGGAGCCCCCTGATCCCAGCAGATGTCTCCTAAGAGAGGAGCCACCTCACTCTTAGCATCCCTAAGGGTTGTGATCTCGGATTGCAGTTCTCTGGCTAGTGATGGGTCAGCATCGGCAGCATCCATCGTCTCTTGACAAGCCCTTAAGAAGCTACGCAGACTCTCGGGCATATCCTCTCCATTGATATGCCCCTCGTAGGCATACCCTATGAGCTCAGGATAGCGATCATCACCTGAGATGATGACAAATCCTCCTTGCGCCCCCCTATTATAAATATAGTAGTAGTGACTAGAGACTTGATCTGAGGTGCTATAACTGGAGCTCCCCTTAGTAGCGGCTCGTGGCTCTGCAAGCTCTAAGCTTATCATTTGAGAGGAGCTCCAGCTTCTTAAGGATTGGGGCGATGTAGCAAAGAAGCTCTCAGCGATCTGCCTAGCGACTTGCTCCGTGCGGGGTGCTGGTAACACTACTTGCGTCACTCCAGAGAGTAGCAGTAGAGCAAGGAGTAGACCACTCCTCAAGTGAATTATGAAGGTCTTATACGAGTTCATAGATATTTGATTTTGAAGATAATCAAACAAGGAGTACACCTTGGATTGCTAAAGCAAAAAGGGCGTGTCCCGAAGAGAGGAGACAAAAGGTCGCTCTTTCGGGACACCATATCATCTATTCATATTGATTACAGCACCAGTGCTATCAATATATAAGTTTGTAGACAGCACTCTGACCATCGACGGAGGCTCTGACTACATAGACTCCACGCTCTAGGAGAGCCGTCGGGTCTAGCTGCACACCATAAATGTTGTATAGGTTGATATCACTATAGTCTCCCTCTACGACTAGATAACCAGCTACAATCTTAACAGTAAGATTGCTAAGAGCCTTTGAGGGATCATCAACGGCCTCTGCATGACTATCACTAGGTACTGGATAGCCATTATTTACACCTGATACGAAGCACCAAGCGTCTCGCCCAGCATTCAACTTTTTGAGAAAAGCCTCGGTCTTCATTTCCTCTAGAGAGACATCGATAGCGGCATACTTAGCATCATCTCCTGTGAGATCTTGGTCATATGTCTCGCCATAAACTTCACTCGAGTAGTAGTTGTTGACCATCTCAACCTGTCCGAAGAGAGATCTCATATCAAATATAGGATGAAATATAGGACTCCGTTTATTCGATGTCCCTATACTATAACAATTCGCTATAGTGATACGACCCTCTTCTAGCTCTGCAGTACCAATAATACCACCTGAGTGTGTATTCTCTGCGTTCTGAGTATCAAGAGCTTCTATAGAGCCGACATTAAAGCAGTCTATGATGGTAGTCCCCTTTGTAACCTGTGCCACGATCCCTCCTACAGAGGAGTTTCTATCTGATACATTACCATAGTTGCCACAACGCGTTATAAGTAGATTGTTCAGACCTGCAGACCCGATGAGCCCTCCGATGCCTCCTAATTCGCCCTTGACGGTAGCTGAATTGGTGCAAAAGAAGATGTGACTTGTCTTGGTATTATCTGGGAAAAGTAATCCTCCGATTAGGCCTCCAGCGTAAAACTTATTCGTCCATATGGTAACGTCTGAAGTCGTATGGCAGTTTGTCATCGATATGGATCCCATAACGACTCCGACGAGACCTCCTAAGCATGCAGATCCATAGATCTTACTTTTAGAGAGTGTGAGATTTCTGATTGTAGCATTCTTGACGATTCCAAATAGTCCGCTAAACATCTTATCTGCCCACTCGACATTGAGATCAGTAATCGCATGACCATCGCCATCGAAGACTCCTGAGAATGGTCTAATACGAGTAGGATCATCCTTATCTCTTCCCCAATCGTTACCGATAGGGCGATAGCTCTTGGCGTCTGCTAAGCTAATATCTGCTGTCATCTTGAAGTATGTTCCTTCATAAGCATTTTGGTTCATTTCGACTTCATTAGACAACTCGAAGAGATCCTCTACACTCGAGATGAGATAAGGATCTTGCTCTGTACCATTTCCACCACTATATAGTTTGCCTGGATTCTCTTTTTTCCCTACAGCTTTGAGCTGGACAGAGATCTTTAGAGATCCATATGTAATCTCGACAGCAGCGTTCAGATTACCACGTTGCATTGCTTTGCATACGATCTTAATCTCATCTTCACCCTCGCCCTTAGTCTCTTGCTGAGCAATCGTAAACGAGGTTGCTTGATCTCCTGTTAGGGTCAGCGTAGGCTTTACCGTCAGTCCTCCGTAGGAGATGGTAAAGCGCTTCTCGACAGACTCGCCTAGCGTGATCTCTCCGAAGTCAATCTCAGATCCCGCTGTCGTCGTAAGCGTTGGCGCTGGCGGAACTTCACCTATATCTGTGATGGTCATGTCATCTAGGTGGAAGACGTTGGCAAAGGATTCCGTCGGCTTTGTATAGTCGTATGTTTGGTAGTCCTCTCGCACGATGCGTAGCTGGGCGTTCTTTTGGTTGATCTCTCGAGTTACCTCAGAGGGTTCATCTGTGGGTACAAAGGGATCACCGACCGTGACCCAAGTCTCACCATCTACACTCCACTGGATGATCCAAGAGATCTGACGTCCGTCTCCACTCCAGCGCTCGTTGCTACGGACCCAAAACTTCAAGGTCCCGAGGTCACGCTTGGTAACTAATGTGATGTTGGTCATCTCCTTGGCAGAGCTATAGACCTGACCGAATACTTTGAGCGAAGACTCACCATTCTTCCAGTCACTCCAATGTCCACCAGAATTGGTGACACCACACAGATGCCACTCCAGACCATTGAGTGTCACGTCCATCGGTGTTAGTGCGCCTTCGCCCTTGCTTTGCTTGGCAAAGTCCTCAAAGTCATAGGTCCAAGTGTCTGCTTGTAGCTGTGTCGATAAAGACAATAGACCTAGCAAGCATAGTAAGAAGTAGAATTGTTTCATAGCTATGTATTGTTTAGTGATAGTTGTATCTTAATATGATGTATGCGTAGCCACATACTAGGGTAAGACTTTGATAGCAGGAGTCTCTCCAGCTCGTACGATGACGGGTATGGCTGTCGGCATCTCGATCGTTTGTACACCTCTGACAAGGGGCTTTTGGAATAGGAGTGAGCCTCCTATGGAGTAGATGGAGAGTAGCTCTCCTGTTGCTTGCTCACTATCTATATATAGTGTATTGCCCTGATAATAGGCTCTTAAGCTCTGCTCAGTACGAATCACATCTGCCACACTATTGGGCAGATAATCTAGTCCCATCTGTGTTACAGCCATCACATAGACTCCTTGTAGTGAGAAAAACTCACAAGTAGCTTGCGTTTTGGTCTGTTCATTTAGCATTTCAAAGCAATCAGCTTCATCTGTTCCTGTCTGCACAAAGCCCTTAGACTCCAGCATAGCTCGGATGGGGGATTTGTCTGCGGGGATCACTCTACTGAAGTTGATGAGGACTAGAGCTGAGGCATACAGCTCGTCATTGTCATTGTAGTAGTTTAAGATAAATGGAGTCTCAAAAGAGCCATTGTTATAGACCTCTATAGGCTTCATCAGCTCAGGAGTCAATGAAGGTGTCATCTCCGTATAGCGCTCAGTTATATTGGCGTAGTGGAGCTTATCTACCAACTCTTTGTCTACCTCTTGGCGCTTGGTACCCCAAGTTGTGTACCACTCTGGGATTTGGAGCTCGACGGCCGATTTGTTGACCACATGAAAGGTGGCCTGATCCAATAGATTGTTGTAGTCTGGAGCCCCCAAGACTCCATCTTCCTCCCCATAGATCAGAAGGGTCACATCGGTTTCTCCCTCTTTGATGGCTTTGAACCAAGTGCCACCATTTAGGATCAGGGAGGGGTCGGCCGGCTTGTAGTCCACGACGATACGAGGGTGATCCTTGAGGTAGTCGTAGACCTTGTCGGAGTAGTCGGTCATAAGCATCTTGTATTGATGCCCTACGACACACTCCACATTGTCGGTAATAATTGTGAGCTGATTTTTTTCTTGCCCAGAGAGAGTATAACTAGACAAGAGCGCTATGATGAGCGCATAAACGAGTAGTTGTTTTTGCATAAGGTTTATTTTGTATGTGATGATGATTTTTTCTGATGCCTAGAAGATGTTTATCTAGTTAATCATTTGGCGACTCTAACGAATCAAGGTTTTAACGCCGTCAATGATATAAATGCCAGCAGGGAGCTCTTCTCTATTGACTATTTGCTCGCCCTGGATGGTAAATATTGCTGGTTTGGGTCCCTTTGAGAGGTCTCTTGTTATACTCTCTAAGCCCGTGGTCTCTTCAATCTGTAGAAATTCTTGCCATTGAGATGCCTTGGCATAGCGCTCCTTGCTTCCTTCGGGAACAAGTAGCTTACACTGATCAACCCAAACATTTGAAAAAACAGACTCCCCCATAGCTTCGCCCTCTATCGGGTCGACCATCTGACACTTAATCGTCTTGAGTGCCGTGTCATCTCCAAAGGCAAAATTGCCAAGTCGCTTTAACCCTTGAGGAAGTTCTATTGCAGCGAGCTTCGAGCAATTACTAAATGCTGCGCCTTCAATAGCCTCTAGGGTACTCGGCAACTTAATCTGCTCTAAAGAGACGCAATATCCAAAAGCCCAGTCTCCAAGGCTTTTCATCCCCTCAGGGAGGGTAATATCAGACAGTGCTGAGCAACTATCGAAGGTATACATTGGAAGCTTTTCTAGCGGTGCTTTAAAGTCCACTTTTTGTAGTGAAGCACACTTCGCAAAGGCATAGATTTGTAGATCCTTGAGTCCTCGAGGGATTGTCAACTCTCGAAGATTGATACAAGAGGTGAAAGCAATGAATCCTATTGAGTCTAAAGATTCGGGCAGAGTGATAGACTCCAACTCGAAGCAGTTAAAGAACGCTCCTGACAAGATATTTTGAGTCCCTTCAGGCACACTAAAAGTCTTGCCACGAGCATTGGGATAGCAAAGCAATGTCTTCTGATCCTTGCTATAGAGGACTCCACCCACTGAACAATAAAGAGGATTTGCATCATCTACGACAAAGCTTTTGAGACCCGATAGAGATAGAAAAGGCAATTCGCCCATCTCACGAACAGATGCAGGTATCGAAATCGAAGTGATTTGGAAGCAAGCGCCAAAAGCACTATCTCCAATACGCACGACGTGATAGGTCTCGCCATCAGCAGAAATCTCTGCTGGGATATAGATATCCCCTTCAGGAGTATGCTCGTAGAGGGAGCCTCCTTCCGTTTTGGGCTCCTCAAGCTCACGGCACACCTCGACTTCTAGCGACTCTTCGTTGATTATCTTGTAAAAGAGACCGTCAAAAGCTATGTCATAAAATGTCTGAGCCACACCAATAGTCCATCCTCCCAAAAGAAGAAGGAAAGAGATAACCAGTCGATTCATAACTATTAAATATTTTCACCATCCTACAACCGCAAAGATATATAATCTGAAATAAAAAAACAACAGGTAGTTTAGGTTACACCGATCGGCTGATTTCTATTTTAGTGGTGTGGAGGGAGCTGGTCTGAGAGCTATGTTATAAATGGGGTCATTGAAGCTCCGTAACTCTGTTGCTTCAAAAAAAGTCAATCCTCACGTGGGAATTCTCAAATCTCCACGTGGAGAATAAAAAATAGCCACGTGGAGACGAAATAAAACTTCGGAGGAATCAGATGAAACTTCGGAGGAAATGATTTGCGCCTACGTGGAGAATAAAAAATAGCCACGTGGAGATTTGACATTTTCCACGTGGCCATCGTTTTACAATCTCGTTTGACTAGACTACTCTACTCCTAAATCTCTCAGCTCCTCAAAATAGGGATCAACCTCAGTAGCGATGTGTATAGCTACACGGCTAGTGTCTAGTGGACGTACACCCGTACATATCGCAAGTAGTTGGATTTGCGGGGCGCGAAGGGGGTGTATTCTTTTTTGTAGTTATAGATATTTTCACTACTTTTGGGGTGAGGAAGGAATGTCTATGTACTTTGTTAGAGTTTTTCTTCCTGAGCAAGCGTATGAGGCAAACCCTATGAAGATCGCCATCTGATCACCTTATCGAGAGACGACTCGTGGAGATCCTCTATCGCAGACTGTGAGCTATCCCTAGCCGTTGATCCTATCTCTCTACATAGGACTTACGCTGGGGGTGCCTAGTCGGTCAAGCTATTTCAGCCCCATTAACCTTAAGAAGATTACTATGTCTCTATTCAATCCTCCTGAACATCTCTCGTGCCATCACTATGCAGCGCAAAGCACTAGCGGATGGATACTTATCGACAGCTCCGATCAGCGGTCATATCGTGGAGAGACTGAGTACCACATAATACTCTTTTGCACACAGGGCTTTATACGCCTAGCTATCGGAGATGATATATGTGAGCTACATGCGGGGCAGATGAAGTTCATCCCTCGTAGCTCCTCTGTGCATGCAGTCTTGAGTACTGATGGGGAGCTACTGAACGCATACTTTGATGTGATCGACTTTATCTGTGATAAGATCTCTCTGCAACAGCTCAATGATCTCAAGGAGGAGATAGGCTGTAACCCAGCTCCACTCGAGGTGCGAGGCGCTATACACTCACTGCTTGCTTCACTTAAAATCTATCTTGGAGACAAGGCGCAGTGTGCCTATCTGCATGAGATGAAGGTCAAGGAGCTCTTTTGGAATCTGCGCGCCTACTATAGTCGTGAGGAGCTAGCAGCTTTTTTGTGGCCCGTACTGGGTGTGTCGAAGTTTCACAGTGATGTGATCAACGCCTTTACGTGCAATGTCAAGGTCTCTGACTTAGCGAAACGGGTCTATATGGCCACGTCCACTTTTTACAAGCAATTTAGGGAGGAGTTTGGTGAGACCCCTGAGCAGTGGATACGCACACAGAGTAATAAGCAGATCCTCTTCCTCATTCAGGACTATGACCTTAATATCGGAGAGATAGCTACTAGTCTATCATTTGGTTCGCTATCGAGCTTCTCACGTTACTGTACAAACAACTTCGGATACTCGCCCACAGCCCTTCGTCAGGTTCTCCTAGATGGGACCTCCGCCGAAGAGCTGCTCGCGAGTGCTGTCCTAGCGTAGAGACTCACGGTTTGCGACGATCATCTCTCTTTCCCTCTACTGACCTTTACTCCTTAAACTGTATCTGGTAGAGCTGGGCGTAGAGTCCGCCATGCTCGAGTAGCTCTGCGTGGGTGCCCTGCTCGACGATCTGCCCCTCCTGCATGACGCAGATGAGGTCGGCATGCATGATCGTGGAGAGGCGGTGAGCGATGACGATAGTGGTGCGGTCGCTGACGAGATGCTGGATAGCCTCCTGGACTAGTTGCTCGGAGACGTTGTCGAGTGCCGAGGTCGCCTCATCGAGAATGAGGATGGGCGAGTCCTTGAGCAGGGCGCGTGCTATGCTGAGTCGCTGACGCTGCCCACCGCTGAGCTTGCTACCGCCGTCACCGATGTTGTACTCGAGCCCCTCAGGGAGCTGGTCGATGAATTCGGTCGCATTGGCAGCCTCGGCAGCGGTGCGTATCTCCTCGTCGCTGACAGGGCGCTCCATACCGAAGGTGATGTTGTTGCGTATCGTGTCGTTGAAGAGGATCGGCGTCTGATTGACATAGCCTATGAGCTCCCTTAGCTCACTCGCCCGCACCTGTCGTATGTCGGTGCCGTCGATGGTGATGCGCCCTGAGGTGACATCGTAAAAGCGGGGCAGTAAGTCTACGAGTGTGCTTTTGCCTGACCCAGAGGCTCCGACGAGTGCGACCATTTGCCCTTTGGGTATGGTGAGCGACAAGTTGCGCAGTACCCATGGCTCTTCGTAGCGGAAGGAGACATCTTCGTATACGATCTGCTGCTCAAAGGTGACGGGCAGAGGTTCTGCGGGATCTGCGATGCGCTCGGGGTAGTCGAGGATAGCTTGTATGCGAGTCATGGAGGCTAGCCCCTTTTGGATCGAATAGGAGGCACGACTGAGCTCTTTGGCAGGGTTGATGATGCTGTAGAAGACTACGAGGTAGTAGATGAAAGCATCGGCCGTAATGGTGCTATTGCCTGCAAAGATCAAGTTACCGCCGTACCAGAGAATGATCGCAATGGCGGTGGTGCCGAGGAACTCGCTCATGGGGTGCGCTAAGCCTTGCCTCGCATAGACCTGCGAGATGGTGCGTCGATACTGCTCGTTGGCCTTAGTAAAGCGGTGAGAGATCTGCTGCTCCGCATTGAACGCCTTGATGATACGTAGCCCCGAGAGGGTCTCCTCGACCATACTCATGAGTTGCCCCCACTGCGTCTGCCCCTCGAGGCTGTCTCGCTTGAGTCGCTTGCCCACGGCTCCCATGACGTAACCCGCTATCGGCAGGACGATGAGGACGAAGAGGGTGAGCTCCCAGCTGATCGCAAAGAGCGCCACGAGGTAGATGATGATGAGGATGGGGTTCTTGATGAGGCTCTCTAGGAGGTTGATGATGGAGTACTCGATCTCCGCAACATCTCCTGAGAAGCGTGCGAGGAGGTCGCCTTTGCGCTCTTCGCTGATCATGGAGATAGGCAGACGGAGGAGCTTGGCATTGAACTCATTGCGCAGATCTCTGACCACGCCTGTACGGATCGGCACGAGCATATAGATACCGCCATAGGTGACGCCGACCTTGATGAGTGTCATGACGACGAGGTAGATGCAGAGGAGGAGCAGCGTGTGTGCGGGGCCGTACTGCTGGATGAGCTGGTAGACGTAGTAGTTGAAGTTGCCCACGACATAGTCTATTGCTACGCTCCACTCTGAGGGTCGTAACCAGTTGATGCCGTCGAGCGTATGGTAGACGGGTGTGGTCTGATCCATACCAAAGAGGATGCGCAGGATTGGCATGATGAGCGAGAAGGCGAGCAGGTTGAGCAGTGCCGAGAGTATGTTGGCAATGACACCTCCTGTTACGTAGTGACGGTAGGGGCGGATATACTTACCGAAGAGCTTGAGAAACTGTCTCACAGGGCGGTCGACTGGCTAATTACTACTGTTGGATCTCCTCCTCGTACTCCATCAGGGCAAACTCGGCTTCCTCCCACTGGGGAGTGAGCTCTTGGATCTTTTTATTGACCTGGGTGTACTGATCGATGAGCTGCGGGGTGGCTGCCGTGGCTATCTCCTCCTCTAGCTTAGCTTGCTGCTCCTGAAGTTGCTCTAGCTGCTCACCGAGGCTCTCAGCGGTACGGCGGAGGGTGCGCAAGCGCTTCTGCTGCTCTTTCTGCTGCTGGTAGTCAAGCTGGGGCTGGACTTTGGCCGTTGGCTGTTGGCTGTTGGTTGAGGGCTGTTGATTTAGCTCTTCGTGGAGGGTGGCGAGATAGCCGTCGAGGCCGTCCATACACTCACGTACGGCTCCATGGCTAAAGGAGAAGATGCGGTCGACCAGCCCCGAGAGGAAGTAGCGGTCGTGCGAGACGACGATGACCGTCCCTGGGAAGGCTGCGATAGCTCGCTTGAGGATCTCTTTGGTTCGGATGTCTAGATGGTTGGTCGGCTCATCGAGTATGAGCAAGTTGGCCGGCTCTAGGAGCATCTGCATGATAGCGACACGAGCGCGCTCGCCACCACTGAGCACGCTGATCGGCTTGTCGGCCACCTCCCCGCCAAAGAGGAAGGCACCCAGCATATCATTGATATGTAGTCTCATATCGCCTCGCGCCAAGCTGTCGATAGCGTCACGGATAGTCTGATCGGCAGGCAACTCCTGCGCCCTATTCTGAGAGAAGTAAGCGATCTCTACACCATGCCCTATTTGAAGCTTGCCAGTGTACTCCTCTTGTCCCATAATGCAGCGCATGAGGGTTGACTTGCCAGAGCCATTCTTCCCGACGAAGGCGACCTTTTCGCCACGCTTGATGGTCATAGAGACGCCTCGTAGCACCGAGAGGGAGCCGTAGCTCTTGTTCAGCTCCTCGATGATGACTGGATAGTCGCCACTGCGCCCCGCCATCGGGAAGGTGAAGTTGATGTGCCGCGTGTCTATCTCGTCGAGCTCGATCTCCTCGATCTTGTCTAGCTGCTTGATGCGACTCTGCACCTGAGCGCTCTTCGTCGGCTTATAGCGAAAGCGCTCGACGAAGGACTCTATGTCTTGGATCTTCTTCTGCTGATTCTCGTAAGCTCGCTTCTGCTGCTCTAGACGCTCCTCACGCAGGGTGACGTAGTGGCTGTAGGAGGTCTTGTAGTCGTAGATGCGTCCCAGCTCGATCTCGATGGTGCGGTTGGTGACGTTGTCGAGGAAGGTACGATCGTGCGAGACAAGCAGGAGCGTGACCCCACGGGCGATGAGGAAGTGCTCGAGCCAGTCGATGGACTCGATGTCTAGGTGGTTCGTCGGCTCATCGAGGAGGAGCAGATCGGGATTGCTTAGCAGCACCTTCGCCAGCTCGATACGCATACGCCACCCGCCGGAGAACTCACGCGTCGGCCGGTCGAAGTCGCTCCGCTCGAAGCCTAGTCCGAGGAGCGTGCGCTCCATCTCGGCAAGGTACTGCGACGGGTGGTGCATCTGTATCAGGTCGGTGAGATGTCCGTGGCGCTCGATCAGCTCTAGGTACTCAGGCGAGTCGTAGTCGGTGCGGGTCGCTAGCTCTTCGCTCAGACGGTCGTACTGATCGTTGAGCGACTGCACATCCTTAAAGACCTCCTCGACCTCCGCACGTAGCGTAGTGTGGTCGACAAGCTCTTTGACCTGTGGCAGGTAACCGATGGAGAGGTCTCGGGGACGGCTGACGGCACCACTCGTCGGTTGCTCGATGCCGACGAGGATCTTCATCAAGGTTGACTTACCCGCCCCGTTATGCCCGACGAGTGCGACTCGCTCGCCCTTGCTGATGACAAAGTTGATCGAGTCAAAGAGGAGTTGCTTACCAAAGTCTACCGTAAGGTCTTGAACGGATATCATCAGCGTGTCTGAATAGTGTGGATGAGAGAATAAGCCTGATAGATGCCCAGCTCGCCCGCACGGCTCAGGTCACCTATCGCCTGCTCATGCTGCCCCTGCAGCTCGAGGAGCAGAGCACGATTGTAGTAAGCTTCGCCAGCTTGGGGCAAGAGCTCGATCGCCTTGGTGTAGTCTGCAATAGCTTGATCCGTATGTCCCAGCGACTGGTGCAGGTGCGCACGGTTGTAGTAGAGATAGCCTATCTGCGGAGCGTGGCCGATAGCAGTGGTGAGCTGACGCATCGCTAAGTCGTACATGAGCGTCTGCTGCTTGGGGTCTGTGAGCGTCTCCGCCTGCATCAGGCGCGCTGTGCTAAGCGCCAGAAGCGCAAGTGGCTGCTGAGGAGCCAGCTCGAGACAAGCGTTGAACTGTGAGACCGCCTCGCCGATGTCTCGCATCAATAGCTTGTCGATGCCCATACGCAAGTGCCAGTCGGCCGTCTGCTTCGCTCCATCAGCCTGCAGACGTGCTATATCCTCCAGCACGATGTGAAGCTGCGTGCTGTCTAGCGACTGGGTGCCGACGGCAAGCAAGAGGCGAGGCTGATAGCCCGTGCGCTCGTTGTACGCCTCCAGCTCTGCCGAGAAGTTCGAGCGAGGCAAGAGCTTGTCGTGACTCTTCTGCACGAAGTAGGTCAGCTCGTAAGCGGGGCAAGCCTCTGACGAGGTGGCTTGCTCTTGGATCGATCCTCGTAGTGAATTACTCCCCGTAGTAAGCGAAGAGGAAGTCGCATCACTGCTTGCAGACTGTAGCTCAGCGTGATGATCCAGTGCATATAGTTCCTCGCTAGCGACACTCGAGGCGGTGCTGTCGGCGATGGTTGGCTTAGGCGGTTTGATCTGTCCACGCTCTAGCTTGTAGGCCAGCCAATAGTCCCTATCGGCTCCAGCAGCATCGCCGAGCAAGCGCTTCACTTCTGAGCGCTGATAGTAACCTGAGAGGAACTCCGGTCGACGTCCTAATATATAGTCTAGCGTCTCGATCGCCTCACGGTACTGTCCCGTCTGAGTCTGTACCAAAGCTAAATTAAAGTGTGCCGTCAGATTGGTCGGTTGCAGCCGCACCACCTCAAGCAGATCTTCGCGAGCTCCCTGCAGGTCGCCCACCTCGATACGTAGCAAGGCACGGTTGTGGCGAGCAACCGCATCGTGAGGTGTCAGGAGGAGCGCCTGATTGTAGTCCTCCATAGCGCCACGATACTCCTTCAGTTTGTAGCGTGTCAGTCCACGATTGATATAGTCACTAGCTTGGCCAGGCTCCTGCTCTATACTCTTGTCGTGATAGCGTAGCGCCCCTTTGTAGTCTCCCCGCAGGTAAGCAATCGTCGAAAGCATCCGATAAGGCGCAGCGCTCAGCGAGTCTATTGCCAAGCCCTCGGCTATCCGTCCCTCCGCCGCAAGTGTGTCTTGCCGTCGCAACGCTATCTCCGCTGCGAGGAAGTAGCCCCTCGCCTCCTTCGGGTGGCGCTGCGTCAAGGCAAGCGCTGCCGAGTCGGCACGCTCATACTGTTCGGCTCCGTAGAGCGAGCCAGCTAAGTTGAACGAGAGGTAGAAGTCGTCAGGCGTGATCTTGAGTGCTTGCGCATAGTCAGTCGCCGCCTCCGCATAGTGCTGCAGATTGTGCCGTGCCGCCCCCCGTACCATGTAGGCTCTAGAGAGGAAGGGGTTGCGCTCCAGGCAGAGGGTCGCGTCTCGCTCGGCACCCGCATAGTCGCCCAGCATAAGCTTGGCAAATGCTCTATAGTAGTACGGGTCAGCCATCGTAGGCGAGACCTCAATTACTTGGTTAAAGTGCTCGATAGCGACCACATAATCTTTGAAGCCTATCGCATTGCGCCCGATCGTCATCACCCGCTCCGTATCTATCTGCGACCAGAGCGTAGTACTCCACACGCAGAGCGTGCAGAGCAGCAGAGAGAGCGATCGTAGTAGCGGACGCATACGGACTAATGTATCGGATTGCGCATCACAGGGTAGTCGACACGTACCCGCCCGTCAGCGATGTGCTGTAGCTTCTTCTTGATCATACGCTTGCGCATCGCCGAGATGTGATCTACAAAGAGCTTGCCATCTAGGTGATCATACTCATGCTGCACCACACGAGCGGCAAAACCCGAGAGCTCTAGATGCTGTGGCTCGAACTGCTCATTCATATAGTCCACCACGATCGACTCTGGTCGTACGACCCGCTCGTTAATGCCCGGCAAGCTCAGACAACCCTCAGGCTCCGAACAGGTCTCCTCGCTCAGAGACTGCATATGCGCATTGATCATAACCAGCTTAAGCTGGGCACACTCAGGGTACTCCTCAGCAAGAGGCGTCGCGTCGATCACCTGCAGACGTATGTTGCGCCCGATCTGAGGAGCCGCCAGTCCGATGCCATCGCTCTCATACATCGTCTGCCACATATCAGCGATCAGCTCTGAGAGGTTCGGGTAGTCAGGCGTTATATCCTCGCTCATATTGCGAAGCACAGGGTGTCCGTAAAGGTATATAGGTAAGGTCTTAGCCATAAGTGTAATCGGTTAATTCTCTGTTTTTAGTGAAGCATACTCAAGCTCTCCAGATAGCTCTGTAAGATAATGGTAGCACTGACACGATCCACCAGCCCTTTGTCCCGCTGTCTGCGCTGCTTGCCGATGCCCGCCTCGCGGATCGTCTGCTGTGCCAAGACAGAGGTAAAGCGCTCGTCCACATACTCTAGACGTATGTGGGGGTAGAGATGTTGCAACTTCTTAGCCAAAGCTTGTATCGCCTGCCAGGTCGCCGAGGGCGTTGCGTCCATCTGTGTCGGCTTGCCGAGGACGATCGTCTCCACCTCCTCACGAACTAGATAGTCCGCCAGATAGTTGAGGAGCTGATGCGTAGGCACCGTATCGAGCGCCCCTGGAGTGATCTGTAGCGGATCGGTCACCGCCAGCCCCGTGCGCTTGGTGCCGTAGTCGATAGCGAGGATACGAGCCATAGGCGTGTGGTCTCTTTATGCGTTGTAGTACTTCTCGCGGAGCTCTGCGACCTTCGGGTCGGTGATGTAATCGTCGTAGTTGATGATACGGTCGATGATCCCGCCTGGCGTGAGCTCGATGACACGATTCGCCACCGTGCGGATGAACTCGTGGTCGTGGCTCGAGAAGAGCACATTCCCCTTGAAGGAGATGAGCGTATTATTGAACGCTTGTATCGACTCCAGATCTAGGTGGTTCGTCGGTGTGTCGAGGATCAGCACATTAGCCCCTGGGGGGAGCATCATACGGCTGATCATACAGCGCATCTTCTCACCTCCCGAAAGGACCGAGGCGCGCTTATTCACCTCCTCACCGCTAAAGAGCATACGACCTAGGAAGCCCTTGAGGTAGACATCGTTCGTGTCCTTGGCAAACTGTCCGAGCCAGTCTAGGATCGTCATATCGGTGTCGAAGTAAGCGCTGTTGTCCAAAGGCAGATAAGCAGTCGTGATCGTCTGCCCCCACTCGTAGCTCCCCTGCTGCGCCTTGCGGTTGCCATTGATGATCTCAAAGAGTGCCGTCATAGCACGCGGGTCGTGACTGATGAAAACGATCTTGTCGTCTCGCTCCACATTGAAGGTCAGCCCCTTGAAGAGTACCTCTCCCTCGTCCGTCACGGCCGAGAGATCGTTAACCTCTAGCACCTTGTTGCCCGGCTCACGATCAGGCTGGAAGAGGATGCCTGGGTAGCGACGTGACGATGGCTCGATCTCGTTGATGTCGAGACGCTCCAGCATCTTCTTGCGGCTGGTCGTCTGCTTGCTCTTTGCCACGTTGGCACTAAAGCGACGGATGAACTCCTCGAGCTCTTTCTTCTTCTCCTCGAGCTTCTTATTCTGCTGCTGTTGCTGGCGGAGTGCCAACTGGCTAGACTCGTACCAGTAGCTGTAGTTACCGGCGAAGAGTCTCACCTTGCCAAAGTCTATATCTACCGTGTGGGTCGACACGGCATCGAGGAAGTGACGGTCGTGGCTCACCACGAGGACGGTGCTCTCCGTCTCGGCAAGGTAATCTTCGAGCCAGGAGACGGTCTCTAGGTCTAGGTCGTTCGTCGGCTCATCGAGGAGCAGGTTGTCTGGCTTGCCAAAGAGACAGCGTGCTAGTAGCACACGCACCTTCTGCTTACCGCTAATGTCTCCCATCAGGCGGTAGTGCAGATCCTCCTTGATGCCGAGACCGCTCAAGAGGGCTGCCGCCTCGCTCTCAGCGTTCCACCCATCGAGGTTGGCAAACTGCTCCTCCAGTTCAGCTGCCTTGACACCATCTTCGTCGGAAAAGTCTTCCTTAGCGTAGATAGCGTCCTTCTCCTTCATAATCTGCCAAAGCTTGTCGTGCCCCATCAGGACGGTGTCGATGACGGTATACTCATCGAAAGCGAAGTGGTCCTGACTTAGCACCGAGAGTCGCTCGTCGGGCCCAAAGGTGACGGTACCGCGTGTCGGCTCCAGCTCACCGCTGATCATACGGAGCATGGTCGACTTGCCAGCACCATTAGCACCGATGATGCCGTAGCAGTTGCCCGGGGTAAACTTAAGGTTGACGTCGGCAAAGAGTACGCGCTTGCCAAACTGTATCGTGAGGTCGTTGACTATAATCATCTTTTATACTGTCTTCTGTCTTGATCTGATAAGGAGGCGAACCCATCGCTGTCTCGTGATCCGCCCTACCAATAGGGGGGCTGCACATAGAGATGGGCTAATCTGCACAAAGGTACACATTTTTGAGGCGCCACACCTCATCGTCGCCACCGACTGCTCGGCAAACCAAGTAGCGGAGATCGTTTGAAAACGCACAGTCCGTATAGAATTTCGGAGTAATGCATTATTTCGTAACTTTGCTGTGAAGCGACTTCTTACAAATATCCCATTTATGATATACTCTATAGGTCACGGACACAAGACGAAAGAAGAATTCATTTCGGAGCTTCAGTCTTTCAAGATACAATACTTGATTGATGTGAGGACGAATCCATTTTCTAAGTGGGCGCCTAACTTCAATCAAGGCTATATCGAGTATATGCTTAAAGAAGCTTCGATTATATATGCCTATATGGGAGACACCATTGGAGGCAAGCCTCAGCGTGATGACTGCTTTGATGAGGAGGGCTTTTTTGACTATCGTAAGATGGCCGAAGTGCCAGAGTTCAAAGCTGGGCTACAGCGTCTTTTGAATGCCGATAGTCAGGGCTTACATGTCGCAGTTATGTGTACCGAGTCCGATCCTTCGGAATGCCATCGAAGCAAACTCATTGGACGAGAGTTGTACTCTCTCTATGGACTAGATATGCTTCATATAGTCGGAGAGGGGAAAGTCATTCTTCAATCTCAGATTATGGAGGAGCTAACAAACTCTAAATGGTACCCAGGACTTACTAGTCTCTTCGGGTCATCAGATCCTCCCTACTTTAAGTCTCGAAAAGCATATAAAACACCTTCAAAAGAAAGCGTACAGTATGATTACTAACATATATACTATTGGGGTCTACAACTCTACGGAGGATAGCTTTTTTGATAAGTTGAAAAGCAACAACATCGAGCTGTTTTGTGATATTCGCTTAAGAAGAGGAGTCAGAGGAGCACAATACAAGTATGTGAACAAGACCTACTTGGAGTCCAAACTGACTTCTCTAGGGGTTCAATACTTGCACATCAAAGAACTTGCTCCCACAAAGGAGATTAGACAAAAGCAAAAGGACGCAGACAAACTAAACAAGGAGACGAAAAAGCAACGGGGGGCTTTAGGAAAGGACTTTATTGTAGCGTACTGCAATCGCATTCTTAATCCGTTTGATATGCATAAGCTGATCGCACGCATTGAATCAATGGGTGTGGAGCGAATTGCTTTTTTCTGCGTTGAGGAGCAAGCTCAAGCATGTCATCGCTCCTTAGTTGCCAAGCAGATGGGGAGTTTGTTGAATGTTGAAGTCGAAGACCTATAAAGAGATGGCTAAGGTATTGATAGTCTCGAAAACAAAACTGAAGAATGGGGTATGCATTGGAGGCATCAACCTGAATAATGGGGAGTTTGTCCGAATCCATGGTGCAAGAGGAGAAAACCTGCCATCAGATGCCCCCTATGAAATTGGGGATGTTTGGGAAATGGACATAAAGAAGGCGTGGAATTGTCGCCCTAAGCCTCATGTCGAAGATAAACAAGTAACTAGCTCAGATAGGATTGGCAATGTAGGAGATAAAGGAATCATCTCCTGTATACATCAAAATGAGTCCTTGTTCGGAGATAAGCTTACTAAGGGCTGCTTGGGAGACACCTTTCAAGGTTGTTTGCATCTTGAAGCAGGTAAAGCTTTTGTCGAGGAAGACAAAGTCCCTGAGTTTAGCACACAGTTTTGGATTCCAGACGAAGATTTAGTCCGCAGAAATGTCTATGGGAGCGTTTTCTATACATATGGAGGAAGTCGGATTAAATTTGTCGGTCTTCAACCTCCTAAAGATCGAATACTTAGCGGGTCAATCGTTCGTCTATCTTTGGCTAATTGGTGGAACGGAGACTCCAGTGGCAAGAATCGATGTTATCTTCAGCTGTCTGGTTGGTATGGGAATGAGCATCAAAAAACAGTCTCTTCAAGTAGCGGCAACGAGCTTCGGTTTATTAACACCTACACGTTGTCAGAGTTTAGACAACTGAATGATGGTTTGGCAATCGAGCTACTAAGAGCTCCTTCTGGTCGCTGTTTTTTTCGATGTGGTTCTATTATAGGAGCTGTATCTAATGAAATCCTGAGTGTAATAAGCAAAAGCAAGAACTCTGAGGGATTGAGAATATCTGAGGTGCAGGCAGACGGCGACTCTGAAGACACCGCTCCTGATAAACATTTCTACCTCTTGCATAAAGCTGGTAATTGATACTTGAGATGGCGGACCGACTATTCTGACGCCCACGTGGATATTTCCGAATAGCTCCCTAGAAAACAAAAGTTCTCCACGTGGGCGAGAAACATTTCCTCCGAAGTTTCATTTGATTCTTCCGAAGTTTTATTTCTCGCCCACGTGGAGAATCTTTTTTCCCTCGGTAGGGATTTCAGATTTTCCACGGAGCTATTGCGATGAGAGTGGCTATCTGGCGGGTGATGGATGCGGTAAAACGAATCGCTGGAGGCGTTTTCCAAAAACTTTCCAAGGGTGGAAAAATAGTTTTCCAAGGGTGGAAAAAGTCTCTAGCTCGTATGGTCAAGGGAATATTACTACCTTTGCGATAGTAAGCCCGCCACACTGGCTGGCTCCTAGAGTGGACGATCTATGTGGACGACTATACTGACTATCCTATACACGCTCCTAGTCGTGGGCGTGGTGGTGGTGATCCTGACGGGAGGCGATGACATCTATCGGATGTTTTCGTGGCTGATGGTCGTGCTCTTTATACCAGTGGCGGGGGTGATACTCTATCTGCTCTTCGGTCGCTCGACGGCCTCGATGCGACTGATACCTAAGGACTTTCTTAAGGAGATCAATCGTATGCCTGTGGGGCATACGGACTTTGACTTTCACCAAGAGACCCTAGAGAACCCTTACTACAACGCTTTGGGTAAGCTACTCTACAAGAGCGACGATCGTACGGTGCTGGCGGCCTCTTCGATGAAGGTGATCACGGTCGGAACGGATAAGTACCGACAGCTCTTTGAGGATATTCGCTCGGCTGAGCAGGAGATCCATCTGATGTACTACATCATAATGTCTGACGAGCTGGGTGTCAAGCTACGTGATCTGCTGGTGGATAAAGCTCGCGAGGGGGTCAAGGTGCGGGTGGTCTATGATGGACTGGGCTCCATACGAAGTGATCTAAAGGGCTTTTGGAAACCGCTACGCAAAGCAGGCGGTGAGGTCTATGCGTTTCTACCGGTGCGCTTCCCCTTTTTCGATCTTCGTATCAACTACCGCAACCATCGTAAGGTGGTGGTGATAGATCAGCGTATCGGTTACTTCGGGGGAATGAATGTGGCGCAGTACTATACGCAGGGCAATGAGCTGGGACAGTGGCGGGATACGCACTTTCGCATCGAGGGTAGTGCCGTGGCGGGGCTGCAACGTGTTTTTTTGGTGGACTGGGCGGTGGCGGTGCGCAAGCGCTTTGACCTAGAGCCTTACTTCGCAGGGATCGACCGAGGCGCTTCTTACGAGCACCCTATAGCAATGCAGTTCCTCACGAATGGGCCCCAAGCGCATTGGCAGACGATCGAGCAAGCTTTCATCAAGGCGTGCTCGATAGCACACGAGGAGATCCTAGTGCAGACTCCTTACTTCCTCCCGCCTGAGGGGCTTCTGATGAGCCTGTGCAGTGCTGCTCTGCGTGGTGTACATGTCTCTGTCATGCTGCCTGAGCGTGGCGACTCTTATCTGACGCAGCGTGCCTCAGACTCCTATCTGACGCAACTACTCCAAGCGGGCGTAGATGTGAGACGCTATAGGGGTGGCTTCCTACACTCTAAGCTATTGGTGGTGGATAGGCGCATCGTGGGCATCGGCAGTGCGAATATGGACTTTCGTAGCCTAGAGATCAATCTGGAGGTGATGTCTTTCGTCTATGACAAGCGGATAGCTGAGGAGCTGAGCGAAGCTTTCGAGGAGGATCTCCAGGAGTGCCATCAGTTAACTCTGGAGGAGTGGAGTGAGCGCTCCTTCTGGATACGAACCCTCGAGGCGCTGGCTCGCCTCTTCTCCCCGCTCCTATAAGTACAACCACAAAAAAGCCTGTCGACTATAGCGACAGACACAAGAAAAGCCGCACTGCGGATTAGAAAAACTCCGAAGAACATACAAGTTTTGAGGATCCACACCCCTCTGAAGTCCACTGGAGCAACGAGTGCTCACACACTCACGAGGAGTCTGTCGAGGCCGGTCATCAGGTAGATGGAATGATCTCGGAATAGTCGATTAAAATTGAAGAGTTTCCGTATCGAGCAGTGCGGCCATAGGTCTGTGCCGTCTACATATACTATGTACGAAGATCGCGCTACGCAAGCACCTATCGGTGTCTTGCTACCACAAATATAAGGCAATATTCTGAGTTATGCAAATTGTGATGGCACGAGACAACGTAAAAAAAAGAGTCCCTACGAGGGTATGTACGCTCTCGTAGGGACTCTGCTTATTTATCGTATAGCTACTGTCTGTAGCTGATTGTCACTTCTCTAGCTCTACTAGATTACGATCCTTGTCATAGATCTTGTAGTCTAGGAGTGCTACATCTTGATCTTCGATCAGCTTGATGTTTTTGGAGTATTTTTTCTTCCACTTAGTAAAGAGAGAGGATCCCAGGAGGGGAGCCTTCTTGATATAAGCGACGACGTAAGGATGTAGATGCATGGCGAAGTTGCGCATAGGCTTGTCGCCAGTGGTCAGCTGAGCTATGATCTCCTCTAGATCATCGGTAAAGGTAATGGAGGTCTTGATCTTTCCCGTGCCTTGACAGGTGGGACAAGCCTCCTCGGTGCGTATGATGGTGGCCTGACGTACCCGCTGTCGTGTGATCTGCATGAGTCCGAACTTGCTCAGAGGGAGTATCTTGTGGGTAGCGCGGTCGTCCGCCATGAGCTTCACCATATGCTCGTAGAGCTCCTTATTGTGAGCTGCTTCGTTCATATCGATGAAGTCGATAACGATGATTCCTCCGAGATCTCTCAGCCTGATCTGTCGGGCGATGAGCTCTGCGACGGCCATATTGACATCAAAGGCGGTCTCCTCCTGTCCTGAGGTCCTGCGAGCCTTCTTGCTACTGTTGACGTCGATGACGTGCATAGCCTCTGTCTGCTCGATGATGATGTTGGCTCCGTTGCGTAGGGTGACTTTGCGCCCGAAGAGGGTCTTCTTTTGCTTTGTCACACCACAAGCATCAAAGAGTGGGCGCTTACTGTCATCCTCATAGAGCGTGACGATCTGCTCTCTACCTGGGTCGATGTCGGCTACGTATCCTCTGAGCTCCTTGTAGTAGTCTGGATCGTTGACAACGATTTTCGTAAAGGTCTTGTTGTAGGAGTCTCGGATGAGGTTGATAGCACGGTTTCGCTCCTCGTAAATCTGTGCAGGAGCCTTGGCACGAACCAGCTTCTTGATACTTGTCTCGAATCGATCTATCAGATCCATCATCTCCTCGACGAGCTCTTGGGTCTTCTTGCCCGCAGCTTGCGTCCGGATGATGGCTCCATAGCCACTCTTGATGACACTCTGCACGATCGTCTTAAGCCTCGTACGCTCCTCCGTGGAGCGTATCTCGCTAGAGATGGCTACCTGATCGCTAAAGGGTACTAAGACTAGAAATCGACCCGCTATGGAGAGCTCTGCTGAGAGACTAGGCCCTTTCGTGCCGAAGGCTTCTCGTGTCACCTTGACGAGGATCTTGTCTCCCTTCTTGAGTCCCGAGTTGATGATATTGCCATCCTTAGGAAGGGGGGTACCTTCTTTGACTTTGTCAATGGGTGGTACCTTCTTCTTTTCCGCTATATCTTCTAATAAGTGAGTTGTCGCTCCAAATACTTTGCCTAGATCATTGTAGTGAAGGAAGCCGTTTTTCATAGGGCCTATGTTGACGAAGGCTGCGTTGTTGCCTCTGACGACATTATCTACCTCGCCGAGCAAGATGTCTCCGACAGCGTAACGGATGTTTCTATTCTCCGTCCGTAGCTCTACGAGCTCGCCATCTTCGAGCACTGCCATAGACACCTCTTTTGGCTTTACATCGATGATTAGTTCACTATTCACGGTGTCTCAAATAATCTGTGCATTAATAGATTGGAAACGTGTAGAGGTCTAGTATGACCCGCCTCTTCTCTTCTCCGTCTCACAGCTACGTCGTGCCACTGCACTGCCCCGAGCTGGTGAGCTATCGAAGTACCTAATCGCTACACCTCTACTGGAGTAGCTGGTCCCTATGCGTATCTGGATCGAGACTCCTAGTGAGTCTACAGATACCCCAAGAGGGGCGGTCTACAGATGCTGCCGTAGCACTCGTATCACGGATTAGATAATCTATAGAGTCTGCGACTGATGCGACAGACCCTGACAGATGAGCGTAAGAGGTAACTACTGCAGGGTGATGGGATGAGTTGCTATGCAACGAAGCCATCCACAACCAGCCTCTCATCGATGAGAGGTCGGTCATGACGGCTTGCTTGGTACGTTTCGTTCGCTAAGGTTAGATCGCCATACATACTGCAATGGCTATCTAGTGAGTAGACTATGACTCCTCAGGACAACTTGTCCGCCTAGGAGGGATCACAGATGGTCTCCGCGACCGCTCGTCTACTTCTTACTCTTATGGCGATTCTTACGCAGTCTCTTCTTACGCTTGTGCGTCGACATCTTACGACGCTTGTGCTTCTTACCGTTTGGCATAATTTTTTCTTTTGAATTGGTCTATACTGATCCAAGGTGATAAGATCCGTAGCTAGTCCCTATACTAGAGCAAGCGTTGTCACTCTCAGGACTATCTGTCTTGACTCATCCCTTGATATAACTACTTAATCAATGCTGTGAATGCTTTCGAAGGCTTGAACGTAGGGACCTTGCGAGCTGGTACGATGATCGTCGTCTGCTTGGAAATATTGCGAGCAGTCTTCTCTGCGCGTTCCTTGACGACAAAACTACCGAAGCCTCTTAGGTAGACATTTTCTCCCTGGCTCATAGCGTTCTTCACTGTATCCATAAAAGCCTCTACAACCTGCAGGACCTCCTGTCGGTCTAAGCCTGTCGTGTCAGCTATATTCTTTACAACTTCTGCTTTAGTCATGTATTCTTAGTAATGGGTCTTATTTATAATGATTGCGATGAGACGTCATGCTTCAACTCCGAGAGCGCAGGCATAGTGGACAAATATACATAAAAGCGACTTACACCAACCTACTCTAGCGCAAAAAAAATCAGAGGAGTGCTCTCGATCTTGTCCAAGAACACTCCTCTTCTTTTTGATATATGCTCGCTTGTGGTATCAGCCTTATGTTTTGAAGCGACTTAGAGGAAAGGGAGGTGGCTGGCAAGGCTCTCTGTGTAGCCCCTAGGGGAGTCGAACCCCTCTTTCCAGGATGAAAACCTGGCGTCCTAACCGATAGACGAAAGGGCCAAATCGTGCGCCAGTATCCTTAATATAGAGTTATATCCTCAGCGAACTGATACAGTATTGCGATGTGTCGTCGTAGACTAGAGAGAGTTGAGGTGAAGAGCCATCTTAGACTTCAGATTCGCAGCCTTATTGCGATGAATGATATTCTTACGAGCTAGACGATCTAGCGTAGAATAAACCTTCGGCAAAGCCTGCTCAGCTTCCTGACGATCGGTCATAGCTCGAAACTGCTTAACCATCGTACGCGACGTCTTGCTCGCATAGCGATTGCGAAGGCGACGTGTGGAACTCTGACGGATTCTCTTCAGCGTTGATTTATGATTTGCCATTCTTATGATACTTAATTACTTGGTGTACTATCGATATGCAAGGCTCGCCATGCGAAGCGCTTCATACCAACTATTACTTGTAGCCCCTAGGGGAATCGAACCCCTATTTTCAGAATGAGAATCTGACGTCCTAACCGTTAGACGAAAGGGCCAGCAGCCACTTGCCAACTACCGCCGAATGTTCGGCTCTCAGGCAATTGTGATGCAAAGGTAATACAAATTTTTCTTCTGGCAAAACATTCTCGCAAGAAAATATCCCAAAAGAGTTAGTTCATCTCAGATAAAACAGCGCAGGAGGCTGATAGACAAATCATTACAGAAAGTACGCTCAAAACAAACTTTCTATCTCAAGTCACGGCCCCAGAGAAGCTTCTCGCGGATTACTTGAGCATACGGCTTGTGCGAGAGGCGTAGCAGATGAGCACGCTTGTCACTCTTGCGGGCGACGATCTCGACGCCACAGTCGTAGACCCGCAGATTACCATCGATTACAATGGAGAAGGTGGGGTGTAGCGAGGAGACTCTCATCGTCAGTACACTCGTGTCGGGGAAGATGAGCGGAGCCATATTGAGCGTATGAGGAGCTATCGGCACCAGTAGTAGCGTCTGGCACTGAGGGGTCACGATAGGGCCTCCTAGGCTCAGCGCATAGGCGGTCGAACCCGAGGGCGTACTGACGACCAAGCCATCGGCAGCGTACTCTGCCAGCAGGTCGCCGTCTAGATCCACTCGTATTTTGATGATCGATCCAGTTTCTCGCTTCTGCACCGCTAGATCATTGAGTGCAGTGCCGACATGCTCTCCCGCCACGCTCACATCGATCAGCGAGCGGGTCTCTATATCGTACCGTCCAGCCAGCAGGTCATCGAGGTGATGCAGAGCTTCCCGTGGCTCCATCTCGGTCATAAAGCCGAGGTGCCCGCAGTTGATCGCCCATATAGGCAACTCCACGTCTCGCAGCTTGTGCGCAGCCCTCAGGAGCGTACCATCACCACCGAGGCTCAGCGCTATGTCGCCATAGGGTGTCTCTCCACCTAGCCGCATCTGCGGATAGCCCTCTGGGACACCCGCCAGCTGTAGCGCCTCCCAGAGCGGTGCCTCTATATAAAGGTCTACGCCATGCTCTGCGAGAGCCGTCAGTAGCGCCGTCACATCGTCCGTGAGACGCATTGTAGCGTGGCTACCGTAGACTGCTATCGTATTTATCTTGTGCCTATCCATCGGGACTGTCTCATTGCATCGCTACAAAAGTACCGAAAAGAAGGCATATCCCCAAAGAAGAGCCACCCGCCAAAGGTTCGAATGCGTAGAGCTCACTCGATCATAAAGAGCTTGGCCGATATGCGCACCCACTCGTGGATCTTTTTCACCAGGATGACCCGTGCGTAAAACTCTTTGCCAGCGTCCATCAGCCGTGATATGACTAGATTAAGCTCTTGAGGCACATAGCCTATGCGGTGCTCCTCGTAGTAGATGGCGATAGCGTTTTCGTCGTACTCGTTTTGTGGCTGTCGCACCATACGTAGCACCGTGTCAGGCAGTAGCGTAGGGACAAGTTCCTGCACGATAGGACAGAAGGTGGTCCCAGCGACTACGATGTCTAGGAGGAAGATCTCCCGCTTGGGTAGTCCTAGTGCGTTGATTCCTTCAGTACCGATGAGTGCTAGTAGCTCAGGGCTGACTGGTATGATCTCGTTACTCATAGGTTGTGTGACTTGTACTCCTCCATCAGTGTGACGATCGTCTGCATCTCCTTCTCGCTCGCCTCTAGCTCCTGTATGATCGCCTCTAGCTCAGCTTGCTTCTCTAGTATCTTTACGGGGCTTGACAGCAACTCCTTATGATCAAAGGGGAAGCTCTCCGACCGCTTGGCTATCCTAATCTCGAGGGTACTCTTCTTCTTTTGCAGTTTTTTGATTTCTGCCAAGAGAGCCTCAGGATCTGAGGGGAGCTCCTCTTCGCGCTTCTCCTTGTTCAGCAGAGCCAGCACAGTTCGCAGCTGAGGCAGATCTCCCGTCTTATAGGCCTTCACGGTAATCAGAAAGAGCCGCTTGTCCTCCTCCGTGTAGTGTGGGTTAAGGTCCGGGTGAAGGCGCTTGACGAGGGTCTTGTAGATCTCCTTGATTTCTTTGGTCTCCTCGGGAGATAGGTGCGGTCTGTCCCAATACTCCCTGGCGGCTTTGAGCTGAGCCAGCTTCTCCTCCAACAACCGATGAAACTCCAGCCGTTGCTGCACCATCTGCTTGTCTATCTCGGCGATGTTGGGCGCCTCGTCGCGATTGATGTAAGCCTGTAGGAGCGAGCGCCTCAAGCGGAGCGTTTCTAAGGAGAGTACTAGACGTAACTGGGCGTATAGCAGCTTGCCGAAGTAGTGCATGTAGAGTGCAGATAGGTGAGGCGCCTCGTGCTCCGTCATCTCCTGATACTGGGAGACGAGTGCCGTGTAGGCTGTGGCGAGCGTCTCATACTGCTCCCGAAGCCTCTGATACTCTGGAGAGCATGCTAGCGGATTCACGTCTGTCATTGTATTTCGTCTGTTGGAGCTAATCTGTGGACTAAGGTAACGCTTTTAGCGCAAAGTCTGCTGCCAGAAAGAGGTCTCCGCTACTTGGCTTGCCAAGAGCTCTGGCGTGATGGATAGTTGCTCTGCGAGGTGGGCGTAGACCGCCTCTATCGCTTCTCGATGCGTAAGCCCGTTGGGGATCTCGTCCGTCTCGACGAGGATAGCCTTCGCTTCATAAGCTAGATGCAAAGCCTCAGCATCATAGCGACGACCGAAGGAGAGCACAAAGCCCTTGCTCAGCATCATCTGCGCCACCTCTCCCCTAGCCCGAAAGCCGTGCAGCACCATCGGGGGAAGCTGAGCAAGCTCTTGCGCCATCTGGCTACGTATCTCAATCATCTCAGCCCATGCACGTACAGCGTGTAAGAGGATAGGACGATCTAGCTGACAGGCCAAGCGCATCTGCGCCTCTAGCCAGACTAGTTGCTCCGAGAGCGTTGCGTTGCTTCGCACCTTGTCGACGCCACACTCGCCGACGGCAACGATCTGAGGGGTCGACGACAGGCGACTCTGCATCTGATCAATGAGCGCTACCAAGCTTCCCGCTGGGGGCAGAGACCAGGGGTGAAAGCCTATCGAGTAGAGCTGACCCTCCTCGACCGTTATGTCATCACTCCACTCGGTGTAGGTGAGCGAGCGAATTGCTTGGCAGCCTACCTCGTGGCTATGCGTGTGGCAGTCTAGCAGTTTGGGACGGCTGGCGCATTGCCCGTCACTGCACGACTCTGTGGCTCTGATCTCCTCGCTCATTGTCGTGGTGGCACGGGGTCGTAACCCACATGTCGGTTGAAGGGGTTACATCGTAAGAGTCTCCATAAGGTTAGGCAGCTCCCCTTAAGGGCTCCATGCACCTGTAGAGCCTCTAGAGCATACTGCGAGCAGGTCGGTGTAAAGCGACAGCTGGGTGGTAGTAGTGGCGAGATAAAGGAGCGATAAAACTTGATTGGGTAGCTCAGCAGACGTACTGCTAGCGAAGGCTGCTGGGATCCGTCCTCCTCAGCTTTCGTTGCTGAGACTTTTGCAGTCTGCTCCTGACGAGCGGGTACGGATTCAGTAGGGGGGCTGGTAGGGTTTGCTTTTTCTATCTCCTTGACGATGCGAGCTACGGCTCGCTCTACCGCCTGCTCTAGCTCTGGGTAGGTCGGCATCGTCTTAGCGACAGACTGTAGCGCTAGTCGCACCGTACAGTGGTGCTGTGTAGCAGCCTGCCAGAGCGGAGCTTTGTGGAGACGATAAGCTGCTCGGGTCATGCGCTTGATGCGATTACGATCTACTGCGTGCTTGAAGCGACGCTTAGCGACCGAGGTCATCACAGCGACCTGCGCCTGATCTCCTGGAGCCGGCGTGGCGACAGGCTCAGCAAGCCATACGATGCGGATGGGGTAAGAGACGAACGAACGCCCACGATCATGCAGTCGCTCTATCTCCTCACGCAGATAGAGTCGCTCACCTTTGGGTAGACGTTGATTCTGGTGGGAGCGAAGGGAGCCTTCCTCCGTAGTCATCCCTCCTGCTCAGCAAGAAAGTTTTTAAGTAGCTCAGGCATAGGCGGATCCTGACGACTACCCGTAGATTTGATATCTACTCTGAGCCCTAGCTCCTCGGCTCTCTGTGCGGTCTTAGGACCTACCGTAGCGATGATCATATCTTCCTGCTTGAAGTCCGGCACATTCTCAAAGAGCGAGGTGATTCCTACAGGACTGAAGAAGATGATCATATCATATGGTAGCGGCTTCTCAAGCTCTAGCTTACGAGGTATGGTACGGTACATGACCGACTTGGTATAGTCTATCTCCGCCTCTGTCAGTAGATCGGAGAGCTTAGCATTATGCTCCTCTGCGACGGGGAGGAGATACTTCTCACTCTTGTGCTTTACAATAACCTTGACAAGGTCTTCGGTACGTCCTGTCGGTGAGAAGAAGACTTTGCGCTTGCGGTAGTTGACAAACTTCTGTAGGTATGGCGCAGACTTTTCTGAGCTGCAGTAATACTTCATCGTGTCTGGCATCGTGATGCGCATCTCTTTCATCAGCGTGAAGAAGTGCAGGATAGCAGTACGAGAGGTAAAGATGATGGCTGTGTAATCCAACGGATTGATGCGCTGCTGGCGAAACTCCTTCGTTGCAACTGTCTCGACACGAATGAACTGCTTGTAATCAAGCTCCACTTGATACTTTTCAGCAACTTCGGTGTAGGGATTAGCCATCAGTGGAGCGGGCTGAGAAATAAGTATTTTTTTGATCCGTGACATACTCACAGGCAGGGGCTAATGGTATACGATAGATTCTTCTATAGGATCAGCATTCCAAAGCCTATGAGATAGGCCAGAGGAGCCACTTCCTGGCTGCAAAGGTACAAAGAAATAAGCAAAGGAGTCATCCCCGCCTCCCCGAGCCATCGTGCTGTAGGTACGATGATCGCAAGACGCCATAAGAATATTACAGCGATCATCAGCCAGAGTGCGACACCCTGCCATACACCAGCCAGTAGCATCAAGGAGCTCAGGTAGAGGGGCAGTGGCCACAGCCACTCCAAGATGCTATAATGGCGCACCCAATGTAGATAAAAGTCGCTGTCAAGATAGATTTCCACCAGCAGTCGATTGATCCCTAAGTACAGTCCACTGAGGATCAAGCTACAGAGTGATAGGAGTCCTACCTGCGAGAGCGTCGTCCAGAACTCACTCGAGGGGAGGTCGGCATAGTAACGCAGGAGCAGGTAACTAGTCACGCCAACCAGCAAGTGTCGTTGTAACCCTCCGAGGAGCGCATAGGTACCCACAGATACCCGATGCACTAAGTTGCGAAAGAAGATGTGTCCTCTATCATATAGTAGGGCATCCACCGAGCGAGGCAAGAGAGAGCCGACCCACATCTGCATAAATGCAGGCAGTAAGAGGAGTACCAGCAGTAGCAGTAAGATGATATCCTCTGCCCCACGATCTACCCCAAAGGGGGTCAACGTCCATAATCCGATCGAGCTCTCCATACAGCCTCGTCTATCTACAGAGTGGCTAGACGAGAGAGCAGCTGCGCCACCTGCCCCTCTAGCTCCTGCACTCCATCATTGTGGATCTGATAGAGAGGCAGCTCTGGGTGCGCCTGCTGCAGAGCTGTAAAGGTGTACGATGCTTGACGATCGATCCGAGCCTGCACCTGCTCGCGAGTAGCACCATCACGCTCTTGGACACGAGCCACACGTACCGCCTCAGGAGCCGTCACGACGACCACGGCGTCGCAGAGACGATAGAAGCCAGACTGCCACAAGATAGCACTCTCTAGGACGACCCACCCCTCAGGAGCATGCTGCTCCACCGCCCAGGCCCTCAGTCTCTCAGACACATAGGGGTGAATGATCTGCTCTAAGCGGTGCAATAGGGACTTACTCTCATCAGACGGTGCGAACACACGGCGAGCGATCTCATCATAGCGTGGCTCCCCCTCTGAACTGTAGACCTCTGCTCCGAGCAGCTTGATCACTTGCTGACGCACCTGTTCGCTCTCCGTATAGGCTCCACGAGCCACCGCATCACTATCCATCAGGGGTAATCCAGACCTGACAAGCATCTGACCTACGAAACTTTTGCCCGCACCTATTCCTCCTGTCAATCCTAAGATGCGAGGGGGCGTGGAGGAGGAGGTGAGTTGCTGCTCAGTCATGACTTACTTAGTAGCCACAGCGACTCACGGCTCGGCAGTCTCTAGGATATACTGTACCGCCTTGGGGGAGGCTGTAGCACGCACCACCCAGTCAGGCAGTCCCTCGACTCTTACGGGCAACATTTCTGGGCGCTTCTCACCACGTTGCTCAGCCTCGGCTATCTGATGCAGGTCTACCACCACCGAGACATTGTTCCCAATAGGCTTATTATAGTCCGTGATCGGCATCGTTAGGGTCAGAGAGACACGAGCTGGAAGCAGCTTAGCAACAAAGCCTGAGGGCGTATTAAGCGCCTCGATAGGTAGCTCGATACGCTTCTCCGTCAGCTCGACGACTGAGATCTGTAGCTGTACGCTATCGGGAGAGCTATAAATATGAGGTATCTCTTCAATAGGCACGCGTACCACTTTGTCTTGCGACAAGTTCTTGTAAAGTAGCTCTTTGGTATGCACCTCGCTAACCTTCTCCAGCGCTTCACGACTACCATACAGATCGACCGTGGTGGGAGTCATCGTCAGCGGGAGTACCATATAGCCATCCTTAGCAGAGACCGACACATGATTTACGACTGGCACCTCTTTCCTCTGCAGAGGGAATGCGCGTAGCGAAATCTGATTAGGATAGATGTCTCGGATCTGTATAGAGTTCCCCAAGCTCTCCCGCACCTTCTGTGTCAAGACGGCACTGCTAAAGAGGATGCGCCCCCCTTGCGGCACCCGCTGTGGCATAGAGAGCGAGATCGGAGGCACGCCCTTCATCCAGCGGAAGAGAAGCTGAGAGCCTTTTGCCGAAACGCTGACATCTAGCGTCGTCGGCTGATCCCCCTCTAGGCCGATCTCTCCAGGCATCCCCTCATATACGATCGGGACATGTACGATTGCGGTCGTTCCTCGGGAGAGCGTCTGCATAAACCATAAGACGGTCGCTAGAAGCACCCACACAGCGATCCCCAGCAGTCGTCTCAATCGCGGGATACGCTGCTTACGCACCACAGGATCTACACCTGTGCGAGGCTTAGGGGTCAGATTGAGTCGCACCGCTCCCGTCTCAAGAGTTAGGAGAGTCTATTAGCGTGCGTTTGGATCTGTGCCGAGAGGATATACCGAGCTCTTGGCAATCTCTATGCAGACGTCACGAGCGATTTCTACCTCAAAGGTCTGCTCGCGCACCTTGCGGATCACGCCATGCACACCGCCTGCCGTGATGATCTCATCACCTGCAGCGAGCGCATCTCGCTCCTGCTGTAGCTTCTTCTGACGCTTGCTCTGAGGACGAATGAAGAAGAGCCAAAAGATCAAGATGATGACTACAAAGAAAATAAGCGAAGTCCACGCAGGAGCGCCCTGCTGTGCTGCCTGTAGAAGGAACATATTCATAGGTATCTATAGTTTATGAATTCAATTACTTCTGCAAACTTACAAAAAACCGACCGCATAGCGCAGTTTTGCCCCTCCTCTCCGTCAATTCTGCAGATCTCACGAGTGACGATGTTGCGGCGTTGAGTCTATAGAAGCCTCTTGCATCTAGCAAGGGGCTTTTTTTTGTATGACTTATCCCGTGCGTCCGCTGCATCAAAGCAAGACGAGTAACGGCTGTAGGGACGCACGATCTGTGCGTCCGTCCCCGTTAAAACCAACGACTGCTGTAACCTTTGACACAACGGACGCACAGATCGTGCGTCCCTACAAGGGTTACTCGTCCCGTGCGTCCCTACCGAGGGATTTTTGATTTCCTCGATAGTGACTTCGATGAAGCCATCTTGTATCATGAGACTTTTGCAACAGTCTCATCATGCGTCAACCCCTGCCTAGCGACCCGAGCGGATCGGAGCGCTGCCCCAGCAGAGCTGACGCTGAGGATCGTAGATGGTGGCAAACTGACCCGCTGCGATACCCTGTATCGGCTCGCTACTGACTAGCTGATAGTCTCCTGAGGGAAGCCGCTCGAGGCGTCCTGTAGTGAAGTCGGGCGTGTGTCTTATCTTGAAGGTGACCTCCAGCGGACTGTCCGACGGGGTCTCCGTCCAGAGCCACGGATCGACGGTGAGCCAATGCATCTCTTCGGTCTCGATGATCGTGCCGTACTGCGTCTTGGGATCGTAGCCTCGTGAGACGTAGAGGACGTTGTGCTCCACATCTTTTGCCACGACATACCACGGACCGCCCGAGAGCCCTAGCCCTTTGCGCTGGCCGATGGTGTGAAACCAGTAGCCTCGATGCTCCCCGATCTTCTCTCCTGTCTCATGGTCGATGATGTCGCCCGTCTGAGTGCCTAAGTAGCGCTCGATAAAGTCGTTGTAGTTGATCTGTCCTAAGAAGCAGATGCCTTGGCTGTCTTTGCGCTGTGCATTGACTAGATGCGCCTCGAGGGCGATACGACGCACTTCCTCTTTGGGCAAATGACCAATGGGGAAGAGGAGATGCTCCATCTGCCGAAAGCCGATCTGCGCCAAGAAGTCGGTCTGATCCTTTACTGGATCGGGAGAGGTACCGAGGAAGGTCAAGCCCGCCGCCGTCTTTCGTATCGTAGCGTAGTGACCCGTGGTTATGTAGTCGTAGGAAGAGCCACACCTCTCCTCAAAGGCTCCGAACTTGATCATCTTATTGCACATCACATCGGGATTGGGCGTGAGCCCTCGCTTCACCGCATCCATCGTATAGGCGACCACACGATCCCAATAGACTTGGTGCAGGTCGATGATCTCTAGGTGCAGGTCGTAGCGACGGGCGAGGAGTGTTACCAGCTCGATGTCTTCCTCGGCAGGGCAGTCGAGGTAGCCTCCATCCTTGTCCTGCATACCGATACGTATATAGTAAAGGTCTGGACGAAAGCCCGCCTCGACGAGCAGATGCATCGCCACACTACTATCCACACCACCCGAAGCGAGCAGTGCGATGCGACTATCCCGTGGCAGTGATGTGTAGAGAGCGGTCTCCATACACTTGCAAGAGTCAAGCCCTCAGAGAGGACTACATACGCTCGGGTAGCGCAATGCCGAGAAGCCCCATAGCACTATGTATCGTCTCGGCAACGGTCTTGCTGAGCTGCAGACGCATGCTACGTAGCGCTTCGTCCTCCTCACGCAGTACGGAACACTCGTGGTAGAACTGATTATACCCCTTGACCAAGTCGTAGGTATAGTTGGCAATGCGGGCTGGCGAATAGCTCGCGGCAGCCTCCTGCACGACAGATGGATAGTCGAGCAGCTGCTGGACGAGTGCCGTCTCATACGACGAGAGTGCTAGTGTACCGCCCTCAGGGAGCTGATGCTTGTAGCCCATCTCGTCAGCCTTCTGCAGGAGCGAGCAGATGCGTGCGTAGGTGTACTGAATGAAGGGACCCGTGTTGCCGTTGAAGTCGATAGACTCCTCGGGGTTGAACATCATATTCTTCCTCGGGTCTACCTTCAGAATGAAATACTTGAGCGCACCTAGTCCGACCATCTCGGCGGTGCGTAGCTCCTCGGCTGTCGGCTCGGCAGCTAGCTCTACACCCTTCGCCTGCTGAGCTGTCCGTGCTACCTCTAGTGCGGTGTCGCGCATAGCGTCCATCAGATCGTCCGCATCGACGACTGTACCCTCGCGACTCTTCATCTTGCCGTGAGGTAGCTCGACCATACCGTAGCTAAAGTGTGTCAAGCTCTTGCCCCACTTATATCCCAAGCGGTCTAAGAGTAGCGATAGCACCTGAAAGTGGTACTCCTGCTCATTGCCCACGACGTAAACCATCTGGTCTATTGGGAAGTCTTGATAGCGCAGCTTGGCAGTACCGATGTCTTGGGTGATGTAGACGGAGGTGCCGTCACTGCGTAGAAGGATCTTTTTGTCCAGTCCCTCCGCCTCAAAGTCGGCCCATACGGAGCCATCCTCATGTCGCTCGAAGAGCCCTCCCTGCAAGCCTCGCAAGACCTCCTCACGGCCTACGAGGTAGGTATCGCTCTCGTAGTAGATCTTGTCAAAGGAGACGCCCATACGCTTATAAGTCTCGTCAAAGCCTTTGTAGACCCACTCATTCATCTGTCGCCACAGCGCACGCACCTCTGGGTCGCCCTGCTCCCACTGACGTAGCATCTGTCGTGCATCAGCCATCAGCTGAGACTTAGCCTCGACCTCCTCGTCGCTCCAGTCGGGATGCGCAGCACGTATCTGCGCCAGCTCGGCACGATACTCCTTGTCAAAGCGCACGTAGTAGTCTCCGATGAGGTGATCGCCCTTCTTGCCCGAAGATTCAGGCGTCTCGCCATTGCCCCAGCGCAGCCATGCCAACATCGATTTGCAAATATGCACGCCACGGTCGTTGACGATGTTTGTCTTGACCACACGATGTCCGCTCGCCTCCAGTATCTGAGCGAGGCTGTAGCCGAGTAGGTTGTTGCGTACGTGTCCCAGGTGCAGGGGCTTATTGGTATTTGGTGAGGAGTACTCGATCATCACGAGAGGCGACTGCTCTGTCGGTGTGATGTGCCCGTAGTGCGGGGTCTCGGCAATCTCTCGCAGTGCTGCGAGCCACGCTGAGTCGGTCAGCGTGAGGTTGAGAAAGCCCTTGACCACGCCATAGGACGCTATGAGGTCTGTCTGCTCCTGGAGCTTGGCACCAATCGTCTCAGCGGTTTCTTGCGGAGACTTGTGCGAAGCCTTGAGATAGGGGAAAACAACGAGCGTCACATGCCCCTCAAACTCAGGGCGCGTGGCGGTCAGCGTGATCTCGTCAGCGGTCGTGTTGAGATCGTAAAGTGTATGTAGTGTCGAGGCGATCGCCTCGCTAAGCTGTCTGTAAAGGCTCATAGTATATAGTATAAGGAGTTAGAGTACTTTCATACGCCAAGTGACCCCCACATTGATCTGTGTGCGTTGATCCTGTAGCACAGCCATCGGGTTTGTGTTCGTACCAAAGGCGTAGTTAGCGTGTGCATGCAGACGTACCTCGGGGATCGGTGAGTACTCGACACCGCCACCGAGACAAGCTATCTGGGTGCCGTCGGTGACCCCGTAGTCCGCTGCTGAGCCACTCAAGTTCTGATCGTAGCTTCCCTTGAGGTAGAGCTTCGTCTGAACCGTCGGGTGGAAGGCTAGCTGACCATAGATGGAGTAATCGGCAAAAGCCTTCTTACCCTCTCCATCTAGTGGCGCACGGTGCATCAAGTCTAGATCGACGAAGGTGCGGCGGGTCAGCTGAAAGCGGTTGCCCAGCGAGACGTAGTTCATAAAGCGTCCAGGTGCATACTCCATAAAGTTGACACTCCACATCGGCACAAACCAATCGTGGTGCGCTGTCCAAATAAGGTTGTAAGCATACATATCAGCTGGCTGCCCGCTCATCGCCTCGTACGCCTTACGATAGGGACTTTGGATCACCTGCGCATGGAGGTTGTCCTGCCCATTAGGTAGGGTGTAGCTCACCGTAGCGCCCCACTGATAGGCGGGCATCTGATAGCAAAACTCTCCCAGCTGAAAGACATCTATCGGAGCTGGCTCAAACTCCCACCCACCGACGAAGACGATCCACTTGCCAAGCTTGACACTGAGCTGCTCGGTTGGGTTGTACTGTAGGTAGAGGAAGTCGATCGACTCAAAGAAGGTGCGATCCAGATTGACCGAGCTAAGCCGCTGTCGGTAGAGGTAGCTAAACTTTGGCGAGAGCGTGCCACTGAGTATGACGTTAGCGATGTTGCCCTTAAAGCCTGAGCCCGCCTTGTCCGATTGACTACCGATATAGATACGCTGGTAGTCACCGCGCGCCTCTAGCGAGAGCGCCACCTTCTTGTCATGAGGGGCTTCTAGCTCGGCATCGGGCGTAGGCTCCTGCGCCATCAGCGAGCCGAAGGTGAGGGATAGTAGGAGGATGAGTGCCGAAAGCGACTTCGTAAGATGTGACATAGTTCTAGCTGAATCAGGTAATACTAAAAGGTACTCTCGTCAGGCGTCCCTGTCTCGACCGGGAGCTCCTCACGCTGGCTCTTCTTGCGCCACAGACCATACACCTCGCTGACAGGGTCTGAGGTGATAAACGGATCCATACGCTCGGCACGTAGGTGATCCAGTAGCTTGCCAAACTCATCTCTTGTCAAGATGCACTCTAGCTGCTTGTGATCCTCGCCTGAGTAGCCACCCGTCACAGGATGGATCGTCACCCCACGATTGAGCGTATGAATGACATAGTCACGGATATGCTCCCACTCCTTAGAGATGACGTAGACACGTGTCCGCGAACTCATACGAGTCATGAAGTAGTCGAGGATCATACCATTGAGCCAAGTACCCACCAGACCCATGATCACCAGACCCGTAGGACTGGTCAGGAAGGCGGAGCAGCAGATCAGACCACCAGCGATCGTTACCGACACGCCTAGTGGTACATGGAGGTACTTATTGAAGATCTTCGCCAAGATATCTAGTCCGCCCGTTGAGGCGTTGATGCTAAAGAGGATCGCCTGCGCTGCACTCATCACCAAGATGAAGCAGACCAAGTCAAACCCCGGATTGGCCACCACAACGCCATGCACCTCCTGAGCAAACATCGACCCCTCGACAGGATCGATCCACCCCATCAAGTCGACAAACGGTCCTAAGATCAGTGCCGTGTAGCAAGTCTTCGCACCAAACTCGTTGCCGATCAGGATAAAGGAGAGCAGTAGCAAGATCGCATTGATGAGAAACATATAGGACCCCAGCGACATAATCGGGAGCAGTCGCTCCAGCACAATGCCCAGTCCCGTCACCGATCCGACGATCAGACCACTAGGAGCGAGGAAGTAGTGTACCGCCATAGCGCCAATAAACATGGCAACGGTCATTAAGACCAATTCGTACCAAAACTTACGGCTAGAGAGTACGTCAGTGGCCTGAGCAGGCAGAGCTGCCAGGCGAGCACGAAGTTCATCCTTACTGGGGAGCTTGTATTTCATTAGATGCGTATTACGTAGTGAGAGATCCATCGCGAGGCAACTGCGCTCTAGGCGATGCTCTCCGATAGGTATCTGAGTGCAAAGATACAAAATAGCACATACCCGCCAGCTAAATCGGACTTTCCGTAGACCGTAGATTCAACTATCAAATGCAACTGAATTGGTTTCGTCGAGCTTTTGATAAAA
>OHNO01000169.1_pt1 | contig 42810 bp, 39 predicted proteins | sample 1569521 | NCBI WGS metagenome assembly OHNO01 (sample SAMEA3879604, study PRJEB24766) | human gut metagenome | biome: human-associated habitat; feature: feces | place: USA | collected 1985/1987
AACGCCCGCTGTCTGAACATTACTTCCTGCGAAAGCACCATATCCGTTATCATCGTGGTCTTCTTTCTGCCCATACTTCCGCAAGTCATCGACACGATGGGTACTTCGTTGATAAACCCGCAATTGCGGGCTTCGAAATGCCGCAGTCTGTTCAGGGCGATTGACTTTCTCCATCGGTTAAAGATAAGCCACGCAATTATGGCGATACTCCACCACGGGAAGTTTCGGAAGATGACCTGCAAGTCGATAAACAGCTTGCACACCTGCGTATAGATAGACGCAACGTCAAACGACACCGAAAAGTAAAAGTAATAGGCAAAGAAGCCTAATACGATACTTACGAGATTGAGATGGAACGTCCACAGTACAAGCCAGCATATCCACAGCCAATTCGTGTGTTTCAGAAAATCGGCATAGCCGAGTACGAACCGTTTTACGGGCTGATATGTAGCACGGGATACCGATTTGAACGCTTTGAGCGGCAGCGTATCTTTGTTGTGCTTTGTGTTCCCGCTTGCATAGAGCCGTTTCAACGCAAAAACGAATATGAGAACACACGGGAGCGCAATCGCAATCACCTTTGCGGCAACCGCCGATTTATCTCCGACCACAGACCAATAGCCGATGAAATTTTCTTTGTCTACAAGGAGTTCAAAGAACCTTGTCGCCGAAACCTTGAATGTATCAAAGTCCGAAGGGAGCAAGATATCCCACTTCATAACTTCCGACCAAGCATTTACGGCGGGAGCGGTATTGTGCGCAATGCCGAAAAGCTCCGAGAAGTAAAACTTGATCGAATCTATCAGGTTGCCGCCTGCCTCGAACGCTCTGAGATAAGAGGACGAAAAGACGAAGATGCCGAGAAGGACAAAGCCTACTGACACGATTGCCGAAAATATGATATTGGCTGCATTTCGTCTGTTCATAGCACACCTCCTACCTGAGAGATAATCGCTTGACCGTCAGTCAATCGGCTACCCGTATAGACGAGATAGCCGACGACCAATACGGTCACGATTAAGAGGCATACGGCAAGTATTCTCTTAACCGTTTTCATTTGTCATTCCTCCTTTTTCTCACTTCGCTTCTTCTTTGCCTTGTCGATACTCTTGAACAGTGCGGCAATCGCCTTGAACGGCAACGAGATAATCCAAAACAGTCCTTTTATGATCCACGGCAATACGGGGAACAGTATGACTATCAAAAGGATAAGCAGCAAGACGGCAAGCAGTATTTTCCACCATTCATATCCATCGAACTCAACAGGTGGCGTGATTGCTCCAACCACATCGACAGGACTGGATACAACGGGAATTACGTGATATACCCCGTCACGGTTAAAAGTAAGTTGGATAATATCGAAATCCATAAATACCGTTTCCTGCGCCATGTAAGCCGAGTCTTTAATCAGCAAGCCAGTTTCGCTCTTTGTATCGTCAATATCCACGTCTCCGGCAAAATAATCCGTCACCGCAAACCGAAACAGAAAAGTCGTCTTGTCCTGCTTTTTAGCCGCCTCATAATACTCCTTAAACTCATCCACATCGCCTTCGTCAATTAAGAGAGTCTTTGCAATCCCTTCATTGTCGTACGAAACATCCTGATCGGTCACCGCATATATCGGCTCTATGCCGAACACGTTTTCGTCGGTAGGCACCTTTCCAAACAACGTAGCAAAAAATCCGTAATCGCACACCTTATCCCAAAAGCCGTGGTTTGCGGTATATGACAGCAAATCGTATTCTTCCGAAGCGTCTATCTCAACGCAGTTGTAACCCATATTCCTATCCTTGTCCACACTGTCCAAAAACAAATCGGCGCTGATCTGCCCCTCTTTGATGGGTAAGTATCCATTGACACTACTCTTGTCATAGGTGTAAATCCAATCTTTCAGTGTGTCGCTTGAAAGCACATAGTCTTTTGCGCTTGTACCGCCCGTATAAAACAGATAAGACAATAATTCGCAAACGTCGTAGGAATTTACTACAAACGAACTCAGTCCGATATTCGAATAGCAATCCACGTTATAGGACCAGTTATAAGTAATGACGGTAGAGCCGGGTGAAGAAATGACGTTTCGTCCATAACCTAGCATATACCTCAGAGAGTTCGTATGTTCGCCGATGTTTTTGCCAACGTAATCGCTTAATGCGGCATAAACGGCTTTATCGGAAACGACAACAATGGGAGCCGTCTTATATTCGTACCATTCTGCCTTGACCTTCTGCAATTTTCCGTACTGTTCCAAAATATCGTTATCCACGCTGAAATACACGCTTTCAAGCTGGTTTTGATGATCCTTTCCTGCAGAACTGGACTCCGTGCGATAATTCGTGCCTCTGACGTCAAGGGAAATGGTTTCCATCTCTCTTACGATAGAAACAAGCGTACTTTCGGCAGACGGATCGGGCCCGTAGCCTTTCACATAGCCCGAAAATATGTAAGAGCCTCCGCAAGGATAATCAACTGCATTGACCTGTCCGTATGTCGTAAGTTCAATCCCCGAAACATCGTATCTGCGTTCGTTGCTGTTTACCCTTTCCGCAAAAGTCGTACCGTTTATCTCTTTGTCAACCACCTTGAACTTATAAAACAGATTTTTGTAATTACTCTCTTCGGACTTACTCAAAAACTGCAAATCAAACTTTGCGTAGTCGTTTGGGTTGCCGTCTTCGTCATATGTTACTGCCATCTGGATCTTGTTACTCTTGCTGTTTGTCGATAAGTTCAGTCCCTTTGGGTTATAGACGTACACATACAGTCCGTAGTTTCCACGCATATTCGCTTTGTACGAATAGCAATACTCAACGAAATTTATAATCTGTATATCCTTGCTCTCGTCGAAAGGATAATCATTCAGATCGAACGGTTCGCCGCCAACGGATGAGGACCGCAAGTCGTCCAATACGTTAGTCGTATCGAAATTCAACGTACCCTCCGCATAAGCGATATTCGGCGCCGCCGAAAAGACGACGCCGAACAAAATTGCCAATGCGATAAGACACGTCAATAACTTGAATCTTATTTCACGAGTCATATCGCTCACCTCCGTCAAAAAATAATGGAAGGTTTAGACATTTCCATAGACCTTGCAACCTCAATGGAATCAGACGTATAGCCGAGTTCAATACGGAAAGTCGCATCGGAATAGGTCCCCTTGTACGTTACCGTAAATTCAACAATGCCTTTGCTTGCGTAGTTGCAGTTCTTGGCTGCGTTCAGCAAGGCGTCAACCGATTCGATATGAACGCCGCCAGTAAAATCTCCCGAAGGCAACGGTGCCACATAGCCGTTAAGGATATCCTGAGCACCTTCAAGATCTTCCGTATCGACACGACCGTCTTGCAACCCCGCTCCGATATGATCCATTGCCTGTTTTGCGTTTACCACTCTCGAATGTGCTTTTTCTTCAGTATTCAACGCATTATACTTAGTACTTGCCGATGACAGCATGGAAGCCAAAGCGTTAAAGTTTCCCGTCTTACTTGCCGTGACAATAAGGTCGACAAAGCTCTGAGCATTTTCCGTCATCTCGCCTTCCGCATCGGAACCTATAAACAACCCAGCCTGCATAGCAATTTCCGTTAAAGTATAGCTTGCAGAATATCCGAAGGAATCGGTAAACTGACCGCTGACCGTCTTGGTGAATTCGTCCTGAATGGTATAGTTTGTATAAACGGGTACGCACTCAACGGTATAATTCTTTTCCTCGCCCGTATAGTCCACACGGTAAACCCCATCAGAATCGGCTGTCGGAGTAGTCATTGACGAAGTGCCGTATTTGAACGTATAATTGAGAGATTTAATCTTCTGTGCGTAATCGACCAGACACACCGCATTTACCTTATCGTCCGAATTTGCAACCGCTTTGATGACAACCTGTTCTCCGAAGTCTTTCAAGCAGTTGACCGTAATACTTTCTCCGCTTGCCGTAGTCGTTTCGCTGATGGTAACATAATCGTCTATCGTCTTACCGCTTGCCCATTCCGATTCGGAATTCTTCCAAGAAATTTCCCACAATACCGTTTTATCGATTGCGGTCTCAGGTAGAATTGTAGCCGAAAGCGTTACGCCCTCGCTGTTTTGCGTAGTAGCGGAAAGATTTGTAAGCCGCATGCTATTCTGACTTGCATAACTGACCACCATTCCTTCGTTGTGATTCAGTTCAAAATCCACGGTGCTGTTTCTCTGTCCGTTGCTTTGATAAGACGCAACAAGTATCACCGCCAATACAACGAACAAAGCGGCTAAAACACCTGCCGTTACTTTGATAATAGTTTTTGTTGATTGTTTCATTTGTTTTACTCCTTAGAAAATGATTTGCTCTTTATCAAGTTCCACTCCGGAAACGTCCTCCGGCAATGTAAAGTAAAGAGTTACGCTCTGCTCACCGTTATACGACGTTACGATAAGAGCATACATATCTTCGTAGCTTTTGCCGTCACAGTCGCCAATGGTATTGTTCGGATAAACCGCCCGTAAAACTTCCGTGACTTTGCCTTTGGGAGCAACCGTAAAAGACGATTCCTCTCGCTGAATATCAAACCCGGCAGTCAGATCGGTTTCTGCTTGGAATGAGTACACCTGATCGTCCAGAGTGAAGTCAAAATCCTTGCCTTCCACAACGTGAGGTACGACTTTGACGGAATACCCGCTTGCGTCTCCGCCTGCCGAATTTAAGATATATTTGACGTCAACTTTCAAGGGCTTTTCGGGTGACGCCAAGTAGCCGCCTGATGTCGTCAAAACGTCTTTGCCGTCCACGGAAACATAAAACGTTTTGAAGTCGCTAGTTAATCCGCCCGTGAAATAGACAATTGCACCGACAATGCCCACAACTACCATAACGAGCAGAACATATCCGATAACCTTTGCAACCGTATTTCCTATCTGCACGCTTTTCTTCATAGGCTCACCTTAAAACGAAAGAGTCGTTTCATCGAGACTGACAGACGACACACCCGTACTTACCCAGAATTTGACAGATGTAGACAAACCGCTTACGCTATCCGTTACCTTCAGAAGGTAATAACAGGAATCAATGTGGGATGCGTTATATGCGCCGCCCTCTTTATATTCCTCTGAATAAGCCGTTCCTAGTCCTTCCATCCATTCTTCGTAATAAACGTAGTCGTTGTAGTACCAAGTTCCAATGCCGTATTCGTCGTTCTCGGAGTGAGAATAGAAGAAGGTATCCAAAACCTTATTCGTTGTAACAGTAACTACGTTGTCGTTCACGGTCGCAGAAATGCCGAGATATTCCAACAAATCCGCCAAGTCGACCATCCTTACATTTTCGATGGTAGTACCGCCAAAAGAGTCGCCGAAATTATCGCTGACATAAAGTGAACCGACCGCTTCGATTTCCGCACTCAAATCATACGAACCTACTTCATTCCAAACGTTTCCGAGATTGACGGTAAACACCGTGCTGCTTTTGCTCGGAAGGTCATAATATTCGCCTCTGCCCGCATTAGAAACCGGCGAGGTCGCAGAGGTCAAATAAAGAGAAGAAGCAACCCCTCTGAAAGATACGATGCAAGTAGCCGTATAGCCACCCTGCCTTGTCGTAACGGTAATCTTAATCTGGTCGGAACCGAACGGCTGGTAACAAGTAACAGTTGCCTCACTGCTTCCATCGTAAGCAGGAGTAACGGTAACATAGTCCGTTACCTCTTCCTGCTTGGAAGGATTACTCCATTCGATACTCCAGTCCACGAGTTTATTCGTTGCGTCCGTTGGATACACCGTTGCCGTCAGCGTTTTACTGACCGAATTATCTTCGGCAAGCATCGCAACGGAATTCATTGCAAGCTTTACGTTGGCCGTACTGATACATTCAGCCGTAAAGTCATTGGCATACGCTTGTTCTTGCGTCTGTTCTTCTTTTTCTTCCTCTTTATCCGAAAGCGTCAAAGTTAAAGACGCAGCCATACCTACCAAGAGAACGGCTATCAGGATAAAGACGATAACCCACTTAACAGCGTCTGATTTTTTATGTTGATTCAAATCGTTATACATAGTAACCTCCTGTTTATTTGGTTAAAATACCATAAGCTGCGGTCTATGAAACTAAACCGCAGCCATACAGTATCGTTGTGATTATGCCGTTATCTCAGAAGCATGTTCAGCATCGACTTATCCGAGCTTCTGTAAGGCTTGACGGCACATTCGTAGATTTCGCCGTTTTCGTCCACGGTCTGAACCGAATATGTATTACCGGCAATGATTTTACCGGTCGCGTCGTCCTTGATTTCGAAAGGCTTGGCAACAAGCTGCGCCGCCATCTGATCGCCGAAAACAATGTCGAGTACGGTATAGCCGCCTCTGTCGGGCGGAACAACGGCTACCTTGACGTCTTTGCCACGGATATTGCCTTTGATAAAATACGAGAAGAAAGTTCTGCCGTCCTTCTCAAAAGTCTCTCTTTCAACGAAAATCTGTTTGTTATTGGTGTTCTTTGCCATTTTTTACTTCCTCCTGATTATTACTTCTTACCTTTCTGTCTGGAAATCCTCTTGGCTTCTGCCTTGGACTTGCCTTCTGAAAGCGCCTTTTTGTACTTGTAGGTGCCTGCATGGTCGCTCTGGCACTGCAAATAGCCCGAACGCATACCTGCTTCGTAGTCCGTAAGTTCCCTACCTTCCTTCGGACCGTGCTGGTGGACTTTCGCCTTACGTTCCTCTGCGTAACTCTTCGCACGCTTGGAAGGAACGGTCCAACGTCTTTCATCGTTTTTTGCCATTGCAAAATTCTCCTTTCTCAAATTTTATCCTTAACGCAGAATAACGGCGAATATAATCGTTGAACAGTCATTGTCAGAACCTTACGTTTCAGCGATAACTCCATAGCGGTGGCCACATTGCGCTGTGGAAAAATATCCTTGCCTATTCGACCGTTCACTGATTAACTTAATGAATGGGTAAACGTCTACCCGAGTAAGCCTTCAGCTCTTGCGAAGCCGAAAACGTGTCCAGAAGCGGACAAAAAAGATACAAGACGAGCCAAAGCTCCACATCTAAATGCTTTTCTTTGCATTTATTGAAATACTTTAACGCCTTTTCATTGTCTTTGAAGTACCTGCTCCCGAAGTTACATTCAACTCTGTACCTGATCATTTTTATTCTCCTTTGACGCGTCCTCACTATTTAGGCTCGAAAATCGCATTCTGCTACGGTCTAAGCGCAAAATTTTTGTAATTTTATTTTTATCCGATCAATCCGCTGACTGATTGCCTGATGACAAACGCCCTGTTCTTCGGCAATTTCTGTGACCTTTTTACGCTCAACAAAATGCGCTTCAAAGAGTTCACGCTGACAATCCGTCAATTTTTCCAAAGCGCTGGTTAGTAGTTCTCGTTGTTCTGACTGTAATAATTTTTCAAAAGGATCCGCATGAGAATCTACAAAGGCAGCGCCTTCGTAATCAAACATGGATATCGGCTTATTGTGCCGATCGTAATTGTATTTGCCCTTGCGTTCTTCTTCGTCCATTTCTTTCAAGACGTTGTACCATTTATCCTCAATTTCAATCGTACTCTTTGTTCCGTCTGCAAAATAATAAGTGTATTCTTTCATCGTATTGCTCCTTGAATTTGTTTTTAAAAAATCCGCAGAGCCGGTTCTTTCCGCAAACAAAAAGACGGCATAAAAAGCATTTGAAATTTGCTTTCCATTGCCGTCTTGCGGTCTGCGGACATATGTGATTTTTGGTTTTTACACCAATTCGACGTTTTTTATTTCTACTGTACCGTCGTTATAAAACCGTATTGTGGTCTTACAACCCTTGATGACGATTTCTACGATATGTTCTGCCTTGTCTACACGACAAATCAGTTTATTGTGAATGTTCCTGATTTCTTCCATAACTTATTTCTCCTGCACATCTTTAAGCTGTTGCAAAATAGCTTCTAAAATTTTCTTTGTAAGCGGCTCCAATGCAGTTTTAGGAATGTTAGAATAGTCAACAGAGCCATTCACACAAACCTTATATAAATTTGTTTCCTTCATTTTCAGACTCCTTTTAATCCGAAAGTTTTGATGATTTCTCTCATAGTCGTTGCGTCTTTTCCGTTAAGATTCGGCAATAGTCTTTCCAACAACTCTTGCTGATCCTTTTTAAGATAAGATTTTCCTAACCTGTAATTTTCGTCTACATAAATACCGCCTCCATTGCCTTGGACGGTGTAAATCGGATATGTAAGCGACAATATTTCTATATCGTAACGAATCGTGCGCTTACTGACGCCGAATTCAAACGCAAGATTTTCCAACGTTTCGAATCTACGCATAGACAAAATTTCAAGCAGAGCATTTCTGCGTTCGTTCGACGTCATGTCCGATTTTCACCTCCTTTCGCCTTTCTTGGCGCTATTCTAAAATCCAAACTGGCAAACTTTTTGCCACTTTGAAAAAATATTTTTTGATTTTCTTAGAAAGAAAAAAGCCGCCGATAAACGACAGACTTCTAATTTAGAAATCCATCATTTATCGGCGGCCTCTCATATATGTTTGGTTTAACCAACCGAAGATCTTACTTTTCCTATGGCTTTACAATGTCTCTGTTTCAGACCGACCATAAGCCTACACAAGACCATATTAAATTGTATCGCTTACACTTATGAGTAAGAATCGTCATCCATAAGCTCTTGTCCTTGTGGCGCGTACATATCAAACTGAATATGTCGCCTGCCCATCACTTTAGAAATGGTCACCGTACCACATTTAGCACATCGGTATTTAATCATACCTGTTTCATCTCTCAAACCAATCGTCTGTTGAAAACAGTTATTACATATCACCTTAACCGCTTTCATCTTCAATTTCAGCCCTTTCATATCAAGCTAATTCTCCTTTTTTCCCATGATAGATGGTGAGTAAATTTGACAAACTTGTGATACGGTCGGGAAACTCCAATATCTAAGAAAGCCACACCCAAGTATCTTTTGATACAATCGTCTTCGGGGCATAGACTATGTATCCTATATATAAAGCCAAACAAGGGAAAAATTTGGCAGTTATATCAATTATTTGTTTCTATCTTAAATCTTTAATGACTTTGACGGCAACGCCAACAATCTCTATATTGTCTGCATAAAAATCTTTCATAGAATCGTTTTCAGGGTGCAAGCGGAAGCGCTTCTGCTCGTCCTCACGATAAACTCGCTTTAATGTGGCGGAACATTCAGGGCAATTTTCGTAATCCTCAATCTGCACAACGGCAATTTGACCATTTTCGCAACTGTTTTGCCTTCGGATAAGAACCAGATCTCCAGGATCTATGCCTACGTTTATCATTGAATCCCCTTCTGCGACCAACGCAAAATATTCTCCGGCGCCGAAGTATTCCATATTGATTGGAAGATATCCTTGAATATCCTGTATAGCCGATTGAGGTTTTCCACAAGCAACAAGACCGAGAATAGGAGCGTAACCCATCGCCCAACTATTAACGGATGAAACAATATGCCTTCGCCCGGCAATGTCTATCAGACCTTCCTCTTGTAGCCTTACCATAAATTTGTAAGCTGTTGAAACAGCGCAATTAACACCGTTTGCTATCTCACGAACCGTAGGACTAACTCGTTTCATTTTAATATATTCATTAATAAACTCATACACGCGGTTTTTTGTGTCTTCATTCTTTGGGCGCATTGTTGTAATTCTCCGTAACACGAAATTATGTTCGTAATATGAGTATAGCATAATCTGACTCTGAGAGCAATATCGATATGTCCCGAATAAGAGACAGTAGTAAAATATTTTATACACGAAAAAACAGTCCCCGAAGGGACTGCCTTTAGATTCGGAATTGATTTTGATAATAATATTCAAAGTTTTCCGTCGTTCTCCTACTATACTGTTGCTCTAATAATGCGTAAGCTTGATTCAATTCGGAAACGATGTCTATATCGTTTATTTTCGTATCTTGCTGTAACGCCTCACAAACCATCAAATATGTATGACACAGCGTATTGTGAAGCATTATTGAGATTTCAAAGTAATGCAAGATAGGATAACGTGAATGACCAATACTTCCGTGCGTATATCCGTGACACATCTTAAACAGTACGTTTAGGTTGTTCAAAAAAGTTTCGTCTTCCTGATTATAAATCGATCGTAAATACGTAACGATGCCATTTATCGAATAAGGCGTATATCTTACTTTTTGATGATAGTCTGATATGCAATCAACCCATCCGAAATGAAGATAATCTACTTTATTCTTGTGACTTTGATTTACCCTATTCAAAAATAAATTATTGAACTCATTCGAGTAGGTTTGAGATACACACGATTTTTCCAAATCATATTTAGCGAATTTATCGTATGTACTTATTGCCTCAGGCTTATTGACCAAAAGCAAAAATTGAACATATAATTCAATAATTCCACGGCAAATAGGATAGGCATTGTCAAGAAAGTTATCCTCTAATAACGACAAAGCCGCCAAGCCTTTATTTACAATAGTTGTTATAATCGAGAAACACGACATTTGACGTGCTTTTTCGGTATTAAGAATTTCCAGCATCCTTATACACAAGACAAATAAGCAATACGGCACAGGAAAGAAAATAAAACTTTCCCCATACATAATAGGATGCTGTCGGAAATATGTACTTCCGTAACCACGCAATTTTACCTGGTTGATTGTTTTCCTAACAAGTTCTTTTTGATAATCGGCGCTTCCTTCCAACTTCTTACGTTTATCAATAGTCTCAAATATTAAATTCGACCTGTGAATGCCCGTAATATGCCTACAAATATCATAATCTACGGCTTCATTCCCATTACTTACAAGTTTTTCATCGGTAAGTGTCAAGTCATAATATTTAGCAATTTCTGTCGCAAGCTGTTGCGCAACATTTTCTTTAGTCGCAATAAGAAAATTACCTTTAATTTGTCCCGAAAACTTATGCTGTAAGGCCTTATCGCTTTTCCGCTTAAATTCATCAAAAGCCTTCTTTGCTAATTGCATATCTAACAGAGGATTATTCAAAAAATCTTCCATTTTCCCTCCTCATATCAGTAATTATCCATAATCTGTTCTACAAAAGCGTTAAATTCTTTCTTAACACTATTAGGTTCGACTATCTTTGCTTTACCCAAAGTGCCGACTACCCACACGAAAAATGTCTTGCTGACTTGAATATCCAACACCGTTCTTAACATGCCGTCCGCTAATTTCTGAATTTTCAAGTCCATGCCGAATTTATCGTAAACATCACTCAATAGCTCCGGAGTAAAACGTATTGTGACTTTTTCCTGAGTGCCGCCAAACATAGAAACAAGCTGTTTCCTATATACGTCGGGATCAAAATCCTTAAATTCTTCTTTATGGGTTCGTGGAGTATCTTCCACTATTACGTCTTCCATTTTATCTATTCTGTATCTGGAAATGCCATCATGCGTATCGTCATAGCAAATTAAGTAATAGTTGTCTTTATTCCATATCATAGAGAGCGGATTAAAAACATATCTCTTCTTATCGCAATGATAAACTTTTTCTTTATTTTCATTCAAATGATAATAGAGAAACGAAACCTTTTTATCTTGCTTAATCGCCGTTTCAATCGCATCGATATTATATATGATACTTGGATTACCGGTCCTCTTTTGTCTGTCCAAGAAAATAATATTCTCAGAATTATGGTACTGATTTACTCCTATCGTAGAGTAAAGTTTGTTTATGATCGACTCTTTCCTTGATGCCGTGAGTTTGGAGGCTTTTACTACGTCTACAAGCATTGTTATTTCCGCCGTATCAAAGAGTTGATGAACGGCATAATAATACCTCGCCTTTTTTATGTAGGAACAAATCTCATATCCGTATTTATTCAGCAAAGCAATGTCCGAAGGCAAGACTTTCCTTGAAACGGCAACCCCACGCTTTGACAACTCTGCTATGATTTCATTCGTTGACAGTGCGTGCTCTTCATCCGTCATTTTAGATAGAATATCATATAAAACAAGAAGTTTGATCGAAGTATCTGTATTCTTTGCCATATACCGATGTGTCCTATTTAAGAGATACATTGAGTATATCATAAAATTAAAAATAATTCAATACAAAGGCAAGGATACAGAATAACACATAAATAACTCTCTTTTTTGGGGGTTGGCATTGGAAAGTCTTTCTCCTTTTTTGGGTATCAGAAAAAGCCTTGCTGTCAAGTCAAAAAAATATGGCTTAAAACCGAAAACGAAAGAACCTTAACGGCAATATTTTTTTACTGAAAGACTTTATAATATATTCCGCTTGACCGCTGACGCCTTTTTCTGATTTTCGATTGTTGTCGAAAGACAAGAAAAACAGAAAAAGGATTTTTTCAAAGTGGCAAAAAACTTGCCAGTTTGATTATTAAAATGCTTTCAAAAAGGAGGTATCCAATGAAAACAGCGGTCATATATGCAAGGTACAGCAGCGATAGGCAAACAGAACAATCTATTGAGGGTCAGGTCCGAGTTTGTAACGATTATGCGGAACGGAACGACATTCTTATTGTAAATTCTTATATAGATAGAGCCACAACCGGCACAAACGATAACCGTACAGAATTTCAAAGAATGTTGCGAGACAGTAATAATCATTCTTGGGACTACGTTCTGGTTGCGACACAATTTTATGGACACTCATTAAATAATGGTATTAGCAGCACAAAATAAGCGTATGAGTTCGGTCAACCCATACGCTTGTTTGTTATTTATCGGAATTATTAAGTTTATGCCGTAAAACGGAGGCAATATCGACCTTATAGACAATATCTATTTCCCGTTCTTTGCCTGTGATTTTCGGTAAGCCGCCGACGATGATACGGTCTATCAGTTCGTAGCACATTTCGCGGGTAAGTTCCGGCGCTTCGAGATACTTCTTTATGTTCCGTATAAAGTCATCGGCGCTCTGTATTGTATTTTCCGTTTCGGTCAGCTTTGCCTCCAATTCCACGATTTCAGCTTCGAGTTTCTTCTGCTCGTCAGAATATTTCTGGATAAAGCCGATGCAGATATCCTCCGGCATTTTGCCTTTCAGCCTGTCCTCATAAGCTAACTGCATAAGCCGGGACAATTCTTCGATGCGATTTCTCTTTCCCTGTAATTCCTTCTTGGCGGCTTTTATGGATTTTTCCTGCACTTCCGCATTGTGCCGGATAAACTCTTCACGGATAGCTTTTTCGTCAAGGACGATCCGCTGCGCCATTTCCCGTATATCATCAAGGATTATTTTTTCGAGAGTTTTTGCCGCTATATGATGGGAAAAGCATATCGCCTTACCGAAACGCATATGGTCGCCGCAGTTAAACGCATATTTATTGCTTCCGACGCTGTTTAACTTCATTTTGCAACCGCAGTCGGCGCAATAAAGAAATCCCGATAAAGGATGCGTATAGCCCGTAGCGGTTTTCCTTCCCTGCGCGACAGATTTTTCACGTTCGCGCACTCTGTCCCAAAGCTCCTGCGAGATGATAGGCGGATGCGTATTATAGACGACAACCCATTCGCTTTGATCTTTCTTGTATCTCTTGTGGTTCTTGTAAGATACGGACGTAGACATTAACTGCGGCATATGCCCGATGTATACTATGTTTTTCAGCATAGAAGCAATAGTGATTTGTCCCCAAAGTCTACGGTCGCCCGGTTTGCCTTTATGACCGAGTTTCTCAAATGCATACTGTCCGGGGCAAGGGACATTTTCTTCGTTTAATATCTCGGATATTCTTCTCGGGCTGATTCCCGAAGCATACATTTCGAATATTCTGCGGACTATCGGTGCCGTTTCTTCGTCGATGATGAACGTCCGTTTTTCGTCCGTACCCTTGACATAGCCGTAAGTGGCTTTCTTGCCGTGGAACACGCCTTCTTTGGCTTTTGCTTTCCATACGGCTCTGATTTTCTTGCTCGTATTAGCCGCGTGCCACTCGTTAAAGATGTTCGTAATGGGCATCATTTCCATAGCATTACTGTCGCGGTTTTCCGTATCCACGTTGTCCTGTATGGCGATAAACCGAATACCAAACGCAGGGAATACATAGTCGACGTATTGCCCAACTTCGATGTAATTTCTGCCGAACCTCGACAGGTCTTTGACGATGATTGTATTGATGACGCCTGTCTTTGCGTCGTCCAACAACCGCTGCACTTCGGGGCGTTGGAATGTAGTTCCAGAAACGCCGTCGTCTATGTATTCGTCGTGGATTTCAAAGCCATGCTCCTCGGCATACTTGCGTAAGATAGTGCGCTGGTTGTCGATTGATACCGACTCGCCTTGACGTTCGTCCTCTTGGGACAGCCTGTAATACAGTCCCGCGATATAGTGTTTCTGTTTCATGGGTTCACCTCGCATTGTTAGTAGTGCGCTGTACGGCAATGGACTTCATCGTCTTTTCAAAGTCTTTGCCGCCGTGGAAGTATCTGCGGACATAATACGTCTGCCTATCCACGGTTTTTCTTTTACTGATAGACGGAGCGAAGATATAACAGTTCTCGTAATCCTCGCCGCTGTAAAATGCTTTTTGTACTGCGTTCATTTTTTAACCTCCAATGAATTCATTTTTTCTGTCTTTCGACGGAGAAAAAACAAACGGAAACGCATTGTATTGCCCGCTGCATATTATTAGGTTACTTTCCGTCAAGGGTTGCCGAAGGCAATGCATCTTGCCCTTGACGGGAAAGGCGTTTCCGTTTACACTCTCCGGCCGAAAGACAAATTGATTTAATTCGCCTTCGGCATTTTCTCAATGACTTCCTTGCTGACCGTTCCCATAATCTCTCCGTCCGATATACAAGTGAAGTTGTCCGCAAGGATAGCCTTTCTGTCGTCTATCCCGTAAGGACAAATAACGTCTTCGTCCATAATGTCCGAAACGAAGTACGAGGGCAGGTCGCCGCCGTAAATGAGTTTCTCGCCGGACTTCTCTATGTACTTCATAAGATATGAAAGAGAATGCTGCACTTCCATCGGCGAGCCGAGCGGTTGGAAATCGTTGCGCCCGTACCGTTCAAGGAAGTAAGTGTTCTGATGCGCCGTCTGCATTCGGCGGTCTTTTGTGCTGTAATCCCGCGTTTCGGTCAGCTCTCCGACCATTCCGCCCGGCGGGATATAGAATATTCCGTGAAAATGCAATCTACCTGTATCTCCGCCGCGTTCCCATACGCCGATATGTTTCCAGCCTTTGCGGGCGACAAGGTGTTTGAACGTATTGCGGAGCGACTTACGGAAACTCTCTTCCGTATGCAGCTTATCCGAGTAGGTAAAAGTGCAAAAGAAACTCCATTCCTGTAAATATGCTTTCTTGGCAAGACGAACTTTACGGCGAATGGCATTTGTCTTTTTACGTTCGTTGTTCCGCTCGACATATTCTTTCCGTTGTTCCTTATCGGGAATCGACTCTTTCATGGCTTTCCGTATATAGGATTTGCGCTCTTTGCGGGGCAGCTTTTGGCTCTCCTTGTAAGCGGCTTCAAATTGTTCCTTCTTCTCAATCTCTTCTACGGATAGCGGACGGGCTGCCCGTCGTCGCTTGTGCCCCTGCGGGAAGTTTTCCTTCGGGGTGGCGATGTAGTGGCTCCCGTCAAATGAGATTTTTGCCGCTCTGTAAGGCATTGTTTGTTCCTCCTTTGATTTTTTTGCATAGCTTAAACCTTAAACTCGCAAGGTTTTTGCGACTTCAAGAATTTTCTTTGAGAAAAATTCTACAAGCCAAACCGGAAGGTTTCTTTCAGGTTTGAAAAAGTTTTAGCACCTAAATACGACAGTTTTTGTCGTGTTATAAAAACTTTTCCATCAGCGTACACGGAATTGTGGACAAATCCCGGCACTAATTTCGGGCAATTTTTACTCTATCACGGGAATTTTCTGATTGGAAGGAACAAAGGCGGACAGATTTGGGAGCAATTTCGGGCATTTCCAAAGAGAAACGTGTTATATTCAGGGTGTAAAAGGTATTTTCAGGCGACAGGATAACAAAGCTGCCGACAGAATGTTAGTAAGCCGGGCTATAATGTTTCCATAGTCTGTAAACAGAAAATCCAAAATGAGGTGTAGTTTTCCCAAACTTTGCACATAGAAAAAGGCAGGCGTCGTATAACGTCTGCCTTTAATGGGTTATTGAGTTGCAATTCATACCGGCGCGCTGTATAGGTCGTAATATCTCCGGCGAATGCTCGCTTTTCTGCTGTTGATCCTGCCTCTGCCAATGCCAAGTTCGGCGCAGACTTCCGATTGCACCATGCCGTTCATATAACAGTTCAGAATGGCGAGTTCCAATGCGGATAACTGTAACGTCTCTACGACTTCATCGTATTTACTGTAATCTGTCTGCTCGTGTTCAAAGCAGTTCACAGGATCCATAGGCAGAGCCTTGTAGTCCGTAAAGTCTATGGATTCGACGACTGTTCCTCGCCGATCCGGTCTGTTGCGAAGAAGATTGATGAAGTGGTCTACTTCACGATAGCAGGCAAGTTTAATAGAGATTTCTTTGCCTTTGCGGTCTTTACCGTAGATTTCATTGGCTGTATGACCGACGAATTGATACAGGAAGCAGATTGCCGTTTGTGCTACGTCGTAGCCGTCCGATACGATATAATCTATCTCGCCCATATGGTGCAGGTCTTTGATGAGACCGATATACAATCTGTCCGCAACTTTCATATCGAACTTCTTGACGGTACGCAATGCCTGCAATGCTATCATTTCGCCCATGAGTTTGACGTTCTCAGCAGAGATAGGCTCGGCGAAGAGTTCACCTTCGTTACGATACTTACCGTTTGAGAACTTGGTTACCAACATTTCCATCTTTACACCTCTGAATTTGTATTTGCCTTTTTCGGGCAACAGGCGAAGGTGCATAGGACGGTAGAAGGAAAGCATCTTTTCTGTCAATATGCGGAAGTCAACGGGAAAAGTCAAAATCGTTGCGTAAAAATCGCGTAAAAGCCTCATAGGCAGCAAAAGAGCCAAGTAAGGGAATTTCCTTACTCGGCTCTCAATTCATTTATATGGGTGTTTTCAGCAACGATTTTGCGGCCGTTGATGTCCGCGAGGAACTATGCTACCATAGCCGACCGAGAAAGCAAATCCAAAGGTGTAATAAACGGTAAAAACCAATGAAAGAAAGCCATGCGCGGCGGAAAAAGCGGCAGCCGATCCCCAAGCGGTTCAGCGGGGACGGCTCCGCGCCGCCGCGCTTTCGGTTTGGTTTTCCGTGTTGTTCTTGTATGCTTTTTCGTGGCGTGTGCTTGGCTGCGGCGAGCGCAGCGAGCCGCACTTGTCTATGCCAAGCACACGCCACGGTGCCATTTGGATATTTCCAAAAATTTTTGATTATAAATAAATGCTGTTTCTATTCGCTTATAGTTTTTGATTTTATGTGGTAGTTAATGCCTTTCCTTTTACAAAAATCAATAACCTGTTGTGCTAACTCATTATAGTATTGTTTGTGATTTTTGTATGCGCTTATTTGTTTGTTATAATGAAGTCGTCCAAAAATAATCTTATCGACAAATGATATGGTTTCCAATATATCATTAATGTCCTGTTGAATCATATTGGGCGTGGGATAAGGCTCAATGCTTACCCAAGTTTTACAGCCTTTGTTATGCAATTCTTTTAACGCTTCAATGCGTTTGTCAAAAGGAGCCGTATTAGGTTCCATTTCTTTTCGGAATTCTTCCGAAAGAGAAATCAATGTAATTCCGTACTCATTTTCCTTAGAATATTTTGCAAGCTCTATTGGCAAAATTCCTTTTGTTAGAGCTGTGCATTTTATACCATTATTGTTTAGCTTCTCAATTATTTTTAGACTTAATTCTTTAATTTCGTCATACCCATACATAAACGGATCCGTCGTAAAACAAAGGTGCACCGACTCAATTTTGTCCTTAAGTCTTGGAATTTCTTTGTCTAAAAGTTGCAACGCATTAGACACCAACTTAGGTTCGCACCATTCTTCATATGATTTTACTTTGCCAAAACGCTTTGCCATCATCATAGCATAACAAGGATATTTACAACCATGGGCGCAACCTTGAACGTGATTGATGGTGTAATCACCGTATTCAACTCCAGTTTTATATAATAATGATTCTCTTTTAATAGTTTTCATAAATAACCTCATTTAACATAAATAATATCTTTCTCTCTATAGCTACCTCTTTTAGACGATACTCTTGTGACAGAGAGCAAATTATTATGTTCTAAATCATCGATAGACAAAGCCAAGTCCTTGTTTGTATATGCAGTATCTTCTACAATTTCCTCCCAAATGCTTTCAAATGTTATAGTTTGACCAGCATATTTTTTCAAATATTTTGTATAAATATCATCCGCTTTATAATACTCAAGATCAAAGAAGGAAATTGCTTGATTGTTCTTACCTAAATACTGGACTCTGCCATTATTTATACTTGCAAAGGAATCTTTCATTAATGTGATTCCATCAATATGATTTGTTGCATGAATCAAATAGTAATATGTTTGGTTTTTATCAGGATAGCACATCCGATAAGCAAAAACATATTTAGCTTTTGTTATCTCCTTTACTTTATCTTTGAAAAGATTTACAAGGTATTGCTCGCGACAATTACCAGCCATCTGATTAGCCTTCTTCCACTTATCGGAACCAAAAAAGGCTGTATATGTACCCTCAAGGTTGGAAACTGAGGTAAAGCGATTTATAAAATCAAACATAAAATTGATTATTATTTCGTTGCCGAATGTTCCCATTAAATTTGATAGAATGTTTATGTTAAAGTTATATCCAAACGGATCTACGAAAAAAAGCGTTGGATAAGACTTATAATAATTAGTGATATTAGCATCTGCGACAACTTCTTCAAAAGGTTTATTATAAGTCAATATTTTTAGCCCGAGTTCTTCTTTTATTTTATTAAAATTATCAAAAACTTCTTTATCTGTTTCGCAATAATACACTCCCGTTTTCGTCTTCCTTTTTTTGCTAATTATATCAGCAACCATTTTAACAATAATAGATGATCCAAACTGAATTTCTCCATCTCCATTTATATAAGCACCACAACCACCATTGCAATCAAAAAAGATAGTATTTTTTATGTAGCCCAATTTGGAAATCCATACTTTTGCGTATGCTCCTAAAACTTGATGTTTAATTTTTGTTTGTTCTTCATATTGCCAACCGAAATATGACTTTCCATCTATAGTTATTTTTTTAGGTTTGCTCATAAATACTCTCCTTTTAGTTTGCACTGTATTGTTTTTTCTGTCTATTTAATTTTAGCCTCAACAATCTCAATTTCATCCTTGGTTAATCCGTAAATTTTATAAACCATACTGTCAATTGCCTTTCTACAATCAGTGTTATTTGGGTCAAGCAGTACAGCGTCGACCAAATCAATAAGTTCGGATTCATACTCTTTTATATACTTTATAGGCAACTCTTGAAGCTGAGGCACTCCAATTCTGAAAAAACCTCCAGCCAAAGAGAGTGAGCCAAAATATGTAACGTAAAAGAATGTCATCAGCTTGCTATTTAAAAGTCCTATAATGTATTTCAATGGATACTTGGAGTTATATATAATAGAGGTTGATTTGCCTGCCAAACATTTACCCGCATCATAATAACATTCCAATCGTTTGCACATCCCGCCAACAATTATCTTGTTGGCAATAGACTCGGAATATCTATTAGGATATAAATTTCTCAACTTTTCTTTTAAAAGCACAGGTTTATAAAATGAATGCTTTATATACTGCGTTTTTTCTTTACCCCATAATGATTGATATGGATCAATTGTTCCAGTATTTACAAAGCTAAAGAATTCTATCTGATTGTCATAATTTTCAAGCAACCCCAATAATTCATAGGCCTCATTTACCGTAGCGGCACCCTTAACTATTGCAATATTCCCGAGCTTTTCATTATCCTCGATTTTATCTAAAACATTCAAACTCATTAGGTCTGCACAGAAATATTTATCCCAATTATTATTCTGTTGAAGCTTTTGAGCACTTATTTTTTTAGAGTATTCAATTGTATCAAGACTTTCCATCATCGTCATAAAAGTATAATTATTTGCGGCTCCTTTGCACATAAGGAAAACAAATGGATACACCGCAACAGACTCAAATACTTTGACATTAGAATAATTACGCAACTCGTAAATATGGTTTTCGCCCATATACTCACGAATCCTTTGGGCATATGGAGCCGCGACAAGTTTATTAGGAATGATATATGTGATTATTCCGCCATTTCGGGCCAAATTAATACCTCGTTCAATAAACACCACATAGATATCCCAATTTCCCTTTGCACAACTATATTTTTGTGAATACAATTCACGTTTATAAGGCATCACCTTGGTCATTGTTTCCGAGTCGATATATGGCGGATTTGCAATAACAATATCAAAACCATCCTTTATACCAAACATCCAGTCAGCATCAAACCAATCTGTGACAGCGTTATTAAACGGCTCCCATTGGAAAAGGGCTTGATAGAGAGCAGATGCCATTTTGTTATTGTTCAAGGCCTCTTGAAACATTGATTTTTGTATTTCGCTAAATGCAAGTTTCAATTCACTTTTCGTTTCAGCGTCATTTGCACTGAAATACTCTTCTCGAACAGCTTTTAGCTGATCAATATGCTCTTGATTCTCAAAAATCGACATTTGATTTGCTGAAACGTTTTTCTTTACGTCACTATCATGCGGCAAAGAAAGCAAAGTGTTTGCGATTATAAACTTAAAATCCAAGTTAGGGAGCGGATTTATACCCCTGTTTGGTTCATCATCATAAACCTTCTCTTCAATAACAAGCGACAAGAAACAGCGCAGGCGAGCAATTTCGACTGCGATAGGCTGAATGTCAATTCCGAAAATGGAGTTTTGAATAACCGTAAGTTTGCGTATATAGTCCAAAGACCCGGCATTAAATTTCTTTTCAAATTCTTTTCTAATCAAGAAACTAACGTTTTCGGTTGCTTTGTTGAACCACAACGTTGCATCTGGGTCAATTTCTTGTAGCATATAGACTATTTTTTGCAGCACGCCGATAGGAAAAGCTCCCGAGCCACAAGCGGGATCGAGCACCGTAACAGAGTATAATGCGTTTACAATCGCTTTCTTTTCTGTTTCAGAAAAAGATATAAGTTCGTCATCTTCCTTGCCGTAACTTATGAGTGCTTTCAACTTTTCTTCCGAAATTCCCGTTTTTGTTTTAAGATGCTCAAGGATACTGCTGTCAACCATATAATCGACTATATCGCGCGGCGTATAGAAGCTACCCGTGCTTTTCTTTGCATTCTCACCGGTTTCTGGATTGATTTCGGCAAGCAAGTTTTCAAAAATTCTGCCGAGCATTTCGGGATCAATTGACAATTCGATGTCGTAAGAAGTGTTTTCGTCAACCGTAAAGTTGTATTGTCCTAAAACAGCATAAAATCTATCGAACCAATCGTTGGAAATGGTTACAATACCATATTGTCCAGATTGTAACTCGGGAGAAAATTTGTAATGATCGTCAATATGAGGGCTAAAAAGTCCACCGTTCAAATATGGTATTTGATTATAGACTGCTTCTTGCGCAAATTTCCCTTTGCGACGCGGAATACTTGTATTCAGCAATTCAAAAAATAATGGTTCAAGCACATCGTGATAGTAATTGCCGGCAATTTTAATATCTTTGGTGTTGAGCAGTGTTTCAGGAATAAGAGAAACTCCGTTTTCGCTCTTCTTTTCTTTTAGAAACCAACAAAAAACTATACGACCGATAAGTCGCACTGCAAATTCGGCATACTTATTTTGATCAGTAACGCCGTATATATTAAGTTCTCTATTGAAAGTCTTGCCATCACGTTGACCACCAACCAATCTTGTAAAGCAAGCGGCGATTTCGCTGTAAAATTGCTTATTTACAACTTCGACAGAAAAGCGGTTGATGAGTTCGTCAAGGGAATTTACTTTCCCTTTCCCTATTAAGAAGTCATACGCGGTTTTTGTTTTTGTACCATAACCCAAGCTGTATGAATATCTGCGAGGATTTGACAATACTTTTACGACCTTTTCGCCGTTGAATTCATATTTGCTTGTCAAAAGAGAAAAGCGGTAATTGAGCTTGTCGGCATTTGCAAAAGCAACTATGGCATTGTTTATTCCGAGTCCACGCAAAATCTTAAACATTTCTTGCGTAATGGTGACACGGCGATTATGAGAGCCTGTTTTAAGTATAACCTCAAAGACCGTCACCTCGCACTTGTCGGAATATCCCAATTGATTAACCGATTCGAAAATGTTGTTTTTGAACTCAACTTCATGCCTATCCGAAACAAAATCCGGCAATAGTATATCCTTGACAACATACAAAAAGTTATCAATGTGGTATTCTTTTTTTAGTATCTCTTCTGCTTCTTTAATCGTTATCATTTCTCAAATCCTCGGTAAACATTATTACTTCCGCTTGTGCGTCGATTGCTTCAACTCTTGTTTTTATTTGAATTATGTAGTGTACGGGTATCTTGCGTTTTAAGTCCAAGAGGGTATCTGTGGCAGAACTTTTTTTAACCGAAATCGCCGCCAAATATTTCAATTCGCCGTCACTCAAATCGTCATATTTTTTTATGACATCAATAAGATCTGCAAGATAATCTTTTTCCGTCGGGCAAACAACTAACAACTGTTGCAAGTTTTCAAGAGCTTCGCTTTTTCTCTTATCCATTTTTATTTTCGGATGCGGTTTTTTAATCTCATCACGCAAAATTTTGAACTTCCTGTCAAGTTCTTCATCATACTCGTATCCGTTTTCTTCGAGCGACGATGCAAACAAATGGAGTACTTTATCAGCCGGTACAATTTGTGCCTGACTCGCAGAAGGTAGTGCGTATGCAAACAATGTGTTATCGCCACGCTTTGCGAACGAAATGGCGCATGCTTCTCCTTGATTCTTTCTAACGATTCTTGCCCGTTCGGGAATAGCATACACAGAATCAGCCAAACTCATATTGTGTTTGACAGAATTATATATGTTTCGATATTCGTTATCCCAACTTCTATCATTGCTTTTTTCGTCAGCCTCTTCATAGCGATTTCTGAAGTAACTTTGCAATGTTTCATCCGGTGTGAGCGTTTTTGTATCACTTCCGACAATGTTGTTTATCAAAAGCATTTTCAGTGTCGAAATGCCTTTGATAAGCGTATTTTCTTCGCCTATATCAGTAGGGAAAAAGTTGTAGATATAGATGTTATCAAACATTTTTTTATTGATACGGTTAATACGCCCGATCCTTTGAACAACCCTTGTAGGATTGTAAGGAATGTCGTAGTTGATAATAACGCCTGCTCGGTTAAGGTTAAAGCCTTCGCTCAACGCATCGGTTGCCACAATGATATCATATTCGTTTAGCTGTTCTTCTTTTTTGCAAGATGCGTCAAAATTACGCTTTACTATGCTTCTGTCAATCTGAGAAGCACCACCAGTGTATAATAGAACCTTAAACCCATCTTTTTCGAGGCAATCTTTTACATATTCGGCGGTGTCTGCATATGTCGAAAAAACAACGATTTTTTGTTTTGGATTTTCTTCGAGCGATGTTGAAATTCGTTTTTTTACAACATTATATTTGGGATCAATACCCATTTCGTCGCTTCCAAACCAATCTGTGTATATCCTTTTCAATAGCTCAATATCGCTTTTAACCGCGCAGATAAATTCTTCTCTAAAAAACGATTTTTCAATCGGAATTGCTTTCTTTTTGATTTTGTTTATATCAACACCGATTTCGTCTATGCTCTTGATTTCGTCAAGCGTTTCTTGAATTTCCTCGTCATCGGGATCCGGCAAATATCCGCTTTTTTTGATAGGAACATATCCTTTATCCCACCATTTAATTATATTTTCGTAGGATAAAAGGATACTTGTCAACGTTGACTTAAACGCAGACTTCGAACTTTCAAAACGCATTACCAATAATCTTTTTATGAACATTGCCAAGTTTCGTTGAGAAAGCTGAATATTCATCTCGCCGAAAAACTCGCCGTACTGTTTCATAAACGCATCAGGATTTACAAGGTACGCAGACGGGTTATATCTCGCACAAATGAATTTGTTGCTTAACAAATCAAGCGTATGCAAGTATAAAGGACGAATGTCAGCCAAATCATATTCTACAAGTTCTGGACCGACAATTTTCGGGAATTGAATGTTCTGCGCTTTCAAGTCATCCGCATATTCCTTTATTTCTTGTAAATCTATACGACTGCGACGAACAATAACCGGGTCAATCAACATCCTCAGTTGTTGACTAAGCTTGTCGAGTTCGGCTTTTATTTCAGCTGTAAGATGTTTCTTTCCTTCCTTTTCCAAACGATTATATTGTGCAATCAATTCATGAAAGCGCACCCCGAGATTATCTACAGAGTGAATGGTGGAACGGCTTGGCGTTTGGAACAGTTTAATCAACGCAAACAAATCCTGCGGTCTATTGTTGTATGGCGTCGCCGTAAGCAAAATAACTTTGTTGTCAGGGTGGGAACGAGTAAGTTGATGTAATAATTGATAACTGTCGCTTAACTCGTTGCGGTAACGATGGGCTTCGTCTATAATGTATAAAATCGGGTTAGGATCTGACGAATACGCATCATATAATTCTTGAATTCTTCCGCTACTGCAAACTCTGACTCCCCGAAGTCCAAAATCTTGTTGATAATCATTCCACTGATCCACCAAGTGCGGCGGAGCAATTATAACTGTCCGTTTGATATCCAAATTATAAGCGATTGCGGAAGCCACGACAGATTTACCCAAGCCTACAACATCGGCAATAATTACACCATTGTTTTTATTGATACAATCAACACCATATTTAATAGCATCCAACTGATATTTTAGATTTGAAAATTTACCATCTGAAATTTCATAAGGCGATTTGACGATGTTATTCTCGAGTGAAGCGTATAACTCAAATAAAATTCTAATGAAAATTTGATATGGCGTAGGCTTTGCAAAGATCCAAAGCTTTGTTTTTACACTTTCAATAAAATCGTTATTCCCGTTTTCCACACACACATCGATAGCTTTACTGTCGTTCCACAATTGTTCGAAATGCTCGGAATACTCATCGTACTTGCTGTTATCGCTATATCTTTCATTCATTTCACCTTGCCCACGCAAGCCATTATAAGTAAAGTTAGACGATCCCTGAAAAACAACCCCTTTTTGATCGCCGAAACAAGAGTACTCTGGTTTGTTTGTCAGTATATATGCCTTTGCATGGTTTGGAGAAGAAGTAAGCCTGATTTCGAGTGTTCCGTTCTCAATTTTTTCAAGAAACATTTTAAAAATCTTTTGGCTATCGGTAGAGTCAAATTCTTCAGATAGAGATGATTTATTAAACAACTCAACAAAACTATCTATATAACAGTTTTTCTTTTGAGAATTATTCAATCTATTGTATCCGCGCACGGCATATGTTTCAAGCATTTCGTCGGGACATTCCTTTACCGCATTACACAAATCCACTACTGCATTCGGATCAATAGTGTTGCCAACCAAAATTCTTATTTTTTTGTCTTTAAGATCTTCAGCCAATGCATTGAATCCGGAAAAGTAGAAAAACGCAGTCAGAATATCAACGCTTTCAGCTTGTTTTAGAGAATTCTTTAACGAATCCAACATCGTTTTCGATCTATTATCAATAATTGAAGCCATAATATTTTCCTTCTTATCAATATTATTTTTGTAGAATTTCCCAGTAACCCGTACGGGTATTACCAACACGGGCAATAACACCTTTTTCTTTCAAACCGTCAAGTGCGCGTTGAACCGTTTTGACGGTTTTAGAAATTTCCGTGGAGAGTTCTTCACGCGTCAGATTCGGTTGCAATTTCAATAACTGATAAACCGCTTTCTCTGTTTTGGACAAAGCAACAGAGACATTTTGCCTCGGTTCAGGGACATTTTTTAGCGCATTAGGGTCATTTCTCAAAAAGATAAACGAGAAACCTATCGGGGTTTTTTCATAAGAACACATAACATTTTCGGCATTGCAAAGAGCATAAACACGCTTAAAACCGCTGCCGAAAGATTCAATATCGTGACATAGATACAGCACTTTTGCAATCAACTCGTTTCGTATAATCGAAGATAGGTTTTTTGTCGCAAAATCTTCGGGAGAAAATTCAGAAGGAAACGTTCCGGGATTATATATTACAACTTTACCAGGATGAATATCAATTTCATGTTGAGAACCCGTTCCATACTCTGCGTGTGCAAAACTGTTTATGACAATTTCGCGCAAAGCTCTGAGCGGTATTTCGGGTATCTCTTCTCTAGTAACGCTACCGATTTCTGCACGCCAACGAATATTCTTTTTGATATAGGTAAGCGCAGTGTCTACAAGTCTAAAAATATTATCTTCGGTTCGGTTTATATCCAAAAAGGTTAACTTCTCATCACTTGCAAACACTGCCATTTTAAGTGTAACAGGACCGTTATTTCCAAAGAGAACATATCCCGCATTATTCAAATCGCCATTTTTTAATAAACTGAGTTTATTAAGCAACTTTTCTGCGTCATATCCGTCGTCGGGCAATCTTCCGCAAGCGATGGCGCGGTTATAAAAATCTTTCAAAGCCGACTCGTCAATATCCTTAATCGTGTAAGGAGTTTCAAATTGTTCCCATCTCTCGGAATACTCGCTTGCAACCATCATTTCTTTAAGTTCGGCAGGCGTCAATTCGCGACTTTCGTCTGCAACTCTAATATAATATTTTCCGTAAGCCGAATATGGTTTGTTTCGCCCGCTGAATTTCACTTCGATTATATCACACCCGTCAATCGTGACTTTTTGAATTTGAGGATAAATTTGCGGTTTTACACTTTCAAAAATCACTCTCGAAACATCGCGCAAAGTTGATTCAACAACCTGCAAGCCTTTTACATCACCGTTTGGCGCAACACCGAAATATAAAATACCTTTTTCATGCTTATTTAGTATTGCAACGATGTCTTTCATTGCATCGTGCATTTCACTTGTACTTTTCTTAAATTCAAGTTCTTCCGTTTCGTGTCCGAAATTTATCATCTCAAACCTCCACTCTATGATTTCAACAGTAGTATATCAAAATAAGAGACAAATGTCAAGATTAAATGTCCCTTATTTTGTCCCTTGTCCGCTGCTTATTAAAATAATTGTCGGTTTATAAATGTAAATTGCACGCATAAAAAAGTTTTATAAGAAAATATATCATAAAAAACACGTTCAAATGTGATATGCACATCTTGAAACGATTAACTTTTGATGCTTAATGTCAACGTTATGTGATTTGTTGACCATATTGAGATTAGTTTTTGCTTGTCCATAAATTGCCATATATCTTTGTCGCATTTTGATAAAGTATTCATACACAGTTGCTTGCGCACGAGATAAAACTCTGCCTATCTCGGGGTAACTCAAACCATTTTGGCGGCATTCCAAAGCGATACGCATATTTTCGGTTAAATTCAGGCTTTCCACGATTATGTCATATACGGTATAGTCTTGTGCGACTTCTTCTTTGATTTCGTAAGACGGCTCGCTTACAGGCGTCAGGGCGTCTAAACTTACCCTGCGGTAATAGTCGCTCATTTTTCTATTTATCAATTTCATCATTTTACGAATACAGGCAATTTCGATTGTAATCGGCTTACCTTTCTTGTTGCAAAACAAAACGTCGCTTAAACGCTTTCCGTAATGTTCGCAAAGATACAACGCTCCTTCTTGGACTAAATCGTATGAATCGCTAAAAGTATGTCCTAATTCGTTTTTGTGCTTAATATCGGCATACAGGTCGGCATACATTTTTTGTGCGCGATTTCCCGAGTAACCTATTTGGAAACGTAATTCCATAAAGGCAATAAGTTCTGCCATTTCAAGCACGCTGTTGTGTGAGATTTCTTCTTTCAGAACGCTAAAATTTAATATTTTTGTTTCCATTTGGATTTACCTCCGATTTATTTCGCCTTTCGGCAAAAACGGAAGTAGCACCGGGAAAAGATAGACGGTTTTTACTTTGTAGTTTGTTAGACGGAAGTCAACGAAACAGCATAAAATTTGTTGCGTAATTGTAATAAAAAGGTTAAACACCAAACTGATGTTCAACCCAAAGAAACGAGAAACTCAATATAAATTCTAATTCTAACGCCTTAAAAGTTTTCTGTAACAAATTTTTGCCGTTGACTTTCGCTTTTCACTTCGCTACAAACGCAGACGAAAGGCGATACATCGGAGCGTTGTATAGTGTCATATAAAGAGTGTCCATAAAAACATGTCACAGTGTACAAATTAGATCGATTCAGCCGTAATAAGTATGAAATGGCGATGCACAAAAAGACTTTGAAAGATAATGGAGTAAAACTCATATCCTGCATGGAGAATATCCCGGATACTCCCGAAGGAATTATTCTTGAAAGCCTCTTGGAAGGCATGGCGGAATACTACAGTGCGGAATTGTCGCAAAAAGTCAAGCGCGGAATGAACGAAAGCAGACAGAAAGGTACCTTTACAGGTGGTTTTATCATATTTGGTTATCGTGTGGAAAACAAGAAAATCATTATCCACGAAGATGAAGCGGAAGTCGTCAGATGGATGTTCAACGAATGCGCGTCGGGAAAACTTGTAAAAACGATAATTGAGGAATTGCACGAAAAAGGTATTTTGTACCGCGGAAAACTCTTTGCTAGAAATACCGTATATCACCTACTCGCTAATGAAAAATACAGCGGTATATACAGGCACGGGGAAGAAGTATTCACTAATATGTACCCACGTATTGTACCTCAAGATATTTTCGACGCAGTAAAAAGCAAAATTGACAGCAACAAATACGGCAAGCATAAACCCAATGTCGTTTATTTGCTTAAAAACAAAGTGAAGTGTGGGTATTGCGGTAAATCCGTTAATTCCGACGCAGGTACTTCTAAAAACGGAAGTATAATGCGATATTACAAATGTTCCGGCAAAAGAGTCAGTAAACAGTGTCAATTAAGACCTATACGAAAAGAAACACTTGAATCATTAATTCTTGAATCAGTGTTGGAAGCGTTTGAGACTCCTCAAAACCTATTGAAATTTGCGGACGATATTTTGCTTCTTCTGAAAAAGCAATACCACGACCGCTCTGTTTTGAATTTGCTGCGGAACGATCTGGCAAAAGTTGAAAAATCCATTTCAAATCTGCTTGATTGTATGGAACAAGGCATTTCCACTGCTTCTACAAAAAACCGGTTAGAAGAGTTAGAAGAAAAGCGTTCCCTATTGACCGAGAAAATTCTGATTGAACAATGCAGGGAACGACAACTTCTGACAAAAGACGAAATCGTCAAACATATCAGTACTGCCTTACGAAAAAAACCCAAACAGCTCATTGATCTATTGGTCAAAGAAATCCGACTATATAACGATAAAATAGAAATTGACTTACATTTCACAGACAAGAAAAGTCCCGATGATGAAAATCATTGGGACTTTTGTTTTTATCAGTGTGAAAAGAGTTATATCGTTGATACTCACGTTTTCAAATCGAAACCGAAAGAATATCGCGTCAAAATCAAGTTAAAAGTATAAAAAAGCACCCAACTAAACCTTTTTACGGGTTCAGTTGGGTACCGCTTGGCGGAGGAGGAGGGATTCGAACCCTCGAACCGCTTTTGACGGTTACACGATTTCCAGTCGTGCGCCCTCGACCAAACTAGGCGACTCCTCCAAGGTGTTATGACGCTTTGCGGCGTGTTTGTGTAAGTGGGTGGCAGTTGGATGATGTGGAAAACAAAACCACTCTATCCAACTGTCGTCCGAGAGCCTGACGCTCGGGAAACCCAACGAAAAAGATTATATATTACTTACCCGATTTTGACAAGCACTTTCCGAGGAAAATCGCAAGTATTTTTACTTGATTTTCGCACTTCGGAAAGTGCCTGCCGCAAACGGAGTTGAATGCTTTGATTGAACAGTTAAAACCCGCGTTTATGCAAGGAGTTCGTCGGCTACTTTCTTGCAGACGTCTTCGAGGTCGTCGGGAACGGAAGAACGGCAAGTAATCACGGTGTCGGTGAAAGCAATGTTCTTCTGTCCTTCGAGAGCCGCGCGCATGAGCTTTGCGGACATAGGCGCCCAGGAACCGTTCTCGATAAACGCAACTTTTCTGTTTTGATAATTCTTGGACTTGATATGCGCGATAAACTCGTCCATAATCGGGAATATTCCGCCGTCGAACGTGGGAGCGGCAAGAACCATTCTCGAATATCTGAAAGCGTCTTCGACGGCTTCCGCTATATCGCAACGCGCAAGGTCGGTTACAACGACTTTCTCTCCTCTGCTGCGCAGTTCTTCGGCAAGTGCGTCAGCGGCTTGTGCGGTGTTGCCGTAAATAGAGGCACAGGCAATGAAAGTTCCCTCGTCTTCCGCTCTGTAAGAACTCCAAACATCATAGAGGTTGACATAATAGGACAAATTTTCGTCGAGGACGGGACCGTGCAACGGGCAAATTGCCTTGATGTCGAGTGCGGCAAGTTTTTTGAGAAGTGCCTGAACCTGCGCGCCGTATTTTCCCACGATGTTGAAATAGTATCTGCGAGCTTCGCACGCCCAGTCGTCGTCATCGACTGCAAGCGCACCGAATTTACCGAATGCGTCGGCGGAGAACAAAACTCCGTCTTTTGCTTCGAAACTCACCATAACTTCCGGCCAATGCACCATAGGCGCAGTGTAGAAAGTGAGTTCGTGCGCACCGAGCGTGAGTTTGTCGCCTTCCTTGACTACCAGTTTGTTGGGCAATTCGGCTTTGAAGAAACGCGTAAACATATCGAAAGTTTTGGCGTTGCCGACGATAACCGCGTTCGGATATTTGATTGCAAATGCGAGAATGCCCGCGCTGTGGTCGGGTTCCATATGCGAAACCACGAGATAGTCGGGCTGTCTGCCGTGAAGGGCGTCGTCGAGGTTGTCGAGCCATTTCTCGACTTTTGCCTTGTCAACCGTATCCATAACGGCGATTTTTTCGTCCTCGATGAGGTACGAATTGTAGGATATGCCGTCGGGAATAATATACTGACCTTCAAAAAGGTCGAGTTCCATATCGTCTGCACCGATGTAAATAATGTCTTTTGAGCACTTCATAATAGTATCTCCTTTGTTTTACCACGCGTTTTCCACGTATTCGCAGAACGCGTACATATCTTTGATTTCTATGACTTTACCGTCGTCAAGAACGGCGGTTCCGTTCCATATACCGTGCACTTGATGCGTTTTCATGCCGAGCGCACCGAACATGATAACGCCGCTCTTGTTGTCGTAAAACGGGGTCATCGTGACGTCGAAACGTCCGTCCTCGGAAACGAAATGCCACGGTTTCATCCAGCCGTTGTTGTTGCCGGGGAATTCTTCTACGTCTACCGCTCCGATTTTGTGTGCCTTACCGTCGTAGAACAGGCAGGTTTCGGTGGCGTTTTCTTCGTTGCCGATTTTCCACGTTATTTCGAACCCGAACAGTTTGCCGTCGATGTATTTCGACCCGTTGCCCCAATACCAGCAGTTTTTGTGCGGCCATACTCCGCGTCCCCAGTCCATAACGGCAAAGGTGTTGTCCTTGTTGAACACGAACGTTTCTTTGCCCCACGTCACCGTGCCTTCGCAAGGCATACAGTTCTGTTTTGTTGTAAGGAAAAACTGCGAGGGACTGCTGTCGAATGGCGTAACGATTGTGATGTTTTCCTGTCCTTCGGGATAATACATCTTGAACCGCGCTTTCATATACTTCCCTGCCGCAAGTCCGCCGAACAGAATTTTGCGCCAGTCTTTTGCGGTGTCGAATTCCAGATAACTGCCGTTTTTGTCGTAACGGAAAAAGTTGGGCTCGTCGGATTTAAGCGGGAGCAGATAGCGACGGCGCGTGAACAGCGACAGCGAAACGGACGAAATCTTTTTGCCCGTACGCATATCGATGAGCGTTGCTGTTGCCGCGCTTGCGATTGTGATGTTGAAGAAACTTATCTGCACAAGCAGTCTGCCGTTGGAAATCTGGTAGAAGTCCCATTCTTTCAGACGACTGCGCGGAGTGACGAATTTCCTCTCGTATTCGAACAGATTACGTCTTGCCCACCCTTTTACGGCAAGCGTTCCGTCCTCGTTCAGGAGTTTTACGGGTTCTTTGATTTCGTTCTGCATACACACCTCCGTAAAATGTCCGCCCGTGTCGACGGTTATTTCTTTTGTATCAGGTCAAAACCCTGCAATCAGTTGGGTTTGCGCCAGTTGTAACCTTCTTTCTGCCACATTTTGAACTGCAAATTGAGCTGTTCGACAAACTCTTTGTTCGACGAGGTCTTGACAAGCATGTTGAGCAGGTTTTCCGTGGCTTCCGCGCTGTCGCCGACGGACAGCATTTTGCGAACGCCCCACGTTCCCGCGAGTTCGCTGGGAGTAAGCAGGAGTTCTTCTTTTCTCGTGCCGCTCTTTGCAAGGTCGATTGCGGGGAAAATCCTGCGTTCGGAAAGTTTGCGGTCGAGATGAATTTCCATATTGCCCGTGCCTTTGAACTCTTCGAAAATAACTTCGTCCATACGACTGCCCGTATCGATGAGCGCGGTTGCAATGATTGTGAGCGAACCGCCGTTTTCGATGTTACGTGCCGAACCGAAGAAACGTTTGGGGCTGTGCAACGCGCCGGGGTCGACGCCGCCCGAAAGAGTTCTGCCTGTCGGGGGGATTGTAGTATTGTACGCACGCGCGAGACGCGTAAGACTGTCCATCAGAATTACGACATCTTTGCCCATTTCGACAAGTCGTTTTGCTCTGTCGAGAAGCATTTCCGCGGTTTTGGTGTGATGTTCGGGCATTTCGTCGAACGTGGAATAAACCACTTCACCCTTGACCGAACGCTGCATATCCGTAACTTCTTCGGGACGTTCGTCGATGAGAAGAACGAAAAGCACGATTTCGGGATAGTTTTCGGCAATCGAACCCGCAATCATTTTGAGCAAGGTCGTTTTGCCTGCTTTCGGCGGAGAAACGATAATACCGCGCTGACCTTTACCGATAGGCGCTACAAGGTCGATGCAGCGGATTGCGTAATCGCGCGGACGGGACGGAATTTCCAGACGAAGACGTTCGTCGGGATAAATGGGAACGAGGTCGTCGAAGTTGGGACGTTTACCTACGGACGCGATGTCCACTCCGTTGATTGAAATTACGTTCACAACCGCTGCGGGTTTGCCGTCCTGAATGATTTTGCAGGTAGCTTTCACGCGGTCGCCTTTGCGCAAACCGTACTGTTTGATTTTTGCCGCGTGGACGTAAGCGTCCATTTCGTTGCATTCACAGTTCTTTACGCGCAGAAAACCGTATCCGTCGGGGTTGATTTCGAGGAAACCTTCGCGAATCTGGTCGGCTTCTTCCTTGGGACGGTCTTCGTAAAATCCCGCCGCACGTTCCTGATTTCTGCCGCGGAACTCTCTGTCGCCGAAACGTTTTTCGCGTTTGGGCATTTCCGTTTTGACAGCGTCTTTCTGTTCGGACGGAACACGAACGGGTCGCGCGATTTCGTTGTCCTTTTTCGGACGACCGCGGCGCGGTGCTTCGGGAGGCGCCATTTCTCCCGACGTAATTTTCAGAATAAGGTCGATAAGTTCTGCTTTGTTTTTCTTGGTAGGCGAAGAAACGCCCACTTCTTTGGCGATGTCGCGGACTGCGAAAATGCCTGCATTTTCAAGCATTTCCCTGGTGTAATCTGACATAATGCCTCCTGAATATTATTGCACCGAACTTCCGCGCGTTGCGCGGAAGTCGGTATGATGTATGCGTGAAAAATTCTTTTGTGAAATCAGGCGGAAAATCTTTCCAAAACAAAGACTTTTGTACTCTCGCCGTCAAAATCGGCGCGGTCGAATTCTACTGTGTCGGACTCTACGTAAACGATGTCCTCATCGTCGAACAAATCGAGAAATTCGTTCAGACGCGACAGTTCGAACTCGCAGTCTCTGGTCTTAAAATGCATAGGAATCACGATGTCCGGCATAATGCGGTCCACGTATTCTTTTGCCTGTTCGGCGTCGATGGTGTACGTTCCGCCCACGGGTATCATAAGTACGTTGACGGGGGCTATGCTTTCGACGAGCATTGCGTTGCACTCTTCGCCGATGTCGCCCATATGGCAGACGTCCACGCCGTCCATACGGAACTTGAAGACGAGATTTTCGCCTCTTACGGCGCCGTTTTTGTCGTCATGGAAAGTACGACGGGCGAGGATATGGACGCCGCTGATGTTGTATGCGCCCGCGTGTGTCAAAACTTCGGGCGAACCTTCCACGGATTCAAGGTAACTGTGGTCTTTATGACCGTGACTTACAGTCACTATATCCGCTTTTACACGGGGCATTTCATAGCCCACATATGGGTGATAAGGGTCGGTGACAACCGCGGTACCTGTGCTCTCTTCGAGACGGAATGCGGAATGACCAAGCCATGTGATTTTCACTTTTTCCTCCTAGTTATTGTTCTGCTTCTTGTTGATGCTGTCGACAAGCTGGTGGATTTTCTCGAACGGGTCGAGCAGATTGGACACCGCCTCGTTGAGATTGCCTGCCGCTATAATGTATGCGAGATATTTCGACATATCCGCTTCGATGAACCATTCGCACTCTTTGAGTTCGGGAATGCGGTATGCGAGGTTGGTGCTGATGACCGCGTCGAAAAGACCTTCTTCGTAAGCCTTGTTGAACTTCTCCACACCTTCGGTGAAAAGGGCGAAAGTTGCGGTAAGGAAAACGCGCTGTGCACCTTTTTCTTTGATTTCTTTTGCGAGTTTGATGATACTGTCACCCGTCGCAATCATATCGTCCGCAACAAATACATTCATTCCCATAACGGGACTGCCTATGTATTCGTGAGCGATAATCGGGTTTCTGCCGTTGACGACGTTCGCGTAGTCACGGCGTTTGTAGAACATACCGAGGTCGAGACCGAGAACGGACGCGTAGTAAACGTTTCTGCCCATTGCGCCTTCGTCAGGAGAAATGCACATAAGGCTGTTCTTGTCGAGTTTGACGTCGGGGAAACGCTTTGTGAGTGCTTTCAAAATCTGGTACGTCGGGAAATAGTTGTCAAATCCCATAAGCGGCACCGCATTCTGAACTCTGGGGTCGTGAGCGTCGAACGTGATTATGTCGGACACGCCCATATCGAACAGTTCGCGAAGCATAAGTGCGCAGTCGAGAGATTCTCTGCTCGCTCTGCGGTGCTGACGTGCGGCGTACAGCATAGGCATAACAACCGTAATACGTTCGGGTTTGCCGTTTGCAGCGCAGATAATACGTTTGAGGTCGGCGAAATGTTCGTCGGGTGTCATCGGAATCTGCTTGCCGAGGAAGTTGTAAGTAACACCGTGATTGGATACGTCACAGATGATGAACAGGTCTTTACCGCGTACGGTTTCCATAATCATACCCTTACCGTCGCCGTTGGTGAAACGGGGGCAAGTCGCTTCGATTATGAAAGTGTCTTTTTGCAGGGTGTTGTCGACGTCAACGGACTTATACCATTCGATAAGCTTTTCGTCGATAAGTTTGGTAAGTTCTTTTGCGCCGGGGGTTGCGATAAGCGCGAGAGGCGCTTTCGGTCTGTTCGTACTGAACGAAAGTTTTGGTGTCATTACATCCCTCCGTATTTGATACAACGAGTATATCAAAGATGTCGCCGAAATTCAATTATTTTATAATATAAAACAAAAAAAGATTGAAAAGTCGGACGTACCATTGCGCGGTCGGACATATCCCGACAAGAGCGACAATATGTCGGAAGATTTTTCCCGACGCGCATATTGTTTTGCCGAACGGTTAAAATCCCGTGAAAATTCAGAATATTAGTGAAAACAAATAATTGCGCCGAAAGCGGCCGACGTTCATATTATTTCCGTAAGAACGGAATTCATAACCGCAATTCCCTCTCTTGTCAAAGCGGCTTTGCCGTCCGAAAAACGGAAAAATGATTTGACCCGCGACAAATCCTTGCCGTCGAGCAGTTTTTCGTCGATACCTTCGGTTGTGCGCAGACCGAGCATAACCTTCTCGTACGCAATATCGCGCGGCGACAAAACGGACATTCCGACGCGCGGCACGTCGTCGAAAGACGAAACGCAGTTTATACCGCCGATATATGCGTTGAGGTCGCGTGGAGACGCAAATCTGATTTCGACGGGAGCGGGATTTTTGCCGTCAGTTGTTTTGACAAGCGAATGAGCGCCCGCACCCAGTCCGACGTATTCCTCTCTCGTCCAGTAACCGTAATTGTGACGGCAAACGCGCCCTGCTCTTGCAAAGTTGGACACTTCGTAGCGTTCAAGTCCGTTTTCGTGCAAAACGTCGATTGCGATATCGAAATAATCCGCGACTTCGTCGTCGGACGGCAGCCACGTAGTCCCTTCGTTCACTCGGTTGCAAAGGGGTGTGTTTTCTTCGAGAGTAAGTTCGTAAACTGACATATGTTGCACCATAGGTGCAAACTCGGAAATTTCGTTGCGCACGGTTTCGTTCGTATCGTAAGGCAACCCGATTATGAAATCCGCCGAAAGGTTGTCGAAATATTTTGCCGCAAGTTCGGCTTTTTGAATCGCAGTTTTTGCGTCGTGCAGTCTGCCGACCGATTTGAGGTTGTCATCGTTCAGACTCTGCACGCCCATACTTACGCGGTTTATGCCGCAGTCGCGGTAAACTTTCAGTTTGTATTCCGTCACGCTTTCGGGGTTGACTTCGATGCTGACTTCGGAAGGATTGACCAAACGAAACTTTTCGGAAAGCCGTTTCATAATCTTTTCCACGACTTTCGGATCAAGCGACGAAGGCGTGCCGCCACCTATGTAAACGGTGTCGATTTTTGTCTCCGAAAACTTGTCGGCGGCAAAGTCGATTTCGCGATTTAATGCGGTTAGATAGCTGAAAACCGTTGCCGCGTCGCAGTTTGCGTACGAATTGAAATCGCAATACGCGCACTTGCTTTTGCAGAACGGCAAATGAATGTAAAGCAACATAATTTTGCCTTTTATTTGTCGTCGCCGACTTTGAGAATGCTGACGAACGCTTCGGACGGAACTTCGACTGAACCTACCCTTCTCATACGCTTTTTGCCTTCTTTCTGCTTTTCGAGAAGTTTCTTTTTACGGGTTATGTCGCCGCCGTAGCACTTTGCGAGAACGTCCTTTCGCATAGCCTTGACGGTTTCGCGCGCAATGATTTTTCCGCCGATTGCAGCCTGTATCGGAATTTCGAACAGCTGACGCGGAATTGCTTCTTTGAGTTTCTCCGCAATTCCTCTGCCGCGGGCATACGCCTTGTCCTTATGAACAATGAGCGAAAGTGCGTCGCACATATCGCCGTTGATGAGCATATCGAGGCGGACAAGGTCGCTCTTTTCGTAGCCGTCCATATCGTAGTCGAGAGACGCATATCCGCGCGTTCTGGATTTCAGACTGTCAAAGAAATCGTATATGATTTCGTTGAGCGGCAAACGGTAAGTCAACTGTACGCGCGCAGTGTCGATGTAAGTCATATCGACGAATATGCCGCGTTTATCCTGACACAGTTCCATAATCTGCCCAACGTATTCGGGCGGCGTGTAAATCATAGCCTTTACGACAGGCTCTTCGATACATTCGATTTCACCCGCGGGAGGAAGATTGGTCGGATTGTCAACTATGAGTTTTTCGCCGTTGGTTTTTGTGACGTGATAGGAAACCCCGGGTGCTGTCGTAATGAGGTCGAGGTCGAATTCGCGCTCCAATCTTTCCTCGATGATTTCCATATGCAGAAGTCCGAGGAAACCGCATCTGAAACCGAACCCCAACGCCTTGGAATTTTCGGGTTCAAAACTCAGCGAAGCGTCGTTGAGTTGCAGTTTCAGGAGCGCTTCTTTGAGGTCGTTATATCTTGCTCCGTCGGCGGGGTAAACGCCCGTAAAGACCATTGGTGTAGCTTTTTTGTATCCTTTAAGTGGCGATTTTGCAGGATTGTCGGCATTTGTGATAGTGTCGCCGACTGCCGTGTCCGCCACGTTTTTTACGCTTGCGGCAATGTATCCGACTTCACCCGCGGAGAGCGAAGAAACGGGTTTCATTGAGGGCGTGTATACACCGACTTCAACGACGTCAAAGACCTTTCCCGTTGCAAACATCTTGATTCTGTCGCCCGCTTTCACCGTGCCGTCCATAATGCGTACCATGGAAATAGCACCGCGATAGTTGTCATAATAACTGTCGAAAATCAACGCTTTGAGCGGCGCTGAAACATCGCCTTTGGGGGCTGGAAGTTTCTCGATTATCTGTGCGAGAACGTCGTCGATACCTATACCCTCTTTTGCCGATATCAAAGGACAGCCCGTCGTGTCGAGACCGATTATGTCTTCGATTTCCGTTCTGACGCCGTCGACGTCAGCGGAAGCAAGGTCGATTTTGTTGATTACGGGAAGAATTTCAAGGTCGTTGTCAAGCGCAAGATAGACGTTTGAAAGCGTCTGCGCTTCCACGCCTTGCGTTGCGTCTACGACAAGCAATGCGCCTTCGCACGCCGCAAGAGAACGCGACACCTCGTAGGTGAAGTCTACGTGCCCCGGAGTGTCGATAAGATTGAGCGTATATTCCTCGCCTTTGTAGTTGTAAAACAAACGGCAGGTCTGCAATTTGATTGTGATGCCCCTTTCCTTCTCTATGTCCATATTGTCGAGAAGCTGGTCGGACATCTCACGCGAAGACACCGTGCCCGTCTTTTCGATAAGACGGTCGGCAAGAGTGCTTTTACCGTGGTCGATATGAGCGATTATGGAGAAATTGCGGATATTTTCAAGGTTCAAATCTGTCCTCGCTTCTGTCCGCGCACGCGCGGAAAATATAAAAACTTACGTTTACGTATTGACATTATTATAATGTAATTCTAGAATTATATCAATAAAATTAAACAGAAATTTGCATTATCGGAGGGGATTATGAAATTCGATTGGCTGTTCAAAGTTCCTGTCGCGCACAGAGGACTTCACGACGACGAACTGCCCGAAAACAGTATGCCCGCTTTTGCCGCGGCAATAGAACACGGATTTAACATCGAAATCGACGTGCACCTGAGTTCCGACGGACATCTCGTCGTATTTCACGACGACAACCTGAAACGTGTGTGCGGCATTGACAAAAAGGTAAAAGACTGCACGGTCGAAGAACTGACAAAAACCCACCTTTACGACACCGAATTCTGCATTCCCACGTTTGACGAATTTCTCGAACTCGTGAATGGTCAGGTCGGCATTCTCTGCGAAATCAAAGGTCTGAACCCCGCCGATACGTCCATTGCGGCGGCCGTATGCGAACGCGTTAAGTCTTACAAAGGCGACATTGCCCTTCAATCTTTCAATTTCGGTGCCGTGGCATACTGTAAAAAACACTCCGACCGTCCCAGCGGTCAGTTGTGCACCTGGCGCAATCCCAAAGGCACAAAACGCTCTCACCTCACGGACTTTATGGGCAAACTTTGGGTGACGAAACTCTCCGACCCCGATTTCATCGCATACGACATACGCGACCTGGACGCCAACAAATACGTTGTCAAAGCGCGCAAGAAAGTGCCCGTAATCACCTGGACCGTCAATACCCCCGAGAAACTTGCAACGGCTCACAAATACGCCGACAACATCATTTTCGAAACGATTGGGTCGCTCGTAGCGCAGGAATACTCCGCCGTACTGAAAGACAGCCTGCTCTGAACCTCACCGCGACAATTCGTTTGCTATCAATTCTCAATTGACTTTCTATTAATTACAATTTGATTTGAATTTTGCAAAAATAAAACCGCCGCATTTCTGCGGCGGTTTTGTGTGAGTTTGTTGTTTTAGTCTTTCTTGAAGACGTTCACGAAGTTCTGGAAACCTTCTTTGATTTCTTCTTTGAAAGGACGGGACAGAGGTTTGATGTCTACCACTTTACCCGTGTTCGTGATGTTGTAAACAACGTAGCTGTAATAAAGCGTGAGCAGGACGGCAAAGATGCTGAAGATGATGAAGTCTGCGCCCGTGGTTTCGAAGTTGACGAAGAAGCCTTCGGAGATTGCAGAAACGTAACCCGAGTTCTTCATCAGCAATCCGACGCACAGGAAGGACAGAATTCCGTATCCGCCCACAATACCGTACATTCTCTTTTCGCCGGAAACCATCGTGTAGATGACGCCGAGAGCGATGGAAAGGAAGAGATAGGTGTACGTGACTTTAAGAGTGAACACGGCAACCATTGCGAGCATATAGGACGCGAGAAGGATAAGTTCCTGACGGTTGCGTTTCTTGAAGTACAGCGAGCACACGTAGATTGCAAGCACGAGTATGAACAGCAGGTTGAGAATGGACGCCGCACTGCTGAAACCTTTCTGGTTGAGTGCTACCATTCCGTAGAAACCGAACGCGTTGTCGACGAAAATCTGGTTGTTCGCGTACTGGTTTATCATCATCTTGAAACCGTAGAAGGCGTTTTCTCCGAGGTGGTTGATTGCCACGGGAAGAGTGAGAAGATATGCCAGCACGAAGGAACCGATAAGTCCGAAGACAATGATTGCGCGGTTCTTGCCGAACTTTTTGAGGCTTGCGTCGTCACGGTAGTACATATAACCCATATAAGTAACCGCGAGAGGTGCGAGTGCCAATGCTCTGAGGTCGAGGACTGCGGCGAGCGTCATGAAGAGATAAACGAAGATATAGCGTTTCTCGACAAGGCACAGGATTGCAGCGACCATGAGCGCAACGAGCAGAGATTCGAACGTTCCCGCAACACCGCTCATAACGAAGGTAATGGGCAGCAACGCATAAAGTGCGGCGAAGAGAACGGCGATACGGTCGCTTGCGTATTTTCTTCCGTAGAAGTAAATCATCGCAACCACTGCCATATCCGCGAGCACTCCGACCAGACGGATAAGCACGGACACGCCGACAGAAGTCAGATTTTGTCCCATTGCACCGATTATCGCGAGAATATAAATCGTGCCGGGAGACATAGTGGCAAGCGCGGTGCCGTAATTTGCATAAATATCGCCTACTCCGTTCTGTGCGGCTTCGCGTGCGATGTTGACGAGCGTAGTCATTTCACCGCCGAAACCGTACATCGTAAGCAGGAATATAAGCCTTACGACAAAGGTTGCAAGCACAAGCACTCCGGCAACAAACCAACCGTTCTTGTACCACACGGCAGGAGCCGCGACTGCGGTTGCTTTGTTTGCTTTGCCTTTTGCGGATTTGCCGCCTGCGGGGATAAGAGATGTACCGCCTGCGGTGCCGTCAAAGTTGATGAAAGCGTCGGAGCGTGCATAGGTCTTTCTGACAAGCACAAAGACCGTCACGATGAGAGCAACTCCGAACAGAGTCATAAAGGTGACGAACAGAATTCCGCCGATGTCCTGATTGTAACGTGCAATCTGGGACATCTTGAATTCGGTGACGGTTGCGCCTTCGGGAACGGCGGACGGGTCAACCTTCATCATCGAAACGTTGTCGTAGTACGCCGTACCGACGGAAGTTTCGCCCTGCTTGCCGAGTGAAAGCGCGATTGTGAGATAGTCCGTGTTGATGGGTTTGACATAGAAAGTCAGAGTTTTCCAACCGTCTGCCTTGACCTGTTCGACAAAGACGTAATCGGCGTTTTCGCTGAAAGTAACGAATGCGCCTTTACCTGCGGTTATGCTGCTCTGCAGTCTGATGTCGACGGAAACTTTGTAGACGGCTTTGCGGTCGACTTTGACGCTCTGATAGATATAAACCGCTCCGCCTTTCTTATTTTCAATTCCGAGATAACTATCGCCGAGCTGTTCGGCAAGTTCCGCGTCATCGCTTTCGGAACTGGAAAGAGGACGGCGTTCGTACGAGGAATTTGTCCAGCTTCCGCCGACTTGCCAGCCGTCGAAAGTGATTTTGCCGTCGCTGTTTTTGGTGTAATTTTCAAATCCGCCGTTGGATACGAGTTCAGTGTCGTATTCCGTGGAAGAAGCGTTACACGCTGAAAGCACAAATAGTGCCAGTACAAGTACCAGCACTATTATGCATATCGAAACTAATCTTTTCTTCATACTTCGCGTTATCTGATTTCTTTGAGTTTCGCGGCCTTACCGGTGCGCTCTCTGAGGTAATAGAGTTTTGCTCTTCTGACCTTGCCGTGACGGACGACTTCGATGTGGTCGATTTTGGGGGAATGCATGGGGAAGGTTCTTTCTACGCCAACGCCGTAGGTGACGCGACGGACGGTGAAAGTTTCGCGGATACCGCCGTTTTTCTTGGCGATGACGATACCTTCGTACGACTGCAATCTCTCTCTGTTGCCTTCGATAACCTTAACGAAGACTTTGACTTGGTCGCCGATTTCGATTTCGGGCAGGTCTGTTCTCATACCCTCTTTTTCGATAGTGTCGATAATGTTCATAGTTGACTGTCCTCCTTTATACTAAGCGTTCTTAACAGTATCCCCGCAAGCGGAACGCCCGAGTCACGCGTGTTATAATATCATATATCAAATATTTACACAAGCAAAATGCGCACGCAAATTCAAAATTAAACGGCAAAATGCTTGATTTTTTTCTTTTTCGGAAAGTTCCTTCAGAAAGCCCTCTGCCCGGATCTTCTCTGCTCTTCTCTCTTCCAGGATCCTGGCTTTATCCAAAACGCGCCCTGCTTTTTTGTGATTGAGCATAGTACAAAATCATAACGGATGCAAGAAAATCCAGGGCCGCAGCGATTGCAAAGCGGCGGCATTTTCGCTATAATAAAGGGCAGTAATCTGGAAAAAAGGATGTGCCTGTGTGGAA